>OBEQ010529968.1_pt1 | contig 34706 bp, 25 predicted proteins | sample 1670901 | NCBI WGS metagenome assembly OBEQ01 (sample SAMEA104232315, study PRJEB22302) | groundwater metagenome | biome: forest; feature: aquifer; material: groundwater | place: USA | collected 2011-08-07 | depth 5.4 m | reverse complement strand
GTTCCCGAAAGTTTCGAATCGTCTCTCTCGTTTCCATCCCAAACCCCGATCCTTTCTCCCGTGCGATTCGATGCACGGAAGCCAACATGATAGGCCGCGACGAAAAAGAGATCAAGACCTTTGCTTGTTTTGACCCTTGCTTGATTCAAGGCTGAGATTTAAGATGGATGAATATGGAACATCTTTTTACGGACGCGAATTTTGAACAGGAGGTCTTGCAGTCGTCGGTGCCGGTGTTGGTGGATTTTTGGGCTGAGTGGTGCGGGCCGTGCCGTATGATGAGTCCGATCGTAGAAGAGATCGCCGGGGAGGTTGATGCAGCCAAACTCAAGGTTGGCAAACTAAATGTCGATGAAAGTCCGGATACGGCCATGAAGTATCACGTCATGTCCATTCCCACGTTTTTGGTTTTCAGAGCAGGAAAGGTCGTGGAACAGTTTGTGGGCAGCATGTCCAAAGAGGCGATGCGCGAAAAGGTGATGAAGCACGTCGGCTGATCGTCCTTACTATGCATCAGGTGATCATCATCGGTTCCGGGCCAGCAGGATGGACCGCCGCATTGTATGCGGCACGCGCGGATTTGAAACCCGTGATTTTTGAAGGCATGGAACCCGGCGGCCAGCTCATGACGACCACGGACGTGGAAAACTATCCCGGATTTCCGCACGGCGTGATGGGACCGGAACTGATGGAGATTTTTAAGAAGCAGGTCGCGCGGTTTGAGGTGCAGATCATCGCGGAACAGGTGACGTCGTTGCGTCCGATCGAGGGCGGGTTTGAGGCCATAGCCGGAGGGAAAACCTATCTATCCAAAACCGTTATTCTTTCGACCGGCGCCACGGCGCGGCGTTTGGGATTGGAATCTGAGAAGGCGCTGTACGGCAAGGGAGTGTCTGCGTGCGCTACGTGCGACGGATTTTTTTTCAAGGGCAAACGCGTGATCGTGGTGGGCGGGGGAGACAGCGCCATGGAAGAGGCGAATTTTCTTACGCGTTTTGCCACGCACGTTACGATCGTCCATCGGCGCGATGCGTTCCGCGCATCCAAGATCATGCAGGCGCGCACGCTTGCCAATCCAAAAATTGACGTGATCTGGAACAGCGCGGTCGTCGAGATTCTCGGCGTGGACATTGGCCATGTCACGGGCGTGCGACTTCGTGATACCAAGACCGACGCAGAACGAGAGATGGCGATTGACGGCGTATTTGCGGCCATCGGCCACGAGCCCAACATCGCGCTTGTCGAGGGCTGGGTTGAGCTGGATCAAAAAAAGTATGTAAAGACGGTTGCGGGTACATCGCACACGAATGTTCCAGGATTCTTTGCCTGCGGCGATGTCCAAGACGCGCGCTATCGTCAGGCCGTCACCGCCGCAGGATCCGGGTGCATGGCCGCGCTTGATGCGGAACGATATTTGTCAGATCTATAGTGAGCTTGTCGAACTATGAACCCATTTCAGTCGGCCATGGAACAATTGGATCTTGCGGCGAAAACCGCCAAGGTTGATCCGGCGGTGATCGAGAGTCTGCGCCATTATGATCGCTTGGTGGAGGTGCAATTTCCGGTGAAGATGGATGATGGGTCTACGCGCTACTTTCATGGCTATCGCGTCCAGTGGAATCGAGCGCGCGGGCCTTATAAAGGCGGGATGCGGTATCATGAACAGGTGGACATGGATGAGGTAAAGGCGCTCGCGTTTTGGATGACCATCAAATGCGCGGTGGTCGGGATTCCATACGGCGGCGGTAAAGGCGGGGTTGCGGTGGATCCAAAAACCTTGTCCGCGAGCGAGATCGAACGTCTCACGCGAGCCTTTACGCGCAAGATCGCTGATGTGATTGGATCGGATAAAGATATTCCAGCGCCGGACGTGAACACCACCTCACACATCATGGATCTGATGGCCAACGAATATGCGACGATCATCGGACATGCGGATCCGGCCGTGGTCACGGGCAAAAGTATCGAGCACGGAGGGTCTGAAGGACGAGGAACCGCGACAGCGCAAGGCGGGTATTATGTGTTTGAGGCGTATCGGAAAAAGTTTAGTCTGGATCCAGAGTCACTCTCCGTCGTGGTCCAGGGATTTGGAAATGCCGGGCAGGGGATTGCGCGGCTGTTCCATCGCCACGGTCATCCGGTGATCGCGGTTTCTGATTCGCGGGGAGGAGTCCATCATCCACGCGGATTGGATATTGAGGCGCTCGCGATCTACAAACACGCCTCGGGAAGCGTTGTGGGATTTCCTGGTTCCACGCCCGTCTCTCAAGAAGAACTTCTCACCATGCCGTGCGGGGTGTTGGTTCCGTCGGCGTTGGAGAATCAGCTCACCAAAGAGATTGCCCCTCGCGTGCGCGCGCAAGTTATTCTCGAGTTAGCAAATGGGCCCACAACACCAGAAGCCGATGCCGTGTTCGCCAAACATGGCATGATCGTGATCCCGGATGTGCTAGCAAATGCCGGCGGCGTTACGGTTTCTTTTTTAGAATGGCAACAAAATAAAGCCCATGAACATTGGGGCGAGGCCGAGGTTTTTGCGCGACTGCAGCCCCTCATCCAGCAAGCAGCTCACGACGTCATGGACATCGCTGAGCGCGAAAGCATCACCCAGCGCACCGCCGCGTTTGTGTTGGCGTTGGAACGGATTGATCAAACCCTTGCGTAGATCCTCCTCCTCTTTGAGGAGGAGTGAGAGGAGGTGTTGAGCCCAGGACTCATGAGGATCGACCATCCAACACCTCACCTAGCCTCTCCTCAGAGAGGAGAGGGACATGAATGAGAGAAAGATTTATGCCAAAGCTTATCAACGACCGTTCTCGTATTTCGGTTCGCAGAGAGCTTCGCCGCCGATCGACGCCCGCCGAAGAAAAGTTTTGGAAGATCATCAGACAAACAGAATTAGGTGTAAGAATTCGTCGACAAGTCAGCATGGGCCCGTATATTGTAGATTTTTACATTCCTGCGATACGACTTATTATTGAATTGGATGGTGATTCGCATTTTGATAAAGAAGGCATCGCGCATGATCGAGAACGAGATCGTTTTCTTCGTGAACAAGGATTTCGCGTATTACATTTTACCAACGCGGAAATTCGTGACAGTTTAGACGAAGCAGCAGCAATCGTGAGACGATTATGTTCAAGGCTTAGCACCCATCCAACACCTCACCTAGCCTCTCCTCAGAGAGGAGAGGGATCTGAGTCCCAACAAACAAAAACACCAGAGCTCAAGCAATCCGCACCCAAGAAATTTTTCTAGAGGTGAGAGCGAGTCGAAACCCGCTGAGCCCTGTGGAAAAATTCCATGCTTGTCGTGGATGCGGATTGCTAAAGATCTGGTATGGGAACGCGAAACTCTAGCATTTTTAGCCCTGCTTGTCAACCCTACTCCTTTCTCATGATTCCCCTCGATATTTCTGTTTGTCGTAGAGACAAAAAAGAAACCCGCGCCCGGCGGTTTCAGGAAAGGACTTGTTTGTTATACCAGGAAAAAAAGGGAGCGTCAATACCACTGGCAGACCCAAAGCCGAGGAAAAAGGCTAGAGATTTGGATTATTGAGGCCGGTTTGGTCAATCGGAGGCGTTGAGGTTGTGGATAAGTGGGTAACGCCAAAGAGGCAGACGGCTTGCCAGGGTTTGTAGTGGCTATAAAAAGGCGTTTTTTTGATTTCCCCGTTTGGATAAGAAATGGTGTATTCGAAGCGCGCATCTGCTCCGGCATGGGCGGTTTCCGTGCATTTGGTTTTTCCCACCGGGAGATCCAGGGTCTCGACGATTTTTTTCTCTGGCGGAGGAACGACATTGGAGATAACAGGGGTGGTTTGGCTTGCGATTCGTCCGTCTCGCGTGCCCCACAACGTGAAGGCCAAGGCATCTCCCTTGACGCGCGTGGTGATTAAGATCCAGCCGAGCGTATCATTCTTGAATTTCATGTCTGGCGCTGGATCGTAGATCGTGGCGTCCGTGCCGGCTGGCTCGTAGTAGCGCACGCGATAGCTGTGATTGCGACGTTCGGTGATAGGCAATCCTGACGCAAGCGCCGCACGGAAGGTCGTGGTGCCGATTTGGCAAAGACCGCCGCCAAACTCCGGGGTCGTTTTGTTTCCTTTGATGACCAGCTCCGGCAACCAGCCTCCGGGTTCATCAATTTTACCGAGCGCTTTCAAAAGCGAGAATTCTTCACCGGGTTTGATCAAACTGAAATTCACCTTGGTGGCTCCAAGCGCGATGTTCTTTCGACGGTTCACGGGTGAGCCTGAGAAGTTTGAACGTCCCACGCCGAGTAGCTCATGGATGCCCAAGCGTTCTGCGGCTTCTCCGTGGATGGCTGTGGTGCGATGCCTGAGCGTGAGCGCGATGGTGGAGGAGTTTTGCTCAAAGCCAATGAGGAGCGTGTTGATACTGTCTTCGGCATCCACCTCGATTCCTTCTTCAGGCGCTTCAAAGATTTTGATCTTGTCGCCTTCAAATTCGAGATTCCCCTCGCGTGGCTCTTTAAGAAAATCGCTGAGGAGCACGCGCAACCGTTGCTGCACGCGCTCCGGATCCAGCGCCAGCGTGGGACCCTCGTTCGTGCTTGTGACCTGTAACCAATGGGCGAGCGTGGCACGATCGATCGGATGGCGCTGCCCCTCGGTTTCGAGCGTGAACGGGGCGTGGGAGAGCCAGGTTGGGACTTCGCCAGGCAGGCGCGTGAGATCCTGAGCGTTCCACCGAGGCGGTTCATTCGTGAGCGTGAGCGCGATGGGTGAGACATCAAGACTCTTCAACGACGCATCCAGAGCTGTCCACAGGGAAGGGGAGTCCAACCGATGCCCGACGCGTTCCGGTTCGATCGTCACGGTGGCTGCACTGTTGCCGACAACATGAATTTGCAGATCCGCATCTTTGGGTGTGACGAGGAGATCTTGGAGGTGTTGTTCTAAGGTTTGTTGAATCGTGTTGCGATCAACTTCGATCGGTGGGACAAAATTGTGCGGACGGATTCGAAGAGCAAGCGGGAGCGTCAGACGTTGCCAGAGAGGGGCGCGCTCACTCATCGCCAAAGCTTGGTTCAACGCCGCCTCCACGTCGTAGCGGACGAGTTCGTGTCCGTTCGCGCCACGCCAGGGCATAGGGATCGGACGACCTTCGACGATAAAAGAGAGAGGCTCTTGATGACGCTCTTCGATCATCTGTTGCATGCGAAGATGCGCTTCGTTCAAGGTCAGTCCATCGAGTCGAATGTTGAGAATCGAAATACCTGGAAGCAACCGGCCGCGTTCACGTTCCAGATAATGCCAGCTCGCTCCGGCCACCAGCACCATCACGCCGATGCCGGCGCCAAGGCTGATCCACAGCCAACGCTTCGGCGGCGGAAGAAGAAGATTAATCATGCAACAGTTCTTCGAGGAGCGTTCGAGCAAACGTCCGTTGATCCTCCTGTTCTTGGCCTGGAATGATGCCTAGGACGCGGATGGCTTGTCCCACGCGCGGCACGCCGATGACACTCGTCCGCGGCAAACGCCACACCTCGCCTTGATCGTTTTTCGCAACCACGAGCGCGTCAGAAACTTCTTGGATGGTCAGGGATAAGGCAGTCATATTTTTCTAATCCTCCATCCAGGTAGGATGGATTGTGAGGGGTTTTCCGCCTTCGCGCAGCGGGATGCGGATTTCGAGCACGCCGTTTTTGAGGCTGGCCGTGGTGCGATCCGGTTCCACATCCATGGGCAGAATGATCGAACGGCTGAACGATCCCCAGTAACATTCTTGGATAAACCAGTCGTCTTCTACGATGGTACGTTCGTGACCACGATCTCCGCGAATGGTGAGCAGATCCCCATCAAGCGCGATGTCGAGAGCATCGGGTCGCACGCCAGCCAAAGGAGAACGGATCACCAAGGTTCCGCCGGCCCGAAACACATCCAAGGACAAACGCCCTTCTTCGGCAGTCGGAAGCCAAGGTTGCTCTGGAATCATGTAACAAATATCATACGCAATCTTCTTGTGGATGTACACAATCTTCCTCTCCCCCAAATCCTTTCCTCTTGGTATACTCCTGCACATGGTCGACTCGTTCTGGTCGATGCTGACTTCGGAACAAAAAGTTTCGTTAGGAATTTTTGGCGTCTGTGGATTTTTTGCCGTGGGACTTTCTCTATGGTCTTTGTACGCACACGTGCGTTCTCCTTTCTTTGTGTCGCGGTCAGTGTTGGAGGCCTCGCGCAAAGCCCTGGCCCCTCAAAATCAAGATGACACCTCTCAAGCTGATGCGGCGCTCAAAGCCAAGGACACGGATCACGATGGATTGAGTGATTACGATGAGATCAATATCTATCACACCTCCCCGTATTTGGCGGACAGCGATTCGGATGGCATTCCGGATGGCGTGGAAGTGGCGCAGGGCACGGATCCCAACTGTCCCAAAGGCAAGAACTGTCTGGAACCGTCGGACACGGTGCCGGCCACGAGCGCCAGCGCTTCGGCGCGCGACCTCTTGAGCGGGGCGCGCACCCAGCCATTTACGTTTTCTGCGGGCGCGAGTTCATCTGCCGGAGGCGCCGAGGGATTTTTACAAAATCCGCCAGATCCAAGTTCGCTCACCCCAGCTCAGATCCGCGCCTATTTGATTGCGCATCAATTGGTGACCGAGGCGCAGTTGTCGCAACTTTCGGATGACGCGGTCAAACAAGTGTATCAAGCTGCGTATAACGAGGCGCGCCAAGCTCGGGCCGCGGCCACCAGTTCCGCCCCGTAACCGTATGCGTCGCTTTCGCGTTCCTTCCTTTTTCGCTCCCGCTCGTGTGGGCATGGCCGTGCTTGTGGCTGGCATGCTCGTCGTTGGGCCGTTTGCGGAACAGGCTTCGGCGCAACTGCAAAAAAATCCGGTGGCCGGCGTGGGAGGCGGCGCTCCGCTCGTGGCCGTTGGCGCGGATTTCGGACGCGTGGCGGAGAATGCCTGGACCAATATCTACACCAACCTCACGCGCGCCGCGGTGCTCGCGCTTTTCAACGCGTTTCAAACCTTCTTAGGCCAGCTTGCGTACGACGCCGCGGATTATATCGCTTCAGGCGGCAAAGGCCAGACCGCGGTGTTTTACAACAAAGGGATCGGGAATTATTTGCAGGATGTGGCATCGGATGCAGCCGGCGAGTTTATCGGCTCTTTGTCGGATGCGAGCTTTTTTCGTACCGCCGGCTTTAATCTCTGCCGTCCGGATCCGCGCTTGCTGTTGCGCTTGCAGCTCTCATTGGGAAATTTCTTCCCGGGCTTGCAAGGCCGGTTCACCCGTCCGCGGCCGCGTTGTGATTTCAAACAGGTTATTCAGAATTACGAGCAATTTGCCGGCACCCTCAGCAACGCGGACGTGTTGAAGAACATCCAATTGAGTTTGAACACCAACACGAGTGATTTGGGCGTCTCGCTGAACATTCTTAACCAGTTCAACCAACAACTGGGAGATAAGGTGAATCTGGCGCAACTGGAGCGGCAAGAGGGGAGCGGATTCAAGGCCATCAGCGGGCTCATCTCCGGGAATATCAAAACCCCGAGCCAAATTGTGGCTGAGTCCACCAAAGACGAGTTGATTCGTTTTCCCAAACAAAGTTTTCTTCAGTACACGGGCGCGGTGTTGAGTAACGCTTTTGAACTGGGAGCGGTTCAACTCATCGCGTATACCGGTTCCATCTTCGTCAACACCCTCGCGACCAAGCTTTTGCGGAAAGTGTTCCAGGGAGGGTTGGACACGGGGCTCCCCTCTCTGAGCAACACGGCCAATCCGGACACGGTCGTTTCCTACAGCAAGAACGATGCACGCACCGCGAATTTGGATCTCAAGACTCCCAATTTGCAAAAAGTTTCTGAATTCGAGGTGTTGTCTGAGATGATCGGGTGTCCTACGGACAGCCGTGGGTTGTGGAATTGCACCGTGGATCAAGGATTTGTGCGAGCGGTGCAACGCGAGGATCAGGGCGGAACCACCATTGCCGCGGCTATCGGGAGTGATTCCTTGCACGGAAGCTGGAGATTGATTCCGGCCAGCGAGGCTCGGCAAAATCAAGAGATTGATTGCTACACCAAAGCCTACTGCGCCGGCAATTTGCAGAAGCTGCGTCTCATGCGCTTTATCCCGTCAGGCTTTGAGTTTGCGGCCAACGCGCCGGAGAACATTGCGCGGTGTCGAGAGAGTCGCGGCTGCGTGACCTTGGGCGAAGTGGTCGAGGGCTTTACCAGTTGTAATCCTCTCGGCGAGCGCGATCACGACCATCCCTGGTGTCATCTGATTGATCCGAATTGGGTGCTGGTGTCTTTGCCGCAGCAATGCACGCTCAAAGGATTTGGCGATCAGCTGCTGTCTTCGACCTTGGGACAGCGGCGCGAAGAATGTCAGGATATTCAAACGTGTCTCAAGCGCAACGATCGCGGCGAGTGCGTGGGCGGGTATGGTTATTGCGTGGCGGAGAAGAGCGTGTATCGTTTTGGCGCGGATGAATGTTTGCCGCGTTTTGCGAGTTGTCGCGTGTATCAAACGCGCACCGGACGAACGGTGTCCTATGTGCGGCAAAGCGCGGATTACGGAGCGTGCACCGCGGATAACGTCGGTTGTTTGTGGTATGCCACCACGCGGGATCCGGCACGCGGCAATGACGGCTGGATCGGAACCACGACCACCGGCGCGCGCATCTATTTTGATAAGACGCTGACGGCATGCGGTTCGGCAGATGAGGGGTGCACGGCGTTGCGCAAAATCACAGTCGGTCAATCCGCGTTGAATCTCTTGCTCAATCCTTCGTTTGAACAGCTCACGACCGAGACGCCGGCGCGATTGGCCGTGTGGGAAACCAATCAGACGAGCGTCGTACCGCCAGAGGTCGCTGTTGGAAGCAGGGCCTGGATCGGGCAGACCGCGGCAGACATTTCGGGCGTGCCGCCAAAATTTTATGAGCAAGATATCTCAGCCGTGGGCGGGCGCGCCTACACGTTGTCGCTCTACGCCCGTGCCAAGAATGAGGGAACGGCGCAGATGGAGGCGCGTTTGGCGCAGCAGCGTCCGGCCTCAGGCGGGGGGCTCGAGTTTGTGCCAGAGGCTGAGGTACGCGCCACCTATCAAAGCAGCGGATGCGTGCGCACGTCTGCTGGGACGCCGGCCATTCAAGAGCCGCGCGCGGGACGAAGTTTGGGTTCAGACTGGCAGAGGTTCCAGTGTACGTTTGTCACGGCGCGTTCGGCGGATCATGTCCTTGTGAGTCTTGATGGTGTGAACGTGTTGGTGGACGGCATGCAATTGGAAGAAGGGGAATTTGCCACGGACTTTGTGGATGGGATCAATCCCGCGTTGCCAGCAACGCATCTGCGCGTGGCGCCGGATGAATTTGCCTGCACCGGCAGTGACACGGATCATCCTCTGTGTCAAAAATTCGCGCGCGCGTGTCGCCAATCAGACGCCGGATGTCAGGGCTACACGGACACCGTCGGCGGCACCGAGATTCCAGCCATTGTGTCCTCGAACGACACCTGTCCGGCGGCGTGTGTTGGTTACAGCGAGTATCGCAAAGCCGCATCCGCGTTCGATCTCATACACGAAACAGATTCGCGCTTTGATGATCCGGACGATTCCGTGCCTTCCTATTTCATCGCCAACACCGCGGCGCAATGTACGCGAGAAGCCGTTGGGTGCGAGGCATTCACGAGCGTGGAGAGCGCGGCCGCAGGCGGTGAACAGCAGGCGTATTTCACCTCCACCCGTTCTTGCCGCAAGCCGGGCCCGGACTCTCAGACTTTTTTCACGTGGGAAGGATCAGACACGAGCGGATTCCAGTTGCGCACCTGGAGTTTGGTGCGTGATCGAGCCACGCCGCCAGGACCGCTCATCGTCGCCAAGCGTCCCGCGGATCAGACCATCTTCAAAGAGCCGGACACCTGCAACGAAGAGTCGTGGCGCAGCGGGAGCGATCCGGACTGTCGTCAGTTTTATGACGCCTCGGGCAACGTGTTCTATCGCTATTATTCTCAAACCGTGTTGTCCACGCCGCTGTGCAAGGATTTCCGTTTGAATCAAACCAATCGCAACGATTGCGAGAAGACGGACGGGGTGTTTACGCCAGCCACGGGCGAGTGCGTGTATCACGTGTTCGTTCCGGAGAGTCCGTTGTGCCGCGCCGAGCAGGTAGGCTGCCGCGCCTACCAAGGTTCTGGCGCCGGCAATGTGCAGGGCGTACTCACGCAAGATTTCCGCGCTGGCGTCGGGACCTTTACCGGCGGACATCGTTCCAACGAATCCGTGCTCGTGAATGATTTTTCGTTGCGTCTAGATGTGCCAGCACGGGGCGCGGAAAAGGTGATGGTGCCGATTTTGACGACGCCCACGGATTTGCTGACCCTGTCGTTCTGGGCCAAGGCTTCGGCGCCGAACACGCCGCTGCAGATCAGTTTGAGTACGCCGGCCGCGCCTGGGCGTCCGGACATTGCGGTCGGGAGTGTTGGTTTGAACGGCGACTGGCAACAATTTTCAGTCGGGCCATTCCATGGATATCCCAACGTGAGTTCGACCACCATCACCTGGAGCGTGATCAGCCGCTCGGGCGCGGTGGTGATGTTTTTGGATGAGGTGCATGTGAATCGTATTCAAGATACGGTGTATGTGCGTCGCGATAGTTGGACCACGCCGCTGTCCTGCGATCAGACACCGAGCGGGGCGCCGCAACCGCAAGCCATGCTGGGTTGCCGCAGCTATCGCACGCGTCAGAATGAAACCGTGAACGTGCGCGCATTCAGCCGATTGTGCCGCGCCCAGGCCATCAGCTGCACGGCGTTTGTGGATACGCGCAATTCTGCGGCCATCGGCGAGCAGGCGTTTGTGCGCACCGGCAATCTCCCTTCTGCCGGCGGGATGCAGGTGCCGCTCGCGACAACCACCACGCGTCCAGCGGATCGCTATCTCTATCTCCTTGACGAACCGAGCAAGCATTGCAATGCGGATCAGGCGAGCTGTCGGGCCTTCGGTCTCCCACGTTTCAGCGTGGATCGCTTGACCGTGCAAGATTTCAGCACCGCGTACGTTAAAGATGACATCACGAAGTACGATCAAGCCTTGTGCAAACCCTCGGAACTGTTCTGCGAAGAGTTTACGTTCAGCAGCAGCAAAGAATATTTCCACAACCCGGATACCCACACCTGCGAATATCGCGAAGAGGTGGAAGGCGTCGAAGGTTTTCCAGCTGGCCGATATGCGGGTTGGTTCCAAATCGGTGTTGCGCCGCCCAAGCCGTGCTATCCGAATCTCCTCGAAAGCGGAAGCACCTTTAGCCTCGCGCGCCGTGGCGATGTGGCGTATCGCGGTTGGACAGGACTTTGTCCTGGAAGCGCTGGCGAGTGTACAGAGCTGCGCGATGCCAACGATCATTCGGATCCGCAATTCCCCAGCGGCAAACCGTATTTCTTCATCCATAATGACACGCTCGATACCACCACCTGCGCCGGTAACGTGGACGTGGGAAATGGATGTATCTTACTACGTGATACCGTTGATACGAGTCTGCGATTCAACGCCGCTGCCAGCTACGCGCGCTATCAAACCAACCGTTCACGGGCCGTGGCGCCGTTGGATTGCGATCGGAGTCCCGATGATCCTCTGTGTAGGGTGGCGAGGAATGCAGCGGCTAGTCTTTGTATGGATTATGGGAGTTGCATTGGAGTTCAGATGCCCAATCACTGCATCGGCACGCTCGAGGAGTTTGATGATGCAAGAGGAGAGAGACTTTTAGTCAGCAGAGCCTTATCCGGTGCACCGGATAGTTGGTTCAATGCTTCCGTTTTGGGTGGATCACTGGAGGAGAATTATTCGGATGATAGTTTTTGTCGGACGGATGCGGATTGCAACACGGATGTCCATGCCATGCGTGGAGGAGGGCTGTACTTCAGATTGCGTGGCCGCTGTTCACTACCACTCTCGAACAATGATTCCAATGTCATCGTGAAGGTGAAGATGGATCGCGATTGCGCGCAATGGTTGGGGTGCAGCAGCTCGGAGGTCGTATTTGATCCTGCCACCAATCGCTATCGCGATCTGTGCACCAACGTGGCTTTGTGCGATCGCGCCAGCGCCACCAACAACGATATCTACTGCGCGAATTATGTAGATCGAAGCTCCGCGAAGGAGTCCACACCGATCCAACAAGGAAAATTCTTTGATATAAAGCAATACGCCAATCGCACGGTTGGATTGGGCCAAAAAGACTATGCGGGTTATGCCATCCCCAACAGCTATTTGGCACCGGATCTTCACCAAGCACGCGTGGCTGTGGATGGGTTGGGTGCCGATGCGACCGTGAGCAGCCGTTGGGCGCGCGACTATCGTCTCGTTGCTACCATCCCCATGCCGCCAGCTAATCCGATTTCAGCCGGCATCGGTGATTGCCCGGGCCCCTATCACAGCAGCGACTGCTATGCGCATACGCGGCGCGCGTTGCCCAACGAGGCCACGATTTTGGATGTGCGCACGGAAGTCGGTTTGCGTTATAGGAGTTTGCACCTGTGTCGCGCGGTGCAAACCGGCCGCATCGGGTATTTCAAAACCAACGAGATAGGTCCTACGCGTACAGGCAACTGTTATCTGCCGATTTCGATTGATCCTTCGGTCACGGCCTATATTGATGAAGCCAACACCTCCACCGTCGCTTCTTTTGACTTTCAGCTTTTGGCGGAAAAGTTTGGCCTGCCGAATCCGGACGCGGATCCGTTTTTGCATCGCGCCTTCCCGTCTCCAGAATGTCGCGCCCAGCCCGAAACCGATGCCCCGTATCCGGCCTCGTCAGTGCTTGAATGGGATCTCACCAAAAATCCTCCCAAGTCCGTGCGGCGTGCGGCCGGATTGGGACAGGCCAATGTTTGTGAGTTTGGCGAGGAATGTTCTTGCACCTATAAACGTGCGGATTATACCGGCGCCGGAGTGAGCAAGTTTTACACGCCGTTCTCGCAAAGTATTCCGGCGGGCATCTGTCAGGGCGGGCCGCGCGATGGCCAGTCCTGTATTCCATCCGTGATTTTCAATCCGCAAGGGAGCACCACGGTCATTCCGGGTGGGACAGGGGGTGGCGGGGGAACGGTTACGCCTCGCAGTGCAAATCAGCTTGCGGCAGAGGCGGCCAACACGGCCCAGTCGTGCGGTCCGCCGGAAGCTGGTGGACGTTGCATCGCGTTGAGCAAGGTGGAGGAAGTGCGCGGCGTGTTTGGGGACTGCTTGGATCGCGACACCACGCGCAGCGGCGTGGGCGGAAACGCGCCGTGTTTGGCCTGGGATCCCTCGCCGGTGTTGTTCGGCGATAAAGACCCGTATCACTACGTGCCCACAGCTGGCTATCAACCTCCACCTTCAACCGGACAATATTATTGCACCTCCTATGCGCGACATAGCACGACGTTGCGTCTCGCGCCTGAAGATTTCGTGAGTTCAACCTATGCTGGCAACCTATCCCGCATTGATTATGATGATAAGTTCACCTCGGACGAAGGCACAAACGCGGCTTCCTTGGACGGGGTGAGTACGGATGGGAGTCAGGTTGCTAAAGACTGTGAACAGGCCGACGATGATCAGGACGATGACGGACACGCCGCAGATTACGAAGGATTACGGCTGGTTAGCACGGGCCACTATTTGGAGAATTCTTATACGGAAACATTTTTTGCCATAGACGCGCCAACGTTCACCAAGGAACTGTTCAACATTCCTCCGGCCACGGCTGATATTGTGCGCAGCGGTTTGTCTGATGCGAACATTGGCTTTATCCGGATCGCGCCGTTCTCTAACCCCAATGGGATGGGGCGTATAGCTTGCGGGTATCAGGCGGACTGGGTGGATGGGTTGCAGAGTGTGGATTATAACGACGCGGATTCCAGCAAGTCCGCTGATGGGGCATGGAGGCAGAAGTTTTTTCAAAATTACAATCCGATCATGACGCGAGGATCTGAGCACCTGGTTGGCGGTGACGGACCGCATCCGGTGTCCATGCCCTGCGTCCGCTTTAACGGGATCGAAAATACGTGGCAGTCCTGTTACTTCAAGACCTGGGAGATCAAGTATCGCAGTGAGAATCAGTCTCAGGCCTTTAGCGGTTTGATTTTGCCAAACGGCACGGTCGCAGGCGGGAGCTTTAGTGACATCCGTCGCAGCCCGGTCTATCAACGTTGCGAATCCGATAAGCCCTATTTTGCGATCCGCGCCGTATTTGAAACCAACGCGGATCGAGGATATCAGCGAAACCGTTCGGCCGGGGATCTGGACGGGACAAGTCATCCGCCGGACGGACCTTGGCGGTTCGTCGGATTTTGGGTGGCCTCCTGTGCCGGTGGAGCGCGAGATGTTCGGTATATGTACATGAACGTGGATGTAACCAGCGCCGACATCTGCAAAGAAATCGCCGAGGTGCGCAGCCATGATTCGTTGCAAGACGCCGCCTTTACCGATCGCGTGTGGAAGCAGAGCGGGTTTACGGTGCCGCGCGTGGGAATCTCCTATGGAGAACGATTCTCGCCTTACTCCAGCATCATGAACACACGGGCCGTCGGCAGCGACGATCAGGTTCTGTTCCAGACGGGCAGAGAGATTGCAGGATTCTCGCCACTTTCTCCGCCGACGTTCATTGCCTCTGGCGCAAGCAGTTACTATCTTCCGGATCCGTTCCCAAAAGACAAGTGGGCCTATCTTTCCAATTTATTCGCCCGTGTGTATCGCATCTATCAATATCAATCCCAACCCGTGCCTGTAGATGGCGATGCCTGTCTCGATGGCCCGTTCAAAGGTCGTGCGTGCAATCCGGATTCACCCGGGCCGGATGGAACCGGTACGAGCGACGCCTGTAGCCTAGATGGGGTATGCGATACAACCGCGATCTCACGTGGGGATCTTATGTCACTCAAGCTGTGTGATGCTTTCTCCGGCATTAACGCCGGATTGCCTTGTGGAGATGATCCGGATATTTGTCATAGTGGGGCCATCAAATATCAGGATGGTGAGCGTACCCAACTTTTGGATGCTTGTGTGTTGAACGATAATGAATGGAGGCTGAATCCGGATGGCACCTATGACTTTGTAGAGACGCCGTCTACCGAACGCATGACCGCAGGCGAGGCAGCCAAAGCGCATCTCCTCGTACCGGACGGAAGAGGATTCATCGGCCATGATGGGCAACCGGCGCCGGCGTTTGTCTGCCAAGGAGGGATGCGCAACGGACAGGATTGTTCGAGCCCGACTTCTGCATCTTCTACCAGCCGCGAATGTCCGGAGACTTTTTCCGGCGTGTGTTTGGGCGACGATGGGCCGGCTATATCTGGCAGCACTTCGTTCGATGGATCGTTTGCTCAAATGGGACGTTGTGCGGTTCTCAGAACGGATTCTGCCGGACGTCCGGCTTCGTCGCGCGGCGTAACTCCGAGCGATCGCGTCCGCATCTCGGGGGGTGAGGTTTATGATCTGATGCCTGAAGAGTATGCCCCGTGTTATGCGAACTATGATTGTTCCTATAACGAATATAATTACTATCTGGCTCGCCAAGGAGGGTTCTCTCAAATCTATTCTCCGCGTTCTTCCGTTCATCTTGTTCACGATTATGGCAACGTAGAATCGTGTACGGATGGTACGAGCAATGGAAGCGAAGCTTGTTTGTATACAACCCTGGTAGACCAGGTGGGTTGCGGGGGACATGGAGATGACTCTGGCCATGTTGGTAATCGGATTCCTCCTGGACCAGGTACTGGCACCTTTGGAGAAATGTGTGTGCTCCAGGCCTGGAGATACGGGGCACACTGTCCAGAACACGATGATTGGTGTCCTATCGCAGATTCGACAAACGCATGTGGGCTGGCACATTGGAGTTCCAGATTGGCAGGGCCTGCCGAATGGAGCCGGCCGTTGACGACCATAGCGTCTTTGGGAAATTATAGACGGTTACAGGCAGGAAACGACGCTCTGACAGAAGTGCTAGATGATGGGCAAGATGCTCATTTTTTTGGGGAATCGGATTGCAGTAGCAATCCTCCTGCTTGGAGAACTTTGGTTTTTGGTCGGTGTTTGCCCGTTGGCGCATCAGGAGGCCAGGCCCGCAACTTCGGCCGATGCAAGGGCGGGGTGTTTGATGGCAAGGTGTGTTTTAATGGGATGCGCGATGGGACGCGTTACAGTTGTAAATTGGACGGTTCCGCGTCGATCGCACCGAGCGGAGGGTCCCCATATAACTATCGAGGCACAGGGTTGACCACTATCCATGATTACGAAACCGTCAGTAATCGTTGCGGACGGGTGTCGCACATACGACTGGGGGATTCTCCGGACATGTATCGTCCGGTGGAAGAATGTACCATCAATAGCAACCAGGACATCACCAACCCCGATGATCCGGATCATGACAACAACGCCTGTACGCACGGCGTCGGTTACCGTCCGCGCTTGGATCTGTGTCCGGATCCTTCCAATGAGTTCTGCGGATTGATCGCCTACAAGATCCATTCGACGCTATCGGAAGTCTCTCTTGATCCCCGCAACTCGCCGTTCCATTTGCCCACGGACGTGACCATGGGCCATTACACGCCAAATTATCTCGGCTCCACGGCGCCGGTGACTCCTGAGGTTGCGTATCGTTACATCAACTACTACACGCCTGTGCCGCCGCGCGTGGCTGCGCCGGATATCCGCCAGTGTCCCATTTCCGGACAGTGCGCGGTGCAGCGCGTGAACACGTTCGCGTTCAACGGCCAGGTGGAAGGGCCCATGACCTTCTCGGGTGGCCAGCAAAAATCCACTATTCGCTTCTACGCTTGGGCTGCTCATAATCAGATGCCGTTGCGACAGCTCGTGGTGGATTGGGGCGATGGGTTCGAGCAGTCCTTCTCAGATGCGCGCATGAAAAATCACAAACCGTTCTGCGGCGTGACCAAGGAGTGTTACATCCCAAACAGTCTCACGGCGCCGACGCCGGGAGGTCCTACCGGTCTCACGTGCGACACGGATTCGGACTGTCCGCCTGGATTCGGACGGTGCGAGGCCGTGGGCTTGTGCGACAAGCATCCATCGCAATTCTGTACCAAAAATAGCGATTGCGCCTCAGCCGGCATCCCAGATGACACCTGCAAAGTGCGCACCATGTTCGGCAACAGTCCAGAAGCCTGTGAGCCTAATTACTTTGAGTTCAGCCACTTGTACGTTTGCAAAGATCAAAATTCGGTAGGAGGACGCGTGTGCGGTGCCGCGCATTGCTCCCGCGATTCGGAGCGTATCTGTACCCTCGGCGTCCCTTCCACCTGCGCGGTCGGCGATGCGTGTATGGCTGGTTTGGCAGAACCGGGCGGATGTTGGGATCGGGATTTGCGCGCCTGCCGCTTCACCCCGCGCGTGGTGCTGCAAGACAACTGGGGCTGGTGTACCGGCGAGTGCCGCAACACCTGCGCCGGTGGTTCTGACTGCAGCTCCCCAACCCCAACCGGACATCTCACCGATGCCATCAACAACAAGATCATCCACAAATATGGAGGATGTTATGCGGGGGTGCCACTGCAGGCAGGACCGCATTCTGCTGTGAGGTCGAATATACCGGATGATGGGGATTCTCTTTGGGACGATGAATGTAATATCTCTGCACATGTAGACCAATTTCGTCCGTGGATCGTTTATCCAGGCGCGCTTCAGTTGAGGGCGGGGAGATAGTCGTGCTTACAAAGCTCTTATTTTGTCATCCCGAGCGAAGCCGAGGGATCGCTTCGATGCATTAGGACACGAAGGGATCCCTCCGCTCGTCGCAGAGCCTCCTCGGTCGGGATGACACGGAAAAATGAGGTATTAAAACGCATGAACCCTCGACGAGGCGAGGGTGGTGAGAAGGAAGTGGAGATGGCGCAAGCGCCGTCTAAAGGATGCGTTCGATGATTCGCGGCGGCAAACCAGCGCACCGGATCGTGAACTGGAACATGTCCGGAACCATGTCTGTCCAGAGACATCCGTCGCTCGGCGAACTACGAAGCCGTTGTCCGCAGATCCGGCCGGCACACCGTCCATCCCGATAGAGCGAACCGGTCAGACTCCTGGGAGCATAGACAGCAACGGTGCCATCAGCATCCGGGAATCGACAGGAGAATTGGGTTCCTCTCGTGTCCCCGTCGTCGCGGAGATGGAACCACCTCTCGCACAGCGTGCGCTTCACGTCTTCGTCGAACGGGACGCCCACCATTTCCATGGGCAGGTCGCCGTTCGCGTCCACCATGTGTTGGGCGACTTCGGCGCCGATCTCAGCGAGCGTGGCTTCGCTCGAGCCGAGATCGATCATCGGATGATCCGTGGGGACGGGGCGGTCGATCATCATGACCTGGCCGTCCGCGTTCCCGCCATCGACACTCATGTTCCCGTCGGTATTGGAACCGGCGGGGGCGCTGCATCCTCCGAAGAGGATGGAGAGCGCGAGAAACGCAAGGCTTTTGAAAGTGCGCATGGCCTCCTCCTTTTCGTGCTGTAGTTGGCCTCCTACAGCATACCGTGTGCCCACACCTTAAGCAATTTTATAAGCAAATGTCAACCTGTGGACAACCGGTGTCAGGTCTGGTGTCAGACAACTGGTGTCAGGTCCCCTTCGACTCGTCAAACTCGTCATATTCGTTCAGGGCAGGCCGTTATCAACGAAGTCATCAATAATCATCCGCCCCTCAACACGAAAAAACAAAAACAAAAAGATCTAAAGACAAAAATACGCGGTCGTAAGTTTTTGTCTTGTCCGCTATCATGTAGGGATATGCCACACGCCCGAGCGAGAGATCGGATAAAACCCGGAGAGGTGATGAAAGTTGTATTGCGGGCCTGTGCCCTTGGGGGTTTCCTTGCGGTTGCGGTCACCTGCCCTAATCTTTTGCAGTTAATTCCCATCGAACAACGAAAGCGTTATCCAGCGGATTCCATCAGGCGGGCATTTGTGCGGTTGGATAAAAAGGGTTGGCTTGTGCTTCGGCGCACCGAGAAGGGTTGGCGAGTTTCTCTGACCAAACGAGGACAGGAGGAGATTCTTGCCTATGAGCTTGGTCAAAAAATGATTCAGACTTCCGGACCATGGGATCAGAAATGGCGACTCCTGATTTTTGATATTCCAGAAAAAAGAAGATTCATTCGCGATCGTATACGTGCGGCGCTCATCTCTTTTGGATTTGCGCGCTTGCAGGATAGCATTTGGATTTTCCCTTATGAGTGCGGCTCCATCTTGGAGCTGTTGCGTACAAAATACCGCGTTCGTTACGAGGCTTTATATCTGAACGTGGATCGTTTCGAAGGCGATCGTTGGCTGCAAGAATTTTTTCATCTTTCGTGATAAGACAAAAACTTACGACCGCGTATTCCTGTCTTGAGTCGTAGAATTTTTTGGCGGAACAGATCGGCGGAGTGAAGTCTTTGGTGGAAAGTTTTGGTGTCAGGTCTCGTTATCCACAACGATTCACGTTTAACGATCCACGATCAACAGAGCCATCGCAGCGACAGAGGCGATGGTATCCAGCGTGTTGTTTTGAAGAGAGGCGATAAGCTCTGCTTGAGAAACAACGATATTCTCGATGTTTTCGTCTGTTTTATTCGTGACCTTTTTATCGGTTAAAGAAATATTTGAGGCAAAAAAGAGATGCAGGCGCGTAGGTTGCCTTGTTGGTGAAACAAAAAACGTGGCTACGCGGCGGAGGCGACCAGCACGGTATCCCGTTTCTTCTAACAGTTCACGACGGGCGGCTGTGGCGGGAGATCGGTCAGAGTCTTCGACGTATCCAGCGGGAAATTCCAGGACGGATTTTCTTGCGCCGGGTTTCCATTGACGATTCATCACAAAACGATGGTCCGGTGTTTTTGCCACGATCATCACCACATCGGGTTCCAAATTGAACCACCAGGACTTTCCTTTCTTTTCTCCGGGAAAAACCACCCGAGCCTTGGCGACCTTGGCGTAGCGTTCTCGAAGAATCATCTGATACCGACCGACGCGGCCGTTTTTAGACTTCATATCTTTTCATTTATATCATACCCGAAAGAGTTTGAGATTATTCTTCATCTTGTATAACAAGACAAAAATTTACGACCGTGAGTTTTTGTCTTGTTGTGCAGGAACCTTTGGCGGAACGGTGGGAGGCTCTGGTGGAAGGTTTTAGTATCAGTTAAAACGGTCAGTTAAAACGCAACACCCTCGGGCGGAACAGTCGTGGGAGTACCACGCGTCCGCGCCGAGGGCAGCGATCAAGAGTTCTCCGTGTCCGTGGCGGAGAAAAAGCATCAAAGGTCGAAGGAGTTCGGACTACTCCTCGTTGACCGCGTTGAATTGCCCGGACGGCGGGCGCGGAGGCGGCATCGTTGCCGGTCTGATCGGCGCGACAGGCGCGGCGGGATTCGGCGCGGGCCGCACGAGCGCGGGCTTGTCCGCCAGCAGCACGGCAGCGATCGCCTCCTCCATGTCGCTGGGCGTAACCACGGTCTTTGCGCGGGCGAGCAGCTCGTTCGCGATCTGGATCATGGTTCCGAATCCGTGGTGCGGACTCTGGAACGGGGGATGCGCGAGGAGCTTCTGGGCTTCGGGGTCGATGATCTTGAGTTGACCCCTGGCCTTCAGGATCCTATCGATCATGAGCCCGAATTCAGCCTTGCGCTCTTGGATCTTCGGGTACGTGACCTCCACGCACCGTCCCCGGAACTCGTCCAGCCAGAGACTGTTGAAGAGCCGTTCGTTCATCCTGTGCTGGATCAGGATGATGACGTGGGGCCGCATGAACGGATTGCGCGCGTAGCAATCCTCGATCATCTTCTGCGGCCGGTAGCCGAGCTGCTCGTTGGTGATGACGAGCAGAGACCTCAGACGGTTGCCGGTGACGGTTCGGGGAAGATGAAGCAGCGCATGCTGGATCTCTCCATCCGAATGCGCCCACGTGAGGTTCGTGACCTCGATGCCGAGGCGCATCGCAATGCCCTCGCGCACCACCGTTGGGATTTCTTCGAAGTCTCGGCTGGACATGTGCAGCGCGACAAACCGTGTCGGCTCCCTGTCCTCCGCCCGAAACCCCCTCATCATCTGATCGACCAGCCGCTCGATGGGAGCGCCGATCACGCCCAGCGAATCGATCTCTCGACCTCGCTGGATCCTTTCTTTTAGCCTTCTCTTATCTTCCATGAACCCCTCTTCACTTCTTCGCGCCAGCCCTTCTGGCACGCGCTGTCCTATCCTTCGGACAACTTAAGGATGATAGGGACTTTTCCGGTTCCAGTCAAACGCAACACCCTCGAGCGGAACAGTCGTGGGAGAGCCACGCGTTCGCGCTCGAGGGCAGGTATGGGGCTAAGGTGTGGGAGACGGCATCCTGCGAAACGGGAGGGACGTCTCCGTCCCCATCGGCTTTAGGTTGCGTTCCGTCGGCTCGGTGTCCCGAGTGAAGGGTTACCCGTTTCGCAAGATACCGCTGGGATTAAAGGGGATATTTTCAAAGACGTCAATGTAGATCGTGGATCTGACAGCGGCTTGACGCTCGTTCTTTGCGGGCGTATCCTCTTGACCAATGACTCGATCCGGAAGATCGGGTCGATTTATTTCCCATGACTCTTTATTATCTCAGTCACCTCATTCCTCTGACTTTTAACCTTTGACCTCCTTATGGCCAGTCCTATCTCTCAGGCAATGAAGCAAATCGCGGATGAGAAGAATATTCCGTACGAGTCGGTGCTCGAGACCGTGGAGTCTGCGTTGGCAGCCGCGTTTCGCAAGGACTTCGGCAACAAGAATCAAAATATCAAAGTGGAGTTTGATCCGGAGCACTACGATGGCCAGACCGGCGGGATTCGCGTGTTTGATGTCAAGATGGTGGTCGAAGACATGGAGTTGCCCGATCCTGAGGAGGAGGTTGTTGATGCCAACACGCAATACTCTTTACCAGATCCTCAGGATCCGAACGTCGTCGAAGAACCCAAGTTCAATCCCAAGACCATGATCATGATTTCGGATGCCAAGGACATCAAGCCGGATGCGGCGCTTGGCGAGGAAATTCGTGTGGAGTTAAGCGTGCCTGCGGCGTTCGGTCGCATGGCGGCGCAGACCGCGAAGCAAGTCATTCTCCAAAAATTGCGCGAGGCAGAACGCGGGGTCATCTACAATGATTTCAAAGGACGCGAGGGCGAGCTGATGAACGTTACGGTGCAACGTCGCGAAGGCCGCGTGGTGTTGATTGATCTTGGTCGCGCCACCGGCATTCTCTTGCCAGAAGATCAGATTGAAACCGAACGGTATTATCCTGGCACGCGCATCAAGGCGCTGTTGCGTGAAGTGATCATGACCGGCAAAGGCCCGGAGATTCGCTTGTCGCGCACCACGCCGCAACTCGTCATTGGGCTATTCCATCAAGAGATTCCGGAGATTGCCAACGGGGTTGTGGAAATCAAAGGTATTGCGCGCGAGCCGGGCAGCCGCGCCAAGATCGCGGTCACGACCAATGATGACGCGATTGATCCGATCGGTTCGTGTATCGGCCAACGTGGCACGCGTATTCAAACCATCATCCGCGAGTTGGGCGGCGAGAAAGTGGATATCATTCAATGGAGCGATGCGTCGGCGGAGTTCATCCAAGCGGCGCTCGCGCCCGCCAAGGCCATCAGCGTAGAGTTACGCGATGACGAACATCTGGCGGTGGTGTCTGTGCAGCCGGATCAGTTGTCGCTCGCCATTGGCAAGGGCGGACAAAACGTACGGCTCGCGGCCAAGCTCACCAACTGGAAGATCACCATCGTCGAGCAAGGCGGCAAAGTCGTGGCAGATTCTGAAACCGGGGAAGTCGTGAGTGAACCAACGGAAGTCATTCCTCCCGCGGAGGAGCCGCCTACGCCGCCGACGGTCGAAGAAGCCGGATCCGTTTGATTCTTTTTCAGCCTCATCATTATGTCCGGGTTCTTTACCACCATTCTTCTTCAACCTATTTTGAATCTCTTGGTCTGGCTCTACGACGTTGTGCCCGGGCATGACATTGGCATTGCCATCGTTCTCATCACGATCATCGTCAAGATTATTTTGTATCCATTGACCGCGGCGCAACTCAAACAGCAACGCGCGTTGCAGGATCTTCAGCCCAAGATTGACGAGGTGCGCCAGCGCTTAAAGGATGATAAGGATGCGCAGGCCAAAGAGTTGATGGGATTGTACGCGCGCGAGAAGGTGAATCCAGCCTCTTCTTGTCTGCCTCTTCTGATTCAACTGCCCGTGTTCCTCGCTCTGTATCGGGCGCTGTCGATCGGTTTGAGTTCTAAGAATATCGATCTCTTGTATTCGTTCGTGCCGAATCCGCAATCCATCAATCCCAAATTTCTTGGCCTGCTGGACCTCACGCATCCAAGTTATGTGCTGGCTATAGCTGCGGCGCTGGTACAATTCTGGCAGACGCGACAGATGCTCAAACCTCCAGCCGGTGCCATCAAGCAACCCCCGCCAGACGTCGCGGGTTCGCCTGGGGCTAAGGATGAGAGCATGGCCGCGATGATGAATAAACAGATGACGTATGTGATGCCGGCCCTGACCGCGGTGATCGGTTTCTCGTTGCCCGGAGGATTGGCGCTTTATTGGTTTGTGATGAGTTTGCTTACCGTGCTTCAGCAACAGTTCTTGATGAAAAAAGCTTAATCTTTGATGTCTATGCCTCGAATCTCTTCCGTGTCTTCCAAAACCGTCCGTAGCCGAAGCGCGTGGCTTCTCGTTCTTTTTCTCGTGTCCGGCGTCGTGGCGTATCCTCGGCCGGTTAATTGGGCGCTCGCCAAAACAGATGCTTTTTTAGGTCTGCACATCGGTCCTATTCAAAAGCCGTTTGTCCTCGGGCTTGATCTGCAAGGAGGCACGCATCTGGAATATGAGGCCGATCTGAGCAAGGTCGGCATCGCGGATCGTAAGGAAGCGTTGAACGGCGTGCGTGATGTGATCGAACGGCGCATCAACACGCTCGGCGTTTCCGAGCCTTTGATTCAAACCACGCAAGCCGGAAATTCTTGGCGTGTCACCGTGGAGCTGGCCGGCATTCGCGACATCAATCAAGCCATTCGCTTGATCGGCGAAACTCCCATTTTGGAATTCAAGGAAGAGAACGATCAAAAAACCGTGCCGCTCACCGACGCGCAGAAGAAGGACATCGAAGCGAAGAATGTTGAAGCCAAGAAGCGCGCAGAGGCCACGCTGGTCGAAGTGAAAAAGCCTGGCGCGGATTTTGTGCTCATCGCCAAAACGAAGTCCGAGAATCCGGTCACGAAAGCTTCGAGGGGAGATCTGGGGTTTCTCAAAGATCGCGCCGAAGCCTCGGATTTGTTTGCGGAAATGAAAGGCATGGCTTCTGGCACCATCGCGGATCGTGTGTTTGATCGTCCGCAGTTTTACACCATCGCGAAGGTCGAAGCCATCAAAGACATGGGCATGGAAATCAGCGCGCATCACCTGTTGATTTCTTATCAGGGCGCCAAGGATAATCTGTCCACACTCACCAAAGAGCAAGCCAAGGCCAAGATTGAAGCGCTCAAAAGACAGGCCACCACGCGCAACTTTGATGCGTTGGTGGTGCAAAATTCTCAAGAACCGGGCGCAGCCACATCCAAAGGCGATCTCGGTTGGTTTGGAAAGGGAGCCATGGTGGAGCCATTTGAGAGTGTGGTCTTTGCGCAACGCGTGGGCACGATTTCCGACGTGGTTGAGACGCCCTTTGGCTATCATCTGATTTGGAAGATCGCGGAACGACCATTGAAGGATGTGCGGGTGCGCGCCATCGAATTCAAAAAAACCTTGGCCGAGGAAGTTGCGCCGAAAGCCGAGGAGTGGAAGTCTACGGGTTTGACCGGAAAGCAGTTGGCTTCGGCGCGCGTGGATTTTGATCCTCAGGTCGGGGCACCGCTCGTGAGTCTGCAGTTTAACAGTGAAGGTTCCAAATTGTTTGCGGAGATCACCAAGCGTAACTTGAACAAACAGGTGGCGATCTTTTTGGACGGACAGGCGATCTCTCAGCCCGTGGTGCAGACGGAGATCGTCGGGGGCAAGGCCGTCATTCAAGGCAACTTTGGATTGGATGAGGCCAAACTTTTGGCGCGGCGCTTGCAAGCCGGAGCGTTGCCGGTGCCGGTCAAACTCATCGCGCAGCAAACGGTGGGTCCGACCTTGGGCGCGGATTCTCTTGATCGTTCCTTGCGCGCTGGTCTGATCGGATTCTTGTTGGTGGCCCTCTTCATGATCATCTTGTATCGCTTGCCCGGCGTGGTCTCGATTGTGGCGCTGCTCTTGTACGCCGCGATTTCTTCCTCCCTCTTCAAGTTGATTCCGATTACGCTCACGTTGTCGGGTATCGCCGGATTCATTCTCTCGCTCGGCATCGCGCTCGACGCCAACGTGCTGGTGTTTGAGCGCTTGAAAGAAGAACTGGCGCAAGGAAAAAGTCTCGCCGCAGCGTTGGAAGATGCCTTTGTCCGGGCCTGGCCTTCGATTCGCGACGGGCATGTCACAGTCTTGATCTCGTGTACCGTGTTGTACTGGTTCTCCTCTTCCATCATTCGGGGGTTTGCGCTCACGCTCGCCATCGGAACCATCACCTCCTTGTTCACGGCCATTGTGTCCACGCGCACGATTTTACGTCTGCTCGCGAGCACGCCTTTGTCCAAACGAGGTTGGCTCTTCTTGATCAAAAAAATATAATCCTATGCTGCTTCACGTCGTCCGCTCCCGTCCGGTTTGGTACGCTTTTTCAGGGATTTCGATCGGTTTGTCCATCCTGTTCTTGGTGATGTGGGGGCTGCGTCAGGGGATTGAGTTCACCGGCGGTACGCTTATGGCTGCGCGCTTTGATACGCGACCCTCTTCCGCCGAAGTCCAGCGCGTCTTTGATGATGCTAAGGTGGATGTCGGTTCCGTGATCATTCAGCCCGTGGCAGACAAGGACATGCAGTTCCGTTTCAAACCGTTGTCCGAGGAGCAGCACCAGCAGGTTTTTTCCGCTCTGAAAAAACAGTTTCCTTCCGTCACGGAGCTACGCTTTGATGCGATCGGTCCGGTGGTCGGCGAGGAGCTGCGGAGCAAGTCTATCCAAGGATTGTTGATCGTGCTTCTCGCGATCATGATCTACGTTGCGTACGCTTTTCGTAAAGTGTCGGCGCCGGTGCAATCGTGGAAGTACGGATTGGTCACGATCTTCACCGCGTTTCATGATGTGATCATTCCGCTCGGCGTGTTTTCGTGGTTGGGACATTTTTCCGGCGTGGAAATCGGCACATCCTTCATCGCCGCCATTCTGACGATTCTCGGCTACTCCATCACGGACACGATCGTGGTCATGGATCGCATTCGCGAGAATCTCCAGAAGAAAACCGGCCGCTTTGAGGACATTGTCGAGCTCTCCGTGCATCAAACCTTTCTACGATCCCTCGCAACCTCTGCCACAACCCTGCTGACGCTCGTCGCGATTCACTTTTTTGGAGGACAGAGCTTGCGTGAGTTTACGCTTACGCTGATCATCGGGATTGCGGTAGGAACGTATTCTTCTATCTTCATCGCGTCACCGATGCTCGTGAGTTGGGAACTATGGATGAGGGATAAAAAGTCCATCAAGTCTATAAAGTCATAAAGTTTGTAAAGTCCATCAAGTCTTTCAAGTCCCCGTTACGAAGGAGGGGCAGGATCCCGACGTGGAGTCGAGTTAGAGGTTGGCTTCAAATGTGCTACCATGGGAATGTTCATGGATGAATTTCTTTCTTCTTTATTGAATTTTGATCCCGTAGGGTGGTTCCAGTCCCTACTGGATACGGCGGGCCAGAATCCGTTCTTGGCCATGTGGTTTTTTATCGCGAAAGGCGGCTGGATATTTTTTCTGTGGTTTTTTTGGTGGACCGGGACGCACACCTGGCGGGAATATCGTCGCACAAAATTTTGGCACAAAAAAGAATGGATGCTCATGCGTATTACGGTCCCGCGCACAACCGAGCAAACCTGTCGCGCCGTGGAAAATATCTTCGCGACCTTCGCAGGGATCCACAACAATCCTAGCTGGACAGAAACCTGGATTGATGGGTTTGTGCAGCCCACCATCACGCTCGAGATCGCCTCGATTGATGGGATCGTGTCCTATTATATTTGGTGCGAGCGGCGGTTCCGCAATCTGTGTGAGTCTGCCATCTATGCGCAGTATCCGGATGCTGACATGATTGAGGTGGAGAATTACGCCAAACAGGTTCCGCAAAAATATCCGGATGAGGAGTGGGATGGATGGGGGACCGAGATGATGCAGCTCATGCCTGATCCGTATCCGTTGCGCACCTACGTCGAGTTTGAAGATAAAATTTCCGGCGAGCTCAAGGATCCGCTGGCCAATCTGCTGGAAAATTTTGCGCATCTCGGTCCTGGCGAACAGGCGTGGTATCAGATCATCCTCACGCCGACCAATCAGAAGGAGGAAAAGGAGCGTGCGGAAAAAATCATCAACAAGATCAAGGGTGTCGAAGAAAAACACAAGGAGACGATGCTGGATCATCTCCTCAAATTACCGCTCATGGTGTTGCAGGAGTTGAGTAAGGTTGTGTTTGGTGCCGGAGAAGAGGAGCATAAAAAAGAAAATAAGCGCGAGGATTTTCCCAAGACCATGCGTTTGTCGCCCGGGGAAAAGAATATTCTGGAAGCCCTCGAGCGGAAAGCCTCTAAGATTGGTTTTCGCACCAAGATCCGGTATCTTTATCTCGCCAAGACGCATCTGTATAAAAAGCCGCGCGCGGTCCACCCATTTGTCGGCGCTATGAAGCAGTTCAACACCTTTGACATGCAGGCGCTTAAACCGGAGTCCAAGGTGGCAGGATTAAGCAGCACGATCTGGTGGTTCAAGAACGGTCGCAACTGGTGGCGATTAACCAAGCTCGTGCGGCGGTACGCAAAACGTTCCAACGACGGCATCGAGCGGTACTTCATGTCGAGCGAAGAACTGGCGACGCTCTGGCATTTCCCGATCCTGCTTCAGGTCAAAGCCCCAGCCTTGCAACGTACCGAAGCCAAGAAGACCGACGCCCCGTCGAACATTCCCTTCGGATAGTTCCTTCCCCCTATGCCCGTTGTCTATAACCATGATCACGAAAATGAAATCACGCTGTTTGCGGAGACGAATTTTCGCAATCAGCGTCGGCGCTTTGGGATCAAGACCGATGATCGGCGTCGGCACATTTATATTCTGGGCAAGACCGGCATGGGTAAAACCACCTTGCTCGAGAACATGATTCTGGCGGACATCTACGCGGGGCATGGGTGCTGTTACATTGATCCGCACGGAGACACAGCCGAGAAGATCGTGGATTTTATTCCGCCGCATCGCATCAATGACGTGGTGTATTTCAATCCGGCGGATGTGGCGTATCCGATGGGATTCAACATTTTGGAAACAGATCACGAGGAACAAAAACCGTTGGTCGCCTCGGGGCTGATGGGCGTGTTCAAAAAAATCTGGCCGGACGTGTGGAGCCCGCGCATGGAATATATTTTGATGAACTGCGTGCTGGCGCTGTTGGATTATCCGGGCGCGACCTTGCTCGGCATCAGCCGGCTTTTGGTCGACAAAGAATATCGTTTGCGCGTGATCGCCAAGATTCGCGATCCGATCGTCAAAACGTTTTGGGTGGCGGAGTTTACGTCGTGGTCGGAAAAATATGCGACCGAGGCGATCGCGCCGGTACAGAACAAAGTCGGACAGTTTCTTTCATCCTCGGTCATTCGCAACATCGTGGCGCAGGTGAAGTCCACCGTTAATTTTCGTCAGATCATGGATGACGGCAAGATCGTGATCGTGAATCTTTCCAAAGGCCGCATCGGAGAGGACAACATGCGTCTGCTGGGTGGCATGGTGGTCACGAGACTGCAGTTGGCCGCGCAAGAGCGGCAAAACATTCCCGAGAGCGAGCGGCGCGATTTTTATCTCTACGTGGACGAGTTCCAAAATTTTGCCAACGAATCCTTCGCGACGATTTTGTCCGAAGCGCGTAAGTATCGTCTTAATCTCGTCGTCGCTCACCAATACATCGAGCAACTCGACGAGAAGGTGGCGCCCGCGATCATCGGGAACGTCGGGACGATCATCCTTATGCGTGTAGGTGGCACGGATGCAGAATTTTTTGAAACCGAGTTTGCGCCGACGTTCACGCCGGAGGACATCGTTAATCTCGCCAAGTATCAGATTTATCTCAAGCTCATGGTGGATGGAGTGGCGACCCCGCCATTTTCTGCCAACACGTTGTCGCCGATCGCCAAACGGACAGGGACACTCGACAAGGTGGTCCAAGTCAGTCGTGAACGCTACGCCGAGCCACGCGCGGTCATCGAAGAGAAGGTGCTGAAGTGGAGCGGGTTTGAATTGTCGGGATCGTTTGCGCCAGAAGTTCCTCCTGCGATGGAACCGGTTGTGTCATCCGTCCCGCCCAGCATCGTGTATCCGTTGATTCGCACCGAAGACGAGATCGCGAATCCGTCGACCACAGAATCACTCGAGCAGATTGTCCCATCTGTTGCGCAGACGCCGACGGGGCAGATGCCGTCTGCCCCTACGTCGATGGTTGAATCAACGCCGTCGAATGCCGAGGAAGAATATCTCTTACTCAAACCGGAACGGTTGGCCGCGATCGCCGCGAGCGCGCCGGCCAAAAAAAGTCAGCGTCCGCGTTTTCAGCACACCTGCAATCGTTGCGGTAAGACCTGGGAGCTTGCGATCCAGTTGGATCCCACGCGACCCATGTACTGTCCGGAATGCCGTCCGATCGTGCTCGAAGAGCGCAAAAATCGCGGCGTTGACCGTCGTCAGATCGCCAGAACGCCACCGCCTCTCGAGGAGGCGAGTGCGGTCGAGCCGATCGAACAGAGCGAGCAGTCTTTTGTTTTGCCGCAGCAGGGGCCGCCGCCTGTGAATCGGCCGCGCGTGGTGCGTGATCCCAGCGCCCCGCCGATTCCGTCCGTGTCACGTCCGATCGTCTCGTCGCCTGAGCGCGCGCGAGTGGAGCCTGATGGTCCATCGCGTCTGAGTTTGTTTGATGAAGTGGTGCAAGCCAAAGGCCAGACCGTGGAAGTGAACAAAAAAGTTTTAGAAGATCGCGCCGGCGATCCGCAGAAAAGGAAACGTCACCGCCGCAACAGACACGGTCAGCAGAATCCACCGTCATCTTCATCATTTGCACCACGGCCTGCATCGGCGCCAGCTTCCACGCCCCCCACACGACCTGTGCCTCCCGCTCCATCCACGCATAAAGTTGCGCCCGGGCAAAGAGTGCGGTTTGATGAAAGGTAGGATCCTCTCTCGAATATGCTCATGCGCGTGGTGTTGCAGACCGCTGATCGGGTGGCGCTGGTGGGTTCCTTTGAACCCGGAACGTCCAAGGGCGCAGTGTTGTTATTGCACATGATGCCAGCAGATCGTACGAGTTGGGGGGCGTTGCAAACAGCCTTGGTCGAACGCGGCGTTGCGTCTTTAGCCATTGATCTGCGCGGTCATGGCGAAAGCCTGATTCAAGGGGATCGTCGTTTGGATTATCAAACATTTCAGGATGAAGATCATCAAGCCTCGTTGTTGGATGTCGATGCCGCGCTCACCTGGCTCGCGCATCGTGGACATCCGGCGGGATCCGTGGCGCTCGTGGGCGCATCCATCGGCGCGAATCTCGCTCTTGTCACTGCCGCGCACATCACCGCCATTCCTGCGGTGGCGCTTTTGTCGCCTGGAGAAAATTATCGTGGCGTTCAAACATTCGAGGCGGCGCGACAGTTGGCCCCCACCCAAGCGGTCTGGGCTGCGGCCTCGCAAGGGGATGATCAGCAGAGTTTTGATGACACGCGTCGGATCCTTGATCTCGTCAAGAGCTCAGATAAATCTTTTCATCCTTACACCAGCGCGGGACACGGCACGATTTTGTTCCAGACGGATCCTCAACTCATCGACACGTTAGCTGACTGGATTGCCGCGCATTTCAAGGTATGAAACGTCTCAGGAGCGGAATCTTTTTGTGCTGTTTTCTCGGCTACGGCATGGTCTCTTCGGTTCATGCAGCGCCGCCTCTTTTAGATTCTGATGGTGACGGGATTCCGGATGTGTGGGAGCAGAATGTGTATCATACGGATCCAACCAAGGCAGACACCGATGGCGATGGGTTTTCCGATCGCGAGGAGATCGTGAATGGGTTTAATCCGTTGGGCCCGGGACGCCTCGTTGACAGCGATACGGATCATGATGGGTTGTCGGATCGTCTCGAGTTGCGATTCGGGACCGATCCCACCAATCCGGACACGGACGGTGACGGTCATCCGGACGGGGAAGAGGTGTTCTCCGCCCATTCGCCGACGTCCACGGGAAGTGAGGCGCTGGCAAAATCCATCGTGATTCATCTTGCGTCAGAGCGTTTGGAGCAACGCGTGGCCGACATTCCGATTACGTCGTTTCCGATTTCCGCGGGATTGCCGCGCACACCAACGCCGACTGGTACGTTCAAGGTTTTGAATAAAACGCCACGCGCGTGGTCTAACCGCGCAGGATTGTGGATGCCCTGGTGGATGCACTTCAGCGGCCGTGGTCATGGGATTCACGAATTGCCCGAATGGCCAGGCGGCCACAAAGAAGGCGCGAACCATCTCGGTCACGCGGCGAGCCATGGATGCGTGCGCCTGGGGATCGGACCTGCGAAACGGTTGTATGATTGGGCGCCTCTCGGCACGCCGGTCATCATCACGCGTTTATGAAGGGACTCTCGTCTTTGATTGCTTTTTTCTTTCTCGTCGTCTCTCCGGTTCACGCCGCGACCCGTCTCGTCGATCACGAACCCTTTGCGCCAACGCCTGACGAGTTCGTGAGCGCGATCGTCATGGTTCCGCGGACGCATCAAGTGCTCTACACTTTTGATCCCGACAAATCGCATCCTGCCGCAAGTCTTACCAAACTCACCGGCGCGTTAGTCATGACCGAGCACGCCACGCCTTGGAATCGTCTCGTTACCTTGCGCGCTGGCGATGAAGTGGGCGGGGGACGGTTGCGGGTGCGCGTGGGATCGCAACTTACGATGCGGGATCTCCTGTATTGCAGCATTACCGCGAGCGCCAACAACACGGCCATGGCATTGGCGCGCCTGTCTGGTTTGAGTCGCGCCACGTTTTTGAAACGCATGAATCAAGCGGCTATCAAAGCGGGAGCGCGGACGTCGCGGTTTGTAGACCCATCCGGCATGGATCCGAAGAATATCACCACGGCGCGCGACATGGCGCGCATTGCGGAGACGGCTTTTGCTCGCCCGCTCATCCGTGGACCTGCGGGCAGCGCAACCTATCAATTTACGGTGCGCCATCCACGTTTGGATAAGACGATCAAGAACACGAATGCGCTTTTGACGTCGGACCCGGATGTGTGGGTGATCGGGGGCAAGACCGGATATCTGGAAGAAGCGAAGTGGAATCTTGCGGTGCAGATGCGACCGATTGATGCTGAGGGAACGTCGATTCCTAAACAAGAATTGATGGTCGTGGTTTTGGGCGCCCCGACCAAAGAGCGGGTGTTTGCATCGGCGAAGAAGTTGGCGGAATGGGCGTGGAGCACGTATACTTTCTGAAATGAAAAAAGTTTTAGGTATCGCCTTTTCCGTTGCCACGCTGTCAGCGGTGTTGGTGGGTACGGCCTCCGCGATTTTTTTTGATCGACCCGAGACACCAAAGCTCGCCGCTTCGCCATCACCGCATGAAGAAGAATCCGTAGAGCACGGGCTCGGATTGTCGAGACCGGAAGGGCCTCCGCACCAACAAAAGCATGCGAGCTCGACGGGCATTCTCTATGCGCCGCCGCTTGCGTATCTTACGCGCGTAAAAGGGGATCCGACGCCGTTGCCTCATGAAATCGCGGTGCGCGTTCCTGTTCTCATGTATCATCACATTCGCGAGATGCGTCCGAATTTCACGCGCAAGGAACGCTTGTTCAGCATTTCGCCCGCTTCGTTTGCGGCACAAATGGAGGGATTAAAACGCGCCGGTTATCACACAATCAACCCACGCGATTTGAGTCACGCGCTCAAAGAGGGTGCAGCGGCGTTGCCCTCAAAACCGGTTTTGATCACGCTGGATGACGGCTATCGCGATCAGTATGAGAACGCGCTGCCTGTTCTTCAGCGACTGGATTTGCAATCAACCTTCTTTATCGTCTCGCGCGCGGATACGTTGCATGGGTCGATGAACAAAGACATGATTCGCGCCGCAGAAAAAACCGGACTGGTCACCATCGCCTCGCACACGGAGCATCATGCTTTTTTGACGCACAAAAATCCGGCCACGCGGCACGAAGAAATCGTGGGCGCGAAAAAAGATTTAGAAACCTTGCTTGGTCATCCGGTTCTTGATTTCGCGTATCCCTACGGTGCGTGGAGTCCGGAGATTGCCAAAGAAGTCGCAGACGCAGGCTATGATCTCGGCTTCGGCGTGCGCCTCGGATCCGTCCACACCTCCTCCTCGCGCTATCAACTTCGTCGTATTCGCGTACTTGATGGCGAGGACGTGGTATCGCTTTTAGATGCGTTTTCGCGGTAAAATGAATCTGTCTATGAACTACGACACACTCGCATCGACAGACGTCATCCATCATACGATGAGCGCTCTTACGGAACGTGGTTTTCTTCCCGAGTTGCTTCCCGCTCGAGATGCGGCGCTTGCAAGGATCAAAGAACTGATCCCGACTGGATCCTCGGTCATGAACGGTTCTTCGCGGACATTGGAAGAGATCGGCTTCGTCAAGTATCTCAAAGAGAATGCGCACGGTTGGAACAATCTTCACGAGGCGATTCTCGCGGAACAAAATCCTGCTCAACAGGCGATGCTGCGCAAACAGTCCGCGCTTTCCGATTTCTATCTCGGCAGCGCGCACGCCATTGCCGAGACCGGAGAGATCGTGATCGCCTCAAACTCCGGAAGCCAGCTTCCTCACATCGTATTCACTTCGCCCAACTTGATTCTGGTTGTCGGCGCACAAAAAATCACGCTGGATCTTGATACGGCAATCGCGCGCGTCAAAGAGCATGTTCTTCCTCTGGAAGATGCCCGCATGAAGCAGGCCGGCATGGGCGGCAGCTTCATCTCCAAACTCCTCATCCTCAATCGCGAGCAGTCATTTATGGGGAGAAAGGTGCACATTCTTTTTGTGAGTGAGAAGCTGGGGTTTTAAAACGGAATTATTTTCCGCACAAAGTTCTCGACAGTATCTCCCCGGCCGAAGTATTGTTAAACATTATGATTAAAGCATACTTAAAATATTTGAAAGACAATCCGCAGGGGTATTGGTTTAAAGCCAAGCTCTACGGCTGGGGTTGGACGCCGGTGAAATGGCAGGGGTGGTGCGTCATCTTTCTCTATATCTTACTCATCCTGGGCCTCGTGCTCGTCAGAGAAAAGGACATCCCAGGAAATCCTGATTCAGGAAGCAATATTCTGACATTCGCACTACCGATCATTGTATTGACCGTTCTTCTCATGATTGTCGCCTATAAGAAAGGAGAAAAACCGCGTTGGCAATGGGGCTTGCCTACTGAAAAAATAGAACCAAAAAAGTGAGTCTCTCTCCTGTCTTCGCCAATGGGACACCCTATTTCGGATGAATCAATTCGTAGAGGAGCTGCTGCTCATCGGTCATCCGGAGTGTCTTTTGCTTTGTCCCACGGAAGTTGTAATGTCCCTTTTGCGGGAAGTTAGAAT
>OBEQ011830701.1_pt1 | contig 34717 bp, 26 predicted proteins | sample 1670901 | NCBI WGS metagenome assembly OBEQ01 (sample SAMEA104232315, study PRJEB22302) | groundwater metagenome | biome: forest; feature: aquifer; material: groundwater | place: USA | collected 2011-08-07 | depth 5.4 m | reverse complement strand
TCTACCTCTGTATCTCCAAGTTTTTCAGATTTAATATAGGTTAAACTTTTTATTTGACCTTGTTCATCTTTTAACAATTCGTTCAAGAAATCCAATAGCAAATCCTTGTTCAACTCTTCGCCAAACAATTTTTTGAATCCATAATCCGTAAATGGATTAACATATTTTTCTTTAAACTCAGTCATAATCTGTATTTTAACAACGCAAATATACGAAGAAATAGAATTAATTATTAGCAAAAAAAGGAATTGTCCGATATAGCTATATCTTTTTGATGAAAAACATGTAGAAGTTGCTAAATATTATCACAAAATCTTAGTTGAAGTTTTTTTGTTTTCAGTTTTTCTGATGGATTATAAATCCAAGCCAAATTATGTTTCAGTTATTAGTTACAAAAACCGCAGGAAAACATTTCCAGTGGAGCGGGGTTATCATTTACAAAAAAGACGCAGGATCACTTAATATTTAAGTTTTTTTTATGTTTTTCCATCTAGTTCAGACGGGTATGCACTTTTAAATTTCAACTAAGCATGAAATTGGCGTGCGTTTTTATGACGCCAATTGGGGCTTAGTTGGAGTTTTTGTATTATTTTTTCTGAGATGTTGCACCCCTAGGAATTATATATGTAATACGTGGTTTCCTTTTTAATGCATCTTTCATTAAAACTACTTTATCATCCTCTTTTAAAACAACTTTAAATTTTTTACTCTTATTAAAAACAATCAATCTATTAGAATCTAAAACTTTATCACTTTCAATTACAAAATTTGATTCAAAAAGTGGCTTATATAGATCTATTATTTCTCTTAAACCTAGAGAACTAAATGAGGTTAATAATGCACATTCAAAATAAATACTACTTTGTGGAGAGATTATTTTTTTAAGTTTCTCTTTTCTCTCAATAATCGTTAACCTAAATTTTTCAGTTTTATTATCTAATTCTTTTAGTATTATAGAATCATACTTTGACTTAATTTTTAAAATTTCATTTGACTCTTCAATAGAACAATAATTAACACCCTTAAACTTAGAAATTTTAACACTGTCATTCGTCCAATTATTTAACTTTAGCGTAAAAGTAATTAGTGTTTTTCTACACCAATCTCTTTTACGATGAACTTGATCTATACAAACCATTTCTATTTCACCTGAAATAATATTTCTATTTTTTAAAGGTTTATCTATTGTGCAAGAAGATAAAAATACAACTATGTAAATAATAAATCTCATTTTTAATTTAATTAGCATTTTTAATCATTTCTAAAACTATTGACAAATGATCTTTAGCTTTTCTATCAGTTCCAAATTGTTTGTTGTAAAAATTAATGTGAGCAATATTTTTATTTAAATCTTTTTGATAAGCTTCTGAATTAAACACAGCCTTAACATCCAACCCATCATTATAAGCAATTATTAATCTATCTCTAAGATCGGAATCTTCCAAATCAAGATAACCTCCTTCTCCACCCATCACACCCTGAGAATATTCTTTGTATTTTTCCGTAGTAAATTTAAAGCTCCAGTGCTCAATAGCAAATTGATGTATCTCAAAATGTCTATAAACAATCAGATCACCTTGACTATCCAGTACAGATTTACCATTATGCTTTTCTCCGTGTTTAAGATCTTTATTATGCTGTTCTTCGTGAAACAAAACATTGATTTGATTATAAATATTATCCATTAAAAATTCTCCATCTTCAGTACAATTAGGATAAACAGTGAAAGTACCTGTAGTTCTTGATGAAGTTGAAGCTGCTGTTCCATTATCACCATCATTATACTTCATGTCTAATAATGGAATTGTTGATTTTACCCAAATTGTATAAATAGAAGAGGCGACATTTTTTATAGATTGTACATCCGCATTGTGATATACCTTACTATGACCTACTGCTAACTTAGTTATATAAGCACCATATTTTTGCTCCACAACTTCTAACTTAAGAAGATATCCTTGAACTAATTCAATATTACGTTCTGCAACAACTCTTATTTCTCCACTTTCACCAATCCTTCCTAACAAAACTCCATCATTAGAAAAGAAAAATTCTAATCCTTCTAATTCTACTCCATCAATCACTCTATTCTCACTAAAAGCATATGGGCTGTTATATGAATATTGTGATGCTAATGGGTCTAAAGCAAAGAACCTTCCCAATCTCGGGTCATTCATTCTATACTTATAGTTAGATGAATTCCCATCCCCCTTAATATCATCATCTAACAATTGCCCTTGAAAACCGAACTTGTAACGTTCCGTATTTTCAGTACCATGACGCATATCTAATTCAACACCGAATGGGGAATAGTATAACAATTAACAAGTCATCAAAAATTTATAGTCCACCTTCAAAAAAATCAGTGCGGTAACATTTCAGTCTTATGTCAAAAAAAACGTGCACCCGACTGGTAACACGTTTCAAATATAATCTTTTTTAAAAATCTAATGTCTTTTTTACAGTTTAATCACTTTTTTCTGTATAGTAGAAATACCATTTGAAGCTTCAACTACATACATTCCGTTTGAAAAATTGGATGTGTTTACTATCGTATTTTCGGTAGTACTTATTGTATTTGTATAAACAATTCTTCCTTGTAAATCTTTAATGTTTACAGTTAAATTTGTTGCGTTTTTACCTAAATTAATTCTAAGTTCATCTTTTATTGGGTTTGGATTAATTGCCATCTCTAGAACTTCTTTTTCAATTATTGATGAATTATTATTGTTTGTTAAAAGGACTGTCCCAAAATAAGGCTGTTTGTTTTGTTTTGTCACAACAATATTGAGTGTTTCATTTGTATTGACAGCATCAAAATTTAATGTTACGTTTGTCGCAGTCCCTGTATATTTAGCATCTAATAAAACACCGTTTACAGTTATTGCAACATAAGCATGTTCTTCAGCTTGTACATTTACTGAAGTTATTCCAACTAAATCTGTTACAACATGTGTAACTGACATTGGATCTGCTTCTGTCATGTATGTCATTAACGAAGGATCGCCCATTAAATGGTAAATTTCCCAGTAATAAGCGATGTTACTGGAACCACTTGCTGTTACTGCCATATTTCCTGCAAAGATCATTTGAGATTGTGTTACAAACCAATTATCGGTTGTCTCTCCATTTGTATGAAATACACAATCATAAGCACCTAAATGTGAACTTTCATAAACTGGATTTAATGTAATAGCTTTGAAACCTGTTCCCCAATAATAATCTTCATCCCAAAGCGTTGAATTCGATCCACCAATGTATCCAATTGAACCTTTGTTTTCTGCTCTCATTAATCCTTCTCCAAAACAAGTTGGAAGGGTAAATGTGTTTGTCAAACAACAGTTTCCAATTATTGTAGGATATTTGTGCGAATTGGTTAAAGCTGAAATTTCAGAAATGTCAAAGGATGGATCTGCCCAACCTTCTTCGTAACCATGTGCAGTATAATTCACAAAACAATTCCCATTATTAAATGCTGTTTTAATATCTCCTTCACATGGTCCTTCTGAATCTGGATATAACCATGTATTGCAATTAAAGCCATTTCCTGTATTAAAATAGGTCGAAGTTCCAAAATTGATTTGACCATTTCCATGAATTGGGGCGAATCCTGAATCTACTCCAGCAATCAGAATGACATTGTTTAAAAATGAATCATCTGGAAATAAATATTTTTCATATTCAATTGTTTTATCTATTTGAGGTTGTAATTCAGTAACATTATTTGCTGAAAATCGGCCGTAATAAACTTCCGGAAAATAATCGCTTCCTCCATCGTATTCACAGTAATATAAATCGCTAACATGTGATCCTGTTGTTCCTCCAAAAGAAGGGATTTGAGCTACATCTCCAACAAAAAGGACATAAGATGGTGCTGGATTTGTGGAAGAAGCCGAATTATATAAATTATATAAATAATCTCGAATGGATACAGTGGTATTTCCAACTGATGGATTATTCGTATAAGCTTCAATTACTTTGAATCCTTTTTCAGTTTTCCATTGTATAAAAGGTTGTAAAGTTGATTGAAACATAGGGTCAGAAACAATTACATAAGTTGTGGGATAAGTTACAATTAATTCTTTTTCTGTAGTTGTATTTTTATGATTGATAATGTTATGAAACGCTTGATCAAAAACTTCCGAAGAATATTTCTTTTTTAATTCTCTTTGAAGGGATTTGTCTATATTCTTAAATGAAATTTTAACGACAATGTCTGAAACAATAATTAATTCATTTGTTACTGGGTTGTAACTAAAAGGCGATATTTTTAGATTTCCAATAGTTCTTGAGCGCATATTTCCCAATTTTTCTACTACTGCGATTGGATCTGATGAAAATTGATCTGTAAGATAGACAGATTCAAGGTACTGAAATGGAACTTTAGATGGATCTTCACTTTTATTCAAAGAAGGTTGATTTGGAAAAAGTTTAAATCCACCGTAATTATTTAAATTGATACTTTCTGTTTTTTTACTGACAATCTCTATAACTACTTCAGCTCCAGTTGGAATTTCAATTAATTGGTGAAACATTAATAATTTAGGGGTTCCAATTTTAGATTCACTTGAATAATTATCTAAACTAAGTTGATTGTAACTTCCGCCTTTCGTTTCGACTTTATCGATTTTAAAATTTGATATTTTGTTTTGTATGATAATTTCAGATTCATCTACATTAATAATTTCTGAAATAGTTTTTTCAGGAATAAGTTGAATTTTCGATTGAGAGAATGATAATACTGTAATTGTACAAAAGAATACATAGAGAGTAATTTTTTTCATAGTTACTGTTTTAAAAGTTTAGCAATTGTGTAATAATACGATTTTTTAAGTAATAAATCTAAAAAAATAATATCAAATAGATGTTTTATTGATTGAACGGTTTCTCCATTTATCTAAAAATTTAAACCAATTATCCTTTTTAATTTATTTTTAATTAAAAAAACCTTAATTTAGGACTATATTTTTAAAAACGAATCATTAGGTTTTATGAAGACTTTTGGGATTTTATTTATTCTTTTTATTTTTAACTTTGGTTATTTTTCCCAAGAAAATCATATTCTTAGCGGGTATTTAACGGATGCAGAAACAGGAGAGGTTTTAATTTCATCTCAAGTTAATATTCCCTCTATTAAACTTTCTTCTTTATCAAATAATTATGGATTTTATTCGCTTTCAGTGCCTTCTGGGGTTTATTTAGTTGAATTTAAGTCACCTGGATTTGACCCCGTTTTAAAAGAAATTGACTTAAATGTTGATGTAGTTCTCAATTTTGAATTTCATTTAAAAACAGTTGTATTGAGCGAGGTGGTTGTAAGTGCTAAAAAAACTTCGAATGTAAATGACACTAAAATCGGACAAATGGAATTAGGAATTGAGACAATTAAAACACTGCCAGCATTTATGGGAGAGGTAGATGTTTTGAAATCAATTCAATTACTTCCAGGTGTTTCTTCTGTAAGTGAAGGTGGTCAAGGTTTTTATGTTAGGGGAGGAGGTCCCGATCAAAATTTGGTTTTACTGGATGAAGCTGTCGTTTACAATGCTTCTCATCTTTTTGGATTTTTTTCTGTTTTCAATGCAGATGCGGTAAAAAGTGTCAATCTAACAAAAGGTGGAATGCCAGCTAATTTCGGGGGTAGAATGTCGTCTGTTTTAGAAGTGAACATGAATGAAGGGAATAGTAAAAAATTCAGAGTGAAAGGTGGTGTTGGATTAATTTCATCTCGATTAACTGTCGAAGGTCCGATCAAAAAAGACAAAGGTTCATTTATAATTTCTGCTAGAAGAACTTATATCGATGTGTTGATGAAGGCTTTTATACCAAAGAAATCTACTTTTGCCGGGACAAGTTATTATTTTTATGATTTAAATTTTAAAGCGAATTATCGTTTAGGAGCTAAAGATAAAATTTACTTGAGTGGATATTATGGTAAAGATCAATTTGTTTATGGAAATAAAGAGGACGATTTTGAAATTGAAATGCCATGGGGCAATGGGATTTTAGCTTTGAGATGGAATCACCTTTTTACCAATAAATTGTTCATGAATGTATCAGCGACAATGACTGATTATTTGTACAGTCTAAATACACATCAAGATCAATTTCGATTTAAATTGAGTTCAGGAATACGTGATTACGGAAGTAAAGTAGATTTTTCTTATTTTCCGAACAATGGACATAAAATTAAATTTGGTTTAAATTATGTTTACCATACTTTTACACCTACTAGCGTCGCTGTTTCTCAAGATGAAGTGGCTTTTGATACTGGAATTCCTCAAAAATTATACAGTCATGAGTCTGCTCTGTATGTGATGGATGAATTTGATCTAAACAGTAGAATTAAAATCAATGCAGGTCTTCGTTATAGCATGTATCAACAAGTTGGACCATTTACACGTTATATTAATGGAAATTTAAGTGCTCCCGATTCAACAATTGAATATGCAAAAGGAGATTTGATAAAGAATTATGGAGGATTTGAACCAAGATTAACAGCAAGATTTTTAATTAATGAAAAAAGCTCTATTAAATTTGGATATTCGTTTAATTATCAATATGTTCATTTAACTTCTTTAAGTGCTGTTTCTTTACCAACGGACATTTGGTATCCTTCAACGAGTATTGCAAAGCCACAAAATGGATGGCAGTTGACAACAGGTTATTTTAGGAATTTTTTCAGTAATAAGTGGGAAACGTCAGTTGAAATTTATTACAAAGGGATGAATAATTTAATTGAATACAAAGAAGGGGCTTTACCACAAGATAATGTGAAAGATAATACCGATAATATTTTAACTTTTGGAAAAGGTTGGAGTTATGGCGCTGAATTTTTTATCAAGCGAACAGTCGGGAAATTAACAGGTTGGATTGGTTATACTTGGGCAAAATCTGAACGAAAATTTGCTGAATTAAATACTGGTAAAACCTTTCCAGCTAAATACGATAGAAGGCATGATTTGTCAATAGTGGCGACATATAAATTAAATAGTCGATGGACATTTAGTAGCGCATTTATTTTTGCTACAGGAAATACGTTAACTCTTCCAACTGCATGGTATATGCAAGATCAAACCTTGTTGTTCGATTATGGTGCCAGAAATTCAACTAGAATGGCTCCCTATCATCGATTAGATGTTTCTGCAACGCTGCATGGAAAAGAATATAAAACGGAATTGGATGAGGTTACTGGAGAGTCAATTCAAGTGAAGAAAAAGTATAAAAGCAATTGGTCATTTTCTGTTTACAATGTTTACAATCGATCGAATCCTTATTTTTTATACGTTGATAATAGCGGAGAATTTTTAAAAGGGGATTTTAAAATTAGCGTTAAACAAGTTTCTTTGTTTCCAATTATTCCAAGTGTTACATGGAATTTTGAGTTTTGATTAATTTAGTAGAAAGATGAAATGGTTTTTTTATATCGTATTGAGTTGTTTTTTTCTACAAAGTTGTACGAAAGAAGTGAAAATTGATATTCCTGGTTTTGACGAAAAATTAGTTGTGGATGGTTCAATTGTAACAGGTCAACCACCAATTATTTTATTGACGAAATCAAAAGATATATATTCGGCAACGGATCAAGATGCATTTTTATCTGGATTTGTTTCAGGAGCAATTGTGACTGTTAGTAATGGAATTAATACCGTTCAATTAGATGAGATTTGCTCAGATAATTTACCATCTGGAACTGAAAATTTAGCATCCCAACTTTTTGGTGTCCCTGTTTCTGAACTAGCAAATTACCATTTGTGTGCATATACCACTTTTAACACTGCGATTTGGGGAGAGGTAGGGAAAACATATTCATTGACAATTGTTGTGGATGGAAAAACATATACCTCTTCTACAACAATTGTAGAACCAACAAAATTAGTGAAAATGTTTTGGAAACCAGATGATAAATATCCTGATTACGGTTATTCGTGGGCAACCTTAGCAGATACTAAAGATCAATATGATTCGTATATGTGGGAAGTGAAAAGACTCAATTTAAAAAATGGACAGCCAATAGATAAATTTTTCAGAAAAGCGTATACTCCTGTTTTTGATGACTTGTTTTTCGACGGATTAACATTTGATTTCTTTTATGAAAATCCAATGACATACGAAGATTCGATACCAAATAGTTATCGAGGTTTTTATAAAATAGGGGATACTGTTGTTGTGAAATTTTCAAAAATGGATAGGTATGTTTATGATTATTTTGAAAAGAAATATGCCCAGTTAACAACTGCAGGAAATCCATTTGCTACACCAACTAATATTCCATCAAATATTGTCGGAGGAGCACTTGGCGTTTGGGCTGGATTTTCGCCTTCGTATGATACGTTGATTTGTAAACCTTAAAGAGAGATGTAAAGACTTGAAGATTCAAGATATAAAGACTTATGTTCATAAGGGAAAATAAGTCTTTATATCTTTTGTCTTTTTATCTTTAAGTCTAATCAGCAAATTCTGCCAATTCCAACCAACGATCTGATTTATATTCCAATTCTTTTATTACTTCTGTCAAACGATTTCCAGCATTCATTAAATCAGCATTGGAAAGAGATGAATCGGACAATTTTTCAGTCAATAAAGCTTTTTCAGCTTCCAAGGTCTCCATGTCTTTCTCCATATTTTTAAATTCAACCTTTTCTTTGAAATTTAACTTTCTCTTCTCAACTTCTTTTTCTTTTACAGCTACAACAGGTGTCTCAATTACTTTTTTATTGCTAGCTTTTTGTTCGTCTTTCAAGATTTGAGCAATATTTTGACGATAAACAGTATAATTTCCAAAAATATCTTTGATTTCACCTTCTCTATTGAAAACGAATAAATGATCGACCATTTTATCCATGAAATATCTATCATGAGATACAACGATTAAACATCCTTGAAAGCTTCGTAAGTAGTCTTCCAAAACACTCATTACGAATATGTCTAAATCATTTGTTGGCTCATCTAAGATTAAGAAATTCGGGTTTTTCATTAAAATCGTCATCAATTTTAAACGACGTTTTTCTCCTCCACTTAATTTATAAACATAATTATGGTGCATCGCTCTTGGAAATAGAAATTTCTCTAGAAAGTTAGCTGCACTCATTGTTTTTCCTTTTTCTAAGGGAATGAATTCAGCAATATCACGAATAACATCAATTACTTTTTTATCTTCATCCACTTTAATTATTTCTTGATTGAAATAACCAAAAACGATTGTGTCTCCTACAGAAACTGTTCCTTTATCCAATGGCTCAAATCCTTGCACCATGTTTAAGAAAGTCGATTTTCCAGTTCCGTTATTTCCTACAATTCCAACACGCTCTTTTCGTTTGAAAACATAAGAAAAGTCATTGATGATTTTTTTCTCACCAAACGCTTTGTTCATTTTATGAATTTCAACAATTTTAGAACCCAGACGTTCCATTTTAACTGGAATTTCTAATTCATCTTCGTCAATTCGTTGAGAAGCAACCGCTTTTAAGTCTTGAAAAGAATCTACACGCGCTTTTTGTTTTGTACCACGTGCTTTTGGCTGACGTCTAATCCAGTCCAATTCTTTCCGCATTGTATTACGTGCTTTGTCAATCGTTGAACCCAATTGTTCTTGTCTTTCCGCTTTTTTCTCTAAATAATAGGAGAAATTTCCTTTGTATTTATAAATGGTTTGATCTTCCATTTCTAGAATTGTATCGCAAACAACTTCTAAGAAATAGCGATCATGCGTTACCATTAAAATAGTAGATTTAGATTTTGAAAGGTATTCTTCTAACCATTCAATCATGTCTAAATCTAAGTGATTCGTAGGCTCATCTAAGATTAAGAAATCTGGTTCACCAATCAAAACTTTTGCCAATGCAACTCTCTTTTTTTGTCCCCCAGAAAGGTTAGAAATTAATTGAGTTGTATCTTCTAATTTTAAGGAAGCTAATATTTGATGTACTTTATTTTCTGTATCCCAAGCATTTAATTCAGTTATCGCTTCGAAAGAATTTCCAATTAGTGTTTCATCACCAGAAAGCATGGCAATATTATACGCTTTAACAGCTTGTAGTTCTGGTAAATCATGCGAAAAAACTTCTTCCATAATGGAATGTGTTTCATCTAGATTTTCTGTTTGTTCCATGAACGCAACACGAATACCATTTCTAAAAACGATTCTACCATCATCGACTTGATCCAAACCAATCAAACAACGAAGTAGGGTTGTTTTGCCACTACCATTTTTAGCAACAATAGCTACTTTTTGACCTTGATCTACACCAAACGTAAGGTCATTAAATATCGCACGAGCACCAAAAGTTTTGGTGATATTTTCAACTGAAAGAAGATTCATTAATTAACGTAGACGATTCAATGAATCGATCAATTTTTTATCGCGTTTTATACCATTATTGGCAAGAATAAGAGCTGGTAATCCTATACAAAGTATAAAATATCCAATAGCTAATTGTGGTGAGTATTTGGTAGAATCAGATTTAATATCAAGATCATTAAAGAAATAGATACTTGTTACTGCTACAATTAAAACACTATATATTAAAATTGAAATTTTTAAAATGATACTTTGTCTCTTTAGATTTTTAAAAGAAAAAATTGAAAATAACAGAAGTGATATTAGAATAAATGAGATAATGTGTAAAGGAAAATTAAATGAACTTTTAACAAATGATTGTTCTTGATTTGTAATTCCAAATAGGGATACCTTAAAATGTTCAATTGAAGTCCCAAAAATATAAATAAGTGTAGTTCGCCCAAAAATAAGAATTGAAAGGCAGCTGATAGATATTAAAATATAAATTGTTTGAATACGCTGAATCATAATACTTGTATTTTTTAGCAAAGATAGGAAAGTCTTATTGAATGTTGAATAATTTATGCTAAACTAATTTGTTTTAATTGAATAAAAAGTAAGATTGAGATTTTTAATTTTAGTAATTGGGGCTCCTTTTGTTAAGAATGCTTCTATTGAATCACAACTTGAATATGTTTTTGAGTCTAAAAAGTCGATTGAAAATGTCTGTGCTACTCCGATTTTATGAATTAGATTGCCTATGTATTGTTCTTGTTTGTTTACTATTTCTCCATTTTTAAAAAATGTATAAATAATAGATGGATTACTTCCTGGATCAGAGATGATTATTTCAGAAGAGCAACTAATTCCGATTTCAGAATTATTCCAATTTGGATCTGGATGAAAAACAAATGTAGGATTTGGAGATTCTTGTTTTATAGAGTAACTTTTTTTATAAATCGTATTCATTGTCCATTTAAAGGTTGAAGGATTAAAGTGAAATTTTTTTAAATCTTTTACTTTATTTTGGGGGATAGTATATTTGTTAAAAGCAAGCATCCATTCAAAACGTCGATCTGTATTTAAAAAAACACTCCAATAGTCATCTTTACTCATGTTATCGTATTTTAAAATACTATGGTTGTATTGATATTGTAAAATTTGATAATAATAAATCATAGAAATTGTGAAAATTAATAGGATCATTTTTTTGAACAAGGAAATTTTATCTATTAAAATGAGAATAGGGATAGAGATAAATCCGATAAAATCTATAAATGGCCTCATTCCAAATCCTCCACCATACCACCAACACCACCATGAAGAGACAATATAAAGAAATAAAGAAAAAACGATGCACCATCCTAAAAAAAGAAATCTATTGAATTTATATAATGAATAAATTCCAGGTATTAGTAGAAGTAAAACTGGTGAATATGTAAATAATCCTTTTCTGTAACTGAAAAGGACATTGAAAATTTTAGGACTAAAGAGAAATTCAAAAGTTTCATTTTTATAAGAATTAATTAATAGTTGTCCTGATTCATAATATTTAACACTAAAATGAAAAATAATTGGTATTAAAAATATACCACATGCAATAATTATGATTTTCTTTTTGAATTTAAAACACTTAATTATTTCTAAAATAAATGTCTTCCAATTTATAAATAAAAAGGGAATGATGAGAGCGATGACAATGTTTATTGGCCTAATAATAAAAATTAAACCTAAAAATACGCTGAATAATATTAAATACTTATTCTTAGTTGATCTAGCCCATGCAAGAGCAAAATATAAAAACCAATTTATCGCAAAAAATGAATAAACATGTGAAAAAGAAGAATAAAAAGAAGTGTAAAAATTTAAATTTGTTCCAATTGATATTAAAGTAATAGTCAGTGCTATTGAAAAATTATTAATATTCAATAGTTTTGAAATTTTAATAATTGCAAGGATACCTAAAAGCCAATAAAACAGAGCAGACAAGGCAATTGTAAATTGATAACTTTTAGAATAGCCATCACCGTATCCGTAAATAAAGTTGTTTATAAGGTGATTGACTATAAATAAAGGTGCGATACAAACGGCTGTACCAGTATAGCATTTATTCCTATCCATTTTTGATTTACCTTCTATATTGACACAGGCAGTGAAATGTTGTTTTTCGTATTTATGATAAATTACTTTTAAAAATGAATAATGTGGATTCGATTGATAAATAAACCATTGAGGTAGATATGCATAATAACCTCCACCATCCGTATGAATGGTTGTTAGATTCTCTAGTTTTGTGTTTTTGGGATTTGTCCATCCAAAATATCTGTCACTTTGAGTACCTAAGGTGTATAGGTTTGAGCATATTATTGCAAGAAGGAATAATTTATGATTAAAAATTAATTTAAGGTGATTAAGTATTTTTTTCATTTTTTAATCGTTGCATTATTGCGTAATAAATAATCTAAAATAACAATTGCAGCCATAGCTTCAACAATTGAAACTGCTCTGGGAACAACACAAGGATCATGTCTACCTTTTCCTACAACTTTTGTGAGATTATTATATTTATCAATTGTATTTTGTTCTTGTATGATTGTTGCTACTGGTTTAAAAGCGACTCTAAAATAAATTGGCATCCCATTTGAAATCCCTCCTTGAATACCACCACTATAGTTTGTCTTCGTTTTTCCGTCTTGTAAAAACTCATCATTGTGCTGAGAGCCTCTCATTTCAACTCCTGCAAAGCCTGAACCAAATTCAAATCCTTTTGCAGCATTGATTGAAAGCATTGCTTTTCCTAATTCAGCATTCAATCGATCAAAAACAGGTTCTCCCAATCCTACAGGAACTTCTTTAATTTCACAGCGTACACAACCACCAATAGTGTCTCCATCTTTTCTAATTTCTCTGATCAATTCTTCCATTTCTTCAGCTTTTGAAGGGATTGGACATCTAACAGGATTAGACTCGATTGTTGAATAGTTGATTGATTCTAAATCGGTTTCATTTAACTTTATAGACCCAACTTGGTCGACATAAGCTTGAATTTGTATGTTTTGTTTGGCTAATATTTGTTTTGCAATTGCTCCTGCAACTACTCTTGATGCTGTTTCTCTCGCACTTGATCTTCCGCCTCCTCTAAAATCACGATGACCGTATTTTTTTTCGTATGTATAATCAGCATGTGATGGACGAAAAGCATCTTTTATGTGATCGTAATCGTTTGATTTTTGATCTTCGTTTTGGATTGTAAACCCTATGGGGGCTCCAGTGGTTTTTCCTTCGAATATTCCAGAAAGAAATTGAACAGTATCTGATTCTTTTCGTTGGGTAACAATAGCTGATTGACCAGGTTTTCGCCTATCTAATTCTAATTGAACTTGATTTAAATCGATGTCAAAATTAGAAGGAACACCATCAATTATTCCTCCAATTGCAACTCCATGAGATTCACCGAAAGTTGTTAGTTTAAAGATTGTACCAATTGAAGAACCTGCCATTTTTTGAATATTATTTGATTGCAAAGTAACTAAAATCTAACCGTAATCAATTATACTATTTGATAAATTTAGTGGAATTGGGATGTGAAATTTTGTTTTAATAGGTGATAATAAAAAAATGACCGTATATCTTCAGTTTACTTTTAGATATACGGTCAACTTAATTTGTTGTATTATTGACAAATAGTTTCCTCTGTCATTCTTAAAATTTCTCTTACTTCTGCCATTGTTGGTGCTTCTGCATAAGTTCTTAATACAGGTTCTGTTCCAGAAGGGCGAATCATCATCCAACGATTTTCATCAAAGAAATATTTAAATCCATCAATCGTTTTTACTTCATCAACTTTATAAGTTCCGAAAGAGTCATAAGAATTTTCTTTACAATTAGCGATGATTTTTTGTTTTAGTTCTTCCGTAATGTGCAAATCGCTTCTTTCGAATTTAAATCCACCAACTATTTCGTAAACTTCATCAATTAAATCATCTAATGTTTTCCCTGATTTAGCCATGAATTCCCAAACAATTAATCCCATCCAGATTCCATCTCTTTCAGGAATGTGACCTTTCACTGCAATTCCACCTGATTCTTCTCCTCCGATTAATACATCTTCTTCAACCATCATGCTTGCGATGTATTTGAATCCAATTTTAACAACCTCACTTTCTAAATTGTAATGATCTGCTAATTTTTTTACTCTAGGTGTTGTGCTAAAAGCTGTGACAACTTTTCCATTCATTCCTTTGTATTTCACTAAATAGTGCATCAATAAAAGAATGATGTGATGAGAATCAACAAATTCGCCTTTTCCATTGTACAAACCAATTCTATCTGCATCTCCATCAGTTGCCAATGCGCAATCGATGTTTCCGTCTGATTTTATAAAGGCTTCTAATTCTTTTAAGTTTTTTTCAATTGGTTCAGGAGCTTGACCATAAAAGGATGGATTATACTCACAGTGTAAAAAATGAGTTTCAGGAAGAATTCGTCTCATTACATTTTGACCAGCACCATACATCGCATCATATGCAAAACGTAAACCTGATTTTTGAATTGCTTCTAAATCAAAATTTGCTTTTACATGATCAACATATCTAGTTTCAAGATCAACGATTTCAACTTGTCCTGTTTTAATTGCATCTTCAATTGATATTGACTCTAATTGAACACTTGAAATTTCAGGAATAATATCTTCAATTTCTTGTACTTTTTCAGGGGATAAAGGCCCTCCGTAATGTGCTTTTAATTTATACCCATTATAATCTGGAGGATTATGGCTTGCCGTTAGAACAACTCCTAAAGAACATTTTAATTGAACACAAGCCAGTGATATCATAGGAGTTGAGATAAATCCTCTCGCTAATTTCACGTCCACACCTTGACTAATAAAAACTTTAGTAGCTGTATTTACAAAAAGTTCACCAGCAAAACGACAGTCATGACCTATTACAATACTCGGTTTTTCAAAATTATCTTTTACCCAAACACTAGTCGCTAGAGCTACTCTTGCAACATTTTCAACTGTAAAGTCATCTGCAATAATTGCTCTCCAACCATCAGTTCCGAATTTTATTTTATTAGCCAATTTTCTTATTTTTATGGAGCAAAGATATTAAACTTTTTTTACCACAGAGTACGCAAAGTTGATCAATGAGTAATACTGAGATTATTGCTTTTTTTTTCACTTTAATTTAGTTCACCAAATCCACTGAAAAAGTACTCTGTGAAACACTGTGTTTTTAAACTCTGTGTACTCTGTTGTAAAAATTATCTTTTAAACTCAGTAATTGTTTTTTCAATAATCGCTACACATTCCATCAATTGTTCTTCTGTCATAACTAACGGAGGAGCAAATCGAATGATGTTTCCATGAGTTGGTTTCGCTAACAATCCATTTTCTTTTAATTGTACACAAAGATTCCAAGCGGTTTTACTTTGTTCTGTATCGTTGATGATAATTGCATTTAATAATCCTTTACCTCTTACTGAAACAACTAGATCCGTTTTATCGATGATTCGTTGCATTTCTTTTCTGAAAATAACACCTAATTTTTGAGCATTTTCAGCTAGATTTTCTTCTTTCACAACTTCTAAAGCGGCCATAGCTACTTTTGCTGCTATTGGATTTCCTCCAAATGTAGAGCCATGTTGACCTGGCTTAATAACCATCATGATTTCATCGTTCGCTAAAACAGCAGATACAGGATAAACTCCTCCAGAAATTGCTTTTCCTAAAATCAAAATGTCAGGTTGAACATTTTCATGGTTAACTGCTAACAATTCACCTGTTCTTGCAATTCCTGTTTGAACTTCATCAGCTATGAAAAGTACATTGTTCTTTTTACAAAGCTCAAATGCATTTTTCAAGTAACCTTCTGAAGGAACATAAACTCCAGCTTCCCCTTGAATCGGTTCTACTAAAAATCCAACAACATTTTTATTTTCTAATACTTTTTCTAAAGCATCTATATCGTTATAAGGGATTGCTACAAATCCAGGTGTAAAAGGACCAAAACTTTTTCGTGCATCTTGATCATTTGAAAAAGAAACAATCGTAGTTGTTCTTCCATGAAAATTCCCTTCACAAACAACTATCACTGCTTGATTTTCAGCTACACCTTTTTTCTCATACGCCCATTTACGACATAATTTTATAGCTGTTTCAACCGCTTCTGCACCTGTGTTCATCGGAAGAACTTTATCGAAACCAAAGTATTCTGTTACGTATTTTTCGTATTCTCCTAATGTGTCATTGTAAAAAGCTCTTGAAGTTAATGTAAGCGTTTTTGCTTGCTCTATCATAGCGCCGATAATTTTCGGGTGACAATGACCTTGGTTAACTGCTGAATAAGCTGATAGGAAATCAAAATATTTTTTCCCTTCAACATCCCAAACATAAACACCTTCACCTTTAGCTAATACTACTGGAAGTGGGTGGTAATTATGAGCTCCATGTTTGTCTTCTAATTCAATTAAATCAGTTGATGTCAGTTTTTCCATTGTTAAATTCATAAATTCAAATCGTTTTTTACTAACTCTTTACGGAGAGTTTTAAATCCTTTCCTAGTTCACTTAGGACAGAAATCATCCTATTATTATACAAATATAGGGAAGTTTGTATAAATATCTAAATCTGAAGCTGTATTTTTTAAAAATTAACATTGGATAGTTAAATTGTTAAAAATCAAAAACCTTCGATTTAATTAAAAATCGAAGGTTTTTGATTTTAAATAGATTAAAATCTTAAAAATTTAAAGATTCTAATCGATATGATAATTTTTTCTCTTTTTTGTAATACTCACCAATTGCAATATATCCTGGTTTTGCAGGGTTAAGCCACCAAGACTTTGCTTCAGTATTTATAGGAACTCTTTTTTCTGTACTTTTTCCTTTATTAATAGTAATAACACCTAACATACAATCTGCTTTATTTTTTGAATTTTCTTCTTTTCTATTAAAGTCATAATAAACAATCGTATATTGGTCTTTTTCCTTGTCTCTTGATGTAAAAGAATAATCAAATCCACCTATTGAATTTATATAATATCCTAGAAATGCAGTACTCCAGAAACTTGCACCATTTGGTAAAAGAACAATTGATTTTTTCTTTTTAATTAAATCAAAGTCTACTAAATCAGTTTGAGCATCTAATTCAATAATAACCATATTCGCAACTTGAATTTCAAAATTAGAAACGTTACTTTGGCCACCACCCAATGCTGCCATTGCAATTTTACCTGCAACAGCTGTAGCACTAACTTGTTTTTTATATTGTTCTCCTATTAAAAAAATATGACCATTTTCAGCTAAAATTACATCATGAAAAAATATAGAAAATGGCTTGTCAGCATCCTTTCTATCTTCTTCATCTATATTTTCTAATTTAAACTTATCAATATCTCCTTTCCATTTAAATTGTTTCATTTTTACTTCTTTTCCACTGTCACTTATTGTTCTAATATAAATGCCTTGACTTTTATCTTTTAAGATGTCATCTCCAGGTTTATAAAATTCTCCTATTGTTATGAAATTGTTAAATTCAGGATTATATGTGCTTTTTAAAAGAGATAACTTTCCTTTTTCTTCAGATCCTAAAGGTAATTCATTTATTAATTTTCCACTTTGAACATTAATAAACAAACATGCCATTTCCATTTCTTTGGTCATAGCATTCTTTCTTCTAGTTACTGTTGCAGTTATGAAATTTTCTGAAACATCTGTTATTTCAGCCGTTTCAAGTAGCTTTGATTCTTCAGGTGAAGAAATATCCCATAATTTTTTCATGTTATTATCGTAGGCAACTAATTCATAACCTAATTTTTTATTTTTAGTGAATGTTTGTCTTACGAATCCTGTTTTTCCTAATGGATAAACAGAAATGTTTTCCGAGTTTGATGAAAAATTTGTTGAGATTCTTTGTCTTTCATAAGAGCTTATGTCATCAGAACTTATCAACGCAGATCCTAATTTATTTCCCGTCTTATCAAATGTTGTTAATTCTAATCCTGTTTTAGAATCGTAAAAATATACTAGAAAACAGGTGCCATTAAAAACTGTTTCTAATAAGTAGGTGTTTTTAGGACGAATAATTTCAAAACTCTTTTTTAATTTAAAATTATCATCGAATAAGCTGATTTCATAAGTGCTGTTTTTTTTATCTGTTTTTTCTTTGAAGTAGAATACATAGTATCCAACAATTTTTTGGTTTTCGACTATTTCACCACTTTGTTTTGCGCTTTTTAAGTTTAATACATTACTGATACTCGTGCTTTGGTTGAATCCAATCATTGAAATGGATACAAACAGTGCAATTAATTTTAAGTGTAGTTTTTTCATTTGTTTTTTGTTTTTAATTATAATCGTTTATTTACTTCTAGAAACATTTTATTGATAAAGTTCCAATGCGAACATTTTTTAAACTCCTCTTTATTTTGCTGATAAATATCTTTAAAACTTGTATTGTTGTTTGATTTATAATATATTAGTAATTGAATAAGTTTTGATTCATTTGTTTTTTTGTCTATTGTTAATGAATTAAATAAATCATTACCTATTGTAAAGCTTTCTTCTGGAGTTAGTTCTTTTAGAAAATAAATTAGTTTATCATAGGCTATATCGTTTTCTAAATCTTGATTTTCAATTACTAAACCTTCTTTGAAATTTACTTTGTAATAATATAGGGAAAGCATACATAGAGAAGTGGTTAACTTTGAATAGGTGTCGTTTGGGTAGTTTTTTTGCATGTTTAATGAATAGAAAAGAGCTTTACCTATTTGTTGACTTTGTAATGCATAATTGATCATTTCGCCTTCAGCTAAATATCTGTAAATTTTAAAATTTGTATCAATTGTTGAATCAAAAGTTTCTGGAATGGGAATGTTAAAAAAGCGGTACATTTTTATTGATCGATCTACTTCATATGGATGAGAACGTAGCAAATCATTTAATTCTTCTTTTGTTTCTAAATCTTCTTCTGATATATCTTCAGTAAAATCGCCTAAAGATGACTCATCTTTTTGATAATTTATTCTCTTAGAATTGATTGTTTTTGTTGAATAGTTCAGATATTTGTGTAAGTCTATTATTGATGTGTCTCTTAAATGATCTGCATTAAGAAAAACATCGAAAGATGTACAAGCTTTTTCAGAATTATATTTACAATTTTTAAAAAAAGTCATTCCTAATGAATCAGCTTCAAATTCGTTTATTCTTGATTTTTGTTTTTTGAATAATAGTGTAGGAACTAAGAGAGTATTTAAATTTGTTACATGCCCATACTTTAACTCCATAATTTCTTTTATTTTTCGCTCAAGATCTTTGTCTGTTTTTTCTTGAATGTAATCATTTAAGTTTTCATGGAAATGATTTAATTGATCATGAGCTAATTCATGACAAAGAATGAATGCTAATTGATCTTTATTTTGAAGTCTGTATAATAAACCTAAATGAATGTAAATGATATCTTCTCCCATTGTAAATGCATTGGCAGTTTCATCTTTCAATAAAATTATTTTTTTCTCTTTAAGTGATGGATTTTTATTTGATATTTCAAGATATATTTCATTGACTAAATCAAAAAGGGGGCCTTTTAAAATGAAATTTCCACTTTCTAACATTGAAAGTGTTTTTAATTTTCTATTATATAAGGTTGTTTTTAATATTTGCTTTTCTTCTGATGTAAAATGATTATTATATTCATCTTTAGATTCGTAATATTTATCAGAAATATATTTTTTTAAACTGTCATCTTTGGTTGTAAATTCAGATGGACAAAATGTTATATTTTGTCCGAAACAAATTACCGATGCAATAGTAAGAATGGTTAGAATGAAATATTTCATAGAACAAAGATAAAAAAAATATCAATTAATTTTAATAACTCGATTTTTTTTGATAGTTTAATCAAAATAATTTTTCCTAAAACAATTTCGGCTGATCTTCATCCGTCATATCCCATTCAATGGTATTGTCATTATCATCATCTGATTCATCGCTTGAATCTCCATCTTCTGAAACAACAATTTCTTCTTCTGGCCAAGGTTCTGTTCCTTCAATTGGATGTTCTAAAACGATTTCTTTTACTTTTAATTTAGAGACTTGATTTCCTTGGGCTTTTAATCCTTTGGTCTCAATTATATCTGCAATTTGAAGTATATTATCGGGTAAGTTTTTAGTCTCTTTTAACAATTTATTATAAACGATTCTTGCAACTGGTCTGTAAGCTGTTGACACAACATGTAAAAATGAACCTTCACTTTCACTTATAAAGGAGACTTTTTTATCTGATGTTATTTCACACAAGAATCGTTTTACATAATGCATTTCTTTTTCACTGTCATAATATACAGCTGAAATTGCTCTGTCAGGATGCCATTTTTCAATGTGAATCATGTCTTCATCAAAATGATTCGAAATATCAAAGTTGGATAAACGGTATTCGCCTGTTTTGTACAAGGTTAAAATTTTGTCTGCACCTTTAAATGAACCTAAGAATGTCCCTCTGTTATCATCGTTTAATCTGCTAACTATCGGATCATACCATATTTTACATGCTGCCAATGTGGAGCCTCCAACTTCTTTTTGAGTAATTTTTTGAATAATCTCTTTTGTTACTCTATTTCCTGCTGAACTTCTTGCTTTTATTAACATGTCTCCCATATCAATATCAAAACGTAAACGCTTCAAATGTGGACGTGGACGAAGCATGATGGTAACAACTTCTCTTTCCCCATTTGGATGAACTGAGAAATAAAGCATTTTTGAACCTTTTGTACCTTTTGATAAATCATATTCTGTATCTCGAGTTATGCTGTTGACAAAGAAACGTTTCATCATTGCTGCTCCTCCTAAACCATCTTGATAAATTAAATGGTAAATAGTTCTTTTATCTCCATTTTTCCAGACATCTGCATGAACAATTCCTTTACCAACAAATTTCTTATCCGTTACTTTGGTAATCATCATTTTACCAGATGCAAAGAAAATGATAATATCATCAATTTCAGAACAATCATTGACAGCTTCCGTTTTCTTTAAGCCATAGCCAATAAAACCTTCTTCATAATCAACATATAATTTACGATTGGCTATAATAACTTTTGAAGCTGTGATCGTATCAAATTGTTTAATTTCTGTTTTACGATCTCTTCCTTCTCCGAATCGTTTTTTAAGATCTTTGAAATAATCGATTACATACTCAATCAGATTTGCTAATTTTTCTTTAACGGCAAGCATTTCTTCTTCAATTTTCAATAAAGCTTCATCTGCTTTACTTCCGTCGAAACGAGTAATACGAATCATTTGAATTTGAGTCAGTTTTAACAAATCTTCATCCGTTATTTCTCGAATTAATTGTTTGTGAAATGGCTCAAATCGTTTGTGTAAATAGATATATAAGGTTTCTTTGTCTTGATAATGCTTGAAATCAATATACATTTCTTCGTTTATAAATATTTTTTCTAAAGTAGAAAAATGCCATTGTCTTTCTAATTCATCTAAACGGATTTCAAGTTCCATTTTCAGCAATTGAACCGTATTGTTCGTGCTAAATTTTAAAATTTCACTAACCCCTAAAAAACGGGGAGTATCTTTGTCAATAATAGAAGAGTTGGGTGAGATACTTACTTCACAATCTGTAAAGGCATACAATGCGTCCAGTGTTCTATCAGGAGAAGTTCCTGGTGTTAAATGAATAATTATTTCTGCATTTGCAGATGTATTATCCTCAATTTTTTTAACTTTTATTTTTCCTTTTTCATTCGCTTTGATGATGGATTCAATCAACGACCCTGTTGTTGTTCCAAAAGGAATTTCATGTATAACTAGCGTTTTGTTATCAACGATTTTTATTCTTGCTCTAACTCTAACTTTTCCTCCTCGAAGTCCGTCGTTGTAATTAGAAAAATCACCCATGCCTCCATTTAAGAAGTCAGGATAAATTTCCACTTTTTTACCTCTTAAATGGTTGATAGATTGTTCGATCAATTCATTAAAATTGTGTGGTAAAAATTTACAAGCCATACCAACAGCAATTCCTTCTGCTCCTTGTGCTAATAGTAAAGGAAATTTAATTGGTAAATGTTCAGGTTCCTTGTTTCTTCCATCATAACTGGTTAACCAATTAGTTGTTTTTGGATTAAATACAACATGGGCTGCAAATTTTGAAATTCTGGCTTCTATATAACGAGCAGCGGCAGCTCCGTCTCCTGTTAATGTATTTCCCCAGTTTCCTTGACAATCGATTAATATTTCTTTTTGACCTAATTGAACTAAGGCGTCACCAATTGAAGCGTCACCGTGGGGATGATATTTCATGGTATTACCGATAATATTCGCTACCTTATTGTAACGTCCATCATCTAATTCCTTCATTGAATGAAGAATTCTACGTTGTACTGGTTTTAAACCATCCCATAAAGATGGGACAGCTCTTTCTAATATTACATAAGAAGCATAATCTAAAAACCAGCTTTCATATAATCCGCTGACAGGAACTATTTTATCATCAATTGATTTGCCTTCAAAAGGATTGATTGGCTCTTCTTGATTTCCAGTATTTTCTTCCAATTCGTCTTCTGCCATCTTATGATGCTATTTCAGTGTTATCAATTTCGTCATTTTTTTCTTCAGCAGCAATTTCATCATTTGATTGTGCTAAGTCTTTTTCAACTCTTAAATTTTCAATGATAAAGTTTTGTCTTTCTGGTGTATTTTTACCCATGTAGTAGGATAGAATTGAATCTATCGAACGATCTTTGGATAGTAAAACGGGTTCTAATCGGATGTCAGCCCCTATGAAATGTTTAAATTCATCTGGTGAAATCTCTCCCAACCCTTTGAATCGAGTTATTTCTGGATTTTTACCTAATTCTTCTAACGCACCTTTTCTCTCTTCTTCAGAATAACAATAAATAGTTTTCTTTTTATTCCTAACTCTAAAAAGTGGAGTTTGTAAAACATAGACATGATTTCGTTTAATCATGTCGGGAAAAAACTGAAGGAAAAAGGTTAATAAGAGCATACGGATATGCATACCATCGACATCGGCATCGGTTGCAATTACGATGTTGTTGTAACGCAAATTGTCCATGTCGTCTTCAATGTCTAAAGCTGCTTGGACAAGGTTGAATTCTTCGTTTTCATACACCACTTTTTTAGTCATGCCGAAGCAATTCAATGGTTTACCTCTTAATGAGAAAACGGCTTGTGTATTTACATCTCTTGATTTTGTAATTGACCCACTCGCAGAATCTCCCTCGGTAATAAATAAGGTTGTTTCTTCTCTTCGTGGATCTTTTAAATCAGTCAAATGAATTCGACAATCTCTTAATTTTTTATTGTGAAGATTTGATTTTTTAGCTCGATCTCTCGCAATTTTACGTATTCCAGAAAGTTCTTTTCTTTCACGTTCAGATTGCTTGATTTTGCGCTCAATCATATCTGCCGCTTCTGGATTTCTGTGTAAGTAATTATCCAATGATTCTTTTAAGAAATCATTAATAAATGCTCTCATGGATTTTCCGTCAGGCTCTATTTCTTGAGATCCTAGTTTTGTTTTTGTTTGTGATTCAAATACGGGTTCAACCACTTTTACAGCGATTGCCGCAACGATTGATTGACGAATATCTGATGCTTCATAATTCTTGTTGTAAAAATCACGAATTACCTTTGCAATGGACTCACGAAATGCACTTTGATGTGTTCCTCCTTGTGTTGTGTGTTGACCATTTACAAACGAATAATAATCTTCTCCATAAGTTCTACCGTGTGTAAATGCAACCTCAATATCTTCTCCTTCTAAATGTATAATAGGGTAAAGTGGATCTCCATCCATGTTGTTTTCCAACAAGTCTTTTAATCCATCTTTTGATTGAAATTTTTCGCCATTGAAATACATTGATAATCCTCTGTTTAGGTAACAATAATTCCACATCATTTTCGCTAAATAGGCTGTTTTAAAGGCGTATTTTTTGAAAATTGTTTCGTCAGCAATAAATTCAACAAATGTTCCGTTTGATTCTTCGGTTTTTACAACTGCCGTTTCATCCACTAATTCTCCTCTTTCGAAAGAAGCTCCTTTTTTCTCACCTTCTCGAACTGAATATACTTTAAAGCTAGATGACAGAGCGTTTACAGCTTTTGTCCCGACTCCATTTAATCCAACTGACTTTTTAAATGCTTTTGAATCGTATTTTCCTCCCGTATTCATTTTCGAAACTACATCGACAACTTTTCCTAAAGGAATCCCTCGACCATAATCTCTAACAGTTACAACGCCGTCTTTTACTTTGATGTCAACTCGCTTACCATTTCCCATAACGAATTCATCGATACAGTTGTCGACAACTTCTTTTACTAAAATGTAAATTCCGTCATCAGCAGCAGCTCCATCTCCCAATTTACCGATATACATACCGGGACGAAGTCGAATGTGCTCCTTCCAATCCAGTGATCGTATATTGTCTTCTGTATATTGATTTTCTGACATTTAATAAATTTTATGTTCGATAACTTACAAATATAATCTTTGTATCCTCATGTTTAACGTGTTCTCAATGTGAGTTTTGAACGTTTGATTGTTGGATAATCAGAATGATAATTGCTTCTAGTTTTTAATTTAGACGTAAAAGTAATCAAAAATATGATTAATAAGTAATCTTTTTATTTTTATTCGTGATTTATTAAATTTCATAAACGTTACCATCTTCAACAACTTCAACATTTTCAAATATTTCTTTTGCTTCAATTTGATGTTCTTCTCCATTTTCAAATCGAGCACTAAGATGTCCAAGAATCAGTTTTTTAACATTGGCTTTTTGAGCAATTATTGCTGCGTCTTTTGCCGTTGAATGGAAAGTTGCTTTGGCTTTTGATTTAAATGGTTCTGTAAATGTTGCTTCATGATACAATAAATTTACTCCCTCAATGTAAGGAATTACTTTTTCGTAATATACAGTATCTGAGCAATAGGCATAGGATTTTGTTGGAGATGGTTTGGCAGTGTAATCCTTGAAATAATGAGTTATTCCATTTTCATCAATTACGTCTTCTCCTTTTTTGAATTTTGGAATAAAAGTTCTCGATAATCCTTCTGCATGAAAGACTTCTCCTAACAAGGTATATTCTTTCGTTTTTTCTTTTATTAAAAAACCATTTGTTAGAATTCTGTGTTTTAATGGAAAGGTATGAATTTCGATTAATTTATCTTCAAAAAGGAGGGAAGCTGTTTTGCCGTCTAAGGAAAAAAAAGTGATACCAAATCCTAATTTTGATCCTTCGATTTCAAGTTGACTTCGTACTATTTTTTCCAATCCAATTGGGCCATAAACTGTAATGCCTTGATCTCTTCCGAGTAAATGCATGGTACTTAATAAGCCAACAAGACCAAAGTAATGATCACCATGAAGATGCGAAATTAAAATATGTGATAATCGTTGAAATTTAATTCCAAATTTTCGCATTTGCATTTGGGTTCCTTCTCCACAATCTATTAAAATGTGCCGATTATTACAATCGATATATTGAGAAGTTGGATTTCTAGAAAATGTTGGTAGAGCTGCCCCTGAGCCTAAAATAGTAACGCTGAAGTTCACATCTCTATTAATTTGAGTGCTTCTTCTTGATTTTCTGATAAGATTAATACTTTATCTAGCTGCGCAATTTGTATTACGTTTAACACACTTGGTTGTAATCCACAAAGTATGAACTTTCCATTTGTATCTTTACAAAGTCGATTCCCTATTAAAATTGAACTTAGACCAGACGAATCGCAATATTTTGTAGAAGTAAGATCTAAAATTATAGAATTGATACCATTTTTATTTAGAATCATTAATTCTTCTTTCAGGTCAGGAGCGTTTAATGCGGTCAGTTTTTCCACGTTACATTTGATAACGGCACTCAATTTATTTTGTATCGTTTGAAAATTCATTGAACAGTGTTTGTACAAATATAATTAAATTTAATTACTAAGGCATTGTCATGAAATAAATTCTGTGTAATTTGTTTCATGACAAAACCTAACGATCAATTTTAGAAGCCAATAAATAAATAACTGCCATTCTGATAGCTACTCCGTTTTCAACTTGTTGTAAAATAACGGATTGCTTTGAATCTGCGACATCACTTGTAATTTCAACACCTCTATTTATTGGTCCGGGATGCATAACAATGATTTCTTTCGAAAGGGAATCTAATATTTCTTTATTCAATCCGAATTGCATTGAATATTCTCTCAACGAAGGAAAATATTTAATTTCTTGTCTTTCTAATTGAATACGAAGCATATTTGCCACGTCACACCATTCTAACGCTGTTCGAAGATTGTGTTCAACTTTTACTCCTAATTCGTGAATGTATTTAGGGATTAAAGTTGTTGGCCCACAAACCATTACTTCAGCGCCTAGTTTTTGTAAGCAATAAATGTTTGAAAGTGCAACGCGTGAATGAAGAATATCTCCAACAATTACTACTTTTTTTCCTTCAACAGATCCCAATCGTTCTCTAATTGAAAATGAATCCAATAAAGCTTGTGTTGGGTGTTCATGTGTTCCATCGCCTGCATTTACAACTTTTGCTCCAATTCTTTCGGATAAAAATTTTGCAGCTCCTGGGTTTGGGTGACGCATAACAACCATATCTACTTTCATAGATAAAATATTGTTTACAGTATCAATTAAAGTTTCTCCTTTTTTAACAGAACTATTAGCAGCACTAAAATTGATAGTGTCTGCAGAGAGTCTTTTTTCTGCTAATTCAAAAGATAAACGAGTACGTGTAGAATCTTCAAAAAATAGATTGGCAATTGTAATATCTCTTAAAGAAGGAACTTTTTTAATTGGTCTATTGATAACTTCTTTGAAACTATCGGCTGTTTTGAAAATTAATTCAATGTCTTGACGTGTTAAGTCTTTTATTCCCGTAAGGTGTTCGACGCTTAAATTATCCATTGTTTTCTGGTGTATACAAAACTATTTTATCTTCTCCTTCAATTTCTTTCCATTCAACTGAAACACGTTCTGAATGCAAAGTGTCTATTGCTTTTCCTACATAATTTGCTTGTATAGGAAGGTCACGTTGAAATCTTCTGTCTATTAATGTCAGTAATTCTACTTTATTTGGTCGCCCAAATGCTAATAATGCATCCAGTCCAGATCGAATGGTTCTTCCTGTATATAATACATCATCGACTAAAACAACATTTTTATTTTCGATTACAAAATCGATATTGGTTGTACTTGGTATAATAGATTTTTCTCGTCGTCTAAAATCATCTCTATAAAAGGTTATATCTAGATTCCCACAAAGTATTTCTTTCTTAAGGATTGATTCTAATTGAATTTTTAATCGTTTTACAACATTGATTCCACGAGGTTGAAGTCCTATTAATACAGTATTAGAAAAATCAGAATGGGTTTCGATGAGTTCATAGCAAAGTCGATTTAGTGTCAACTCAAAATGTCTTGTATTAAGAATAGTTTGCTTTTCCATCGATGCAAATATAAGAAAAATTAAAAAATATAATGATGTGAATTGTATTTTTTTAACCTCAGAGTTTTTTAGAGTTAAATCACAGAGTTACACCAAGTTTTATGATTATTAATTAGCTCTGTGATACTCTGCGAAATAAACTCCGCTATACTCTGCGGTTAAATTGCATAATGTACTACTTTCCATCCGTAGCACCGGAAAGCTCCAAAACTTTCTGAATCACCCCTTCCACAATAGAATCTGGACAAGATGCACCAGAAGTTATAATAATCGTTTTAATTCTATCTTCAGTTGGTAAAAAAGAATCAAATTCTAGCACTTGTTTTGAATGAATGTCAAATGAAGAAATTGTATTACTATCTTTTATACTGGCTTCAGATTGAATAAAATAAGTCTTGAATTTTTGCTCTAGTAATTCTACTAAATGGGTTGTATTTGAACTATTATAGCCTCCAACTACGATCGCTAAATCTGCTTCTTCTTTTAATAAACCAAGCGTTGCAGATTGGTTGTCATTTGTTGCGTAACATAAAGTGTCTCTCGTATCAGCAATGTGTTCTGAAAGTGATTCTGACCCATATTTTTGGATCATAACTTCTCTTAGAAAATCAGTTATTTCTTGGGTTTCAGTCGCTAACATTGTGGTTTGATTCACGACACCAATTTTTTGTAAATCAATTTCCGGATTAAAATTTTCTGAATGCTTCCCTTTGAATTGAATGTAAAAGTCTGAGGTAGAGGATTCTCCTAAAATTACTTTTGCTAATAATTTCGCTTCCTCCATGTCTTTTAAAACAAGTGCTGGAGCATTTTGATTACTTCGTGAAAATGTAGCTCTTGTTTCTTCGTGACTGTGTTTTCCATGAATAATAATCGCGTGATTCTTAGATCCCAACGTTTCTGAACGGTTCCAAACTTTTTCAACAAAAGGACAAGTTGTATTGTATTTCGCAACGTTTACGCCAATATCTGTCAATATTTTTTCAATGTCAACAGTTGTTCCGAAAGCTGGAATAATAACAATGTCCTCTTTTTGAATTTCTGACCAAGGTATTAACTGTTTTCCAGATGTATCTTGAATAAAAGTAATTCCGTGACTCAATAAATCTGTATTCACATCAGGATTATGAATCATTTGACTTAATAAAAAAATACGTTTGTCTGGATTCTCATTGATTGCCTTGTAGGAAATTTCAATGGCATTTTCAACACCATAACAAAAACCAAAATGGCGAGCAATTAAAAAGCGAATTTTTCCGTAATCAAGAAGAGTAGGAGAGAAGTCCTTTTTTCGCGGGTCTTCTAACTTTCTTTTCATTTTAACTTCACTTATAATTGGCGAACGGTAAAATTCAGGAATTTCAAATTGTTTCATTTTGTTCGTTTTTGTTATTTTGTTTTCGAATATTTTCTTTTACATGTTGATGCTTTAAAAGAAATAGTCATCGATGTTACAAAAGTACGAATAGTCATTAAATATTTTAATTGGATTAAAATTATTTGATTTTATTGGTTGATAAAGTTAATTTTACGTTGCTTTGCAGAATCTCAGAATCCTTCAAGTAAGATTCTGCAGTCACTGACTGCAGAATTGAAAATGTTAGATTTTGGAATAATACAAATTCGGTCACTTAAAAGCATTTAATAAAAACATGAAATTAAAATCAAATAGAATAGTTCAAATAAGTTTTGCTATTAGCTTAATTGGTCTATTCTTCTTTTTCAATTTCCAATTTTATTTATTTCTACAACCACAAGGAATTCATTTTATTAGACAAACGGATAGTTTATCATTTGCATCAACTTATTATCATAATGGATTTGATTTCTTTCATCCTTCTTTGTATAATTTGATGAGTACAGATGGGAAAGCAGCATGTGAATTTCCATTGATTTATTATTTTGTTTCGCTTTTGTACTGCATTTTCGGAGAGAAGGATTATCTTCTTAAAATTGTCAATTTTCTTATTTTTTCAATTGGAATTTTTCATGTTTTTAAATTGACTTTCCTATTACTTAAGGATTATTTTTATGCTTTTATTGTTCCGTTGTTTCTTTTTTCGTCGGTTTCATTACTTTATTATTCTTTTAATTTTCTGCCTGATATCGCAGCTTTAGGATTGTCTTTTTCAGGCTGGTATTTTTATTTTAAATTTAAAGAAGAGAAAGAATTTAAAAATTTGAAAATTAGTTTTTTATTTTTCACCTTTAGTTCTTTATTGAAAATAACCTACTTAATAAATCCACTCTCAATTTTTGGACTGTTTTTAGTCGAATTATTTTTTATAAAAAAGAAGAATGCAAATTTTCACCTTTTTAATAGAAAAATTGTGATTCTATTCTTATTTTTACTAGGAAGCGTTGTTGCTTGGAATTTATATGTAATCTATTACAATTCAATTTATAGCTCAACTTATTTTACTACAAGTCCAATGCCTTATTGGAGTTTAGATGAGATGGGAAAATCAATAGTTTTCGAAGGAATACTTTCAGAATGGTATAAAAAATATTTAGCCCAAACTTCATTTCATTTTTTAATTCTACTTTTTGTTTTTACACTCTTTTCAATCAGAAAACTAAACAAATACTTATTGATTTTGTTTTCGTTTTTAGTAGTTGGATCACTCTGTTATTTCTTACTGTTTTTCATTCAGTTTCGTCACCATGACTACTATTTCTTGATATTTTCACCATTAGTTGTCTTTATATTAATACTTGGAATACAAGCTATACAAAGAATTGAGATGAAGTCTGCTTTTCAACTTATCATCAAAGCTGCATTCTTGATAATCGTATTGTCAGGCATGAATTATTCAAGAATTAAAGTAGGAGAAAGGTATCAAAAAGGAAATGATTTGCATTCTAAAGTTGGATTTGTATTAAAGAAAAATATGAAAATGATTGCAGATTTAAATATTCCAACAAATTCAAAAGTGATAATTGCACCTGATTTAAGTATTAACGGAGGGCTTTATTTTGTAAAAAGAAAAGGATGGACAATTAGACTTAAAGAAGAAATTACACATAAAATAATAACTGAATTCAAAGCGAAAGGATCTAATTATCTATTTCTCACAGTGAATGATAGTTCACTTATTCAACTAGGAATGAAGGAAGGTAGATTAATAGCTCAGAAAGGTAAATTATCTATTTTTAAATTTTAACATACTGATCCAAATCTTTCCATTATCTTTGAAGTAACATGACTTTTATTAAATATATTTCGGCTGTTTTTTTTATTTTCACTCTTGTTTTTTCTTGTTCAGATAAAAAGAAAGAAGAGGTTGTTAATTTAAGTGATCTAATTCCATCTTCTAAAAGATACAAGGAAGGAGATTCAATTGTTAAAAAAGAGATCAAGTCTATTTCTTTTATGGATTCAGTTCCTATGTGTTATAAAGCTATGTTTGATTCTTTAAAATTAAACCACGATTCTATTCATTTAATTGATAATGATTTGTTTGCAGATCGTTTTCCATCGAAATCGAAATTTAAATTTTATTGGAAAAATGGAATTGATTCTATTAGTTTTATGGATTGGACTTTTAAAGATTCACTTAAAACTTCAACCGCTTTTTATAATTTATTAGATTGTTTTGGACCTAAATGTAAGACGATAGAAATAGGAAGTAAAGTGAGTTTTCAAAAGCGGAGTTTGTTATTGTTAGTGAATGAAAAACACATGATAATTATCGATTCAGATAAAGAAATTGATCATTTAGTTTGGCTTAAAACATTTAAAGATCAACTATTTGGTGAGAATTGGAAGTACATTGTTACCCAACCTAAAAAAGGAAAAGCAACTTGGATGAGTCTTAAAAAGGAAGAGTTTAAAGAAATTTTATAAATAATAGAAAAATGAACGTATTAAATAGAGGTTTTATAACAGTAACTCCAAAACAAGATTTTTGGAATTGGGCGAATACAATTGACACAGAAGTTCAGTTTTCTGAGGAAGATGATATTGAACCGACTGTGTACTTAATAACAGAAGATTTTTTTGATATTGAACCGTTAATAGAACAACATTTCAAGAAAATTTTTAAAAATGAATTAACTGCAATAACGGAAGAAGAAGAACTTTGGCCAGTTGAACGAAATATAGATGTTTTTTTAAATTGGTTTACAATTAACGTTGGATCAATGGTTTTCGATTTAGAGAAAAGCAATATTGTGTCTGATAAGATTTAGAAAATAATTGCAGATTACAAATTACAGATTTTGGATCAATCTGTAATCTAATTTAGAATAAGACCGATTTAAAAGTCCTAAATTGAGGCATAATTAAAATTTTACTCCGCAGTTTACATGTGTAAATGAGGAAGTTAAATTTTTATTATAACGAAGAGTTAGGTGTTTTAAATCGGTCTTAACATTTATCGATTAAGCGAGAATTGTAGTATTCAATATTATCTGAAACATCTTCTAAAATCCAATCGGGTTTTTCAAAAGTTTCATTTTCAGATGATAATTCAATTTCAGCAATGATCAATCCTTCCAATTTACCATGAAATACATCTACTTCCCATATATGATTTCCAAAAGGTATGTTGTATCGGTCTTTGGACAATGTTTTTTCTGATAATGTTTCAATCATTTGATTGGCATCAGCTAGAGGAATTTCATATTCAAATTCAGAACGGCTAATCCCAATTGTTTTCCCTTTAATTGTTAAAAATCCTTTATCATTTTTGATTCGAATTCTCACAGTACATTCTGGATTTTGAGATAAATAACTTTGAATAATTATTTGTGGTATTGGTTTGTTCACCAAATTCCATTTTTCAATATCAATTGTAAATTTGCGTTCTATTTCCATGAGAAAGGGTCAATAATTTGATTTCAATTCTATTTATTTTGTAAAAATATCATTTTAATAGGATCTTATGTTAGAAATAAGTTTGAATTCTTTTACTTTTGGCGCTATGAATATTTTTCTTACGTTTGATTATGAGTTGTTTTTTGGAAATGTTACTGGCTCTGTCGAGAGTTGTATGATTAATCCAACCAATAATTTGCTTGAAATTTCAAAAAGATATTCTGTTCCAATGACTTTTTTTATAGATGTAGGATATCTTATACGATTAGAAACAGAAAGTGAAAAACATCCCATTTTAAAGTCAGATTTATCGAAAGTAAAATCGCAAATTGTAGAAATGATTGATTGTGGATGTGATGTTCAATTGCACATTCACCCACATTGGGAAAGATCGTATTATAATGGAGAACGCTGGATAATTCAAACGGACGATTGCTATAAGTTAGACGATTTTCAGGACGATGAAATTGAAGATATTGTGACATTTTATAAAACCTATTTAGAAACATTATCAGGAAAAATTGTTCATACATTTAGGGCTGGAGGATGGTGTATTCAGCCTTTTTCAAGATTAAAATCAGTTTTTAAAAAGAATGGAATAAAATACGATACAAGTGTTTTTCCAGGAGGACATTTTGAATCAAAACATTATTATTTTGATTTTAGGAATACTCCTAATAAATCAAATTATCGTTTTGAAGAGGATGTGTGTATAGAGAATGAAAATGGTTTTTTTACCGAATATCCGATTTCGTCTTTACGATATTCACCTTTATTCTATTGGCGTTTGTATATATTAGGAAGACTATTTCCTGCTCAACATAAAATGGTTGGAAATGGAATCTTTTTATCTCAACCGGGAAGAAAAAAAGCGGTTTTGACTAATTTTACATGGAATCATGTTAGTACTGATGGGTTTTATTCAACAAAATTAGGTAAAAGTCTATCTACTTTAATGGCAAATAATTATACAGAAATGGTGACAATTGGTCATCCAAAAAGCAATACTTTGTATTCAGTTTCTAAACTAGAGTTGTTTGTTAAAAAGAATTATAATAAACATATATTCCTTTCCTTTAAAGATTTGACTTGATTTTTTTTCAAGTCAAAATCCATCGGAGCAGGCGTAATTCAATTAGAATCAGGTGTTGAGTTTTGGGTATACAGTTCATTAACTTATTTTACTCAATATTTAATAAGATCAAGAAAAATAAATTAAGATATGAATTATTCAGAAGCTAAAAAAAAAATAAAGAATGAATACGAAAATTTATTAAAACCTTTAGGATATAAGTCAAGAAGTAATGGACAAGGTTTTGAATTCAATTTTGTAAAAAACAATTTAGTATTAAAAATAGGATTTGGAGTCTCAAATTATTCTGATCAGTTTGATACAGGTTGTTATGCAAGTATTGGAGTTATAGAGATTCATAATGTTTTAAATTATATTTTTGATGAAAAATTGATAATAATAGATCGTGGAAATACAATTGGTGTTAATATAGCTAAATATTTCAATGAAATAAATTATAGTTTTAACATAACAACTGATGAAGATGTCGCAGAATGGGGTGTAATCGTTCGTAAATATTTTTATGAGTACTTATCACCATTTTTCGAAAAATATAATTCAATAGCATCAATTGATATATTATTTAATGAATATCCTACAGAAACAGTAATTTTTATGGACAATTTAGCTTCCAGAATACAGATTGGTCTAATATCTGCGAAACTCAATCAAAATCCAAAATACAATGAACTTAGAAATTATTACAAAAGCGAAGTAGAAAGTAAATTTCAAGGTTATTTTATGTATACTGATTGTATGAAAGTAATAGATTTTTTAGATTCCCATACTTATGAAGAAATAAAAGAAATATCTGAACTCTGATTTTATATGATTCTTTTGATTATTGTGATTTTTTTGATTGAAATGATTTTGATGAGTTGGGATAGGTTAGAATCAGTTTTCATCAGTTCAATCAGAAGAATCAAAGTTCAGACAATGGGAGTGGGAAAATGTCTGAACTCTGATTTTATTTGATTCTTTTGATTATTGTGATTTTGATGAGTTGGAATAGGTTAGAATCAGTTTTCATCACTTTAATCAGATGAATCAACGTTCAGAC
>OBEQ012514117.1_pt1 | contig 34739 bp, 30 predicted proteins | sample 1670901 | NCBI WGS metagenome assembly OBEQ01 (sample SAMEA104232315, study PRJEB22302) | groundwater metagenome | biome: forest; feature: aquifer; material: groundwater | place: USA | collected 2011-08-07 | depth 5.4 m | reverse complement strand
TTTCGATCGGTTAATATTGATGTCCATCTGTGCTTATTTATAAAGCCTTTCTTCGGACCGTAGATACCGGGAGGCAATGGTTTCAACTCTTCCAGGTAGCTTGCAAGCGCCGGCGAATCTACGTGTATATCCTGATTTACAATTGTCATCCACTCTGCACCATGGGATAGTGCGGCTTGTATACCAGCGTTAGCTCCCCCCCTGAATCCTATATTTTTTTTCTTAATCATCAAAAATTCAGAGGTGGACGATGCTGGTAATTGAGAGTCGTTGCTAACTACAATTGTGGAGAAATGCGCAAGAACGCTGAAAAGATTGAGAATATTTTCTTTGGGTTTGTACAGCACTGGAATAAAGTAATGCGTATGCTTCATGAAAAAAGTTTGCTCAAATTACTACGAGGTTTTTTGAGCAATGACACTCCAGCCGACAGAATCTGCATTTTCTCTTCTGTCTTCATGGCGGAAAAAAACCCAGTCAAGAACGTTTGCAAATCGGTAGAACGCTATACTAAAAAATGGTCTAAATAGTTCGGGAAGATTTAATTCAATGACATGAAATAATACTAACCATGGCCCACCGTGAGACCAAATCGCAACCACAGTAAAACCTGCTTCTTGTAAAAGATATTCTAGTCCAGCAGCCGTGTATCGGAAATAGTCACTCGGATAATTGTGGGTGTGCCAATACTGCACTGTGGTAAGAAGAAGAAATCCCCCTTTTTTCAAAACTCGATGGGACTCTTTAAGCGCATCTAAAGGCTTCGCTAAATGTTCCATTACCATAAATAGCGTCACTATGGTAAAAGTGTTTTTTTTAAATGGGAGATCGTAGACCGAGCCCACCACATCAACTAAAGGACCTTTTGCTATTTCCAAGTTGGTATATGACCCGGCTAAAGAAAGAAGTTGTGCTTTGTATTGCGCCAGAAAACCACCACCTATATCGAGGATTTTGTCCACCTTTTTGGGGTGGCGATGTTTTAATTCTTTAACAAGCAGTCTAACTTGATAATCTGGCCTACTCCAAGCAGTTGGCGAAAGACGATAGTCAATCTTTGCAAGAAAATCGTAAATTTTTTGCTTCATATATGGATCTTTGCCAAAAGTGAGTTCATGTTTTCTCTCCATGATAAATGGTGTACCGAGTTCGTATAAAAAAACAAGTAGAGAGATAAAAATAATTCGGAAAAAACGGCAATCGAGGCGGTGCCTGTGTAACCCCATTGGGGAATGATTATGAAATTGGCAAAAACTATGAGTATAAATTTCACAGCGAAACTGTAGATAAGCGCTTTATAGCGTTTGTCCAAAATCAGAACGTGATAAAAAAAATTATTGAGAAATGCAAACGGAAGTGAAAAGAGTAGGATGCGAAGTGGAAGTATGCTTGCTGCGAAGTGACCCCCTCCAAAAATGTACACGACAAGTGGTGCAAAAACAACACCTATGCCTATTGCAGGCAATGAAGAAGCCACTGCAAAAAATACAGACCCGGTAATAATCCGTCCGGTATTTACGCTATCTTTATTTCCACGCAATTGAGATAATAGAGGATAAATACTTGCCATATAGAAGCCCCAAATAATCAGAATATTATCAATAAATTTATAAGACAAGCTGTATACTCCCACGGCTTGGGTCCCGCTTCTTATAGAGAGTATGATTGTCGCCACTTGAATCGCCGCTAGAGAAAAAAAGCTTGCAGCACCTACTGGTAGGCTAAAACGAATGAGATCAAACACCAGTGATCGTTTAAAAAGAAACTTCTTTACTCCAAGTTTATGCAAAAAAAGAAACGAATAAATGATGAGGAAAAAATTGCCGATAAGAACTGCACTAATCATGTAGTAAACGGAATGAAAATAAAATGCTCCCAAAAAAATGAAGATAAATGTGACCACTTTGGCAAGCACATCTCCAAAAGTGATGATATCCAAGCGAAGTTTATATTGGAAAATTGCCGTTGGAAATCCATTTAAATTGCCCAGCGCCACAGTGATGGAAGCCAGTATTATCGCCATTTTCATTGAAAGATCGTACGGAAAGAAAAGCATACAGATGAGAGCCAAACATATCGATACAAAGACGAGAGCCATTTTTAATGCAAAAAACGTACCATAGACCGTTGGCCTGGTTTCAAGATTCTCTCCCAATTCACGGATAACTGTAAGCTGTAAGCCAAAATCAGTAAATAACCCAAAGAAAGATACGTAACTAAATGCTAAGGTAAATTCACCATACCCAGTTAGACCCAAAGAACGAGTCAAAAGGGCAATAGTTGCTATGCTTAAAACGAGAGAAATAATCTTTCCGATGATTTGTACCGACGTATTTAGTACAATCTTGTGCACCATGTCAAAAAAATTGGATTTCAAAGCGGCGTTCATACTTTTTTTCTGGATAAAAAATCATCTACTATTATCTGCACTACTGCTTCTTGAGACTTTTTTTTACCTCCTTGGCCAAGTGGGTGAAATTCCCTTGGGAATGCCATCAGTCAGGCTGCTTCTATTTGATGTTTCCACTTTTTCCATTGTAGTGTTTTTTTTGTTTTTTTACCCAAGAGAAAGAAAATACCTCAAAGACTTTCCATTTCTCAAGCAATTTCTATTGTTTTTTGCCATCGCTTGTTTTTCTTTGGCGGTAAATTGTTTTCGTCTTACCCTGCCGGAAACGCTTATTTCTTCTCTCTATCTAATTCGTTTGGGTATCTATCTAAGTTTTACTGCCGTATGTTTTAGTCTGTGTAAGGCAAAGATTATACCTGTTCATATCCTAAAGGTCTATCTTCTTGGTTTGGGCTCTGCTGTGGCGATTCTAGGCATAGTACAACTTTTTCTCTATCCATCCCTTCGCAACCTCTATTACCTCGGATGGGATGAACATCTCAATCGGGCGTTTGGGTCTTTTTTTGATCCGGGATACTTTGGCTTCCTACTCTCCATCCACTCACTTGTGGGTGTTGATTTGATTATGAAGGCAAAAAAACGGATCATACAATATATATATATAGGTATGACCGGTATTTGCTTCCTGGGCGTAATACTTTCTCACGCACGAAGCGCCTATCTTGCCTTTATTGTCGGATTTATTGTCCTGTTTGGATTAAGGAAAGGAGTAAAGTTTCTGCTTATAAGCTTGATTTTTATCGCTGTAGTGATTGCTCTCTTCTCTCTAAGCCCACAGGAAGGTATACGCTTAAATCGCATTACCTCAAGTTGGGCAAGAATTGAAAGCTGGCAACACGCTTTGACTATTTTCAAAGATCATCCCCTGTTTGGAGTAGGATATAATAGTTACCGCTATGCACAGCGTGACTATGGATTTTTAGATAACGGGTGGGAAACAAGTCATGCCGGAGCCGGCAGCGACAGCTCTTTCCTTCTTGTTGCTGCAACTATGGGTATTGTGGGTATTGGAAGTTTTCTTTATCTTTGGGGCAGCATTTTGTTAAGAAGTTATAGAGAGAAACACTGGCTGATTTTATCCGCAGTTACCGCAGTCTTGGTCAATTCATTCTTTATCAATAGCCTGTTTTACTCTTGGGTACTATTTATACTCGGATTTATACTTGCTTTTAGTTTTTGCGATGTTAATAGAAAAGAATAAAGTATGAAATATTTAAGAATTCGTCAATGGAAATACGTCCAAGAACTATATGCGTATCGTGAACTTTTTTATTTCCTCATTTGGCGAGAACTTAAGGTTCGTTATAAACAAACACTTATCGGCTGGTCCTGGACTTTTATTCAACCTTTTTTGACAATGGTGGTTTTCAGTTTTGTTTTTGGGACACTTTTAGCCCTACCTTCCAACAACATCCCATATCCAATTTTTCTCTATACGGGATTAATTTATTGGAATTTTTTTGCACGTGCGGTCACGTCATCCATGGATAGCCTGACCGGCAACCACATGCTTATTCGTAATGTCTATTTTCCAAAGATTATTCTCCCTATGATTTCTGTATTCGTGAATATTGTTGATTTTATCTCTTCTCTCGTCATACTCTTTTTCCTCATCATTCTATTTGGTGTACGAATACATATTGAGGGACTTTTTATCATCCCACTGGCGTTAGTAAATATTATTTTTTTATCAATGGGTATTGGGGCTATACTAAGCGTTTTAAATGCAGCCTACCGAGATATCCGATTTATTGTTCCCTATGTGCTGCAAGTTCTTCTCTTTCTAACACCAATTATTTATCCTCAAAAGTTAGCTCAACAATATTCATCTTTACTTTTACTCAATCCCCTTGCAGGGTGTGTTGAAATTGTTCGAGAATTCCTATTTGGAGCACCTTTTACCCACATGGAGGGTTTTATTATTTCATTTGCCATCAGTGGCGTTATTTTAATTGTCGGCGTTTTATTCTTTGAAATAAAAGAAAAAAAAATTATAGATAGAATTTGACAAACACATCTATGTTACCAATTATTGAGGTCCGCAATGTTTCAAAGAAATACCGCATTACTCATGGAGCAAGGAGTCATTTATTGAGTAAAGATTTAGAAAAAATTGCGCAAAAATATTTTTCCTTATTTTTGAAACTTGGAAAAAACTCAAAAAAGAAAACAGGACATGAAGAGGATTTTTGGTCGCTTCGCGATATTACGTTTAGCGTCAGAAAGGGTGAAACAGTCGGCATTATCGGCTCCAATGGAGCTGGAAAATCGACGCTACTTCGTATTCTTGCTGGAATTATTGAACCAACATACGGAGAGATACATGTTCGTGGACGATGTGGAAGTCTTCTGGAAATTGGTGCTGGATTTCACCCGGAACTTAGTGGAAAAGAAAATATATACTTGGCGGGGGCAGTATTGGGAATTGCAAAAAAAACTATCGAGGAAAAATTGTCTGAAATAATAGATTTTGCCGGCGTCGAAGAATTTATTGATACTCCAATTAAATATTATTCTTCCGGCATGTATATTCGGCTTGCATTTTCTGTTGCGACACAACTTGAACCAGATATCCTTCTCATCGATGAAGTGTTAGCCGTAGGCGATGCAGAATTTCAGAGACGGTCGCTACGCAAAATGGAAGAAATAGCACATAGAGATAATCGTACGATTATCATCGTGAGTCACGCCTTGGAACCCATTAGAAGACTCTGCGATCGGGTACTCTTGCTCGAAAAAGGGAAAGTTATAAAACAAGGTGGCGCGTCAGATACAATTCACTACTATCTTTCTAAATTGCAACCAGAAAAGCAGGAAACAATGGCGCCATACGCTCGGGGACCACTCCATATTGTAACAGGCGATTTATACAAAGAAAGCCCTATAGAAAAGACAGAAACCTTTGATACACCCAAAGCGAATTCTATTAATAAAGCAAGACTGGATAATCTCACATCTCTTCAATTTGATTTAGCAAATAAGCGAGTTCTTGATATAGGATCGGGAATTGGAATTTTGGCACAATTTTTTATAGAACGGGGAAGCGATGTGGTTTGTATTGATGCAAGAGAATCAAATCTCAATGAATTGAGGAATAGATATCCGCAACTAGAAAATGCAAGTTTTGCTTATGATGTAGAAGTGGATGATCTCTCTCCTTTGGGATCTTTTGATATAGTTTTCTGTTATGGCTTATTGTATCATGTGGAAAAACCCGAGCTCGTACTTGAAAAAGCAGCAAACATTGCTCCTCTTCTGTTTCTGGAAAGCTGTATTGCCGACCATCCGGAACCATTGAATCTGTGGGTCGAAGAAACGTACACACATAACCAGGCCATGCACGGCATCGGATCTCGTCCAACTCCAAGCTTTATAATATCAGCTTTACATCATTACGGATATCCATACGTTTATTTTCCTGTAACCCCTCCTAAACATGAGGATTTTCAATTTACCTATACTGGTAGTTTGACACATATAAAAGACAATCATCCTATTAGACAAATAATTATTGCTTCCAAAGATGCGTTGGATAATCCCAATATTCAATTGGTTTCAACGGGCAACATGGGGAGAAAAAATGGCGATAGACAAAAAGAGGACAAACTCACCAAAGAAGAAGCGATCAATGCTGAAACATTAGAACGTATTTATGCACCCATGCCTCTTGTCCCTATACCCCAATGGCATGTGGGAAGAATGGAATATACAAAAAATCATCGAGTACACTTTCGCAAATTCTGGGAGATGTGGATACATGCCCATTCTAAAAAACCTCTTATTGTATTTTGGTACTTTGGATTGAAAGTACAAATCTTTCCCAGAAATGAAATTAGCAGGTGCATGATTGTAGAAGGATGTTATGAACCAAATGAATTTTTTCTTCTTTCAAGACTTTTGAGAGCCGGAACAACATTCATAGATTTGGGCGCAAATATTGGTCTTTACAGTTTGTTTGCATCAATTTTAGTTGGAGAAAAAGGCAAAGTCTTTGCCTTTGAACCAAGCACGAGAGAATTTGCCCGCATAAAAGAACACGTTCGTATGAATGCGCTTAAAAACGTGGAACTTTCATGTATGGCCATGAGTAATATCGTGGGTAAAGCCCAACTATGTGTGTCCGAGATAGGTAAAGAAGGACATAATAGTTTGGACCCTACACGATTCCAACAGATAAAAGCTTTAAAAAAGGAATCCGTAAACACGAGCACTCTAGACACTTTTTTTTTAACATTACCTTTGTCAAAAAAGATCGCAATAAAAATTGATACTGAGGGCTCAGAGCTGAATATTTTAAAAGGGGGAACTAAATTTTTAAGAAAATATAAACCACTCCTCATTGTAGAGATTAATTCGGGCAAGAGTAAAAATAATTATCTGTTGTCCATGCTGAAGAAAAGCGGGTATCAAATTTATAGGTTTGATAGGAAAACTGGACTACCCAAAAAAAATATTTCCCCTATTTTTCTTCAAAGTGAAAATATTATTGCCGTATACCGAACTTCTTACTGGGCAAAACAGATGGAAAAAAATTTTAGAAACTAGCACTTCTTGATACTCCTATTTAGGAGAAGAGAATAATAATAAATCGTAAAAATTAAGATGAGTAAAAAAAAATTCAGCCAACCTCTTGTCTCAATTATTACTCCTTGTTATAACATGGGGAAATATTTACATTCATGCATCGAAAGTGTTTTAACGCAGGATTACCCATATGTAGAACACATCATCCAAGATGCAGCATCGACAGACCGTACCATCGATATTCTTAAAAGATATTCAAGCCGTAGATATCGAAAACGGATCGACTGGATTTCCGAGCCAGACCACGGTCAAGCAGATGGTTTAAATAAAGCGCTTCAGCGAGCCAAAGGCGATATATTGCTTGTACTCAATGCTGACGACATCCTTTTACCCTATGCCTGCTCATGGGCTAACGTTCATTTTGCTCTTTATCCAAGCATGGCTGTTATATATGGAGACGTATTCATCATCAATGATAAGGGAGAAATTAAAAAAACAGCACACGGGGGTGAATATGATTTTCACAAGCTTTTTTGCGTGGAACTTGTTCCTCCAGCCCAAGCGGCTTTCATAAAACGGTCATATTTTGAGAAAGTAGGTTTTCGGGCAGACAAAAATCTGGATACTTGTCCCGATTTTGAAATGTGGACACGAATCGGTTTACGCTTTCCTATGATGCATATTCCAGAAGTCATCTCAAAGTACCGAGCATATGACCACCTTGACTCGCACGATTCCCGTTCGGCAGAGCGCTTTTACCACGCAAAGAAACTGGTGATAGATAGAATTCTAGACAATCCAAAAACACCACATAGTATCAAAAAACTTCGAAAACGAGCGTACACTGGACTATCCCTCTGGGCAGCCCATGAGGCAATGGGTTTAAAAAATTTCCCGCAAGGGGCACGCTATTATTTCCAAGCTTTACGATCTGGCCCTTCCAGACATACAGCAACTATCGTTATGAGGGTATTTCTCGATTCACCACTGACATTTTTACGCACTTTCCTCAATCACTATGAATTTTAATGCTATTTCTATAGAGAAAGTCAAAAAATTTTGGGATAGCCGTCCTTGTAACATTCGGCATTCGAAAGCAAAAATCGGGAGCAGAACGTATTTTGATGAAGTAGAGCGGAGGAAATATTTTGTTGAACCCCATATATCCCAATTTGCTGATTTTAAAAAATGGAAAGGAAAAAAGGTCCTTGAGATTGGCTGCGGCATAGGGACGGATACAATAAATTTTGCTCGTGAGGGGGCAAAAGTTACAGCGGTGGATATCTCTCCTAAGTCACTGCATATTGCTTCAACAAGGGCAACTGTTTTTGGCCTGACAAAATCTATCGATTTTATAGAAGCAAATGCTGAAGAACTTTCCAAAAAAATCGATCCAAGACCCTTTGATCTTGTTTATTCTTTTGGAGTCATCCATCATACTCCTCATCCAGAAAAAGTCATTGAAGAAATGAGAAAATTCATGCATAAAAAAACTGTTCTTAAGCTTATGGTTTATCACAAATTCTCCTGGAAAGTACTCTGGATCCTCTTCCATCATGGCAAGGGAGCTTTTTGGAAGATAAATGCATTGGTAGCTAAACACTCAGAAGGAGCAACAGGATCACCGGTAACATACGTCTACTCAAAGAGAGATATAATGCATTTGTTGGCAAATTTTCAATTAGAAGAGGTCTCTGTTGAACATATTTTCCCTTATGTCATAAATGAATATACCAATTATGTTTACAAAATGGTTTGGTATTTTCGTATTCTCCCCAAACCCTTTTTCCGCTTTTTAGAAAGACGTTTCGGATGGCATATGCTCATTACAGCAAGACCATTATGATTAAAGGCCTCTAGTTATGGGAGGGAGAATCTTTTAGCTTGCCCAATAGTGCTAGTGAGCATATAATTCTTGAATATTTTAAGCAATCAAAAATAAATGGAATCTACTCTATCAGGTATTTCTCTCTTTGGATTAGGAAAGCTCGGTTCGGCGTTTTTTGCTGCATTTTTATCTCAAAAAATTAAGACAATCGGAGTAGATATTCGTCCGGAAGTGGTAAATTATATTAGAAATGGAAATTTCTTCGGAGAAGAGCCTTATGTGCACAAATATTTTCTCAAATACAAAAAAAATATTTCTGTCACAACAAATGTTCAAGAAGCCATGGATAAATCTTCAATGAGTTTTATTATCGTTCCAACCCCCAGTCTTCGTAATGGGTCATTTTCCAATAGATTTGTTTTTCAATGCCTCAAGGAAATTGGGTTATCATTGAGAAAAAAAAATTCCTTTCATCTAGTAAATATTGTAAGTACAATTTCTCCGGGAACGATGCCTTTACTTGTATCTTTTTTAGAAAAAGAAACTGGCAAAAAAGTGGGACAAGATATTGGTCTTTGTTATAATCCTTCTTTTATCGCTTTAGGAAATATTATCCATAACCTTTTATATCCTGATTTCGTATTAATCGGAGAATCGGATAAAAAAGCTGGAAATATACTGGAGGCTTTTTATAAGAAATTTTGCTGTAATACTCCTCCTATTAGACGCATGAATTTTATCAATGCAGAAATTGCAAAAATTGCTCTCAATACATACATCACAGCAAAAATTTCATATGGCAACATGATTGCCCAACTTTGTGAGCATATTCCTGGTGCAGATGCCCAGGTAATAACACAGACAATTGGACTTGATGCAAGAGTAGGACAGCAATGCCTACAAGGTGGGTCGGCATATGGAGGCCCGTGTTTTCCCCGAGATAACCGAGCTCTCACCGCTGTAGGAAAAAAATATGGAGTTCCCCTCTCCATAGCAGAAGTTACCGATACAATAAATAAAACACAAACAAGAATAATTGCAGCATTGGTATTAAATTTTGCCAAACCTCCTGCCACAATTGGAATTTTGGGCCTTTCCTATAAACCGCATACCAATGTGATAGAAGAATCACAGGGAATTAATTTAGCGATGTATTTACGAAGAAAAAATTTTCAACTCCTCCTTTATGATCCAGTTGCTCAAAAAAATGCTGAAAAAATTTTCCAAAAAACGATGTTTGCAGATTCTATGAAAGCAATGATTGAAAAAAGTGACGTGATGGTTATTACAACTCCCTGGCCGGCATTTAAAAAGGAGATATATCAAACATTGACAAATTACCTAAAGCAGAGAATAATAATCATAGATTGTTGGCATTTACTCCAACCCGGGAAGCTACCACACCGGGTGGTTTATATTTGTCGAGGTCAGTATGCAGGTAAGATTAAACAACTCAAAAAAAATTAAAACGTCCCGATCCGTAAACTGGGCAAATAAAAAAATTCTCATAACAGGTGGTGCCTCATTTATTGGATCGCACTTGGTCGATGCTATGGTTCCAAAAGGGGGCTATATACGGGTAGCGGACGATTTTTCCAGTGGAAAAAAATCCAACATTCAAAAACATCTTAAAGAAAAAAACATTGAACTCGTAGAGGGTGATCTCCGTGACACGCAGGTCGCAAAAAAGGCATTAAAGGGAATTGATGTAGTTTTCCATTTGGCTTGTGACCATGGAGGGCGAGGTTATGTGGAACTTCATCAAGCAGATTGTGCTACGAATCTTGCGCTGGATGGTACTGTTTTTTTAACAGCAAAAAATGCGGGTGTGGAAAAAATAGTTTATGCTTCGTCGGGATGTGTGTATCCAAATTTTCTCCAAATGAATACCAAAGAACAACTTTTCTTAGCGGAGGATCTAGTTGGTCCACCATATCATGCGGACAACATGTATGGCTGGAGCAAACTTATGGGAGAGATGACGCTTAAAGCGTACCACGCTGATTGGAGGATAAAAACTGCATCCTGTAGGTTTTTTACCGTCTATGGAAAACGTGGTTTGGAGAATCACGCGGTCATGGCTATGATAGCACGGGCATTTTTAAGGCAAGACCCGTTTATAATCTGGGGAGACGGATCACAGGTGCGCAACTGGACACATGTGACAGATATCGTGGAAGGAATGATTCTCGTAGCAGAAAAGATAGATGATGGCTCGGCAATAAATTTAGGCACAATGGAGAGAATTCAAGTAATGGAAGCGGCTGAAGAGATTCTTAAATATACCGGTCACCAAGCCACAATAAAAACCCATCCGGAAATGCCTGTAGGTCCAGTTAACCGAGTGGCAGACAACACGCGGGCAAAAGATATTTTGGGGTGGGAACCCAAGGTAAGATTCATAGATGGACTTCATGAAACTATTGATTGGTATTTCTCCACAAAAAATCGCAAAGACGTTGAACGCATGCTTCCCGCTTTGCTTATGGGAAGATAAGTACACTTACTCCAGTAGTCTCCGGATTCGGATTACAAATTTTCTACCGAGCTGCAAAATAGAAAACCATGGTTGCCAAAATCGCGAAAATTTTGATGCGATAATGACATAAATCTCAACGTTTCGAATAAGATGGGCAATTGTGAATTTTCTTTTGATTAATGTGCCCTGAATACTCATATACCAATCTGCATCATAAATAGAAAAGGCATATTGTTTTCCACCGAGCAACCGTAGATTTTCTCGTACTTCCAGACCCAATTCTTTTTCAGAATATCCATGCGCATAGGGAAAAGCATAATGTTGTTGATGCACGGCACATATTGCATTTGTGGCATTAATGATCGGGACGTGGAATTGTTTTGCCCAGTAAAAAAACCACCGATCCCAATATAACCGTCCAACTGCAAATTGAGGCATGGAAAACGTAGTGTTTCGAGGATAAATGAAGTAATCCGAACTTCCTAGTATGGGCTTACTCTTTTTTTTATCCAATTCAGAAGCAATTTTTTCCTGCCACCCAGACCAATCAACGATGTGTTTTTTGACAGCAAGTGGCCGTCTCTGACCAACAAGCAAAAATTTACGCGGGTGAATCTGGGCTATGATTTTTTTTATGTCTGTCAGCAAAATTATGTCGCAGTTGATGTAGCCGAGATATTTAGATTTTGAGAAAGACCGAGCCCGCATGAAAGCATCGGATAATATAGGCGTCCCATAGATATTTTTCGCGATGGGAAGATGGGTAACACCAAACTTTCGGCTCACTTCTACCATGCCTTGTTCATTGCCAAATAGGATAACTTCGGCTCCCAAACTTAGCCAACTCCGAATGGCGTTTTCCTGAATGAAGGTATATTTACCTATAAACGGTTTGGGAATAGCAAACAGGGTCAACATAGAATGGAAAATAGTGTATCATGACTTGCGATAGGATAGAAAAAAAAGTATTATCTATACATGAAAAAAGACTATGCAATATATGCCATAATTGCTCTGGTTCTAGTAATTTTTGGAATTGTTTTAGTAAAAAATAAAGGTGAAAGCAATTCGGCAAGCAATGAGAAATCCATACCAGTACAAGTCACTGACTCACAGAAGACTAAAAGCGCAAACAAAGGAGTACCATCTATGATGATTGACACAAAAAAAACCTATACCGCAACGTTAAAAACAGACAAAGGTGATATTGAAATTCTCCTCGATGCTCAAAAAACCCCGATAACAGTGAATAACTTTGTGGTATTAAGTAGGAAAAAATTTTATGATAACACGGTATTCCACCGAATTATTAAGGGATTTATGATTCAAGGAGGAGACCCCAATGGTAATGGTACTGGAGGCCCCGGATATTCTTTTAATGACGAATCAATTGATGGCGAGTATGATCGGGGGACAGTGGCCATGGCTAATTCGGGACCAAATACCAATGGGAGTCAATTTTTTATCATGCATCAAAAAACTAATTTGCCAAAAAATTATGTGATTTTTGGTCACGTAATAAAAGGGTTAGAAGTGGTCGATGCCATAGCAACAGGAGCTGTGCAAATGAGCACTTCGGGTGAAAATTCCCAACCGGTTAATCCCACAGTTGTGAAGACCGTTGAAATTTTGGAAAAGTGATTGGGAACTTTCGAATCAGTATGCGCCTTTACCCTGGATTACATATATTGCCGTTTTGCATAGAATAGCTAAATCAAATAGGAGCGACTGATTGGTCAAATAGTAAAAGTCGTACTCCAAGTGCTTGGATAGTGGCAAATCTTTCCTTCCCATAATCTGCCATAAACCAGTCAGACCCGGTTTGACAATAAGTCTCTTTTTCTGCCACCGCTTGTACTGTTTGACGATAAAGGGCATCTCGGGTCTGGGACCAACCAAACTCATATCCCCACGGATAACATTGACCAATTGTGGAAGCTCATCTAGACTCGTTCTTCGCAAGAATTTTCCTATGCGAGTAATTCTGGGATCCTGTGCAGTTTTTGGAGCAGGCGCATTTTTTGCGGAGTTTATCTTCATCGTCCTGAACTTGTATAAACGAAAGGATGAGCCATTTAGTCCGATACGACGTTGGGAAAAGATCATAGGACCGGGAGAATCAAATGCAATACAGATTCCAATGACAATCCATAGAGGAAATGTCAGGATAAAAAAAATACTTCCGATTGATATATCGAGAGAGCGTTTTGCGATGAGATACCAAAACCCCGGCGTTATTCTCGCAAGTTGTAAAGCAGGCAAATGATCAAAGTCATTGACCCCAACTCTGCCTGTAATCATATTGAATGTGCTTGCAAAAAGCCGGACGGTGACTCGATGATTGGCAATTTCTGTAACCAGTTCCATAACTCGCTCTTCATGTATTCGATCATCAACAATCCATAACTCATGAATTACGTTTTTTTCAAGCATCCGATTTATCTCTTTTATATCCATAGTTTCTGCGTTTTTAACCAGTTCAAAATCTAAGTGAGCATACTCGGTGAGCCATTGCTTCACATACCTTGATAATTTTCCTTTACCCACTGTAATAACTCGGCGCTTTCCCCATCCGTTTTTGCCAATATGGCGAAGCAGTAGTCTTCCTCCCATGATAAAAACAAATGTTGTAAAACCATAGAGAATGAGTATGACACGAGAATATTCATACTTAACCAAATACGAGGCTGACATGAGAAAAAGAACCCAAAATAATACCGCTCTTAGGAGATTGTAGATTTCAGATAGGGCTGTGACACGGCCACTAAGCTGATAGAGAGAAAAATGATTCAGCGTCAGCAGAAGAAGTACCAAAGCAATAGGCAAAGCGAGTAAGTACACCTCTACAGGCTGAACGTGATCAAGAAAAAGAACAAATGGTCCGGTGTTTCTAAGTACATAGGCCGCCATAAAGGCAAAAAAGGAAACTATCAGGTCAGTGATAACCATGAAACGCTTCATATGGTTTGGCTCACTACGCGAGAAAGAACTTGATCAAGTTTTTTTCCGACAACAGACATATCGTAATACTTATCCACCGTTTGCTTTCCACTTCTGCCTATCTGTTGGGCAATTCTTTTGTTTTTTAAGAGATACACCACAGCATGAGCGAATTCTTCTGGTGCTTTGGCAAGCATGATATTTTTCATGTGCTTTGTACGAAGTCCTTCGGCGCCCAAGACCGTGGACACGACGGGTTTGCTCATAGCCCAAGATTGCAAAATTTTGTAGCGTGTTCCCGTTCCAATGCGGATGGGACAAACAACCAGGCTACTTTGCGCAGTAAGTTCTGCCATGTTATCAATATATCCCGTGACTCGTATAGAAACTCCATCAGAAAGACGCCGGACGGATAAAGAAGGATTGGGACCTACGATAAGCAGTTGCACTTGGGGAATTTCTTTTCGAACCAGTGGTAGTATTTTTTTAACAAAGTAGATAGCCGCATCAATATTTACCAGCTTATCCATAAGTCCGCGCAGCGCAATCGTAAAGGGTTTCTCACGTACACGCATGGGGTGGAAACGTTTTATATCGACGCCATTAGGAACTACATGGATATTGGCTTTTCCTCCCGACAATTTTTTTAAGTACATACCATCGAGTCGAGAACAAGTTATCCAATGCTTGATTTTTCCAAAGGCACGGATTTCATAATTTCTGTATGTTATCCATTCGTGAAAGTATAAAGGTTTTTTTAGATAATCACCGGATAGAAATGCACGCTTATAAAACAAGCTCATTGCATCGGTTGTATCTACAACGGTAGGAATCCGCTCGGAAAGATTTTCGATAAATCCCAAAGATCGGAGACGTTTTACATACACAAGGTCGATGCGATTATTTTTTATACTCTCGGCAATCGCTTTCTCCATCTGGGGACAATGGCAATAAGCCACTTCATATGGCGTCGGTGAAAACACCAATCGTAAACAAGAAGCCAAGGATTGTATATACGTTTTCTCTACAAAAGTCACCGATGCACAAGATCGAAGAATGTCATAAGCCAGTTTTACAGGTTTATCGGTCAAATAGAGTAAGTGAACTTTATGATATTTAGTCAAATAATGCACTATATCCATGCTCCTAACTCGATGAAGATTTGTGACGGGTGACGGCGAAATATAAAGAATATTCATAAGACCCTAATTGACTGTTTTGTGCTGATAATATGTTGTAGTCTCTCCTTCATCCTTTGACCAATTATTTTTGGATTGAGCATTGTCTGTAAATCATATTTCGCTTTCCTTCCAATGGATTGGGCTTTTTGGGGATTATTATAAAGATGGCGCAAAAAATGTGCAGCTTCGTCTATATCGGGATCTGCCCACATATCACCTCTTTTATAGGGATAGAGGGTTGAAGTAAGGCGAATAAGATTGTAACTCACAGGTAGACTATTATTAGCGTTCATAAAATCCATATTCCCCGAGTATCCGGTTGCAATCACAGGTTTACCACAAGCCATGGCTTCTGCAATCGTTAATCCAAAACCTTCACTTCTATGTAAAGAAATATAACAATTACAACAGTTTACAAGAGTGCGCACTTCATCAGAAGAAAGATACGCATGGAGCAGAAAAATGTTTGATTGTTTACATTGTTCTTGTAACTGTTTCAATTTTTCGGGGTATTTCTCACCATTGACACATTTGATGATAAGTTGAGCCTGCGAGGTATTGGGGAAGGCTTTGCGAAAGGCATGTACTACACCAAGAGGATTTTTACGTTCAAAAATACTTAGAAAATCAAAAATGAAAAGGACCATAAATCTGCGTTTATCGGGCAAATACTTTGATAAATCTGTCTCTTTAGATCTTTGGAAAGAGAGACAAAGAGGCATACGAACCACTGGTATAGATGCCACTTTGGACAATGTATCCAGAGAAAATACGCTTGGTGTCCAAATTTCATCAAGCGTTTCAAGTGCAGGTTTGAAATCTTCTGGAAAATTCGATGTCTCCCAGTGCCAGTAGCCAATGGTGTAGCGTTTATCAAAATATGCTCTCCCTACTTTTTTTTGAAATACTCTTACCTGATCTGCGTTGACATGGACGCAATTTATAGCATAAGGATTATGGGATGAAAAATCCTTGTAATGAGTGTCTCCTTTGCGGTGAACGTTGACTTGGAAATTATTGAGTGCATAAGGAATATCGGTAGTGCCTATAGCGCGAATCGTAGAACGAACCGCTTCACCTACACCGCTTTCTGTTTGGATATGCCCCGAGATATTTAGGCCATATGAAGGAATCTGGGCTCTGACTGCTCGTTCTGTATAGTAGCTACCCTGATCGTCACGCCAAGACCTACTTACTGTGTCCCTAAATGAATTTTTTACGCCATTCCTTACTCGTGTAACTATACGATCCCCAAGCAAGCGTTTAACTAAATATTTTCTCTTTTGCAAAAAATCAGAGTAATAGAGCTGTGTAGATGCGTCGCCAATGATCTGAAGAATTTTTTTTGCGAATCTCCTTCGTGAATGGAAATAGTGGTAGTAACTATAGTGAATATTGGTTTTAAACGGATCGCCAAAATTTTTTTTGTTTTGATAACTATAGTAGTTTCTCCTTTCTTCGGTACTAATCTTTTGTCCGTTTTCATATCTTCCGAATGCATAGGGCCAATGCTTTGATTTATTGTAGCCATATTTTATAAGGATGTTTTTATATGCCGTAAACAAAGGTTGTATTTTTTTTAGATCACGCATGGTAAATCTCGTCTGGTGTTTGGAAACTTGGGCAAATCGCTCCGGCTCAAACCCACTGAAGTGGAAAAAGTAGAGTGGCTTATTATTAACAGTTATTGTTTTTTTGTTCATCTTTATATTGCGTTCCTGCAGATTCCAGTAAGCGACGTTGTATCCTGGATGGGTTAAAATAGATACTCTTCTATACATGCTTGGCACCAGATCTATCCATTTTTGATCTACATATAATCCCACATCAACCCGTTTTAAACATAAATTTTTTAATCGACTTTTCCACCATGATAGAAACCGCTTGGTCTCTTTTTGTTTGGAAAGGGCGATAAAGCCTAAATTGTATGCACCCGAAACAAGAATATCTATTTCATTGGGAATACGGTCATCATCAATAGGCATTGTTATGTGCGGTGTTAAAACGATCGCTGATGTGTCAAGAAGTTTCAGAAGAGGATGTAGTCGGGTATAGATGAAAATATCAGGATCGAAATAGAGAAGTTTTTCGAGCCGAAACTGTTTGAAAAGCGTTTCTAAAAAAAACGGTTTTACGGCGGTATTTAACTCCAGTATTGAATATTTGAAACAGAAGGATGTGATGTTGGGAATCCCTATTTCGCCTATTGAAATGAGGGTAAAGGGTTCTTTTTTGGGGTCAAAATATCCTTCTAATTCATCCACCAGAAGCACATAGACTCTACTCTTGGGATGGTGATCTAAATAGGATTGGCTAAAGGCTCTGGCTTGGGAGAGATAATTTTTTGAAATGATCGTGCAAGCGGCGTATGAAGTCATTGATTAAGCGAGAAAACTTTCCGTACTTTTCGTAACAATGTGATAATTCTCCATGATTTCGATTTGTATATTTTGTCCAATGTTTCTTCTCTCTCCTTCAGTTGTTGTTCAATTCCGCTGACATACACACCACTGGTTTGTACATCTTTGGCAAGTGTATGCAATGGCCAAAGTAATCCTTGATATGCACTAAGTGGATTAGCGGTTTGTTTTAGGTCCATGAGCTCTTGGTAGATGATTCCAGAAAATTTTTCTTCGGTAAAATTTTTGTAAGCGAAGCGGTATCCTGCTTGTCCGTAAATCTCAATTTTTCTTCTCTGTTTATAAAAGAGTGCTATTTTAGCGGCAAGATCCCGACTATCTCCGCCTTTATACAAGTAGCCGGTCGCTCCATTGGTCACCAACTCAACAGTTCCACCACTTCTGGTGCCGATAACTGGTTTTTTTAGAAGCATTGCTTCCAGCGTAACTCGGCCAAATGCTTCTGCATGGGAACAAACCAGAAGTATATCAGCTTGATTAATAAGGAGATACGGATTGGATTGAAAACCCAGGATACGCACGTTTTTGGAGAGATTATGTGCGGCAATATATTTTTTTATTTTACCAAGAAATGATGGGTTTGCTGTGGGACCAGCAATCAACAGTTCTATACGGTATTTTTTTTTGATCAGCTGCCCCGCCGCCCCAAGCGCATCTTCGATTCCTTTGGAGGAAGTAATTGTACCCAGTACTAGTAATTTTAGTGCGGTTGTTTGGCGATAGAATTTCTTTCTACTTTTTAAGAGCGTTTGAGGAATCGTAATGAAGTAGGAGATGCGTTTGATTTTTACCGGATTGATATATTTGGAAATATGTTTTTCGACAGCTCGCGAGTTGACAATAATTGAATTTGAAAATAGGTCTATTATTTTCAGCGCGTATGCGTACTGGGGTGAAAAGATGAGCTTGTGATCGAGATCGCCAAATTCATGGATTAACCAAATATGCGGGAGAGCTAAAGTTGCAGCAGCAAATGCTCCCCAGGGAATGACCATGGTGTTAGTAAAAATCATATGGGAATTGTATTTGCGGACAAGACTGGTGATTGCTTGTGTTTGTATGTAATTTTGTTTAAAAGCATTGTAAAGATCATGAGCTTTGGGAGTCTGGGTGAATGCCCACCATGAAAAAGGCACAATATCAATATTCATTCCTCTTTCTCGAAGTCTATGTTCGAGCGGTCCGCTGTGTGGAAAGACAACATGGCACAGGACTCCTTTGCCCTGCAAAGAAGCAAGGAGGTCTTCAAGAACTCTTTCAGCTCCCGCCAAATTTGCATCGTGGGCCACAAATGAGACACTAAGAGATTTAGTTTTAGGTGTGCAGTAGAGGTTGGCATATAGTTTATCTCCTACTAATGTGGACCAATTTTCTACTTGAGAGAGCCTAAACCACCGTCTTTCTACATCATCGAGAATATAGATTTCGTAGTCCATTGCAGATATACAATGCAATAAATCCACAGGCGCATACCCTGCACTTTTGAGACATGCGGGATTAAACTCAATAAATAATTTCAGATTGGGACTGCGTTGGATAGTTTTCTTGGCACCGGAAAGAATGGGTAATTCATGACCTTCTGCATCAATTTTGAGAATATCTATTTGATTTGATTTGGTAAAAGAATCAACGCTAATGGTTTTTACTTTTCTTTTCTCCCACTCTCTACTTAAAGGATGCTGGTAAAATCCGCACGAGTCGGAAGCTTCACTAATAATGAGCTCTTTCTCACCAATAGAATCCGAAACTGCTTGCTGGTATGGGGTAACATTGGTTAGACGATTGGCGCGAATATTTTTATTCAGCAAAAAGAAATTCTCCTCTACGGGCTCGAATGCAGACACCTTGCCTGATCCCTTGAGCGCTTTCCCGGCGAGGATGCTGTAATACCCGTAGTGAGAACCAATATCCATTACCGTGTCTCCGACATGTATCGAGTGTAAAAAAAGATCGACAGTAAAATTCTCATATGCATTGGTTTCATACCGCTCTCTATACCTGGGCATCACATAGAAGGGAAAATTACGGACCCGAATTTTTGTTACTCTTTTAAAATCGTAATCAGTTGTCATGGTTTTTTAAAATATGTATCCAATAGTCTGGATTCGCGAGACTTCCGGTGCGGTATTTTTTATGGCAAAAAATCCGTGCGACATCATTTTGCCAGTCTGCTATGCCAAGCAAATCTCTATAAACGACATTTGCAGAAATAGCGTAGTATCCTACTTCAAAAATATTGGAAAATTTAAAAGCAATAGTGAGAATTTCTCCCTTCTTGTATGTTCTCATTTTCACCCCTTTCCAGAAGGTGCTCGATGCTGTTATTTGTTGTCCCGCCATGTTGCGTATGATAACACCAGGAACCGGACTCACCATGGCTTTAACAAATTTTATTTTCAAAATAATGTAGAAATTCTTGGTACTGATGGTTTTTGTTTTCATGTGAGCACCATTTTCAATGCTCACGTCTATAATTTCGGCACCACCATCTCCAAATCTTTTCGCCTTTTTTATCATGAAAGAAATATTGGTATCAGCAGTTGTAAGGATTAATTTTTGATAAGCATTTATTACTTCTTTGGGTTTGCCATACGCTAGAGATTGGCCTTTGTGCAAGAGCATCATTTTGTCAGATAAACTCTGCATGAGTCCTAAATCGTGCGATGCCATAATAATAGTGCAGCCTTTTTTCCTCAATTCCTGCAAAACAGATATGCATTTGTTTTGAAACTGGGCATCTCCTATGGCCATGACTTCATCAAGAAGGAAAATATCCGGAGAGGAGTAAACTGCGATTGAAAATGCAAGTTTCATTCGCATTCCAGAAGAATAGTGTTTGAGCGGTGTATCAGTAAACCTCTCTACTCCTGCAAAAGATAGTATGTTTGCTACATTTTGCTTGATAATATGATTTTGTATCCCTAGAATTGATCCATAGAGGTAAATATTTTCCTTCGCCGAAAGCTCTCCATGAAATCCTGTTCCCAGTTCAAGTAAAAATGCAATCCGTCCATCATATTGAATTGATCCTCTAGTCGGATAGGTAACCCTGCTTAGTATCTTTAGAAGTGTCGATTTACCTGAGCCGTTTTGACCAATAATCCCCAGCGTTTCCCCTGGTTTGACTTGAAGGCTTATTCCTTTTAGAGCCCAAAAATGACCGGCTCTTTTTTGGAAAAGCAGAGGCAGAGCTTGAGTGATTTTGCGCGCAGATTCTAACTTATACTGCTTCCATATATTATTGACTACGACAGAATGTGTCATATTGTATCGGCAAATCCTTTTTCTGCTTTTTTAAAAAGGATGAAATTGAAAAAAAAGAGGGCAATCACTAAGGTGGGGAGGACAAAAAAGTTGTTTGATGCAAAATTACCCTCACCAAGTAGAACAGCTCGCACTCCTTCCACTATTCCGGTCATAGGATTAAAAAAGCTAATACTTCTGTAAATCTGAGGCATCGAATCCATAGAATACGCAATCGGTGTAAGAAAAAGCCAAACCATAGTTACTAAAGGAATAAGTGCCGTAATATCTCTAAAGTAGACGTTCAACCAGGCAAACAGTAAGCATAGGGAGAGCGTAAATAAAAATTGGACAACCAGAAAATACGGGAGCCATAGCATAGCTATCGTAAAAGGAATGTGGTAAAAAGGTAATAAAAATAGTAATAAAATCATCGGTATAATCAAATCGGGTACTTTACTAAGAAGTGTCGAGTATACAAGTATTTCCTTTGGAAATACCGCTTTAGTGACAAGATCTGCATTGCCTACAAGAGTATAAACTGACGCATTGAGTGACTGAACAAAAAAATTCCAAAAAATAAATCCTGTATACACAAAGAGAAAATAGTACGAACTTTTCCCTGGTTGACCAAGGTAATGACTAAAAATAAAAGAGATTGCTAAAGCCTGGAAAAGAGGATTTACCACTGCCCAGGCAATACCAAATACGGCTTGCTTGTATCTGATTTTTATATCTCGCAGGGCGAGATACACCATCAGCTGGAAATAAATACTTCTCTGTTTATCCATCTTTAACATTCTTGAAAACTCCATAATAGGAATACCGTTTAAAAAAACAAAGGGGACCTTTAGTATATGCTAGTCCATTGGACAGGTGGTCATAATGATTAGTGAGCTATATAAATCTTAGATTCTTTTTCTTTGATATTTTTGGCAGTACCAGTATCCCCTTTTTGTTCATATATACCCGCAAGGGTTTCATACATATCACCTAATTCTTTATCCCAACCAACAATTTTGTAATCGTGCAATCGGTCATAATACGACTGATTTAAAGGGAATCGTTCTGAAATGGCAAGTGCCAGAAGTTTTTCAGCTTGGCGGGGATTATCCTGTTTAAGATAAATTTGGGAAAGACCTAGATACGATTTCATATCAGCAAATTGCTTTACTTTTATAGATTGTTCCAGTATCTTCTGTGCACTTTCCAGTTCTCCTCGGGCAGTCATCACTTCTGCAAGACGCAAATAATTCTCTGTGGCATATGGATTGAGTTGTAAGGCTTTTTGGTAATAGCGCTGCGCACTCATTGGATCTTTTTGGAGCCAACGCACGGACCCGAGAAAACGCCAGTAGTCATCTCTCCATGGGCATAGATTAATGACACGCTCAATGCTAATTTGAGCATCTCCAAAATTTTTGTTTCTGCCCGCTTTTTGTGCATTTTCATAAAGATAGTGAATATAGAAAAAGTAGAGAGAAATAGCAAATAGAAAAACAGGCATGAACAATAAAATTTTGGAATTCTTTAGGGTCTTTACCGGACCCAGAATCCCTACAAGCATTCCCCATTCGAGCCAGAAAAGAATAGCAAGTGAGGTCTGCATCAGGCTCGTGTCAAAGAGATTGTGAAAAAAAGACAAACCCAGGGAAAAAAGTAAGCCAATGGTAAGGGGATCGAGACGTTTTCTGACTCGAATAATGAGTGAGATAAGGAGAATTCCCAAAATAATAAAAGTAAGTAGCCCTACACTCCCCTGCTCGGCGAGAATTTGTATAAAAATATTATGTGCATCCGTAGTATAGAGCCATGGAACATTCTGAAAATGCCCGTAAAGCAGTCCATATGTGCCAACCCCAGAACCAACAAGTGGATAGGAGCGAAAAATTGACAGGCCCACACGATATGCTTCCAAGCGGAGATTGCCGCTCGTGGAACGATTGGAAGAGAATAATTCCCCGGGAATACTTCTCGCTCGCTCTACAAGTGGCATATTCGACATGGATAAAAAAACGAGGATGGAAAGAATAATAAAAGACGTAGCAAGATAGATTGTTTTTTTCTTCTTAAATAGTAAATTTTTTTTCTCGTGCTGCCTTTTGTACCAAAAAAATAATAGGAAAATACTGCCTAAAATAGCTGAAAGCCAAGCTGCTCTACTAAAAGTGAACAGGAGTCCAATAAAAAAGAAAATACTTATCAAAGCTACGCCTGCTTTGAAGTAACGGTTTGATTGGGAAAATAGAAGAGATAGTACCACTGGTGCGGTGAGGAGAATAAAATTTGCCATATGGTTATACCATAAAAGAGGACCAATGAGATAGTGATCGCTGGAAGATATTCCATATGCCACTAAATAGACAATGACACTGGGAATGATAACGGCACATGCCAACAAGCTAATAGCACCCACCAAGATACGTTTACCTGCCTCTTCCTGGACAAGGGAAAATCCCAAGTAAACGACAAAAAAGAGGGAGAAAGAACGAAACACAAAAAGAGATGTGCTATAAGGATCAACCCAGGAGAAAAGAGATAAAATACTTGAACATGCAAAAAATAAGCAGGCTAAAAGAATCGGATTATAGAGAATTCGGCGTGAGAAAATAGTCCAGAAACAGGTAATGGCGCAAACACTAAGAGGCAAAATGAGTAAGCCAAATTCTTTATCAATTTTTCCTTCAAAAAAAAGAAAGTAACCTAGGACGAAAGATATTGCCAGAGCTGACAATGTATTTGCCGATCGCATAGAAAAAACCTTTGGTGGCATCGTACAGTATCGATTAGCCTAAGACAAGATCATCGTTGGGAAAATTTATCTACAAAGATACTAGTGAATTAAAGAGGGGAGGAACCAAGAGTTAAACGCGTTTATTTTATTTCTTTTTGTATTCTTTTTTCTCGCCGAAATCCTTCTCAAATTCTGAAGGCTCGTCATCATCGGGAAGCATGAGAATATTAAAAAGTATCCATCCGGCAAATATAGGCATGATAAAAATGAATCGGTCAACATCGCGCTTTACAAAAAGGAGGACCGCAATGGCCGCAACTATCGCAACAGCAGCAGAGTATACCATTGCTTTGTTTTCTTGGACTATTTTCTTTATATTCATTTTTCCTCCTGTTGGCAACTTGTAAGCAATACTGCTTTATAGTACTTTACACTTTTTTTATGGTCTATTCAAGAATTACCTTTTTAAATCTGTGTGAAAGCCGCCTATGTTCCTTCTTTCCAACTTGTGAGATATTTTTTTTGAGTGGTGGTTAGGCTGTCAATAGAAACTCCCATGCTTTTTAATTTAAGCCACGCAATTTTTTGATCTTGCTCCAGTGGTGTTTTATATACTTTGGGTTCAAGCTCTTTATAGTGATCATTTATGTACTCTGCTGATAACGCTTGGGTCGCAAAACTCATATCCATCACTTCACTTGGATGGCCCTCGGCCGATACAAGGTTAATGATTCTGCCTTCGCCCAATAAATAAATTTTTTTACCTCCAGGCATTGTATACTCTACATTATTCGGCCGAATTTCTTGAGATTTGATGGCGGCTTTTTTTAACTCTGCAACTTCAATTTCTCTATCCAGATGGCCGGCATTTGCTAAGATGGCACCATCTTTCATAGACTTTATATGTTTTAGCGTAATGACGTTGGTATTGCCTGTTACCGTGATAAATACGTCACCAATTTTAGCTGCCTCATTCATGGACATTACAGAAAATCCGTCCATGATTGCTTCCAGCGCTTTTATAGGGTCAATTTCACAAACAATAGTATTTGCTCCCCAACCGCGTGCTTTGGCGGCAGTCCCTCGTCCACACCAACCATAACCTACCACCACAATACGTTTACCGGAAAAAAGAATATTTGTGGCTCGTAGTACCCCATCTAAACTTGATTGTCCCGTGCCATACCGATTGTCAAACAGGTGCTTAGTATATGCATCATTTACAGCAATCATTGGATATTTGAGTGCACTCTCTTTCTCCATAATACGTAATCGGTTCACGCCCATAGTCGTTTCTTCGCATCCTCCGCGAATTTTTTTAAGAAGATCTTTTCTCTTGGTGTGTACCATACTAACGAGATCACAACCATCATCTATCGTGATATCCGGTTTAAAATCCAGTACAGCATGTATGCAATCGTAATATTCTGAATTTGTTTGCCCTCTCCAAGCATATACGTGAAATCCATCATCAGCTAATGCCGCTGCCACATCATCCTGTGTCGAGAGAGGATTGCAGCCGCAAAGAGCCACTGTAGCGCCCCCTGCACGAATCGCGTGAACAAGGACTGCCGTATCTTTCGTCACATGGAGACTCACAGCAATGGTGAGGCCTTTAAACGGTTTCCTTTTTGTAAACTCTCGACTAATAGTTTCCACCACAGGCATATGCGTCTTTGCCCAATACACTTTCTTCTTTCCTTCTTGGGCGAGGGAAATATTTTTTACGCGATAGTTTTTCATAGACAGATTTTTTTATTATACACTAATCATTTGATTTCGCGAGCCACAAGGGTAAATAATCTAAAAGATTTGCTAGGATGAATTATCCTCCAATAAAAAGGATTTTTACTTGTTTCATGAATCAAATTTTTTCAAATGATTGGTTTAAATCACTAATTATATCTTCTTCGTCTTCTATTCCCATTGATAAGCGAATGAGGCCGTCGGTGATGCCTGCTTTCAGTCGTTCTTCTTTAGGAACTACGCGATGCGTCATGCTGGCAGGGTGATTCACAAGACTTTCAACAGCTCCTAAACTTACAGATAGAGAGAATAATTGGAGATTATTGACCAATTTTTTTCCTGCTTCAATACCACCTTTTACTTCAAAACTGACGACTCCGCCAAATCCATTCATTTGGGTTCTTGCCAGGTCATGTTGTGGGTGAGAGAGAAGTCCCGGATAATGAACATGCTCAACTTTTATATGGCGAGACAAAAATTTTGCGACACTCATAGCATTGGCACAATGTTTTTCGACTCGGAGTCCCAACGTCTTTATTCCTCTAAGTATTAGCCATGCAGCTTGAGCGTCAATTTGTCCACCCGTATCAAAAAGTGTCCCCCAGATATCCATAATAATATCCTGATCATTGGCTATAACTATTCCGCCGAGCGCATCGCTATGTCCTGATAAATACTTGGACATGGATTCAATGACGATATCTGCTCCCAATCGAAGAGGCTGTTGGAGATACGGAGTGGCAAACGTATTATCAACGGCAAGAAGTATTTTTTTTGCATGGGCGATTTGAGCAAGTTTTTCAATATCGGCAATAGTTAATAAGGGATTTGTGGGAGTTTCCGTGTAAATGAGTTTCGTTTTTTTTGTAATAGCTTTTTTTACTTTTTCAAGATCAATAATATCGACAAAAGTTGTTTTGACTCCCCACTTGGTGAATATTTTTCCCAGTAGATGGAAAGAGTCTCCATATAAAATATTGGATGCTATCACTTCATCGCCGCTTTGGAGAAGAGTTTGTGTCAATGCGCTAATTGCAGCCATACCTGTGGAAAATGCCACAGAATCTACACCGCCTTCAAGCTCTGTAACTACTTCTTCAAGTTGACGTTGATTGGGATGATTACCACGAGCATAGACATACTTACTCCTATTTTCTTTGGCTTTATTGCGCCCAGAGAAAATTTTTGCTGCTTCGTCTACATTTGCAAATGTGTATATTGTTGATCTTGTCACAGACGGAACTAATGCATTTTTTTCAAGATACTTTTTTGTATGGTGATGAATTGCTCTTGTAGTAAAACTCCGTTTTGTCTCATGTTTTGGAGGAAGCATCACCTCAAAATCTTCATCATAAAGATAGTCAAGATAGCGTTCTCCCGAGTCTGGTAAAATAGCGACGATTGTTTTTGAATTATCTTTTATGCGTTTGGCTATTTCCAGCGCCGCAAAGACTGCAGCTCCAGACGATGGTCCCGCAAGTATTCCCTCACATTTCGTAAGTTTTTTTGCCGTATCAATAGCTACTTTGCTTGGCAATCGAATAAATTCATCAACTATAGATAAATCTACATTTTTTGGAATGAAAACATGACCAATTCCTTCCACTCGAAATGGTCCGGGTTTATCACCACTGTATATGGAACCAATGGGGTCGGGAGCAATAAATTTAATCTTGGGATTTTTTTGTTTTAAAAACTTCACTACACCACTTGCCGTGCCACCTGTGCCAATTCCAATAACAATGTAATCAATTTTTCCTTCCGTAGCTTCCCAAATTTCAGGACCGGTCGTCTCATAATGCACTTTTGGATTTGCTGGATTACTATATTGATCAGGAAGGTAGGCTTTGAGTCGTTTGGCGATTGAAGCGGCCTGACTCTTATAACTTCGTGGATCATCAATCGGTACCGCCGTTGGTGCTAACACAATTTCTGCCCCAAATGCTTCCATAAGTTTTTTTTTGCCTTTACTCATCCAGTCAGGTTGAGTAAAAATAGTTTTATATCCTTTTATTGCCGAAATCATTGCCAAACCAATGCCGGTATTTCCCGACGTAGCCTCCACAATTGTGCCACCTTTTTTGAGTATTCCTTTTGCCTCCGCGTCTTCCACAAGAGCCTTCGCCATCCGATCTTTTATGCTCCCTCCAGGATTTAAGTACTCAAGCTTGACAAGAATTGTTGCCTTGGGATTTGTGTTGAGTTTATTGATCCTTACGAGTGGCGTATTGCCAATAAGTTCAAGAACATTGTTGTAAATCATAGTTGTTTTTTTTAGCGCAACTTCTCTAATGAAATATTTATATGCATGGGTTTATGGGGTATCTCGTGTCTTGACGTTTTTGGCCGCAGAAGTTTCCCTGTTTTTCCTGCATGGAGAACCTGTTTCTTCGTAATCTCTTCACCAACCCGCCAACATTCTACACGAATTTCCTCACTTGCATAATCGACAAAATACACGGGAATTAACCGCAACCGCAAATATTTTACGGCAGTTGAACGGTGGTGACCATCAAGAATAATCATCGTATTTTTATCAACGATAATGGGCTCCCGAATCATGCCATCCTCTCGAATATCGCCAAGAAGTTTGAAGAGATGTTTTTTTTGAATACGCTCGTGACGCTTGAGTGTTTTATTTTCTACCAAAGTAATCTTTTTATTCATAACACACAAAAAAACCTCCCTTTTTTTGGGAGGATCATGCTATGCCTTTGATAAATCTTTTTTCTCTACCTCCCACCACGCTATACAACGCAACAACAAATGATGGTGTGAGGAATAATGAATTTCATATAATATATATATTGTATCTACTGCGTATTAGCTTGTCAACACAGACTAAATTGCGGTTATACAAACTCTTTAAGCATGACACGGGCCCGCGCAAGTGCTCTCCCACGGTGACTCATGAGGTTTTTCTGCTTCAATGTAAGTTCGGCCATTGTTTTGTCAAGAGCTGGTAAGTAAAAGATGGGATCATAGCCAAATCCTCTTTTCCCTTTGGGTACCGATGCTATTACTCCGGTGCAACTTGCTTCACAGCGTTTCAACATATCCGTCTTTGGATTGTAAATGGCAATCGCACAGCGGTATCGAGCAGTACGCTTTTCTCGGGGAACCATGCGAAGGCGTTCAAGAATTTTTTCGTAGCGATCTTTATCAGTACCTTGAGTAAAACGCTTGGAATACACGCCCGGTTTTCCATCTAGAATATCTATTTCAATACCCGAATCTTCTGCAAGAGTAAGCATGTTGAAGAGTTTTGCATACTCTCTGGCTTTGGCAGAGGCATTTTCCATATATGTTTTTCCTGTCTCATTTATTTTTACTTCTTCTTTAAATGATGGCAATTGGCTCAAACTGATAAGCTTATATGGTACGTCGCCTAAGCCCAAGATGATCTCTTGAACTTTATTCTCGTTGGCGGTGCCGATAAGTAATTTCATAAAGAAAGATGTCAAAGACCCAAAGCCCAAAGAATGTCCTGGCCCCAAAACATGGCGATATATATGCCTATTGCAAAACCAGGTATGAGTCGCAATGACTCCTTATGATACACTAAACGAGTAAAAAATAAAAAGGTAAGCGAAAATAAAAGGCCTGCAAAGAGCGCTATCATGGATCGTCCGAACCCTAAAAGAAGGCTCATAAAGATACTCATCCAAAGTTCGCTTTGGCTCAAAATATGATTTCCTCGTAGCCTGCGAATGAGGAAAAAGATAGCCGTAAAACCAGCGGCAGTCGCCAATCCGTAGCCATATGGTAGTACAAACCTCCAGATAATATTGGCGAAGTAATTTGAATACGGTGGTAAGAGGTATTTACCAAACGCATCAACTCTCCAAAGAAGATATAACGATATTGCAAAGTATCCTGAACAAACAATCCACAACAATACTACACTAATACTAGCAAATCGCAGCAAAATTACTCTCCGCCGCTCATCTTGCATGATCACTGATAATATCAAAACCACGCTTGAATAGATCGGCAAAACTCTTGACACCAAAAGAAAAAGGTGCCATTGGTTGGCGATTATTGGCCCGGAAAGAAGGTAGGGACGCCTAACTGCTATCCCGGCTGTAATTATCGCTACGAGTAAGACTGTCTTGGTGAGAAAGTCTTTACGCATACAAAAATACACTGCGACAACTTTAACCGGCACGCTAAACAAAGCAATCCCCACCCTCTTTTGTGCGTTATAACAAACTCAATCCAGGAAAGGTACCTATTTCGTATTTGGTAGCAGAATTGCCACCATCATTGAGCGCTTTATCGTTGTTGTCAACAGACTCAAGATAGGTATTAATCTCGTAATACTGTCCATTAGACGAAAAATCATACCGCATTGCTCCAGCAGCAACTTGAGTTAGACCATCTGAAATAACTGTAACAGCTGTTGCCGTTTGTCTGGGATCTACGGGTAGTATGGACACGTATTTGCTCACATCCATCCCGACGTAGTTTGTCAACGAACTTGCTGTTCGAGTTTGAGTAGAATCGTGACTATAGGATGTAGTAAGTGTTCCTTGTAGTACTTTTCCATCAGTGATAGATAAATCTATTGCTTTGCGTAAACCCGTCATGTCAGCAAGTCTGGCTGCATCTCTTCCTTTTCTCTGCATTTCAGCAGGATTGATAGCAAGAGTGATAAGGACAGCAAGAATAGCGATGATACCTATGACAACAAGAAGCTCGATGAGGGTAAAACCAGACGTCGCACGCAATATGGTTAATGCCTTCGGGCTTTTTTCTAGTCGTTTCATAAATGACTCCGTAAAGGAGTTCACCTCCCTTCAGCTTCAACCGCAAACAACACTCTATATTCCACGTTACACAACTCTTCCTCTTCATGTCAAGGCCTCGCTTACTCACTCCTCGTACCGAGAGCCATTATGGATGGAATGGATCCGCACGTCCGTATGGAAGAGAGGAAAAATTTAGTTCAGCCGAGGGACTTGTTCCAAACATCTGCCTTTTGGAAGCCTTATCCCAGACACTTTGGTAGACCGCCATATTCAAAACGGGCACACTTGGTGATGGGAAGAGTGGCGTATCGGTCTTTGGTTGAGAAAATAAAAAATAACCATCCGCGAGGGGCAAAATAATTATCATGGTTGCAAGAATCGTTAAGATAATTTGTTGCTTTATTATATCTTTTTTCATTGTGCCTTTTACCTCATAAATATGACTAGCTTCATGGTAGACTGAATTCCTTCATCTTTTGCCTCCATAGACAGTTGTTCTATCCGGATATAGGACAGCATGCTACTTAGTTTGGTGAGAAAATCTATCAGATTGGGATAACTACCTACCAGATCTACGGTAACCCCCACGTGGCGCACACTTCCGCCCGGACGCACGTCTATTTTTACATCATTCTCGGCACCAAAAACCATGCGTAGCCCGGACGCACTGGCGATTGTAGAAAATTCTTGCGCGACAGCCGCAAATTCACCATAATCTTTCGGTAAAGATGAGGATAATTTTTGGTAATTCTCATTGATTTCTCCATAATTCTTTGAGAGTTTATTAAGTTCCAGCATTTCGCTTTGCAAAACGGAAAGTTGCTTGGCTGAAGCAGCCCGTTTTTCTTTCACCGTATTGAGAAAATAAACCAACATGGCATTGAGAAGTAAAAGAACAATTATGCTGATAGGAAGGAGGTAGTTTTTTTTCATAATTGAGAAGGATCGAGAGAAAATTCCAGCTTAAATTCTACTTCATGATCTTGATTGAAACTCCCTAAAGGGACATTTACATTACTCACCGATTTGTCCCCTTTTAATTTTTCGCTTAGGGCCAAGACATGAGCCCGTGAAATACCAATACCGGTGAGTTCTACCTTTTTACCACCATCAAGAATCAAGAGCGATTTGAGTACCACTCCTTGAGGCACTGCTCCCGAAACTTTTTTCACCAGCGCAGCGGCGGGAAAATGCAACGACTCCAGATCTGTGAAAAGTTTAAGATCGCGATTTACGGCATCTACCCAGGGAAAAAAGTTTTTTGCAGGGTGCGCATTTACCAATGCGTTTTGTTGGGCAATGGATTGTTCAATTGCCGCATTTTCCCGAAACAACCTCCAGAGGAAAAAAATGAGAACAATGACTACTATTCCAGCAACGAATGCAAGTGCTTTCAATAAAAATATATTTTTTAGTTGTAAGTCTCGAACCTCGAGTTCTCCTAAGAACTGGTCGGGTAAAAAATTGAGATCTGCTTGCCACTGAGCCGGGTAAGCCCCACGCAATGCCAGACCGATGCTAATCTGGAGAGGAGAGAATGTAGGTGCTAGACCTGGAGTCGGAGGAAATGTGAGGCGTGGTTTGGCAACACGTACGGGAAGACTCGCAAGATCATGTTGAATGCGCTCTACTAATCCCGGCATTTGGGAATATGCACCGGTAAGCAGGATTGTCTCAATGTGCTGTTGTACACTAGTAGATTGTTGTTCATAGAAATGAATTGTAGACGCAATACCTGTAGCCAATGTTTGAAACGTCTTATCAATACCTGCATCATGGGGGATAACCTCCTTGGTTGGACCCATCCCCATTGATATGTTCTGTGGATTCGCCATTTCAGATGCCAACATGGCTATTCCTGTAGGGAGAGCATGGCTAAACCATACCTGGCCCCGCTTGAGAACGGATAGCATAGTTACGTTGGAACCTACATGAACTTGAAGCACTACATGATTGGCTATCTCCGAAGGATCGATCGTGCGGGTTGTCGCATAGCACTCCATATCAAAAGCAATTGGTGTCAGATAGACTAGTTGCATGAGCTCCAAATACCGGTCAACGAGATTTTTTTCTGTAGCTCCACACAAGGCTTCTATTTGTTCTTTTGTGCGAGAAAGAATCTGTGTCTGATAGTATGCGTGATCGGGTGGAATGGGGAGCACAGATCGAGCTTCCCATAAAATAGCTTCAGTGAGTTGTTTTTCCGGAAAGTGGGGAAGATTTATTGTCTTGAGGAACACCCGAAGCTCCGGAAGAGAAAGAACTACATATGGAGTCGTCACTCTCCCCATGACAGGTTTATCAATAAGCTGACGCACTTCACGAGCAAGGATAGCAAGATCATTAATTGCTCCATCGGCAACTACATTTGGAGGGAGCTTGCGCTCACTGTAGGCTATCAGCTTATAGGAATTCCCCTGCGGAGCGAGTTCAGCCAGTTTGATAACGGCATCCGTAATATGTAGTCCAAATGCATGTTTGTTGAGCAGGGCAGCCATACGTAAACTTGAATGAAAAATGCAAAATGATAAATGAAAAATTTAGGTTGATTTTATAGGTATTTTTTTACATGTACTCTGTCATTTTACATTTTCAGGGCACTTCTTGCCAGGAAGATATGCTCCAGCCAAAATTTCCTCCGCTTCCCCCCACACCCGGCCCAGGAAGATACAATTCGGAAGAAAGTCCAAGATCATAGGAAATCTGTGCACCATTTGCCAGATTTAATTGTCTTGCAGCAAGTGCCACCAGACTACCACTATTACTAATTTGAACACATCCATCATTTGCTACTATTGCCGTGTTTGCAGCTTGATTGCTAAATGTTGCTGCTGCAGGACTACAATCGTTTCGCGTTAAAGTGGAAACAAATAAGATATACCCTCCTTGACTTGTTTTATCAACACTTGCACTATTTGAGATAGTTAATCTTCCATTGTTTGCTTTATCGGTGGGATGATCGAGCAAGATTATAGTTCCATCTTTTCCAAACGCATCATCCAATTTAACTTTTGCGGAATTACTAATACTAAATGTTCCATATACCCACAATGGCCCCGTTATTGTAACAATCGCACTATTACTTATATTCACATTACCAGTAATTTTTTTTGGTCCTAGTGTTGCTGTCCCACTGTCTTTTGAATAACTCGAAATCGTACCTCCCGCAGATGCAGCATTTTGCCAATATGCAATATCCACGCTAGGAAGAGAAATCGGTGTAGGTGCAGGCGTAATAATTTTACTTCCTAGCACCGTACAATTTGTCGGAAGAGCTGGAGAGTATGTGTTTCCATTGACGGTGCAATCTCTGATGACTGAACCATAGGCATTTTTAGTAATTGTCATACTTCCTCCAGAAGGATTAATACCGCTTACTGCCCATGCATTGCCTTTTATGCTGGCAGTATTGGATCCATGAATGATGCCATTTGAATATACATTGCCATCTGAACCTCCTGTTCCCGATATCTGTGACCCATTACTCATCTCTATTCCTCCTTGACCTATTTGAGCGGCATACGCCAAGACCACATTGCCGGCACTGGCAGAAGCAGAAAGACTTACGCTTATTTTTCGGATATTTTTGCCCAATGTTCCAGTAGCAGTAGCAGTACGAGTCTGTGCATCACCGGAGATCGTGGCAATATAGCTTCCCTGTCCAAATATAGAACCTGAAACAGTGGCAGGTTGTCCGCTACCGAAATTTGGGTCGTTTCCAAGCCTATATAGCATCTCCTCAATTCCCGCTCGAGCAATATAGGAGGCCTGTGAACCAGCCGTTTCCGAACGAAGATCTACTACATGGGTCACCGAATTTGTAGCCAGAGAAATTACCAGAGCAATAGATACGATACCAAGAATAAAAATGGTGATGAGAAAAACCTGTCCCTTTTCCCTTTTTTGCCCAAGCCAATTGATGTAATGCATTATTTGCCCCATAAAGAAATCGTCGTGGTAAAACTTTGCGTATCTGTTCCAAAAGGCAATGTAGATGTGAGACTAAAGACCATCTGGACGCTCTTGGCATCTGTCGCCTGTGGTGTCCCGGTAAAGTTGAGAGAATTAACTGTAACATTTGGCGGATTTAATGTCATGGTGGTGTTTGCCGGCGGAGTGCATGCGGGACCAGCCACTTCACCATAATCAATGCTTTTTGTACCGGCATTGTAGCGAAAAAGACGGCAAGGATTACCCGTGACAGAAAGAGATGTATTGCCGGATAAGACATCGAGTTTAGTCGCAGTCTGACCTGTTTGAGAATAGAGGTTGATTACATACTGTGCAGTTTGCAGGGTATGCTGTTTCACTTCATTTTTATCTCTGGCATAGAGGAGAAGAAGGAGGGATTTGCCGAAAAAAATTAAGATCGTCAACCCAATTGCCATAGCAATCAGCACCTCAAGAAGCGTGAATCCCCGTTGATGATTATGAATCATACGTTTTACCTCCATCTCGTTAAATAGCTTTCTATCACTATTTG
>OBEQ012800624.1_pt1 | contig 34749 bp, 32 predicted proteins | sample 1670901 | NCBI WGS metagenome assembly OBEQ01 (sample SAMEA104232315, study PRJEB22302) | groundwater metagenome | biome: forest; feature: aquifer; material: groundwater | place: USA | collected 2011-08-07 | depth 5.4 m | reverse complement strand
CCGCCCCCCTCAGGAAATGATCGAAATGGCCTTCGTGTCTTACCACATGAAAGCCCTGGAGCGGATTCAGGCGGAGATGAACTGGAGGGAGGCACAGCACCTGGCCCAGACCCAGCCAAATAGCTTGATCAACCGCCAAAGGGTGGAGTTGGGAGTGGTCAGGTACAACGGGAACCTCAGCAAAATCAAGGCCTATTTGAACCGCCACGCGGCGTTGTATGCCCAGCGGCGAAACCAGCTGGTTCGCTTGAGAGATACAGCCATCAGCTTGAGGAACCTGTACAACACTCCTAGTAATCCGGCGGAAGCAAACCGGAAAGCGGCCCTGAACCATCTCGTGGCGCTGATTAATGCGGAGATAAACCTCCACGGACTCCTGATGGCGGTCCGCACCGCCAGCAACGGGCTTCAGGCGATTTTTAACTACAACAAGCGGCTGGTCGATTTTCACCGCCTGAAGGACTATCCCTACTGGCGGGACCGGGCCATCCAATTGGGGACTGCTGAAGCCAGAGCCCGGCGGGACATCGCTAACCTGCAGAGGTTGAATGTCGCCGTGACGGCCGCCGGCATCAAGAACAACAACAAGGCCATTCTCATGGTGAGGTCATTTTCCGATTTTCAGGGAAGAGTGAGCGAGCTGTTGAGGCCGTGATCGTTCTGTCCGCTAACCAGAGCGTTTGAAAAAGGGGAAAGCTGAAATGGAAAAACGAATCGTTGCAGGGATGCTGGCGTTGGTGTTGGTGTGGGTTCCGGGAGTCCAGGCGGAGGACATCGTAGCGCCTGCAGGATCGACCGCGCCGGCGGGGGTGATTACGGATGTGATTCCCATTCCTACGGGCATGAATCCTGCCTCCGTGAGTCCAGCCCCGACGATTCCTCCCCAAATGCTGGTGCAGAGCATGGCTTTGAACACTCCGGCGGCTCCGCCGATGAACCAGCCGGTCGCCCCGATGATGGCGACTCCGCCGATACCGCCGCCTCCAGTCACGAACCCGGCGACGATGGTTCCGCCGGTCGTGCCGCCGGCTCCTGCGACGATGGTTCCTCCGGTGATGCCTCCGGTTCCTCCGATGCCGGCCCCCGTGGCCCCTCCCGTCATGCCGCCCGGGAATGCCGATATCCGAGCAGGGATGGAAGAAGAGCTGCGAGGGGTTGAAAATCAGATTACTGTCATAGAAAGAGTAGGCGTGAGAAGCCTTCCGGAGCTGATGAGGTTGACTGATCTCCGAAAGAGATCCGCAGAACTCCGATTTCAGCTGGAGGTAACGCGAATACCGCCACCTACTCCTCAGCAGGGACGAGCAGCGTTTAGGACCAGCCTGCAAAGAAAGATTCAAGCAAATACAACGGCCATCGACCAGCTAAGGACTTGGATCAGCAATCCAGTCGGAATTCCCCAAGAGGAACTCGGTCGCATGCAAGAAGCGAGGGGCAGGTTGCTCCAGGAAAGGGGCAACCTTCAAAACCAGTTGGATCAGTTGGACAGGATGCCGCCTCAGCCGTAACGACCGGTTGATCCGGGGCAGGGGGCGATTCTCGCCTCCTGCCCCAGTAACAAAAGAGCTAGAAGGAGGAAGACCGGATGGCGAAGAAACGAATCATCGCGGGGGTGCTGGCGCTGACGCTGGGATGGCTTCCAATGGTTATGGCGGTGGAGAGAACGGTGCCCGTTGCTGGGCCGGCTAATTCGGCGGGGGTGATCACGGATGCGACCTCCGTTCCCCCCGGTTCGGATCCTGCGGTGGTGAGTCCACCGCAAACGATTCCACCGCTGATGCAGGTGCGGGCCGGTGTTTTGAACACTCCCGCGGGTACATCTCAGCCCACAGACTCTGCCCGGCAGCCGACCACGCCGCCGCCTGCCGCGAACGACGCGCAGTACATCGGCTCCGACACCGAGTTTTCCAGGGATATGCAAAGGATCCGGAACGGAACCGTCTCTTCGGCGGGCGCGATCATCCGGGCCCAGTATGTGACCCGCTTGAACCGGATCCTGGATGAGATGACGGCCGGCACGTTGGATCCGCTTCGGGCGATCCATCTGACCCGACGGATCATTGACCGGTGTAATTTGATGAGGGATCTGGATAACCGCCTTCGTCCGAAGAATTACCGGGTCAACACCAACGCCTTAACACAGGTGTTTCGGATTGATACCCGGATCCTGGAGGAAGCCATCCGCAAGGCCCAGCAGATGACCGGGAGCGGAAATGGTGGAACAAGAAGCGCCAACGCTTCGAGTAACGAGATGTCCTCTAAGGACACCTTTCCCGTCAACTATACCGACCCGCCACCTGCGAATAATCCCGACCAGCCGCCAGGACCGGGGACAGGAAACGCCGACATTCTAGCGGGAATCCGGGAGGAGTTAGAGGCGCTTCATGAGGAGGCTAGAAGCATCATAATTGCAATGAGGACACAGGTGGCGGGGGTTACGCTTGCGAATCAGCTGATTGAGCTGACCAACATCTGGAAGAGGGTGGCTGACCTCCAGCTCGAGTTGGTCATGCTCCGGGTGCCGCCGCCGACTGCTCAGGAGATCCGGGCGGCGCGCATTGCCAACCTGCGGGAGAAGATTCAGCAAAATACAATCGCCATCAACCAGCTCACCCGATGGATTAATGCACATCCTAACCGGGGGGAATATCGCCAGCTGAGAGCGAGACTCCGGCAGGAAAGAGGGCGGTTCCAGAATCAGTTGGACACGTTGCTCAGAAACTAGGAACGGTTGACACTCACCACGCCGGGGGCTATCCTAGCTTCATGCGAGTCCTCGGCGTGGATCCCGGCCTGGACCGCACCGGCTACGGCGTCATCGAGCTTCAGGAGCATGCCGGCCCGAGGCTGATCGAGGCCGGGCTGGTTCGGACCCGGAAGGAACAGACCCTCCCCCATCGGTTGGCCATCATTGCCTGCCAACTCAAGCGGATTATCTCCCTGCACGAACCGGACCTGGTGGCCGTCGAAGACCTCTACAGCTATTACAAGACCCCGAAGCCGGCGATCCTGATGGGGCACGTGCGCGGCGTCGTGCTGGGGACGGCGGCGCTCATGGAGATCCCGGTGGCCAGTTACCTGCCGACCCGGATCAAGCAGTCGGTCGTCGGGGCGGGGCACGCGACCAAATCCCAGGTGGCCCGGCTGGTGCAGGCGCGGTTGGGACTGAAAGAAGAGCAGGTGCCGGCGGATGTGACCGACGCGCTGGCGGTGGCGCTGTGCCACATGGATGCCGCGCCGGCAAGGAAAATCCGGATGGCCCTTTCCCGATGACCCCACCACCTCCCTCCATGAAACTTCGTTTCATGATTCCCGTAGGGAATCCAGCGCCTTCAGCGCTGAAGGAGGTGGTGGGGTGATCTCCCGTCTCTGCGGTACCCTGGTGGAGCGGCGCGAGACGACGGTTCTCCTGGAAGCCAACGGCGTGACCTACGAGGTGCTGGTTCCCGCCTCAATCCTCCGCGCGCTCGACCGGCATCTCCAGCCGAATGGGCAGATCCGCTTGGTTACCTACCATTACCACCACATCGAGCCCTCCCGCGCGGTGCCGATCCTGGTTGGTTTCATGAATGAGATTGAGAGGGAGTTTTTCGAGCGGTTCATCACGGTCTCGGGGATTGGGCCGAAGGCGGCGGTCCGGGCCCTCAAACAGCCGATCCCACTCATCGCCCGGGCGATCGACGATGGGAACCTGGAGGTCCTGCGTTCCCTGCCGGGCATCGGGCCGCAGAGGGCCAAGGAGATCGTGGCAAAGCTCCAGGGGAAGGTGGGCAAGTTCGCGCTGATGCCGGAGGAGAATGGAGTTTCGAACGGGCCCGCCGCCGTGCCGGACGCCGCCGCTGAGGCGCTGGAGGTTCTGCTCCAACTCCAGTACAAGCGGCCGGAAGCCCAAGCGATGATCAAGAACGCGCTGAGCCGGAGTACCGGGCTCTCTTCGGCCGAAGAGATCCTGAACGAGGTCTACAAGCAGAGGGCGAAAGAGCAGTGAGCGAACGGACGGAAGCCGATCCGAGGGAGGTCCTGCTGACCCAGCAGGAAACGGATGAGGACCGGGTCCTTAACCTCTCCCTGCGGCCGCAGAAGCTGGAGGAGTTCGTCGGGCAGCCCCAGTTGGTCGAGAACCTGCGGGTCGCGATCCAGGCGGCCAAGCAGAGGAACGAGCCGCTGGAGCACCTCCTGCTCAGCGGGCCGCAGGGGCTGGGCAAGACCACGCTGGCCTACATCATCTCCCATGAGATGGGGACCAAGATCACCGCCACCTCCGGGCCGGCGATCGAGCGGGCGGGAGACCTGATCGGGATCCTGACCAATCTCGGCGACGGGGACATCCTATTCATTGACGAGATCCACCGGCTCTCCAAGGTGGTGGAGGAGTTCCTCTACCCGGCGATGGAGCAGTTCCAGATCGACTTCGTGATCGACAAAGGGCCGTACGCCAAGACAATCAAGTTCAACCTCAAACGGTTCACGCTGGTGGGGGCAACGACCCGGTCCGGTTTGCTGACCTCTCCGCTGAGAGCCCGGTTCGGGCTGGCGCATCACCTGAATTTCTACGAGTCGGCTGATTTGGTCCGGATCCTGGAGAGGTCCGCGGGACTGCTCGGGGTGGCGGAGGACCGGGCCGGTGCCGAGGAGATCGCGCGCCGGGCGCGCGGCACGCCGCGTGTCGCCAACCGGCTCCTGCGGCGGGTGCGGGATTTCGCGCAGGTGAAGGGAGACGGCAAGGTCACGAAGGAAGCCGCGGAAGCGGCCTTGAGCGCCCAGGGGATCGATTCGCTCGGCCTGGATGAAGTGGACCGCCGGATGCTCAAGGTGATTTTCCTGCAGTACAATGGCGGGCCGGTCGGCCTGGAAGCGCTGGCGGCGACGCTGAACGAGGAGGTGGACACGCTGGCCGACGTGGTTGAGCCGTACCTGCTGAAGGCCGGCCTCCTGCGCCGGACCGCGCGCGGCCGGGAAGCGACCGGCGCCGCCAAAGAGCACCTGGGATTCCAGCCCAAAAGCTTGTTTTAATGAGATGGCTCCGGCCCCTCTGGGGCCTCGCAATCGCGACATTCGTTCTGCAGTCCCTTCCCGTTTTCTCCGATGAAGAGCCGCAGGTCCGGGTGGCCATCCTCCAGGACGTCGACAGTGCCCGGCTGACCGTGCCGTCCGCTTGCCGTTTGGTCGACTTGAAAACAGGGAAAATGCTCACCTCCTGGCCGGAGCTGAAGTGGCAGGAGGTCCGGGCGGGGAACACCGGTCTGCGAATTGGGAGTGCCGGGATCGCTTCGGACGCCGTTCTACTGGAGCCGGCAGGCGGCACGGTCTTCACTGTGAACGCGAGGCCCTACCGGGGAGAGCTCATCCTGCGCCGGACCGGCAAAGGGCGGCTCACGGTCATCGACCGTCTTCCTCTGGAGGAATATCTCGTGGGGGCTCTGACCAGTGAGGTGAGCGCCGGCTGGCCGCTGGAGGCGCTGAAGGCGCACGCGGTGGTCTCTCGCACGATGACCGCCCACCGGATCTGGATCCGGAAGGGCCAAGAGTTTGACATGACCGCGGATACCTCCACGCATCTGTACCACGGCGTCTCGGCCGAGCGGGGACGGACGCGGCAAGCGGCGGAGCAAACGCGGGGCCAGGTGCTCGCGTACGGCGGGGAGCTGTTTTCGGCCACGTTCCACGCCAGTTGCGGGGGCCACACCGAGTCGGCCGCGGAGATTTGGGCGACGAAGAGTCGCATCCCCCCGCTGGAAGGAGTGGAAGACCCGTATTGCAGGAACCTCAAGCATTACCGGTGGACGGCCGCCCTGCCGGAGCGGGACTTTCTCGCCCGTTTGGGCAAGGAAGCCGGAGAGATCGGCAGTTTGAAGTCGGTCGAAGCGGTGGAGGTCAACCGGTCCGGCCGCGTCCGGAACCTCCGCGTGCGCGGCGACCGGGGAACTCTGATGCTCACCGGCCGGCAGTTGCGGGAGAAGCTGGGGGCCAACCGCCTGCGCAGTCTGAAGTTCAAGGTGGCCGCCGGCGCAGGGGAGGTTCTCTTTGAGGGGTTCGGCTGGGGGCATGGGGTGGGGCTCTGCCAGTGGGGCGCCTACGGCATGTCCCGGCAGGGCAAGACGGCCGACGAGATCCTGAGGTTTTACTTCCCCGGCGCTGAAAAACGGCGCCTGGAAGGGCTTCCGGGTTTTAGTTAATCGTAGAAATATCTATATCTGTCTCTTGAAAGAAGGGGTTGCCTCCAGTATACTTTCCTTAATTCCACCTTAGACCCATGCGAAAAGCCGTTCCTTTAACCCGATTCGTCGCCCTTTCCCTAACGCTGAATCTCGCGTTGCCTCCGGGTTCCGCCTTCGCCCTGCGCACCCAGCAACCGGTCAATGCCGGCATGGAGGAGAGTCTTGCGCAGGCCCTCGGCCGGCCCGCCGCCGGAACGGAAGAGCGTCTTTACCCGGTGGTCACCAGCGACGTGTTCGGCCTCTCCGTCTTGCTGGGTCCGGTTTCCAACACACTCAAGGACATGATGCGGGGCCGCGGTGGGTTGAGCATGAAGCTGCCGGACGGGAGGGACCGGGAGCTGTTGATTGTCCTGCCGCCCAGCTTGTTCGACATCCACACCGGCACCGGCTACGGCGAGCTGGAGTTCCTGATCTATTACAACGCCTTCGAGCTGAAGAACATCGGGAAGAAGCCGCTCACGGTGGTCGGGACCCCGGACCAAATCGTCAAGCTCAGACAACTGCTTGAGCACACGCTGTTCGGGCCGGATTGGGCGAACGGGGAGTATCCCTGGGTTCCGCAAGCGCTCCGGGATTTCTATCGCCAGATGGGAAACCATTACACGGGGGGCAAGCGCTCGCTGGACCCGTTCCTCAAGACGGTGGCGTTCAACGGGGAAGGGACGGCCGAGATCGACGTGCAGAGGGACGGCAAAAAGGGGACGATCCTCCTCCAGCAGACCTACGCCTCCGACCAGAAAATCCTCAACGGCTACGCTGTCCATTACACGCTGGACGGAATTCCCCCCGAACAGCTTCCCGGCAGCGGGTCTCTCGGGTCTTTGCCCACCTCTTACGTGCCGCCCGATCCCGCCCGCTTCCCGGTTCCGACCGAGGCGCGGAAAAAGCTGGAGGAGGGGCGCTACGGGTTCGGCGTGACCACGCTGGGTGCGAGCACCGGCTTTGACAAGGACGGGGACACCACCAGCTTCGTGCTGTGGGCGGAGGGAGTCGGGATCCACCTCGATCCGTCGAGGGAATCGCTCCGCTACATGGAAGAGCTGGGCCTGACCGAAAAGGATGTCCAGTACGTTTGGCTGAGCCACATCCATCAGGACCACGACGGCGGTGTGCTGGAAAAGATCCTCCAGGGCCAGAAGGTGAAGCTGATCGTCTCACGGCTGGTCTTCGAGGAGCTGATCAAGAAGGCCGACTTTTACCTGGGGCTTTACGAAAAGAGCTTCACGCTGGACCCCCGCCAGTTGTTCGAACAGCTGGAGAAGGAGCAGAAGATCCTCGTGCTGGATCCGGGATCCCCGCGGGACATCCCGCTCCCGACGGGGCGGATCCTCCATTTGGAGAGCTGGTGGAACGTCCACCCGATCCCCACCAACGGCCTCAGTGCCGCCTATCTCGAGAGAGATGGGAAGACCCCCATCAAGAGCTGGGCCCATTCGGGCGACACGCAATGGGGGCCGCAATTCCTGCAGGATCTGGTGAGGAAGGGGACCCTCTCGCCGCGGGAAGAGGAGGAGCAGAGGTACCGGCTGTTCGACCGGCAGGGGCGGCCCAAATTCGATCTCATCTACCATGAAGCGGGCCGGCTGCCGATCCACACCACGCTGGAGGACTTGGACGCCCTGCTGGCCGTGATGCCGGAGCGGGACGCCCGCCGCGTGAAGATCTATCACGTGCCGGATTCCAAGGTGAGCGAGTATTTTCAGGAGCATCCGGACAGCCGCCTGCGCAAGCCCGCGATGTTCGACACCGATGTGCTGGTGCCTTCCGATAACGACCGGCGGGAGGCGTACTGGAGGTCGGTCCTCGAATCCAGCGGCCTCTTCCGCGGCAGGGACCTGAAGGCCAAGGACAAGCCGTTGCTGGACGGCCTGCTGCGGGCCGCCGAGCTGCAGACGTTCGCGCCGTCCGAGGAAATTTTCCGGCAAGGGGACCAGCCCGATCCCGAAAAGGACTGGGTCTACTTCATCGTCGAGGGGAAGGTTGGCATCTATACGGACGGGCAAAAGGTGGCGGAGCTGGGGCCCGGCGCCCGTCTAGGGGACTGGGAGATCGTCACGCGGGAAAGCCGGACCGCCACGGTCAAAGCGGAGATGCCGGTGCGGGCTTATGGCATCTCTTCGAAACAGTTCGAGCAGATCTTCCTCGCCGGCGCCGACCGGAGCGAGATGATCCAAAGGATCTTCTGGGTCCGCGGCCACATTGCCCTGCTTCAGAAAGCCGTGCAGGAGATGACGGACAGCCCCCTCCCGCAGGGCTTCAGCGAGTTTTGCTGTTCCATCCTGGCGCGCGACATCTTGGACGGGAACTCTTCGGAGCAGACCTATCGCGACCGGACCGAGATCCTTCGCAGAGGAGATTTCGGGCGGGACTGGTACGTGATCACCCAGGGAGAGGTGATCGTCGACGCCGATAAATACCGGCCGGGGATCGTGGCGCGGCTCGGCCCCGGGGAAATCTTCGGCGAGAATGCCGCGCTCAGAGGGGTGCCCCGCTCCGCGACGGTCCGGGTCTCCGCGGTCCCCACGACGGTTTTGGTCTTCCGGCACGAGCTGTTGGAGGAGCTGTTCAACCAGTTCCCGCGCCTGCGGCTTCAGTTCGGGGAGAAGATCGAACAGCGCCTGCAGGCGCTGGCGGGCGCCGCCGGCCGGGCAACCACCGAAGCCAAGTTCGTGTGGGGCATGGAGACCATCGAGAAGGATCTCGCCGAGAAGCACATGCGGACCCTGCGTCCCGCGCTGATGGAGGATGCGAAGGCGCTGACAGAGGCGCCCCCTTCCGCGCTTCCGCAGGTGCTGGGGAGCCGCATGAGATTCGCGATGCAGGAAAGCATCGACCGCTTTGAGCGCCGAGGCGAGAGCCAGGGCAAGGATTACCGTCCTTTCCGCGGCGCCCGCAGGGAATCGATCGAGGAGGCCATGCAGGTCATCCAGGACCGGTTCAGGGCGATGACCGGAGAGTTGAGCGCCTTCCGGGAAAACCCGCAGAAGCAGTTGAAGCTGGCAGAGCTCTGGACGAGCATCTTCCATTTGCTGTTGCTGCAGGATGAAGCTGATCTCGAGCTCGCCTACGTCGCGCACAGCATCAAGCACTCCCACAACGTGGAGCACGGCGTCTCAGAGACATTGCGGAACTCGACGGAAGCCGCGCAGGCGCTGAGCGAGGCTTATGGCGAAGCCGGTGGCTATCTCGCGTTGATCTCCGCCTGGCTGCACGACATCGGGTACGGGCTGTTGACCGAGGGGGAACAGAAGGCCGCCGGCTTGGCGCGGCGCATGGGGATCCCCGGATACAAGACCGGCAAGGGTTACCACACCCGGCTGGGCGTGGTGCTGGCGAACACGCCGATCCTCGGCGATCAAACCATTTTGGATCAGCTGGACGGGCTGTTTGGCCTCTCCGGGATGCCCGGCCGGGCCGCCGGCAGCCGCAGCGCGCTCGAGGACGTCCGCATCATGATCGAGCGCCATGGTGCGGACAAGAAGCAGGTGACCGAAGAGGGATTGCCCGGCACGGGCAAACACCGGTACACGCCGGCCAGCCTGCAGGAGGACCCTCTCAACTTCGTGGTGCGGTTGGCGGACAACTTGGACATCGACGCCGAAGCCCGTCTCTACCTGCACCAGGACAACCCGTTCTTCCTCGCTCTGCTGACCCGGTTGATGGAGGCGGCCAACGGGGAGGGGGAGACCCTGCAGAAGATCAAAGACAACTTCAGGAGATACGCGGGCGTGATGACCATCGCGTACCAGCGCTACCTGGAGCTCCATCCCGAGCTGGGCGTCCGGGACCCCGCGGAAACCGCCCGGGCCCATTTCGACATCCTGCTGAACAACCTGCGGGTGTTCGATCACACGAACCTGCCCCACTTCGCCGGTATGGTGGAGTCGCACCGGGTGGCCGTGGAGGAGGGCCAGCTTGTGATCTACGTGAAGCTGCGGGAGAACGGTGGGCTGATCGCCGACAAGTTCAAGGATTTCCAGGTCCTGCGCATGCGGGAGGCCTATGAGAGCTTGTCCTTCAACGGGAAGCCGATCGTCGTGAAGATCGAATCTTCGGCGCCGGCGGCCCAGCCGGTCCCCGCTGAGGAGTCCCCGCTCGTCGCGGAGCTGGCGAGAATCCTGAGCGAACGTTCTGCGTCGAGCGCCCGGCGCAATCTGCTGACCACTCCTCTGCTCGAGAGTCTCGTGGCTTATCTGAGGAAACACCCGGAGACCAAGGTCTCGGAAAAGATCTTCCGGTCCGGCGACCGGATCGTCTCCGAGAACACGCCGGTCAACGACCTGAAAGCGGAGAGCATCTACTTCCTGCTCGAGGGGGACTTGGTGGTCCTGCGGATGACGGTGCAGGGAAACATCCCCCTAGGGAATGTGGACTTCCATCTGGGGGACCCGATCGGCGAGATGGGACTGCTGTACGGCAGGAGGACCGCGACGGTCATGGCGGAGGGAGAAGTGAAGGCGCTCGAGCTGCCCGCCGAGGAATTCATCAAGCTTCTCCAGGATCCGCAGTTCCTCGTGCAGTTCGCGGATCTCGTCATCGCCCGCAGGGCGGACCAGGAGCTGCAGAGTGGGGCGGAGGAGAGTCCGCAGCAGCAGCCGGTTTCGGAGTTCCGGGAGCTGGTCGACGGGATCGTGCAGAAGGCGCTTGAGACGATGAGCGGCCGGATCGGCAGGGAATACATTCACTTGAGCGAAAACACGGGGATAGGCAAACAGCTCTCCGAAGAAGCCCGGAAGGCCGGCTACCGCGGGACCGTGGCGATCGTGCCGACGGCCTACCTGCCGGAGAACCCGCCGATCATTGCCGGTTTCCGGGTCTACGTCCAAACGGTCGGGAAAGAGACCGTCGAGAACAACCTTCGCCCCTTCGTGCAGATCGTTCAGGACCCCGACAAGGCGGATCTGATCGTCGCCGATCTTTCGTTCGAGACCGGGAAGAGGCAGGAGCTCCTCCTGCAGGGCAAGATCTTCCTCGAAGTCACCGCGGAGACCGCGCCGGCCGTCACGCCGTTCTTCCTGATTCATTTACAGGCGCGGGGCCTGCTGGAGAAAGGGGCCTATCTCTTCGTCGGGAAGCTCCTCCAAGGGGACCTGGGCGAGGGCCTGCTGATCTTCGCTTGATATAATCGTAGGGTGCTGACCTACGACCTTCCGAAAGAGCTGATCGCGCAAACCCCCTGCGAACCGCGCGACGCCGCACGCCTGCTGGTGCTGGACCGAAAGACCGGAGCGATCTCCCATCGTATCTTCCGCGACCTCCCTGAGTTCCTCAAGGCCGGGGACTGCCTGGTCCTCAACGACACGAAGGTCCTGCCGGCGCGGATTTATGGGCGCAAGGCGGTCACCGGCGGCCAGGTGGAGCTGTTACTGCTCTCCGAGGGAAGGCAGGAAGGAGAGAAAGCCCGGATCTACCGGTGCCTGGGCCAGCCGGCGAAAAACCTGAAACCGGGAACCCGCCTGCAGTTCGACCAGGGGAAACTCCACGCGGAGGTCTTGTCCTGGGAAAACGGAGAGCGGCTGGTCCGCTTCGAGGGGAGGGGGATCGAGGGGATTTTAAGCCGGCTGGGGGAGATGCCTCTGCCTCCGTACATCGACCGGGCGGTCCGGCCGGAGGACGCCGGCTGGTACCAGACGGTCTACGCGCGCGAGCCGGGAGCGGTAGCCGCACCCACCGCGGGGCTCCATTTTACGCCGGGGCTGTTGGAGAAGGTCCGGGAGCGGGGTGTGGGGATCGCGCACGTCACGCTGCACGTCGGGTGGGGGACGTTCAAGCCGGTGGGGGAGAAAGAGATGGCCGAGGGGAAGCTCCATCCGGAGCGGTTCAGGATTCCCGAGGAAACGGCCGCGGCGATCGGGAAAACCAAGACGGCCGGAGGCCGGGTGGTCGCGGTGGGGACCACCGTGGTGAGGGCGCTGGAAACGCCCGCCCCTCAGAAAGCTCCGGGCGAACGGACCACCGACCTGTTCATTCGACCGGGGTTCAAGTTCAGAGCCGTGGATTCGATGATCACTAATTTCCATCTGCCCGGAACGAGTCTTCTGCTTCTCGTCTCGGCCTTTGCGGGGGAGGAGCGGATCCAGGCGGTCTACGCGCAGGCGGTGCGGGAGAAGTACCGGTTCTATTCCTACGGAGATGCCATGGTGATCCTATGATTGAAGAATTCGACGGAGTGAAGCCGAAGATCGACCCGACCGCTTTCGTCCATCCCTCGGCGGTGGTGATCGGGCGGGTGACGTTGGGCCCAAGAGTCTCCATCTGGCCCGGCTGCGTGCTGAGGGGTGACATCGAGCCGATCGAGATCGGGGAGGAGACCAGCTTCCAGGACCAATCGGTGGCGCACACCAGCAAGGGACTGCCGGTCAAGATCGGGAAGCGGGTCGTGGTGGGGCACCGGGCCACGATCCATGGCGCCATCGTGGGGGACGAGGCGATGGTGGGGATGGGAGCCAACCTGCTGGATGGCTCGGAGCTGGGGGCCGGTTCGATCCTAGCGGCCGGCGCCCTCCTGCCGGAGGGGCGGAAGATCCCGCCTGGATCTCTCGCGGTGGGGATGCCGGCCAAGGTGGTCCGCCCGGTGACCGAGCAGGAAAAACAGAGGATCCTCCACGGCGCGCAGGACTACGTCCAGCGGCTGATGGCCTACAAGAAGGGCCATTGAGTTCTTTTCAAGTTGTAAACCAAGCCGCCGGGGGCCGGGCCCGGACCGGGCGGCTGGTCACCGCGCACGGGATCGTTGAGACACCGGCTTTCATGCCGGTCGGCACGCAGGGAACCGTGAAGACGTTGACCCCACAGGATTTGAAAGCGTGCGGAGTCCAGATCCTGCTGAGCAACGTGTACCATCTCTCCCTGCGGCCCGGCCTCGGGATTCTTCAGAAGGCAGGGGGCCTGCACCGGTTCATGGCCTGGGACGGCCCGATCCTCACCGATTCCGGCGGCTATCAAGTGTTCAGCTTGGCGGCGAAGCGCCGCCTCACCGACGAAGGGGTCACCTTCGCCTCCCACGTGGACGGCTCCGCCCATTCGCTCACTCCTGAAAGCGTCATCCAATTCGAACTGGGGATCGGCGTGGACATCGCGGTGCCGCTGGACCACTGCGTGCAGTACCCCTGCGAGCGGGTGGAGGCGGAGGAGGCACTGGAGCGGACCACGCGGTGGGCGGAGCGATCAAAGAAGGAGTTCGTGCTTCAACAAGCTCAAGGTGAGCGGAAGACTTTATTGTTCGGGATTGTGCAGGGTTCGACCTTCCCGGAGCTCAGGCGGCGGTCAGCTCGGGAACTGACCGGGATCGGCTTCGACGGCTACTGTCTCGGCGGGTTCAGCGTCGGGGAGCCGAAGGCCTTGATGAACGAACTGCTTCCGGCGGCGGCGGAGAACCTGCCGGCCGACCGGCCGAGGTACCTGATGGGGATGGGGGAGCCGATCGACCTGCTGGAAGCGGTGCAGCAAGGGGTGGACCTGTTCGACTGCGTGATCCCCACGCGGCATGGCCGCAACGGGATCGCTTACACTTCCGAAGGGAAGCTCAACCTGCGCAACGCCGTCCACGCGGAGGACCCTCGCCCGCTGGACCCATGCTGTGCCTGCGAGGTCTGCAAGACCTACTCCCGCATGTACATCCGCCATCTGTTCCAGGCCCAGGAGATCCTCGGGCTCCGGCTTCTCTCGTTCCACAACCTCTGGTTCTATAGTACACTGATGTCCGAAATGCGGCGGGCGATCGGGGAAGGAACCCTGAGCTCCCTGCGCTCAAAATGGTTTGATAACGGAGGAAAGTAAGTGAACCCAGGCCCATTGATGCAGCTGCTTCCGCTCGTCCTGATCTTCGGAGTGATGTACTTCCTCATGATCCGTCCGCAGATGAACCAGCAGAAAGAGCTCGAGCGGATGCAGTCCAAACTCAAGAAGAACGACGAGGTGGTCACCCTCGGCGGGATCCACGGCACCGTCGTCAACCTCAAGGACGGCGTGGTGACCCTGCGCGTCGACGACAACGTCCGCATGGACGTGGACAAGAACTCCATCGGCCGCTTGGTTAAGGAAGGATAGTCCTCATGTACCGCAAGCTGACTCCCTGGATCTTCGCGATCCTGCTGGTCGTAGGGGTCGCGCTCTGGAGCATCTTCCCGCTCAAGGAGAAGATCGCGCTGGGGCTCGACCTTCAGGGTGGGATGCACATGGTCCTGAAGGTGGATACCGCGAAACTGCCTCCGCAGGAACGTGCCGACGCCACCGAGAGGGCGCTTGAGGTGATCCGCAACCGGATCGACCAGTTCGGCGTCAAGGAGCCGGCGATCCACCGGCAGGGAGAGGACGAGATCGTCGTCCAACTTCCCGGCGTGACCGACCGTGAGAGGGCGTTGGCGCTCGTTCAGCAGGTGGCCCACTTGGAGTTCCGCCTGGTCAGCTCCGACCCGACGCTGGTAAAGAAGGCGCTGGCGGGAGAGCCGGTGGAGGGGTATGAGATCCTGCGCGACGTTCAAGGGGACCCGTACCTGTTGGAAAAACAAGTCCCGCTGACCGGCGCGGGACTGGCAACGGCCCGCGTCGATTACGGGCAGTTCGGGTCGCCCGAGGTAAGCTTCGCGCTGATGTCCGAGGGGGCCAAGATTTTTTCCCAGTTGACCCGGACCAACATCGGCCGGCGGCTGGCGATCGTGCTGGACGGCAAGGTTAAATCGGCCCCGGTCATCCAGAGCGAGATCTCCGACCGGGGACAAATCACGGGCCGGTTTACTCAGCAGGAGGCGCTGGACTTGGCGCTGGTCCTGCGCAGCGGTGCTCTGCCGGCCCCGCTCCATGTGGAGGAAGAGCGGACCATCGGCCCTCTACTGGGCAGCGACTCCATCCGGGCCGGCATCCGGGCGACCGGCATCGGCCTGGCGCTGGTCTTCCTCTTTATGGCGGGTTACTACCTCTTGCCGGGCCTGATCGCCTGCGCGGCGCTGGCGCTGAACTTCCTGCTGATCCTGGCCGGGCTCGCGATGTTCCACGCCACGCTGACCCTGCCCGGCATCGCCGGCATCGTGCTGACGCTCGGCATGGCGGTGGACGCCAACGTGCTGATTTACGAGCGAATGCGGGAAGAGATCAAGCTGGGCCGCACGATCCGCCAGGTGATCAACAACGGCTACGACCGCGCTTTCTCCGCTATTTTGGACTCGAACCTCACCACGGTGCTGGCCGCGTTTCTGCTGTTCCAGTTCGGCACCGGACCGATCCGCGGTTTCGCGGTGACCACCGTGATCGGTCTGATCGCCAGCATGTTCACGTCGGTTGTGGTCACCCGGGTCATCTTCGAAGCCCTGCACCGGGCGAAGATGCTCAACAGCATCCCCATGATGCAGTTGATCGGGCAGACCAAGCTCGATTTCCTGAAGCCCCGGAAGATTTGCTACACCCTGTCACTGCTCTGCGTGATCGGCGGGCTGATCTACTTCGGGTCTCTGGGCGGCAAGGCCTACGGCATCGACTTCGCCGGAGGCCAGATCCAGCAGTACCACTTCCCAAAGCCGATCCCGATCGACGCGGTTCGCTCGGTGGTGGGGAAGGCCGGTGTGGAGGACGCCTCCCTGCAGCAATTCGGCCAGCCCAATGACGTGATCATCCGGACCGGCGGGGATACCGTCAAGGCAGTTGAGGGAAAGCTGAAGGCCGATTTCCCGGATAATCCGCCGGAGCTGGTCCGCGTGGAGAAGGTCGGTCCCTCGGCGGGGAAGGACCTCCGAAAGCGGGCGGGGCTGGCGGTTTTCTGGGCTCTTGTCTCGATCAGTCTCTACGTCGGCTTCCGGTTCAAGTCGTGGAGCTTCGGCGTGGCCGGCATCGTGGCGCTTCTGCACGATGTGCTGATCGCGCTGGCGGCGCTGGCCATCACCGGCCGGCCGATCTCGCTGACGCTGGTGGCCGCTTTCCTAACGATCGCCGGCTACTCGATCAACGACACGATCGTGATCTACGACCGGATCCGGGAACTGCGCCGCACCGCCCGGAAGATGTCGTACCCCGAGCTGATCAATCTGGCGCTCAACCAAACTCTGTCCCGGACCCTGCTGACTTCCGGCGTCACCCTGCTCACCGTGATCTCGCTGTTCGTGTTCGGCGGCGACATCTTGAACGATTTCGCCTTCGCCCTGCTGGTGGGGTTCATTTCCGGCGTCTACTCCACCGTGTACATCGCCACGCCTCTGCTTCTGTTCTGGGAGAGGAAGCGCTAGCCGCATGCGGAAAAACTGGGTCCTCCATCCGGTGGATGAGGGAGCGGCCCAGCGGTTAGCGGGCGCTCTCGGCATCAACCCCATCCTGGCCCGGCTGCTGATCCGACGCGGGATCGATTCCGCCGGGGCCGCGGAGCACTTCCTCTCAGCCGATCTGGGTTCCCTGGCCGACCCGACGCGGATGGCCGGCCTGGCCGACGCGGTCCGGATCTTGCGGCCCGCGATCCGCGAGCGCCGCAAGATCCTGATCGTCGGCGACTACGACGTCGACGGCCTCACCAGCTCGGCCCTCCTGCAGTGGGTCTTTCGTTCCATGGGCGCGGAGGTTTCCTGCCACATCCCGCACCGGATGGAGGACGGCTATGGGCTCAAGACCGAGGTGGTCGAGCAAGCGCACCGCTCCGGCGTCAAACTGCTGATCACCACCGATTGCGGGACCTCCAACTTCAAGGAGCTTGCGCTCGCCCGGCAACTGGGGATGGAGACGGTCGTGGTGGATCACCACGATCTGGATTCCGCCGGGCATCCGCCGGCTTCCGCTTTCCTGAACCCTCTGCGGACGGACTGCGGCTACCCGGAAAAGGAGCTTTCCTCGGCCGGCGTCGCTTTCACACTGGCGCGGGGGCTCATCGGGGCAGGCGAGAAGATCTGGGAACATCTGGATTTGGTGGCCCTGAGCACTGTGGCCGACATGGCCCCTCTCTCCGGTGAGAACCGGATCCTGGTCCGGGCCGGACTGCACGCGCTTGAGCACACCCGCAAGCCGGGCCTGCGGGCCCTGCTGGCCCAGGCCGGGCTGGAGGGCAGCCCGATCACTCCGGAGGACATCAGCTTCAAGCTGGCGCCGCCGCTGAACGCGGCCGGCCGGATGGGCTCGGCCGGGGTCAGCTTCCGGTTGTTGACTACCGACGACCCGGCCGAAGGAGAAGCCGCCGTGAAGGCGCTGGCCAAGAACAACGTCGAGCGCAGGACCCTGGAGCGGGAGGCGTTCAAGAAAGCGCTGTCGAAGGTATCCCGGGAGATTAATTTCAGCCGGGATCGGGTGATCATCCTAGAGGACGAGAAGTGGCACCCCGGCGTTGCCGGCATCTTGGCAACCCGCTTGACCCACCGGTTCCATCGCCCCACGGTGATCATCGCGATGAGCGGCGCGGTCTGCCGCGGCTCGGCCCGCTCGACGCTGGCACTGGACCTGGTGCAGGCCCTGCACTCGGTGAAGCAGCACCTCGTGGAATTCGGCGGGCACCCGGGCGCTGCGGGCCTGACCATCGAACGGGACCGGATCGGGCCGTTCCGGGAGGCGCTGAACCAAGTGGCGCACGAGCGGATGGACCGGGGCGATCTTACCCCCTCGGTTGATCTCGATGGGGAGCTGCCGCTGGCGGACCTGTCCGAAGGATTGATGAGGGAATTGGATTCCTTGGCGCCGTTCGGGAACGGGAACCCGCGGCCGGTTTTCATGAGCAAGGATGCGCGGCTTCCGGCGGGGAGCGGGGCGGCCGGGTTCCACCCGATGGGCATCCGTCTGACCGTGCATGATCCGCAGGGGAACGCGTTCGAGGCGATGCAGCCGCGGGATGCTCTGTGGGACGGGCTCAACCTGCGCCGCGTGCGGGGAAGCGTGCACCTGGCTTATTCGCCGGTTGGCCGGCGCCACGAAGAGCGGTACAGCATCGAACTGCGCCTGCGGGACCTGAAGCTTCCTTAATCCCTCACCAGAGGGAGAAGATCCTCCCCGGCTTGATCTTTCCTTCAATCCTCTCGACCGGCACCGAACCAAAGCGCCGGCTGTCTTCGCTGTTGGGCCGGTTGTCTCCCATCAGGAAACAGGAACCCTCCGGGATCCGCCGCCCCGGCCTGTTCGGAAACGTTGGCCCTTTCGCGTAGGGTTCCTCCAGCGCCCGGCCGTCCACGACCACGCGTCCGTCCTCGATGGCGAGGACCTCTCCGCCCAGGCCCACCACCCGTTTGACGTAGTACCAGCGGTGATGCGTCGCCGGCCGCACCACCACCACATCGCCGCGCCGGGGCGGGGAGAACTGGTAGAGATACCGGTTGACCAGGAAGTAACTGCCGGGTGAGAGCGTCGGCAGCATGCTGACGTCGGTGACCCGGCCGGCGCTGACCACATAGCGTTCGCAAAGCAGGAAGGCGGGGATCGAGAGAATCAGAAGCACCGCCCAGCGCTTGTTCCGCCGCCGGCGCTCATCCGGCACGTAGTGCCATCGGAAGAAGGACCGTCTTTCCATGTCGGCTAGTGTACAATGAATTTGGCGCACTCATGAAGGGCTTCCTCCGCATCTTAGCGATTCTTCTCCTGTTGGCCGCGGCCGGTGTGGGGATTTTTCTGGCCACGTTCGACGCCGACCGGTACCGCCCGAGGGTGGCCAAGAAGATGGAAGAGGCGCTCGGCCACCCGGTCAAACTGGAACGGATCTCTCTGGGCTGGAAGGGGGGGATCGCGGCGGAACTGCGGGGGCTGGAGATCTCCCCGGATCTTCAGGTGGGCAGTGTGAGCGTCCTGCTGAGGCCTTTGCCGCTTCTGCGCGGGGACATCCAGATCGGCTCCGTGGCGGTCCGCGGGCTCCGGGCCCGCCTGATCCGGCGCGCCGCCGGCGCGATCGATGTGCCGGGGCTCCTGCCTCTCCCCGCCGGCTCCGCGCCCGCCGCTTCCGCTCCGGGTGGACCGGCGGGTCAAGCGGCGCCTCTGCTCATCCGGGATCTCCGGATCGATGACGGGATGATCCGCTGGACCGATGAGAGCACGCGCCCTCCTCTGGATTTGACCTTGGAACGTGTTTTGCTCCGGGCGGCATTGGACCTGCGGGCGGAGCGGTTGGAGATTAAGGAATGCTCCGCGAACCTCGCCCAAGGAGTTGTTCACCTGAACGGCGTGGTGCGCAAGTTCAATACCCGGCCGGAGGGTGAACTGAACTTGAAGCTGGAGAACATCCGGCTGGAAGCGGTGGCGCCTCCGGCGGGAGGAGAAGCCGGCCTGCAGGGAGCCCTCAGCACCACCATGGAGATTCGGCTTCAGGGACAACCGGCATCGGACCTGCTGAAAGGGTTGTCCGCCTCCGGCCAAGTGCGTCTTCTGGAAGGGCGTCTTTCCAACGTCAACCTCCTGCGGGAAGCTTTCGACCAACTGACGGTCATCCCGGGGCTGACCGACACCCTCCTCTCCCGACTGCCCCCTTCCTATTCCCAGAAACTGACCGAGAAGGATACCCTCCTCCAGCCGGTGAACCTGAGCTTCACCCTGCAGAACGGAGCGGTTTCCTTCCAGGAGTTCCGGGCGGCCACCGACTCCTTCGAGCTGGCCGGCTCGGGGCAGGTGGGGTTGGACGGCGGGCTCAACGTGGCCGCCCGGATCTTCCTCCAGCCGGATCTCTCCGCCGCGTTCATTCAATCGGTGCAGGAACTGCGTTTTCTGGCCGATGACAGCCAGCGCATCCTGCTTCCGGTCCGGCTGGGCGGGACTCTGCAAAAACCGGCCGTCTCCCCGGACCTCCAGGCCATCGCGGCTAAGCTCTTTTCCAACAAGGCGGAGGACCTGGTGGGCGACCTGCTGAACCGGGTGCTGGAGAAGAAGAAAAAGAAAGAGCAACCGTCCGGTGGATAAGCCGACGGTCGCGGTGATCGGCGCCTCGAAGGACCCCTCCAAATACGGCAACCTCTCCGTGCGGGCCCATCTGGAGGCCGGCTATGAGGTCTTCCCGGTCCACCCGAAGGAAACGGAGATTGAAGGATTGAAGGTGTACCGTTCAGTCGCGGAGATCCCCGCCGCGCTGAACCGGGTGAGCGTCTACCTGCCGCCGCAGATCGGGATGAAGGTGGTGGAGGAGATCGCCCGGAAGGGAACTCAAGAGCTTTTCCTGAACCCCGGCTCCGAGAGCGATGAGCTGATCGCCAAGGCGAAATCGCTCGGTCTCAACGTGATCACCGCCTGCAGTATCACGGACGCCAAACTGCGCCGGAGGCGGGCGTGACCGCGGCCCTGCGCTGTTTCTTCTGCGGGAGCGAGCTGGAATCGGGGAAAGACGCGGGCGGTTTCCGCTGTCTGAAATGCCGGGCTCAATTCCGGGCTGAGACCGACACGCAAGGCTGCGTGCTCCGGCTGGAGGTGGCCGAATGCGGCGCCGACGAATGCTGTCGCCAGTCCAAGAGTGACCGCCCCCCGTCTGATTGACATCACCGTCCCCCTGCGGGATGGGATGGTGCATTGGCCGGGAGACCCGCCGGTCCGGATCCGCAAGGTGAAGGAGGTCGGCCGCGCCGCACCAGCGGCGCGGCATTTCCTCGGCAGCAAGGACGGTGCCGCCTCGGTCAGGCGTATCGCCTCCTGTACACTCTCTCATTTGTCGATGGGTTCCCACACCGGCACTCACATGGATGCGCCGGCCCATTTCCTGAAGGGGGGCAGGGCGATCGACCGCCTGCCTCTCAATGCGGTCGTTGGCCCGGCCCGCGTGATTGAGGTCCGGGACCCGGAGGTGATCCGCGTTGAGGAGCTCCGGCCCCACAGGATCTGCCGGGGGGAGCGGATCCTGTTCAAAACCCGCAACTCCGGCCGGGTCTGGAAGTCCCGCTCCTTCACGCGGGAATTCGTCCACCTGACGGCCGACTCGGCCCGGTTCCTGGCCCGCGTGAAACCCCTCTGCGTCGGCGTGGATTACCTATCGGTCGGCGGATACAAGCGGGACGGGTCGGAAGTCCACCGTCTGCTTCTCGGAGCGGGGATTTGGATCATTGAGGGACTGGATCTTTCCAAGGCCCGGCCGGGTCGGTACGAACTTATCTGTCTGCCACTGAAGATCTCCGGTGGGGACGGTGCACCGGCGCGGGCGGTACTGCGGAAACTTTAAGCCGGCGCTAGGGGACTTCGATCGGCCCGACGACCTCGTGGCGGATGCCATTGCCGCCGCTGTTCTTGGCGGCGTACATGAGGGCATCGGCTTTCCGGACTACCTCCTCCACCGAATCGGGCGGGCGGAGAAAGGTGGCCACTCCGAAGCTGAAGGTAACCGGCCATTCGTTCTTCTGGACCAGGTCGAGCAGGAACCGCTGGATCCGTTTCACGACGATCTGCGCCGCCTCCGACTGCGTCTCCGGCAGGAGCAGCGCGAACTCATCCCCACCCATCCGGGCGATCAGGTCGCTCGCGCGGATCTTGCCTTGGATGGTCTGAGCCGTCGCCCGCAGGAGCGTGTCGCCGGCGTTGTGGCCGTAGCGGTCGTTCACGAACTTGAACTTGTCCACGTCAAGATAGGCAACCGAGAAAGGCCGGTTGTACCGCTGGGCCCGCTGGATCTCCGTCTGGGCCGCTGTTTCGAAGCTCCGTTTGTTCGCGGTTTTCGTCAGGTAATCGGTCCGGGCGGAGGTCTTCTCCTGCTCCCACTCCTTTTTCATGGCCGGCAGGAGCCACGCCACCGCAGCCAGGAACCCCAGCTTCGTCAGGGCGTTCCAATAGGGGACCGGCGAGCTGAGGGAGATTGGGTTCCAAACGGTGTTCGCGGCGAACCAGGCCACCGCGCTGAAGAAAGCCAGCAGGAGTCCGGCTTGCCTGCCGGCGAACCAGCCGACGAGAGAAACGGGGGCCAGGTAGAAGAGTTCGAAAGAGATCGAAGGGCCGATGGCCAAGTCCAGCAGGCCGAGGAGGCCGGCCAGAACCAAGCCCAGCACGACGGAAACGAACGCGGGTTCCTTCTTTAAATACTCCCTGACGTTCATGCATGCATAGAGTAAATCCAGCGGCCCCCGGAGTCAAGCCGGAAGCTTTCTCGCCCCGTTCGTGTTGCTTCGTCCGCCTGCCGAGCCGGGCGGCCTCAGCCCACCCAGAGTGGCGTACTACGCCCCGGTCGGGGAGGGGGTGAACGAGCATTGATCGACGAACCGGTGCCCGCCCTCTCTTGGGCGGGCAGAGGCGCGGAGGAGCGCAGCGGCGGAAACGGAGTCGAGCTCCTCTAAGTTGTTGTCTAGCGTCGCGAGTGCTCCGAGGTTCTGCCGCGAGCACCGAGCCCCTCAGGCGAGGAGAGACAGCGAGTGAACCCCGACCCGGCCGGGGCGAAGGAGGGCGGCTGGCATTAAAGAACGACAGCGGCCCTTACATGGTAAGATTCTCCTCTTATGGCGAGGGCGCTGGTTCTGGGGGCGACCGGTCACATCGGCGCGCACGTGGTCCGGGCCCTCTTGGCCCGGGGCCACGAGGTTCGGGCCGCCTACCGGAGCGAAAAATACCTTGGCGTGCTGGAAGGGCTTCCGGTGGAGCGGGTGCGATTGGATCTGGACGTGCCGGGAGAGTTGAAGCAAGCGCTCCGCGGCTGTCCTTGGGTATTTCACGCGGCGGGGTATTACCCAGCTCCCCGGCAGGACCGTGAGGAAGCGATCCGGGCCGGGATCGGATCGGCGCGGCGCGTTTTAGAGGCGGCCCGGCGCTCCGGGGCCGAGAGGGTAGTGTTCACCAGCAGTGCCGCGACAATCCACCCGGCGGCCGGCCGGGCGGCAAACGAATCGGACGCCGAGCCCTGGCCGCTGACGGGTTGGCGGCACCTGTACTCGACCGTCAAGATCGCGATGGAGCAGGAGGCCCTGCGGGCTGCGCGCGATGGGTTCCCGGTGGTGATCGTCAACCCCACGCTGTGCATCGGCGAGTACGACGCGCGCACCTTTTCAGGCAAGGCGGTGCTGGCCTTTGCCCGCTGCCGGCCGCGCTGGTATACCGACACCGCGTTCAACGTGGTCTACACCGGTGATGTCGGCGCGGGCCAAGTCCGGGCGGCGGAATCCGGCCGGGCGGGAGAGCGGTACCTGCTCACCGGGCAGAACGTGAGTTTGAAGGAGTTCGGGACGCTGGTCGCGCGGGAGATCGGCATCGCTCCTCCGCGGTGGCGGGCGCCTTACCTGGCCGCCTACCTGGCGGCTTGCGGCGCGGAGGGGTTCGCGCGGCTGACCGGCCGGGAGCCGTTCTTCACGCGCGAAGAAGTGCGCCGCATCCGGCGCGGGTACCTGCTGGACGGCTCCAAGGCGGTCCGGGAGCTGGGTGTACCCCAGACCCCCGCGGCCGAAGCGATCCGCAGGGCAGTGGAATGGTTCAGAGGACAGGGAATATTAAAGGAGGCAAGACCATGAAGAGGAATCTTCCGGTTTTCCTGATGCTGGCGCTGGCCGGATGCGCCACCGCCGCCGCCGGCGGGCAGACGCAGTGGATGACCTTTCCCTCCGGAAAAGGGGACAAGGGGGTGACGCTGGAGGCCTGGCTCCAGGAACATCCGCTGAAAACGGACCAGGGGATGTCCATCGAGGAAATCTCGCGCGGCGAGACCGCCAGCGCGGCCATCGTGCAGATCCGCAAGGTCCAGCCCCTGCATATGCACGCGGAACATGACTTGACGGCCATCGTGCTCAAGGGAGAAGGGCTCCTGCGGGTCGGCGACCGGAACCTGGAGCTCCGGCCCGGCAGCATCGTCACGATCCCGCGCGGGACCGCCCATTCCTTCACGAACAAATCGCAGGAAACGGCCGTGGCCTACGCGATGTTCAACCCGGCGTTCGACGGCAAGGACTTCGTTGTGGTGCCGGAGGAATCCCTGGTCAAGAGCCAGAAGAAGAAAAAGTGAAGAAGAATTGAAACAGGACAAGCTCCGCAACATCGCCATCATCGCCCACGTCGACCACGGCAAGACCACGCTCGTGGATGCCATGCTGCGCTACACCCATGCCGTGCGGGGCGTCGTCTCCGAGGGGACGCTGATCATGGACTCCATGGACCTGGAACGGGAGAAGGGGATCACGATCCGGGCTAAGAACGCCAGCATGCTCTACAAAGACTACAAGATCAACATCGTGGACACTCCGGGCCACGCCGATTTCGGCGGCGAGGTGGAGCGCACCCTGCGCATGGTGGACGGGGCGCTCCTGCTGGTGGATGCCAAGGACGGCCCGATGCCGCAGACCAAGTTCGTCCTGCGCAAAGCGATCGGGCTCGGACTCCCGGTGATCGTGGTGGTCAACAAGGTGGACCGGGTGGACGCCCAGGTAGACGACGTGGTGAACCGGACCTTCGACCTGTTCGTGGAGCTCAACGCCTCGCATGAGCAGTTGGACTTCACGATCGTCTACGCTTCGGCCCTGATGGGGACCGCCACCCTCCACATGGACCAGCCCGGCACGGACGTCGGGCCCCTGTTCGAGACGATCACGCAGAAGATCCCGCCGCCGACGGTCCTGCCGGATGATCCTCTGCAGATCCTGGTGCTGGCACTCGCCTACGACTCTTTCAAGGGGAAGATGGCGATCGGGAAGATCCACGCCGGCTCCCTGCGGCGCGGGCAGCAGTTGATGCGGATCGCGGCCGACGGGAAACAGACGCGGGCCAACGCGATGGCCCTGCTGGCCTACGAAGGGCTGGAACGGAAAGAGATCACCGAGGCCGGCGCCGGCGAGATCGTGGCGGTCGCCGGTTTCGACGAGATCGGCATCGGCGACACGATCACCGACCCGGAGCGGCCCAAAGCGCTTCCGACGGTGGAGATCGAGGAGCCGACCCTGCGGATGTCTTTCGCCGTGAACAAGAGCCCCTTCGCTGGTAAGGAAGGCAAGTACGTTACCTCCCGGGCCCTGCGGGAGCGTTTGGAGAAAGAGCTGGAGACCAACGTGGCCTTGCGGCTGACCGACACGGAGAACCCGGACACGATCCTGGTCTCCGGGCGGGGCGAGCTCCACCTGGCGATCCTGATCGAGACGATGCGGCGCGAGGGGTATGAACTGGAAGTCTCCCAGCCGGAGGTAGTCTACAAAGAAAAGGACGGCAAGCGGCAGGAACCGTTCGAGTTCCTCACGGTCGACGCGCCGAGCGAACACCAGGGAACCGTGATCGAGGAGCTGGGCCGGCGCCGGGGGGAGCTCAAGGAGATGTCGCAGGGGGCCACCGGCGAACTGCACTTGGAGTACCACATCACGACGCGCGGCCTATTGGGCTTGAAGAGCGCCCTGCTCAAGAAGACCCGTGGGACCGCGGCGGTCCACCACATGTTCGAGGGGTACCGCCCGTTTCTCCCCGACCTGCCGGGGCAGCAGCCGCACGGCTCGCTGGTCGCCACCGACGACGGCGTCAGCAGTTCCTACGCGATCATGAACATCCAGGAGCGGGGGGAGCTGTTCCTCGGCCCGGCGGTCTCGGTTTACGCCGGGATGGTGGTGGGGCAGGCCAGCCGCGACCAGGACCTCGGCGTCAACATCTGCAAGCAGAAGAAGCTCACCAACGTTCGCTCCAACGCGGAGGCCACCATCCTGCTGGTCCCGCCGCGCGAGATGACGCTGGAGTTGGCGCTGGAATACATCGGCCCGGACGAGCTCCTTGAAGTCACCCCAAAATCCCTCCGGATCCGCAAACGGATCGCCGACCAGAAGATGCGTCTCCGCTCTCAGAAAGACGGATAATTTTTTTGCCATGATAGTAGACAAATATCTACTATTGAGGTAGAATTGGGTTCATGAACATTCCTGCCGAACAAATCGAAAGCAAAATCCTTCTCTTGAGAGGACGCAAGGTAATGCTGGATAGCGACCTGGCATCGCTGTACGGCGTAAAATCCATCGCGTTGAGACAGCAGGTTAAAAGGAACCGGAACAGGTTCCCTGAAGATTTTATGTTTCAACTCTCTGAAAACGAGGTGAGCGCCTTGGTATCACAAACTGTGATACCTTCCCGAAAACATCTTGGAGGATTCCTGCCTTACGTTTTTACCCAAGAAGGGATTGCCATGCTTTCCAGCGTTCTGCGCAGCAAACGAGCGGTTCACGTCAATATCGCCATCATGCGAGCTTTTGTAAGGCTGCGTCAGCTGCTGGCTACCCATAAGGAGCTTGCCAAAAAATTGGAGGAACTAGAACAAAAACTGGAGGGACATGACCAAGCCATTCATAACCTGTTTGAAGCAATCCGTCAGCTGCTTACCCCGCCTGCACCGAAACGCCGGCAAATAGGTTTTCACGTCAAAGAATAAGCAACGCTTTAAGATTCCAATTTGGAATCTTAAAACTGAGGTGTCCCGGCATGGAAAATTGTTACCTGTTGCTTCGGTGTGTTAGCTTGGTAATCAAAGAGAGGGGGGATGCGCTCTATGGAGAAAAACAACACCGAAGGAGCATGGATTTCGCTGATTCTGCGCCTCGCCATGGCGGCGCTGTTTACGGCAGCCGTGGTCCCGAAGTTCCAGCGCGGCCTCGAGAGCATCGTTCTGCTGTTTCAAGGCGCCTTCAAGGAAACCTGGCTGCCGATGCCTTTGGTCACGCTGCATGCGCGGTTGGTGCCCTGGATCGAGCTGCTGCTCCCGCTTTGGCTTGTTGTCGGGTGGCGGCTCCGGTGGGCTTGGGTGACCGCCTCGCTGTTCATGATCACGCTGGCGTTCGGCATGCTGGTGACTGAGAAAGGGGCTTCGGTAGCGGCCGCCAACTTCAACTACATGTTGATCTGCTGTGTGGGGCTGTACTTCAGCCGGTACGACCGGTGGAGCGTGGACGGAATAAGCCAAGGCAAGCGGTAAAGCCGTGGATGTAACTGCGCGGGCCGACCGGCCCGATCTCGCCGTTGCAGAAGAAGCCGGCGATCGGGCAGGGGCCCAGCGCCTTGCGGATCGTCTGTACGTCCACGTCCGGCTTGCCGTAGAGGTCCCGGCCGCGGCCCAAACAGCTGAACAGCAGGCCTCCGCTTAGTCCCGATTCCGGCGGAGGGTTTTCCTTGAGCAGGGTCTGGAGGTCGTCGAGCGAGGCGGCCGCGTCCCGCACGTGGAACTGCACCGTCTGGCCGGCTTGGATCCGGTCCCCGACCACGATCGCGCCGACCGGCGGGTCCATGCCGATCAGGTTCCGGATCAGGAAGTCGCCGCGCCGGAACTTCTCCTTGTACTCGTTCATCACGACGCCCAACAGGAGCGCTTCCCGCGCCAGCTTCTTGTCGGCATCGGGCAGGTCGGCGTAAAGTTTCTGCAGGGCCTCCATCGCCGGCTGGCCCGCCAGCTCGAAGATCACGTTCTCCTCGGCCCGGGTGACGATGTAGGGCCGGCCGATCGGGCGGCATCCCTGCGACACGACCGTCTGTAGGAGGATGTCGCCCGTGAGCAGAAGGCCGACGGCCCCTTCCGCGACGATCTCATCATTGAAGAAGAGGGAATTCCCGCCGGCTTGGGTGGCGCCGCTGGCCAGCCCGCCGACCAGCGGCATGCCGGGATAGACGGAATTGATGGAGGAGACCAGACTCATGACGTCGCAGGTGAACGGGTCCGGCAGGAGGATCCCGGACGGTTCCTCCTTGGGGCTGACGCCGGTCTTCTCGATCCAGAAACCGGCCTCCCGTGGCTCCGAGAGATCCTCCGGCGAGACGGAAAAGGGATGCAGTTTCACGCCGGGCAGATGGGCCGCCGCCAAAGAGATGGCCGGCACCCGCTCCAGTTCCCGTTCTTGGCCCAGCACGCCGCCGGCCGTGCATCCGAGCAGAAGCGGGGAGCCCAGGTCCTTCCGGACGCGGCGCGCCAGCGGCTTCCAATCGACCCCGTACAAGCCGGAGACGAACAGGAAAGCGGCGTGGACCGGCTGGCCCTTCAGGGGGCCGAGCACCTGCCCAAGAGCGTCTTCGACGGCCTTTTGGGGATCGGTTTGGTCGGAGATTCCTGAGGAAAAAAGCATTATAATGGGCATTCTATCATTCCATGGCTAAGGATCACAGCTTCGACATCGTCTCCCGGGTGAACCCGCAGGAGCTCCGCAACGCGATCCAGATGGCGCAGAAGGAGATCCAGACCCGCTTTGATTTCAAGGGTTCCAGCGCCGCGGTCCTGTTCGAGGAGAAGCCGCCGGTGCTCAAGCTGACGGCCGACCATCGGATGCAGTTGAAGAGCGTCATGGATGTTCTGCAGGACAAGCTGGGCCGGCGCGGCGTGTCGCTCAAGGCGTTCGAGTGGAAGGAACCGGAGGATCTGCCGGCCGGAGGCGCCAAACAGCAGGCCCAGCTCCAGCAGGGGATCTCTTCGGAGAAGGCCAGGGAGATCGTCAAGACGGTGAAGGGGCTGTGCCTCAAGGTGGATGCCAAGATCGAAGGGGATTCGGTGCGGATTTACGCGCGGCAGATCGACGACCTCCAGCAAGTAATGCAGGGTTTGAAGGGCAAGGACCTGGGGGTCCCGGTCCAATTCGAGAACTACCGTTGATGTTCGGATACGCTATAATCGGCTCAAAAGGAGAGCACCGGATGAAAAGCAACGCATGGATCGCGGCGGCATTTGTTTTTGGTCTGATCGGCATGACGGCGGCCCCGGCGCGGGCAGTGGAAGGGGCGGCCGGTCAGGTGACTGCTCCGGCGGCCGCACCGGCCGAGCAGCCCGGGGAACCGGAGCCGGATTACGCGTTCGGCACGGCCAAGAGCGTCACCGGCAGCCAGCTGGTAATCAATGAGTTCGACTACGACACCGGCGAAGAGAAGGAAGCGGCCTACTGGCTGGACGCCGGCACCAAGTACGACAACGTCGCCTCGGCCGCGGAGATCGCCGCCGGGGACGAGGTGGACATCGACTACCTCGTGAAGGACGGAAAGAAAACGGCGGTGGCCGTCTCCGTCGCCAAGCCGCTTGAAGGGGAAGAGGGCCAGTAGGATTGATGTGACGCAGGGCCTTTTCCCGGCTGATCAGAAGCTGACCCCCATGATGGAGCAGTACCGCTCCATCCAGAAGACCCTCTCGCCGGATACCGTCCTGTTCTTCCGCCTCGGAGATTTTTACGAGATGTTCTTCGAGGACGCCGCGCGGGCCTCCGAGATCCTCGGCATCACTCTCACCGGCCGGGACGGCGGCCCGGCCGGCCGCGTGCCGATGTGCGGCATCCCCTACCACGCCTTCCAACAGCACGTGCGGGTCCTGCTGGACCGAAACCTGAAGGTGGCCATCTGCGAGCAGATGGGGGACCCTCAGCTCGCCAAAGGGTTGGTGGAACGCAGGATCACCCGGATCATCACGCCGGCCACCTACCTGGATGAGGAGCAAAAATCGCCCCAGCCGGAATACCTCGTGGCGTTGGAGGGGGATCCTTCCCGGGTCGCGCTGGCGGCGCTGGACCCCGGGACCGGCGAGTTCCTCGTGCGGGAGCTGGAAAGGGAGCGGCTCCCCAACGAGCTTGCCCTGCTCCAGCCCCGCGAAGTGATCCTTCCCAAGCACCTCTCCCAGGACCTCCTGCTGATGGAGTTTCTCAAAGAGAGCGGCCGGACGACGGTGACCGTGTACGACGACTGGATCTTCGAGCCGGGGGAAGGGACGCGGCTGTTAAAGGAAGGGTTCTCCCTGGCCTCGGAGCGGGCCGTCCCGTTCCATGACCGACCTCTGGCGGTTGGTGCCGCGGGTGCTGTCCTCTACTACCTGAAGGACCATCTTCATCCCTCGACCGGGCACCTGCGCCTGCCGGTCCTGCTGGAGGCGCACGACTTCATGGCGCTGGACCGGCAGACGGTCCGTTCTCTGGAGCTGGTTTCCGGCCTGGGCGGCGAAAAGAACGCGGCGACCCTGCTGGGCTGTCTGGACCAGACGCTTACGCCGATGGGCAGCCGCGCGCTTCACCACTGGATCACCCATCCCCTGCTGAAGCTTGGGCCCATCCTCCGACGCCAGGAGGGGACCGCGGAGCTGGCGGCCGACCCCGCACTCACCCAGTTCCTGCGCGCCCTCTGCAAAGGGGTGCGGGACGTGGAGCGCACCTTAAGCCGGCTCAACTACGGCGTCGCCAACGCGCGGGACTTGCTGAACCTGAAGACGTTCCTGGAGCGCATTCCGGATCTGCGGTCCGCGCTGGAAAAAACCCACAGCCCGCTGCTGAAGGATCTGCGCGATTCGATGGACCCCTCGCCGCAGATCCGGGAGCTGATCGAGCGGGCGATCGTCGAAGCCCCGCCGCTGGCGCTCAAGGAGGGAGGGATCATCCGGGACGGCCACTCGAGCGAACTCGACGAACTGCGGAATTTGGCCTCGAAGGGCAAGTCCTGGCTGGTGGAGTTCGAGCGCCGGGAGATCGAGCGGACCGGCATCAAATCCCTGCGGGTCAAGTACAACCAGGTGTTCGGTTACTCGATCGAGGTGAGCAAGCCGAACCTGCGGCTCGTGCCGGCCGAGTACCAGCGCCGGCAGACGCTGACCAACGCCGAGCGGTTCGTGGTGCCGGAGCTGGTGCAGTGGGACGAGAAGATCAGCGGCGCGCAGGAAAAGATCAAGGATCTGGAGTACCGCCTGTTCCTGGAGGCGCGGGACCGGGTGCTGGAGCGGCTGGGGCCTCTGCAGGGGAGCGCCCGGGCAGCTGGCGAATTGGACGCGCTCGCGTCGCTCGCTTTCACGGCAATCCGGAACCGCTGGACGCGGCCGGAGGTGAACGAATCGATGGAGCTGGCCATCGAGGGAGGGCGGCACCCGGTCGTGGAGTTGATGCTCCCTTCCGGGAAATTCGTTGAGAACGACGCTTTCCTGGACGGAACGGACAGCCAGTTGATCGTGCTGACCGGTCCCAATATGGCCGGCAAGTCCACTTACATCCGCCAGACGGCATTGATCACCCTGCTGGCCCAGATCGGTTCGTTCGTGCCGGCAAAATCGGCCCGGATCGGGCTCGTGGACCGGATCTTCACGCGCGTCGGCGCGCGGGACGACCTGGCGCGCGGCGAGAGCACCTTCATGGTGGAGATGATCGAGATGGCCCAGATCCTGCGGTCGGCGACCGGCCGCAGTCTGCTGATCCTCGATGAGGTGGGGCGGGGCACCTCCACGTATGACGGCGTGAGCTTGGCCTGGGCGATCTGCGAGCATCTGTCCGCCGGCCCGGTCCGGCCCCGCACGCTGTTCGCGACCCATTACCATGAGCTGATCCAGCTGGAGAAGGAGTTCCCCGGCATCAAGAACTGGACCATCGCGGTGCGGGAAACCTCCGGGGGGATCCTCTTCCTCCGCAAGGTGATTCCGGGGGGATCGGACCGCAGTTACGGCATCCACGTGGCCCGGCTGGCCGGCATCCCGGCCGAGGTGACCCGGCGGGCCGAGCAGATCCTGGAGAAACTCGAAAGTGAGAAGAAACTCTGATGGGCCGCATCCGTGTCCTTCCGGAAAATTTGGCCAATAAGATCGCCGCCGGCGAGGTGATCGAGCGTCCGGCATCGATCGTGAAGGAGCTGGTGGAGAACTCATTGGACGCCGGTGCCCGCCTGATCGAGGTCGAGATTGAGCACGGTGGGAAAGCGCTCATCCGGGTCTCGGATAACGGAGCCGGCATGGACCGGGCCGACGCGGAGCTGGCCTTCCGGCGCCACGCCACCAGCAAGATCACCGGCCCGGAGGACTTGGAGGGGATCGGCTCCTTCGGTTTCCGGGGGGAGGCCCTGCCGAGCATCGCGGCGGTCTCCCGCTGCCGGCTGATCACGCGCAGCGAAAAGGATGGCTCCGGCACCGAGGTGGTGGTGGAAGGGGGCTCCCTGAAGGGGGTCCAGGAACACCCCTGCCGCAGAGGGACGATCGTCGAGGTGCGGGATCTCTTCTTCAACACGCCGGCCCGCAGGAAATTCCTGAAGGCCGATTCCACCGAGCTGGGGCAGGTCCAGGAGGTGGTTTCCCGGATGGCGTTGGGAACGCTGGGGACCCGCTTCGTCCTGAAGTCGGGGGAGAAGGTCTTGCTGGACCTCCCCGCGGCCGGCCGCCTGCTGGATCGGGCCGGTGCCCTGCTCGGCCCGGAGGCGCAGGGACAACTGCTGGAGCTGGACCGGCAGAACGCCGGCGTGCGGGTCTCCGGCTTGTTGGGCAAGCCGCCCTTGACCCGCGGCAACCGGAGCCAGATCCACCTGTTCGTGAACCGCCGGTGGGTCAAGTCCCTTCCTCTTTCCTACGCGCTCCAGGCCGGCTATCAGGGAATGCTGATGGAAGGCCGCTACCCGGTCGGCGTCCTTTTTCTCGATTTGGATCTGAAGCGGGTGGACGTGAACGTCCACCCGACCAAGCAGGAGGTCCGCGTCTCCCAGGAGCCGGAGGTTTGCTCCCTGGTCCGGAACGCCGTCCGGGAATGTTTGACGCAGGCGGCGGACCTGGCTCCCTCCCTCCTCAAGACGCCGGTTTCCTCGGGTGCCGCGCGGGATTACACGCTCCATGCCGGTCCCACGGGCCCGGAACCGTGGGGCGCCGTGATGGAAAGCGCTTCGGAGACCATTGCCATTAAGGGAAAACTGCGGATCACCCGCGTGCTGGGGCAGATCCACCGGACCTACCTGGCCGTTGAGACCGAGGAGGGCTTCGCGATCGTAGACCAGCACGCGGCGCACGAGCGGGTGGTGTTCGAGGCCCTGCTCAAGAGCATGCGCACCGGCCGGGCGGAGAAGCAGATGCTGTTTTTGGAGGAACTGCTGGAGGTCCACCCGCGGCAGAGGGAGCTTTTCCGGCAAGCGCTCCCTCTGTTGACAAAAATCGGTTTCGAGATCGAAGGGTTCGGGGAAGGAACCTCGGTGGTCCGGGCTTACCCGGCGGTGTTCGGGGAGGTCGATCCTTTGCAGGTGATCCGGACCTTCCTCGAGCAGGTGGAGGACGGGAAACTGCACACGGTGCTTGAGGAGAACCCCGAGGCCCTGGCGGCGCTGTGCGCCTGCAAGAAGCAGTCGGTCAAAGCGAACGACCCGATGGAGCCGGCCGCGACGCGCAAACTGCTGGAGCGGCTGGCCGTCTGCGAGAACCCGTTCACCTGCCCGCACGGCCGGCCGGTCCTCTTCACGCAGACGCTGTCCCAACTCGAGAAACAGTTCAAGAGGGCCTGATGGCGCTGAAACTCAAACTCTCCGACGATCAGATGTGCTTCGGCTGTGGGAGTAAGAACGCTCGAGGGCTCCGGCTGGGTTTTACGTTCGACGCCCGGCACCGCCGGATCCGGACCGAATGGACTCCCGCCAAGGAGCACCAGGGATACGCGGACATCGTGCACGGCGGGATGATCGGCCTGGTGCTGGATGAGCTGATGGGCAACCTGCTCTGGAAGCTGGGACACCCCAGCGTGACCGCGGAAATGACGGTCCGGTTTCGCCGCCCGGCTCATGTGGGAGAGCGGCTGGCCTGCGAAGCCCGCATCACCGAAGAGGTGAAGGGGAGGGCGCGGCCGGTCTACCGGATGGAGGCGGTTGCCCGGAATCGAAAAGGGGACTTGGTCGCGCAGGCGGCGGCCCGGTGCGTGCAGGTATGAAGAAGATCCTGATTGTCGAAGACGATGAGGACTTGTCCCGGCTGATCCGGACCCGGCTAGTCTCCGCCGGTTTCGATGCCTTGGCGGTGCCAGATGCCCTGTGGGGAGTCCAGCAACTCAATGAGTACAAGCCGGATTTAGTCATCTTGGACCTCCTGCTCCCGGCCGGAGGGGGGTTGACGGTCCTCCAACGATTAAAAACCTCTGTTTACACGACTCACATCCCAGTCCTAGTGATCAGCGGGATGGGGCCGGAGGGAGACCCCGAATACTTCAAGCAGATTGAAAACATGGGAGTGGATGGGTTCATCAAGAAACCGTTCGACGGGAAACAGCTGGCGGTGCATGTTCGCAGGATCCTGGGCGAGCAGGTTTCGGATGATCCGGTGAAGGACCCGGTGTGAAGGGACCGGCCCCCTCCCTGGTCCGGCGGGCGCGGGTCTTCGCCGCCCAGCGCCACGCGGGACAGCGGCGGAAGGGGGACGGCAAGCCGTTCATCACCCACCCGGTCGCGGTCGGCCGGATCCTGGCGCGCCAGGGAATGCCGGAGCACGTGGTGGCGGCCGGGCTTTTGCATGATGTCCTGGAAGACACTCCCACCCCTTCCTCGGAAATTGCCCGCCTGTTCGGCCGCCGCGTCGCCTCGCTGGTGGAAGAGGTGACGGAGCCGGATAAACGCCACTCCTGGGAGTATCGCAAGCGGGCTTACCTGCGCCATCTGAAGAAGGCCTCCCGCGGCGCCCTGTCCATCTCCTGCGCAGACAAACTGCACAACACCGCTTCACTGCTGGCCGCTTACCATCGGGAAGGCCCCGTGGTCTTTGACCGGTTCAGCCGCGGGATTGACCGGAAGGCGGAATACCACCGGGAGGTTTGCCAGGCAATCCGGCGGGCCTGGCCGGGCTGCCCGGGTTTAAGCCAACTCGAGCAGCTGGTGGGCCGGCTGGAAGAGGTCTCCCGGCGGCAGATGAATGCCGAACCGCGAGAGAGGGAGGCCAAGTTCCTGCCGCGCGGTCCGGCGGTTCTCAAGAAAATTGAGAAACTGAAGGCAATAGGCCGGTTCCGTTTGAAGAGCCGCCGCCTGG
>OBEQ011092474.1_pt1 | contig 34761 bp, 31 predicted proteins | sample 1670901 | NCBI WGS metagenome assembly OBEQ01 (sample SAMEA104232315, study PRJEB22302) | groundwater metagenome | biome: forest; feature: aquifer; material: groundwater | place: USA | collected 2011-08-07 | depth 5.4 m | reverse complement strand
CCCCACGAGATAATTAACCTTAGGTTAAGGTTCTCACGAGTAAAATGGAGACTTTGTCGACGATAAGATTTTTTCATCAAAAAAGTTGTAGTTTAAAAATTGTTAAAGTTAAACTCTGCAAAATGAGCAGTTAAGTGCTCCCCGAATAATCATCTTTTTGCTATATCCCAAATGTTTTCAAAAAAGTCTCTAAACTGATTGGCAATGAATTCTGAAGTTATAAGAATTCCGATTGGATTCTCATTCCACGAAATGATTATGACCTTGTCTTTAAAGATACTTATATTTGAAGGCGTAGGGAAAGTAATGAAGCGAATGGAATAATTTTTGTTGTTTTTGAGAATCTCTCTAGAGGACTCATGTGCAATACCTTTAACTTGTAATCCTTTTTCATGTCTGTAAATAGCATATTTAACATAAAGTTTTTCAACCGCTTCTTCATATTTTTCTCCGCTCCCTCCAAAGAAGAGATAACTTTCATTTCTCTTGCTATCCTCTATGACATCCCAAAGCATAGCTTTAATTGCTGGAATGCCGATAAATAGTTCTACGTTTTGTTTAATATGATGTTTGAGGTAACTTTTCATTAGTTTGGGTAAATGAACTTCCAGTTCCCTTTTTTGTGTTAAAATCTTTTGTTCTTGAATGGAAACGTAGTCCTTAATCTTAATTGGAGAAGTTGCTTGAAAGTATTTAGTCTTGTTTTTAGTAACAGAAGATACAAGCCCCTTACGCATTAACTTCTCAATAATTTCATATACTTTAGAACTAGAGATCTTTGACTCTGCTATAATTGGTCCAGATGTTGTTTGCCCAAGATGCAATAAGCTAAGATATACTTGAATTTCTCCTTTAGTTAATCCAATTTCTTCTAAATAACGTGTCTCCATAAATCAACTTAATTTTTTACTTTATATAAATCTTATTATTACTCCTCACCTGGGGGGAGATAATAAATTTAAATCGTACTCTTGCTAAAATAATATGTTCCATATACACGTTGATGCAACTAAAATGAACTCTGAATTTGAAAGAGATCTAGTGGAAAGACTTAATTTTTACAAAGTTAATTATTCTATAGATCGTAAGGAAGTTGACTTGGCTGAGGGTGAACCAGAACACGAGTATCATTTAACTTTGAAATTAGATTCATCTAGGGTCTTTAAGGACACTTGTAATGATATTTTCGGAATTATTGTGGCAAAAAAAACAATTGATTCAGGGTATGTAGAATGCGAGTTTGTTGCTCTTGATGATCGGCCTTCACACAGTCCTTACAAAGAAGTTGATGTACCATTTAAATTATCTATGAGATCGCCTCGGGCTGGAGCTTTTCGGGAAAGCGAACTTCATGTTACTCTTAGTAGAGATGAATCTGATCCTCGTTTAATAAAACATATTCATCATGACATAGGTATGCTTTCTGGTTTTATCCCAAAGGATTGGGGAGTAGCGCAAATATTTACTGCTCAAGGAACTCAATCACAAATAAATCAAATACGTGATCCTCTTGTAAATTATATCCATTCAGCGGGAGGTGCAGCGAGATGTTCCATAAAAGAAGAGCGAACTGTTCGCTATTGGATGAGTCATGCAGATGGAATAGGGTTGCCTTATGTTATTGATCAGATACATTTAGCTAAGGCTTAATATGGATTCAAGTTCTTATGATCAAATTGCTAAATCTTATTTAAAAACAGATTCTTCACTAACAAAAAAGTATGTTGCAACTCCGACCTTTATGAGATTAGTTGGAAAAACAAAAGATAAAAGAGTAATAGATTTTGGGTGTGGGAGTGGATATTCAACACGCCTCATAACTAACGCGATTTATCTAATGGGAATTGATTCTTCTCATGAGCAAATCATTCTTGCAAGGGATATAGAGAAGGACAAGAATCAAGGAATAATATACAAGCAATTAGATATTAGTAAAGATATTAATATGAAATTCAAAGCTTTTGATAAGGCAACAGCGTTTTATCTCTTACATTATGCTTCAACTAAAGAAGAACTTTATACATATTGTAAAAATATAGCTCGTTTTTTAAAATCTGGAGGGAAGTTAATTGTATTAAATAGCAATCCAGAATATCCAGAGCAACTTAATAGAAAATATGGGGTAGTTGCCACATTGGAGAACGGTTTAGTTGAAGGTACAAAAAGAAAAGTTACTTATCTAATAAATGAAAGGGAGTTGTGTAGTTTTAACACTTATTTTTGGAGTAAAAAAACATACGAGGAAGCATTACAAAAGGCTGGTTTTAGAAATATAGAATGGCATATCCCCTTAGTTTCGAAAGAAGGGGTAAAAATACGCGGTAAGGAATTTTGGAAGGAATTATTAGAAGAACCTTTCATTTGTGGTTTAACTGCGATTAAATCTTAACTTAGTTACACGCTCTTGCGGGAGCACCTAACTATTTCCAGAAATTCTTGTTGAGGATAAAATCCCCGAGATCATGCAAACATTAACCTTAGGTAACACGCCCCCACGATAAGTTAATCCTAAGGATTAACTTCCTGACATTTTCCTAGTGTTATAGAATTATTTTATATCCTAAAATTATTATCTAAAATGTTATCTAGAAAAATTTAAATAAGATTTATTATTTGTTTAGAGATGGATACATTGAAAAAGAAGACACGAATAAGAGCAGTTATTCTTACAGCAGATAAATTTGAGGATATGGAAGTATTCTTTCCATATTTTAGATTATTAGAAGAGGGTATAGATGTCACTATATCTGCTCCTGATAAAGGATCTATTGAAGGAGAACATGGCTATACAATAGATGTAGATGAGACTTTTGATAAAATAAATCCAGAAGATTATGATCTTTTGATAATTCCGGGAGGTTTTCCAGATGGGGCTCCAAGAATAGTAAGCAAAAATTCTAAGGCAATTAGTATAACAAAATCTTTTTTTGCTAAAAACAAACCTGTAGCATCAATTTGTCATGGACCCTATACGCTTGTTTCAGCAAATGTGGTTAAAGGAAGGCATCTAACTTCTTTTTGGCATGATAATGTGCCAGAAGAAATAAAGGAAGCCGGAGGAATTTATGAAGATAAAGAAGTGGTAGTTGATGGTAATCTTATTACTTCAAGATGGCCTCCAGATTTGCCTGTGTTTATGAGAGAGATTATGAATTTAATTAGAAAATAAGATTTTGCTCCTATCTAAATTTTTATTTATATTTTAGTTCAAAATCCAGATAAAGCAGTGAACTCAAAACATCTTTTATTTATTCGGTTTATGTAGCTAACTTAATCCTAAGGATAAACGCCCCCACGAGGAATTGAACCTCGCACTCATCCTTATTGCAAGGCTATTTACCGCAAGGATGCATTATATCCGATTAACTATGGGGGCTTGGTTGATTAAATAGGGAAGGGAGAAGCGTTTTAAAGATTTGCCTTTGATTTATTGAGGATAGATGTCAGTGCCTTTTTTGGCTGCTTTTTGAAGAACTCTGTTTTGGTGCTGAAGAGCAGATATTGTTCTTTGTAGCCCCTTTTCTACTCCTTCGTAATGGCTTCTCATCTTTTTTATTTGTGATAATAATTCATTTGTTTGATTTTTGTATTGGCGGGTTTGTGATTCTGTAAGATGTTTATAGGCTACTAATTGAGTTGGAAAATATTCTAAAAGCTGGGCAAGACCTTCTGGGGTGCCTGCAATGCGAGAATGAGGAAATAAATTTCTTTCTAATCCCATATTTTTTAATAATTCAGCTACTTGTGCGTAAGCATGGTTTGTTTGAATATTTTCTTCTGAGAGATTTTTTGGTTTTTCTTGGTTCATAATTATATAATAAAATCGTTTAATGTTTTGTATGAATGGAGTTCTTTCTGGGAGAACCAGAGGGCAATTTCTCTGTCTGCGTTTTCTACTGAATCTGAGGCGTGGGCTATATTTCTTAGAACTCTTGAGTTTGCGTCTGCAAGAGGATAGGATTCTGTTGAGGCGAGGTCGCCTCTTATTGTTCCGGGAGCCGCGGAGCGGGGCTCTGTGGAGCCGATGAGCTTTCTTGCTAATTCAACTGCATGAGGGGCTTCCAGTACCATCGCTATGACTGGACCTTCCATGAGGAATTTCATGTTCCAGCTCTGGATTGTTTTTCCTAATTCCATATGGTCTTTGTATTTCATTTTTTTTTTATCTTTCTCATAAGAGGCTTTTGTTTTTGCAAAGACATTTTTTGCCCATTCTTCATCTAAGAAGTAGTGGTTCTTTGCTAAATCCTGTGATGCTTGAACCATTTTTATTCCTACTATTTTTAATCCAGTTTCCTCAAATCTTGAGATAATTCTTCCTGCTAAACTTCTTTTTACTGCGTCTGGTTTTAATAACACAAGGGTTTTTTCTATTGTCATTTTTTCAGTTAGAAGTGACGGGTTTTAAACTTTGTTGTTTTAACAGATGATATATTTTTTAACGAGGGATAGTATAATCGATAGTTATCAGAAAGTCTGTCTTTTTTCTTGTTTCTGTTGTTTCAATCTCTTCTGCTTGTCTGCCTTTAATAGGTGTGGTTTTTTGTTTATTTTTGCAATTATAAGTAGTTTCTGCCCACATTACTATTTTTCCCTGATAGCTTTGTGCGATTGAATCTATGGTTAGAAAGGTGCTTAGTGCTTTTCCGTTGCGTCCATTGTAATCTTTAAGCAACTCTTTCATGCGAGGTAATTCAGTATTATCTAAAATATGTTCATTAACTTTTATTGCAACTTTTCCAAGATTTTTTCCTGCATTTTCTATAATTCCTAGCACATATTCAAGATTCGGTTTGAAATTTGTATCTTCTGTACTGGAATAGAGAGGTTTTTGTTTCATATTGGACGATTATTTCTATAAAGCTTAAAAAGGTTTGTGGTTTTTGGAATATATGGGAAAAGAAGAGGAATTAAAGAAATTAGAAGAAGAATGCAGGAAGGCAGATTTGCCTTTGAAAGAAAATGCAAAGAATCTAGTTTTTGGCAAGGGAAACTCTGGCGCAGATATTATGTTTGTTGGGGAGGCCGCGGGAAGGCAGGAAGATGAACAAGGATTGCCTTTTGTAGGCGCAGCAGGAAAGAATTTAGATGGGTTGCTGAATAAGGCAGGACTAAGTCTAAACGATGTCTATATTTGCAATATTTTAAAATATAGACCGCCGGAAAATAGGGATCCCTCGCCTCATGAGATTAGGACCCATACGCCTTGGCTTTTGGAACAGATAAAGGAGATAAAGCCGAAGATTGTGTGTTCTTTAGGAAATTATGCAACTAAGTTTTTTATGTCTGGGGGAAATGTTGATGATATGGAGAAACAGGAAGGAATTACGAAATTGCATGGGAAAGTGAGGATGATTGAAATTAGTGGATTGAAGATTAAACTGATTCCTTTGTTTCATCCTGCAGCTATTATTTATAATCGGAGTTTGTTGACTTCTTGGGAAAAGGATATTGAGATTGTTAAAGGGGAATTGGGGCGATAAGAGATTAGATGTTTGAAGAAAATAGCTGATATTATAATTGGAGAGAAAATTGTTAATGAAGATAACCAGAGCTGTTGGATATTAATTGGGTTTTTTATTAATTATTTTTTGTTTAATCTTTGTTTGGTTTTAGAGAGCGAACTTTAATGAACTTGTAGTGGGCTGACTTTGTTTCTTCGTTGTTAATTTTATCTTTTAAGGTATAGACTTTTTTGTTGTCTTTGATGTAGAATTTTAGTTTTGTCATGATTTTAGGTTTGTAGTAAGATATATATATATTCCCATTAAAAATTTAGGATTTACTTAGTTGTTAAATCTATGATGTAAGGAGGTTAATAATGAAAAAGAATTTAGCGATATTTGGTTTGATATTTGGAATTTTGGCTGTCTCTCTTGTTAGTGCTTTCTGGCCTTTTAGCGCTAATGGGAATGTTGTAAAGGTAGGAATTACCGATGTTTATACAAAAGCAGAGGTTGATAGCAAGTATAATTCTATTGACAAGAGGTTGATAAGGTTGGAAAGTGCTTCTTCAGGAGGTTCTTGTGCTACGAGTTGTAGGAAGATATGGAAAGTTAGAGAAATATATAATGGTACTATTGGCACAAGTGGAGATAGAGTAACTCTTGTGGATATAAAAACTAATGAGCAAAAGTCTATGACTCCTGTTAAAGAAGGGTTAGGCAATATAGTCTTAGATGGTATTAGTTATAATGTAACTTATGTTACTCCGGGTTATATTAGAGAAGGTTATTACATATTTCTTAATGGCCCTAATAATTTTGAGACTAGAGCTCTAAGAGATGGATATTTAGTAATTTAATTTGTTTTTATTTTTAATTTTTCTTTTATTTTATTTTTCTTTGTATTCAAAAATGGCTTTCTTTTCTTTGGCTTTTTTCCCTATTTGTTCTAAGAGGGATTGGATTTCTCTTTCTGCGTCTTTGAGGTTTTTTCCTGATTTGGATATTGAGAACTGTGATGAGCCGAGATAGGAGATTTTTGCATCTTTTATGTTCAGTATTTCTTTTATGTCAGAGAGGCCGGAGGAAGTAAAAGATTTAAGTATGAAGACTTTTTTTACTACTTTTTCTTTCTCTTTCTTTTCTGAGAGTATTTTTGAGAGCAGTTCTGCTTCTTTTTTTGAGAAGTATTTTTCTATAAGTTTTGAGTCTGTTTTTATTTCCTCAATAAATTCAGAAATAAGATAGAATGATTTTATGTTATCAATAATTTTTTGGTAATCGGACGAGATTGTTTTTAGCATACCAGAGAAGGTTTTTTCTTTTTTGTTCTCTTCTAAGACGGATTCTCTTTCTTTTCCTGTTACACGCCTGAAGGAAAGCTCTAAATGGTCAGGATAAACTCTAAGGACTTTACATACTATTTTTTTGTTGGGAGAAACGTACTCTCTGATGTTTCTTATTCTTCCTGCTGCAATTTCGGAGAAGACAATTGAGCCTTTTTCTCCGCCTTGCACATCCACGAAGACAGTTGTTCCTTCAACGCTTTTTACTGTGCAGAGAGCTAAATCATCTTCTTTTAATTTATTCATGGTATTATTTCCTGCACCCTTGCTTTTATTTTTGCTTTTCCACCACTGGTTTTGACTAAAAGAAGGTTGCATTGAGAGCATTTTGTTTTAATTGATGAATGGCTGTAGACTACCTGCTGATTGGAGCATCTGGGGCAGATTATTTTTAGAAATTTGTTATTTGTTATTTTCTTCTCCATGTGTAAAAGAGGGTAATTTTAGGGCTATTTATATTTTTATCAGCTCTAAGTCAAGGGTCCTTTTAAGCTCCTGAATGAATATTTCCTCTTTATCTTTGGAAATTAGGCAACCTGCAGCATTTGGGTGGCCTCCTACTTCTCCTCCGAGCGGGACAACGACGCTGTTGAGAACTTCGCGGACATTTCTGCCTTCTTTTCCTGCTAATCTTGCTGAGACTTTTATTTTATCCTGATTATAGGCGAGTGCGATAATTACTGTTCCTTTTTCGTATGTGGGAGAGTGGGAGATGATTGAAGTTATTGTGCCTATAATTGTGTCTTTTATCTTGTCTTTTGCGTTTATGATTGTGTAATTTTTCCCTGATATTTTTTCTAAGTCAGATATGTATTTTAGACCTGAAATGAGATTTTGTTTGTATTCTATGTATATTTTTTCTGCCTGCTGTCTTGCGGTGCTGTTACCCAGACAGAAGTTTAATGCTACATATGGATGATCCATTCTGCTACAGGCGTTTATTGATGCGGAGAGCTCTCTTGCATCTTCAAGCTTGTTGAAGAATTTTATCAGATAAAGGTTGCCTATTAATTCTTCTGGGTTTTTAGTGCCTGCTGAACGGAGCATTATTGCGGTGATTAGACTTGACATTTCTTCATCTGTTAATTCATAAAGCGCCTTGTAACCTTGAGAGGATTTTTCTATATTTGCATCTTTTAGGAGGGAGATAACGCCGGAATAGGAGCCAGTGACTCCGGGGATGTATGGGGATGAGGAATATTCAAGAGCTCTGTCAAGAGGTCTTGTTGAAGGATATAAAAGAAATCCTTTTTTCAATATCGTTTCAGAATCTTTTATTATTTCATCATATGTTTTTGAAAGATTTTTTTCGTGGGAATCTCCTACCATTCCTATTACTGCTAAATGGGCTAAATCTGAATTTTGTTTTGAAAGGGCTTTTGCGAAGAGATAGCAGATTGCAGAACTACAGATGTTGTCTGATTTTTTTATTTGAGGGTTTATCAGAGTTACATTTTTTGGGATTTCCTGCGTTATTTCGTGGTGGTCAAAAATAAAAATCGGTGTTTTCTTTTTTGCTAGATGAGATAGAGAGTTTGAGGCGAGGTCTAGGAAGATTAGGATTTTGTCTTCTGGGAGAGAGTTGATAAATTCTTCTTCTAAACCTTTTACTATCTGCATTGAGAACTTCTTGCGCCATCTCTGGAGGGCACGAGAAAAAATTGCTGCAGAGCAGATGCCGTCAGTATCGAAATGGCTTATTATTTTTATTTCTTTTTCTTTGCTTGCTGAATCTAACTGGTCAATTGCTTTTTTTAATGATTCAAACATTTTCACCTCTTTTATTTAGTTATGTAGCGAGAGACTTAAATATTTTATCTTACCTTTAATTCTCTCAAACATAGCTAAGGTATAATTATTGAATACTTAAGTCCTTAGTTATGCTCTACGAACTGCCCAGAGAGCTTTTGCAAGTGCTCTTTGAGAAGAGTAATCGTGTTTATTTAATTTAAAATGTTTTTTCAGGTTTTCTATTCTTTCCTCTATAATTTCTTTTTCTTTTTTATATGAGGAGTTTGATTCATCAAGAATTTTCTTTATTCTCTTCCCTGTATGCGCTTTTGATTTTGATACTCCGTGCTTGTCTCGTAATACAAGACCTATTCTTTCAGGAGAGTGCCCCTGCTTTGCTAAGTCTACTATAAGGGACTCTACTTCTTTTGGCTTAAGCTTTACCCATTCTGTTTTTGATTCTTCTTTTGTCATTTTAATTTTTAGAGATGTGGCTTTATAAAGATTACCTAGTAATCTTTAATCCTTCAACTTTCTAAATTGAAGTTTTTTAAACTATTCTGTTAAGATAATTAGCTTGTATTATTAGTATAAGGAGATAATTAATGCAGGGAGATAAGATTTAAAAAGGGGTTTTAATCTAAGACATTAGCAAAGATCCTTAGCTTTCAAGAGTCGAGCGAGGGGGAGCTCTTCATAACTTTATGTTATGATTTTGACCTTATATGCTGGAAGATAAATATGAAATTACCTAAAGAAACACACAGATATTGTCCTTACTGTAGGAAGCACACAGAACAAATTATAGCTACAGCTAAACAGAAAACAAGAGGGGCTGCGCATCCGATGTCTAGATGGGGAGCTTCAAGGGTAAAGTTAAGGAATTATAAATCTGGATTTGGAAACTTGGGAAGATTTAGTAAACCAGCGGTAAAGAACTGGAAGAGAAAGACAAAAGTAACTAGAAGAATTACTATAATGTATAAGTGCAAGGTGTGCGGGAAAATGAAAGGTATGGATAGGTCAATAAGAGCTGGTAGAGTAGAAATAGGAGATAAAATATCAAAATGATTATGGAAAAAAATAGCTTAAGTTATAATATGGGAGCATTATTAATAGATTTAATCACAGAAGGTTATGATAATTATTTGTTTGGTTCAACATATAATGCTTGCTTGAATGGTTTAGGAGGAAATAACTAAAATGGCGGAGCAAATAACAAAGTCCAAGAAAAATGTAAAGAAGAAGTTTTTTGATGTAGTTATTCCTTTGACTTCTGCTAAGGCAAATTTGTACGGGGCTGAAGCTGAAGAGTTTGAAGGAAGGGTTGTAAATATAGACTTAACGAAGAGCTTGAGAGGAAAGAATGTTGAGTATAAGTTGAGAGTGAAGAATAAGGATGGTGCGTTGATGGGTGAGCCGATAAGTCTTGCTGTCGCAGGAAGTTTTATAAGAAGAAGCATTAGGAAGGGAACTGATTATGTTGAAGATTCTTTTGTTGCAGAATGCAGAGATGGTAAAGTAATTATAAAGCCATTTTTGATAACAAGGAAGAGAGTTTCAAGGGCGATAAGAAAGAGTTTGAGAGAGAATACCAGAAAGTTTCTTGAGGGGCATTTGAAGGCGAGGAGCATTGAGGAAGTTATGAAAGATATTATGATCAATAAAATTCAGAAAGAACTTTCATTAAAATTGAAGAAGGTTTATCCTTTAGCTTTCTGCGAGATAAGGCATTTTGAGGTTGTTAAAGAAGAGAAGAAGCTGGATTGATAATTATAATAGCCAGTATTCTTTATTGAAAATTATTAATAATGTAAAAATGGATGTTGTGCATCTTAATTGCTAATATTTTTTTAATAGTTATTTATCATCCTCTTGGAATTCTCGGATTACATATGGGATTTCTTTCTATTTCATCTCCTAATAGTTCATAATATCTGTCTGTTGGTTCTGTTTCTCCTGTTGAAGGATTTCTTCTGTAAAGTGCATGAGGATCTTCTTGAGATAATCGTAGTTCATTTATTCTTTCAGGATTATCTAATAAATATTTTAGTGAAAGAGCCATAGATAATTTATGAGATTGTTATTTATTAATATTTGTGCTGTTCAAATCTAGGCTAATCTAAAGATTATGATAGCCCCACCCGGATTTGAACCGGGGTTTCGAGCGCCAAAGGCTCGCGTCCTTGACCACTAGACTATAGGGCTTTAATAAATACAGGAAAATGATGATTTAAAAGGTTTGTTAATACTGCTGTCTGTACCTTCCTCTTGATTCAACTTTTTTTAGTCTTTCTATAGCTATCTGTGCGTTTTTTGAAACTTTGTAGCCATTTATGATTGCTTCAAAGAATTCTTTATGGTGTGTGAAATGTTTTGCTTCTAAAGCTTCTTTTATTAGATGGAGATCTACGGCCTTGTCTTCTGGTTTTGCTGAAGTGAATGAGAGACCGAAGTCAATGAAATATAATTTGTTGTCTTTTTCTGATAAAATCATGTTTGAAGTTGTTAAGTCTCCGTGCATTATATTGTTGTCATGGATTTTTGATAGATTGATTCCTATTTGTTTGCAGACTTCCACGGCATCTTTTAGATTATCTAATGATTCAGATAGTTTTTTTCCTTTGATGTATTCTAATTCTAGTTTGTTATCTTTTACAGAAATAAGTTTTGGGACTGGGATGATGGATTGTAGTTTGGTTAAAATTGTTGCTTCTCTTTTTGTTCTTTGTTTTCTTATTTTTTCGTCTAAAAGAGGGAGGCGGTAAGATTTAGGTATCCTGTTTTTTGTGATTATATCTTTGTTTAGAGAGATTATTGCTTCTGCTCCCTGCTGGATTATCTTTGATGTCATTGTATATTTTTTAATATAAAATTAACAACCTCTTCTTGATTCATTTTATCAGTATTAATTACTATACTTTCTTTATCAAAAGAACCTTCATGTATTTTTCTTAGTTCTTCTATCTTTTCTTTTCCTAAACCTATATGTTGTTTTGTTTTTACTCTTTCTTTGTCTCTTTCAATAGCATTTTTAAGAGAAACTTCAAATTGGAATGTTATTATCTGATAATTATTTTGAGCTATTTCTTTTTTTAGGTATTTATGAAGTGTTTCTTTTGATGTTTCTTCTACTATAACGTTTCTTCTTAATGGCAGGACTTTTTTAAGAACATAAAATAAAATATCTTTGCTAATATCTTTCCAGTTTTCATCATCTAGATTTGAAAACATCCTCTTTATAGAATTATTATCTATGAAAATCCAGTTCTTTAGAATATTCTTGTCTTTAAAACTATAATCTCTTAAATTGTAAAAAGCAGTAGTTTTTCCACTAGCGTTTTTGCCTCTTAATATCACAATTTTTGGTTTGTTCATTTTAAAACTTCATTTTCCTGCCGAATTTCTTTGCTAATTTCATCATGGTTTTTTGGTCTAGGTTTCCATCCATCATAGATGATTGGGATTTAATCATTTCCTTGAGGACTTTGTATTGCTTTAGGAGGGAACGGACTTGGGTTGTTGTTGTGCCGGATCCCCTTGCTATACGCTGGATTCTTGATGTCTCTTTTTCTAATATTTCTGGGTTTTCTTTTTCATAAGGAGTCATGGAGTTGTATATGTGGCGATATCCTTTTATCTTTTGTTCTTGTGATTCGAAAACATCATCAGAGACTTTTTCTTTTACTTTGCTGAATCCTGGTATTAGGGAACCTAGTTTGGATAGTCCTCCCATTGAACTCATTGCTTCTATTTGCGAGATTAAATCGGTCATTGTTAGCTTTCCTTCTTTCATTCTCTCCTGTTGTGCTTCAATTTGCTTTTTGTCCATAACTGAATGGACTTTTTCCATTAGAGATTGAAGGTCTCCCATGCCTAACAAACGGGAGAGGAAAGATTCTGGATTGAATGATTCTAAGTCAGAAGGTTTTTCTCCTACTCCTATGAATATAACTGGGGCTTTAACTTCTGCGCATGCTGTGAGAGCGCCTCCAGCTTTTGCTGTAGAGTCCATACGGGTGATAATTACTCCAGATACATTAGCTGAATCTTTGAATGCTTTTGCCTGCGCTTTTGCTGATTGGCCAATATCGGCAGGCATTACGAGGATTGTTTCTGTTGGTTTTATTAATTTTGAAAGAGATTTTATTTCATCTATTAAATCTGATGAGAGTGCGTCTCTTCCTGCTGTGTCTACAAGAATTATATCATATTTTTCTAAGTCTTCTTTATGTTTGTTCCAGATTTTCTTTGCATCTTTTTGTTCTTTGTCTATAAATGAAGGGATGTTTATCTTTTGGCAGACTTGGAATAACTGCTCCTGTGCTGCGGGGCGATGGACATCAAGTGAAATGGCTGCTACCTTGTATCCTCTTTTGGAGTAGTAGGAACCTAATTTTCCTATTGTTGTTGTTTTTCCTGCGCCGTATAGACCAACAAGCATGAAGATATTCTTTTTTCCTAGAATTAGTTCTCTTTTTTCACCTAAGATTGAAAGAAGTTCATCGTGCAATAGCTTTATGATATGCTCCTTTTTTTCTACTCCTGATATTCTTTCATCTAATGCAGACTGTTTTAACTTCTTTGTTAATTCTAAGACGAGGGAGATATTAACGTCTGCTTCTATAAGTGCTCTTTGAAGGTCTTTTATTATTGAATCAACTAGGGCTTTGTCTAGGAATATTGCGTTGGCTATTTTATCTGTTGTTTTTTTTAGGGCTGCTGATAGTTTTTCAAACATCATTAAAAATGGAGCAAAAAGATACTATTAAAGGTTTTGGGTAAGAGAGAAATTGTTAATCAAAAAGTCCCTTTATTTTTACAGCATCTTAAAAGGTGCGGTTTGTGTAGGGGACTTTTGGATGCTCAAGACACTGCCACATCCTAAGGGATATGGTTCTCTGTTAAGTGTCTTGACATAATTAAATATAGACATATAATTTTGTTTAATGTTTTATTTCATTAATATGTATAGCTTTATAGGATAAAAATATGTAGAGTAACTGATTAAGACAGAGAAATAATCTTTATATAGTCTTTTTATCTGTTTTAAATATAAAAAAGAGTTGTTCTACATGGTGCACAAGAGGTATATAAAAAGAGGGGGAAAGATACACGGACCTTATTATTATGAATCTTACAGGGAAGATGGAAAGGTAAAGAAGAGGTATATTGGGACATCTCTTAACATTAAGAAAAGAAATATACGGAAAGTTGTTCTACATCTAACAATTGTATTTTTTGCTTTAGTTTTAATTTTTAGTTTTTTTTATCTGGAAGCACAGAACAAGACTATGAGCGAAGAAGTAAGAAGAGCTACCGGTTTTTTGAGGGGCATTATAGGCGGTGCCGTTGATGGGGCAAATAATGAATCTAATGACTCTTTAATTGTTCAGAATGAAGTTGATACTAGTGTTAATATTACTAAAGGGAACAAAAGTGCCTTTTTGAGCAATGAAACCAAGTTTAATAATACTTTTGGAAATGAAACTATTTTGAATAATACGATAAATTCGACATTTGAAAATTCTTTTTCTGTTAATGCTACTATGGGAAATGAAAGCAACATGATGGAAAATAAGAGTATTTTAGAAGAGGTTAATCAAACTAAACTTAAATTAATTAAAGATCTATCATCTATTAGAATTGGTCTTAATGGGACAGGTAAAATTAATATCAGCGAGTATTTTTCAGGCGCTGAAAATTATTCTTTAGATGCATTAAATATCAGATTTTCTTTTGGTGGGGAAGTTGTTACTTTAATTCCTGATGAAGGATTTAAAGGTGCAAGGCAGGCTAAGATAATTGCTTATGCTGGAAACGAAAGTCTCGAAAGCAATCAGTTTACTATTTTAGTATCTTCTATGAATGTAAATATTCAAACATCTAAAGTTGGACAAATAAAAGTTGGAGAGCCAGTTAAATGGGTAAAGAATGTTTCTTTGGAAGCGGCTGACAATGTAAGTATTGAATTGCCCAAGGAAGCAGAGAATGTAAGTGTTAGTAAGATTGAGAAGGGTGAGGCGAAAGAGGCAGAGGTTACTATTCAGAGGGTAAGTTTGAGCGGCAATGCGGTAAAGATTTATCCTAAGGAATTTAGTTTTGCTGAACTGTTAAGAAGTTTTTTGAGATTTATTGGTTTCGCTGTAGATGAAGGTGTGTCTGGAGAAGACGGAAGAGCTGTTGAAGTTGTTCTGCAAGATAATGCGACTGAATATATTATTGAATATGAGACGCCAGCACCAGAGGCATTTGAGGAGGCAACGAGTGATGGAAAAAAAATAATTATTTCTGGACCTGACAATTTGAATTATACTGATGTTTTGGCTTATACAACAATTTCTGAAGTTCTTAAAGTCGGGCAGGAAAATGTGATAGTAGTAAAATGGGTTGAGAATGGGACTCTAATTCCTTTTGATGCTTATGATTTGGATGGAAATGGTTATCTGGATTATGTTGAGTGGAGCGTTCCTCATTTGAGCAATCAGACATTTGAAATTATTTTAATCAGCGATGCACAGGAGCTTGATGAAAATAAGACTTTTATCAGGAATGTTTATGAGCAGGTAAGAGCGCGCGATGGAAATTGGAGCGGAGAGATTGAGGCGGGGAGATATGTAAGAGTTAAATTTGAAAGGAATCTGACTTCTTCTAATGATATTACTATTTATGCGAGAAGCAATGGAACAAATGCTTCTATTGGAGTTTATGAGAAAGGAGAGAACAACGAGATTGCTAATTTTGGGTTGATAAATGAGGATAAGAAATACAAAATATTTTTAACTAATTTAAGTGGGATAAAGGATACATTTGATTTGCTTGTGCAAAATGGGGCGATAGATTTTGATTTTATAATTGATCCCATTTTTAATGATACTTTTCTTATTAATAATGGAACCAGCGTTACTTTAGGGGCGATAAGCACTCCTGCGGTGAATCTTAAGGCGCAGAGTTGGAACAGGACTTTTGCATATGTGGATGATTTTGGTGTTTTGTCTTCGAGTGAGGATATAGGCACTGATGTTCCAGTTTATTTGAATGATCTTGATTTTGGGACTTCAAACTTTACCATTTCAATGTGGTTTAATGCTTCGGTTCTTACTGGAACGCAGGTATTATTTTCTAAAAATTATGCTCTTTCAAATCCTGTTGTTGGATATAGATTAGAATTACATGATAATAAATTAAATGTGTCTCTTGCTGATGGGACTAACACGTTAAATAATGCAACGCTGATAAATAATCTTGTTACAAACAGATGGTATAATCTTGTTGCAGTTTTTGCTAGACCTGCTAAAATTACTTTATATCTTGATGGAGTTCAGATACAGAACTTTAGTTCAGCACAGCCGACTGGATCTATTTCAAATGATTATAACACTTTTATAGGAGCTTCTGGGACTGTTGATGTAAATGGTTATTATATTGATGCACTCAATGGAACAGTAGACGAAGTTAGAGTTTATAACACTACATTGACAATTAGCGATGTACTTCTTATAAACCAGTCGGGATTTGGACAGAATTTCAGTGTACTAAATAACGCCAATGATTCAAATTTAGTTTTATATCTTCCATTTAATGAAAATTCTGGGACGACAGCACACAGCATAGAGAGGTATACAAAGCGAAACTTTACTCTGGGGGGAAGATGGTATAGTGATAAAGTAGCAGTCACTTTGCCGAGCACTTCTTATATTCAATCAGGAAATAATTTTACACTTACAGATATAAATTATGCGTGGAGTGAGTTGAATATAAGTTATACTGAACAATCTGCTGTTGCTGGTGCAAATTTAATATATAGATGTGGAATAATAAATGCAAGCGGAATTTATTATTTGAATCAGAGCTTTTCAGCTGCAGGAACTTGCATTGACATACAAGTTGATAATGTGCAGATTAATGGAACCGGATTTACTATTACTGGGAATGGGGCGGGGGTTGCGATAAATGCTTCTAATTCAACATTTACAAATACATCTACTAATGGGGCGTTTATAAGAAGCAATATTACAATTAGGGATATTACTTTAACCAATTTTAAGGAGAGTATTATTTCTAGTGGTCCTTTATGTACTGGATGTGCATCTGCTCCTAGTAACTTTAACTTTAGGGGAGGAAATTTAACTATTATTAACTCTGTTATGGGAAATGTCAGCGCTGTTGGAGGATCAAGAAATCTTGGAAGCAACAATGGTGCTGGGCAGGGAGGAGAGATATTAATAATAAACTCTACACTAGATACTGTTTTAGCTAATTCTGGAAATGCTAGTGATAGCAATGGTCCTGCAAGTCTTGGTGGGAAGGTAACTATAATCAATTCAAGTGTCAATATTGTTTCTGCTGTTGGATATAAGTGCGCTGGTGGAAGTGGATGCGCTAGCTCTCCTGTAGGAGGCGGAGGCGGAGATATTTTATTAATTAATTCGGTGCTGAAAACTTATGCCAATGCAAGCGGCTCAGGAAATGATTATGGAGGCTACATATATGTTGAGAATTCAAGTGTAAACGGTTCAAAGCTTTATGCTTACTCTGGAGGTTTCTCTGCAGCTCCTGGGGGGATAATAAATATTACGGGAAGAAATGTTAATTTAAGCAATGCTCTTATTGATGTAGGGGGAGGGAGAGCTACTCGTTGGGGCAAGTTGGTAATAAACTATACTAATTCATTTGAAGATGCTTATACTTTCTATCCGGCTGATAATTTTACATTAAGTATTTTTAGCAATAATGGAGAAGTTATTTGGGGAAATATAACTAGAAATAGTGTAAACAATTTAAGCCGTCTTATTAACATAACAAATAATTTTGCTGAAGTTAATGTAAGCTCTCTGCCTGGGCTAAATACAACGGCAAATATTACCCTTTATAATATTGCAACTAATCTGCAGAATCCAATTATTTTATATAATAATATTATGACATGCACTAGTTCATCAAAACCAGCATGCACGAACTTAACTATGTTAAATGCTGGCACGGTTTCATTTAATGTTTCGTCTTGGAGTAATTATAGTATTGTGCAGTTTGACCATGCAAATCCGCAAGTTTATTTGATTTCGCCTGCAAATGGTTCTTCTACAACGACAGCATTGATATACTTTTCTGCGAACTTTTCTGATAATGTGAATTTGACGAATGCAACATTTTATTTAATGAATTCAACTAACAGTTCAATAGCTACTAATTTTACTGCTCTTACTGGAACTGGAACAGCCAACAGTACGACATTATCTGTTAATCTTCCTAGTGCTGGAATTTATTATTGGAATTATCTTGCTTATGATAATTCTTCAAACAAGGCATTTAATCTTACGAATTGGAGCGTGGCATATACAATTTCTGAAAGTCCCGGAGGTTCTACCGGAGGGGAGGGTGGAGGTTCTGGCGGAAGGAAAGGGGCAACTGGCGGAAATAGGAGTAGTTGTGTTGAGGGATATAATTGTGCAGAGTGGAGCGAGTGTGTTGGGGAGAGGCAGAGTAGGGAATGTATAAATTCTACAATTATTAATGGGATTTGCGAGGAGCAAAGCAGTACGGAGATGAGGGCGTGCGAGATTTGTGCTCCGGATGTTTCATGTTCGTGGAGTTCGTGCAGTTCAAATATATCTATTGGGAATTGTGTTGATGCAAAAGGATGCGCTGGAGATTATAGTTTAAATGTTAGCTGTGCTGTTGAAGGTTGTAAACCAAAGTATAATTGTAGGGAATGGGGGGCGTGTGAATATGGGCAGAATGCGGGAGATGTTCTGGCGGGAGATATAAAATATTTGGGAGTTAAGAGCAGGGAGTGCAAGGATATTAGCGGATGTTCTGTTGGTTATACAGACAAGCAGAGCTGTTCTTCTGATTTTGAGATAAAGACCAATAAAGAGGAAATATGCGGCGGAGAATATTTAGTTTCTTCGAGTATTGAGAGCGAGAAGCCAGTAAGCACGATAAATATAGAATCTTGGAAAGCTGATAAATTGGATGTTGGATTTGTGCAGAATGATGTTTTGTTCTGTTCTACATGCTATAATGGAATCAGGGATGCTGATGAAATTGGTGTGGATTGCGGAGGAAGCTGCAAGGAGTGTGCTTCGGATAGAACTAACTTTATAGATTACGCAAAAAATAAAGTTTATAATTTAATAGATAATGAAATAATAAGGAATTATATATGGCTTATTTTATTAATAATATTACTTATTATTTACTTTATTTGGCTATGGCTTTTTTTCTTGTATAAGAGAAGGAAGGAGAAAGAGGAGGAGAAAAAGAAACATCATCGTAAGAAATTTCATAAAATTAAATATAAATAGCTGATATTATTGATTGAGAGGGAAATAATTAATAAGATGGACCAGAGCTTTGTTAATATTTTTATATTTATTATCTTATAAGATATATAAGGTAATGACAAATGATGGTGAGTTAATAGTATCTGGATAATAGGCGAGTGGTAGCGAGAAAATATGATAACTAGGCTATTTTTATTCCAGCCCGATATTTTTTAATACTGTTGATTTTGTGAATGGAGTTAAATCGTCATACTTTTGTCCGGTTCCTAGGAAGTAGATTGGTTTTCCTGTGACTTGTGAGACGGAAAGGATTGTGCCTGCTTTTTCGTCAATGTCAGCTTTTGTTAAGATAATGCCGTCAATTCCTATTGATTCATTGAAAGTTTTTGCCTGTTCAACAGCGTCATTTCCTGTTATGGATTCTGCTACAAATAGTTTTAGAGAGGGTTTTGAGATTCTTACTATTTTTTCCATTTCTTTCAGCAAATTGACTTTTGTGTACATTCTTCCTGCTGTGTCTATTAATACTGCTTGTATTTTATTTTTCTTTGCGTAGCTAATTGCGTCGAAAGCGACCGAGGAGGGGTCGGCTCCATAGGAAGATGAGATAACTGGAATGTTTAGGTCTTTTGCATGTGTCTGAAGCTGTTCTATTGAGGCGGCTCTGAAAGTATCTCCTGCAGCTAGAACTACGGAGATTTTATTTTTTTTAAGGTAGTGAGCTAATTTTGCTATTGATGTTGTTTTTCCTGAACCGTTTATTCCGAAAAATAGGATTACATAGGGCTCCAGAGAGGATTTTATGTTATTGATTAGATTTGGGGGTTCAATAATTAGGGAGAGGATTGCTTCTTTTAGTGATGACAGGATTGTTTCGTCAATTTGTGATTTCTTTATCGAGATTCCTACTAAGTCTTTTGCTAAGGATTGCTTAATTTTGTCAACTGCTTCTAAGGCGACATTATTTTCTAATAAAGTCATTTCTAGTTCTTCAAATAGTTCGTCAAACTGTTCTTGTGTTAGGACTGAAGATAACAGCTTTTTCTTTAGTTTGGAGAAAAAGCCTTCCTTTTTTTCTGTTATTTCTTCTAATTCTTGTTTGGGGGTTTCTTTGCCATTACGCATAGGCTTCGCGAGGCTTGGAATGTGGGAGGGAGCTTCTTTGATAGCTTCTAAGTTTGGCTGGTATTGAAGACTCGATGTTGAGAATGATGTGGGGACTTCTTCCTCTATTTTTTCTGCTTCTTCTTTTAATTGTTCTTCAATTGTTTTTTCTTTTTTCTTTTTTCTTTTTTCAACAGCTTTTTCTTTTTTAGTTTTGACTATCTTTTCTTTCTTTAGTTTTTCTTTACTTTTCTTTTTTTCTACAACTTCTTCTACTCTTTCTTCAGTCTTTTTGAAGAAGCCAGATAGTTTTTTTCTTAGTGCGTCAAACATGAATTTTGAAGATAAATTAGGTTTATAAAGATTAACAGGTTGATTGTAAAATGAAGAGGAAAATATATTTATTCAGGCATGGGACAACTACCGATAATGCAAATGGTGTTTTTTCTGGATGGAGGGATGTGGGATTGAATGAGAAGGGAAAGAGGGATGCGGAGATTGTGGCTTTGAGATTGAAGGGGACGAAGATTGATGTATTTTTCCATTCGGGTATGAAGAGGAGCAAACAGACTTTGAATGAGGTGTTGAAGTTTCATAAGGGCAAAAGAGAAATAACAGAGGACGAGAGAATTAAGGAGAGGAGTTATGGGAATCTGCAGGGGAAGACACATTTAGAAATTGTTAAGAAATTTGGACCTGAAAAGTATGATAAGTGGCATAGAAGTTATGATGTCAGGCCTCCTGGAGGAGAGAGCATGAGGGATGTTGAGAAAAGGGTTTTGAGTTTTATCGGATATTTATTGAAAATGATGGGGGATGATAAAGTTAATGTAGCAATTTCTGCTCATGGAAATTCAATGAGGGCTTTTAGGAAGTGTTTTGAGGGGTTAACCATTAGTGAGATGATTGGTTTGTATAATGATTATGAGAAAGTTTATGAGTATGAGGTTTCTGTTTGATAAATAGAATATAAATTTATTTAAAGGTGTCATTTTCTGTTTTATTATGCCATTACTATTAGGCGATAAGAATACTGAAGATGCTCATCTTGATCATGGAAATATAGATTTTAATGCATTATTTCATGACAATGAAAGAAGATATTTTAATATACATCTAGTTGGCGTGAGGAAGTATGGAAGAAGAGCTCATAAGTTTGGTACGAAGCCAATCTCTGAGGCGAGGTCGGTTTCACCTTTGGAGCTTTCTCTTTTGATTTCTTCTAGCAAAGGAGTTACAAATTCAAGAGTAGAGCCAGATTATTATGTTGAAAGCAGACCTTATGATATTTTGTTAAAAACACTTGATAATGCTGTTGTTAATTTTGAGAATTTCCAAGGATTACATTATGGTGTTATGGGGCCTTCTTTGGAAAGTGAAATAGAAGGTATAGGCAAAGGAAGACCTAAAAGTGTGATAAAATTGTCTAGAGATTATTTATTGCCTTCTACTAGTGAAGAACCATTTTTTTCAAATGTTATTTCAAGAGAGGATATGTGGAGTCTTGTTAATAAGTTTCCGGACAGACCCAAAAGACAGATAAGCAGAGCTGAATATGAAGATTATATCTCTAAATGGTCTAAAGCCAGCTTTGAATTTAATAAGGCTATACTTAACTTATTCTCTTCTGATAATATTTTGTCTTATAAAAATATAAATAGAAAATTAGTTTTGCCAGAGCACAAAGAGCATCCTATATTTTCTTTGGGTGGAAAAGGATTTACCGGAAAAAATGATGAGGATAAATATTTTACTAATTCTTTTAAAAAGATGGGCATATTTTTATTTGGCACTGATAGAGTAATCAGAGATAATTTAATAGGTCATGACCAGTGGGCTTTTCATTTTGCTGAATGTTTGGGCTCATTTATAGTATAGGTTGTTTCTAATCAGTCTTTAATAAATTCACTGCCAAAGTTTGAAGGGATAGAATATCCTTTAGCAGGGCTTGGGATTTCTTCTGCTATACTTGCTGATTCTCTATTCAGGATTTATAAGACACATATTGAGCATCCAAGGAGAAGGTCTGGAATAGTAGGCGGAGCATATGAAAGATTAATTCAAGGAAAAGTATTTTTTAGGGAATAGGTTTAAGATTGAATATTGAAAAATTGATTAGCTTATGTTATTTATTGACAGATTGTTAATGGATAAACCAGATTTTTTATAATGTATAATAAGCTAGATTAAAATTAAATTATAAATATTTATAAGCAATACAGGATTTTTACATTAGTTAGGATTTATTCTATAATAATTTTGGCTATTTTTTCGTGTAACTATATTTTTATAAACATGTAAAGAGAGAGAAAAATATGATATCATATAATGATTTGTATGAGATATTGAGAAAGGAGAAATATTCTGAGACATTGCAAGTATTGCCAAAGGGGTTTGTTGAGGATATTGCACAGTATTTAAGTGATAAGAAGGAGATGGGGGGAGAGAAGGAGGATGATTTATTTGCTGATAGTGTTTTGAAAGCGAAGAAGCAGCTTGAGAATGCTATTTCTATATTTAAGGAGCTTATGTTAAGGAGAAAGAAGAAATTGCTTAATCTGGTTTTTGTGGCTGCGGAAACGGGAATAATGAAGAGGGATTATGAGAATATGCTTGCACATGAGAGAGATGTTTTTGATAGGTTAGTGAAGGCTTTTGAAGATGGAGATAAGGAGATGGGAAAAATACTGAATGGGAAAAAGGGACATGAGGACAAGCATAAGATGATAATATTTAATCAGGGTGTTGAGCAGTTTGTTGGGCATAAGGGGGAAGCGATAGGCCCCTTTGCTTCGGGGGAGCTTGCTAATCTTGATGCTGAAATTGCAGATATTTTAGTTAAGGGGGGGAAGGCAGGGTATGTTGATGAGTGATATCAATATAGAGTTATTTTAATTAGAATCTGAAGTTTTTAAGTTTCTAATTTCTTTTAAGAATTCTTTTACAGACATTTTTTTGAATTTTCCTTCTTCAATCTGTTTCCAGGCATCTTTAACTCTTTTAGTCTTTTTTTATTTACCATATTGAAAAAGCCTCTAGAGGGATTTGAACCCCCGACCCTCAGTTCTCATGAAACAAGTTTCCTGAGCGAAACACGCTCTACTTGTTTTTACAAAACTGATGCTCTACCCCTGAGCTATAGAGGCATGATATTATTGATTTCGGAAGGGTTAAAAAGGTTTTCATTTTCAATTTTGTATGATATATGTTATTGAGCACTTGGAGGAAGAACTTGGAGAATGGTGTTTGATTGAGTATGAACATATTTCAAAGATTGTGGGGGCTGGGAATTTATGGATAACTAATTTGAGAGGAATGAATGGGAAGGAAAAATTGGAGAAGTTTTCTAAGGTTTTTGATGAAGAAGCTATAAATATTATTGGCGATAGTGATGAAGTTGGTATTTTAGATCCTGAAGTTGAGAAGACATTAAGGCGTAGTGATTGTTTTAAAATAAAATATTTTGTTTTTGGAGGGATATTGGGAGATTATCCTCCTAGGAAGAGGACAGAGAAAGAATTGAGCTGGAAATTTGAAAAAGCTAGGAAGTTTAATTTGGGTAGGGAACAGATGGCAACTGATAATGCTGTGTATGTTGTGTCGCAGATAGTGAAGGGGAGGGAGCTTGAGGATATAGAGTTTGTTGATGGAATTTCTATTAAGATAAATAGTATTTTGACTACTGAACTTCCATTTAAATATGTAAAAGTGAAAGGGAAGGGATTGATTTCTGAAAAGCTTGTTAAGTATGTTAAAAGGAAAGACGGCGAAGAATAATATCTGGTGTTATTTGTTAAAAATTATGTTAATTAAGTAAACCAGGGAGGTTATTATTAATAATTTCTTCTATTAATTATTTTGCTAATAATCTTAATAATTTTACTCTATAAACTGGCCCAACCAAGAATCGAACTTGGACCTAATCCATTTTGAGTAAACTCGTCAAGGATTCGTTCTACCACTATACTATTGGGCCTTAAATTTCTTAAAATTGTACTGTATATAAGGTTTGTTAGTGGCTTTACTTAGTAAGTTAGTAAGTAATTAACTTAGTTAATAAGTAAAGTTTAAATATGAATGCAGGTTAAAGATAAATAAATAAGAGGATTAATGAAGAAATATTTACTTTTAGTTGAGGATGAGGATATTTGGGAGAAATTTAAGAAGGTTATTGATAAGGATATTAACAGCTCAATAATTGAGTTAATTAAAAAAAGAGTAAAAGGAGGAAACCATGATAAATAGGAGGGGACAGGTTGTGATTTATGTGATTATTGCAATTATAATAGTTGGAATAATTGTTTCTGTTGTGTTATTGAGAGGGAGAATTGGAGGTTCTGAAGTGCCTTCAGAATTGCAGGGAGTGTATGATTATTATCAGGGATGCATTGAAGATACTACTAAGATAGCTTTAGGAATATCTGGAACGCAGGGAGGGAGAATTGATACTGGAGCTTTTATTCCAGGGAGCGATTATGCTCCATTCTCAAATAAGCTGAACTTCTTGGGCTTTTCTGTACCTTATTGGTATTATGTTTCTGGAAATGGATTGATAAAGGAGAATGTGCCTACTCAAAGTGATGTTGAAAAAGAGATTGGAAATTATGTTTCTACACAACTCACAAATTGTAATTTTGACAGCTTTAGAGAGCAGGGATATAGTGTGAGTGTTGGAGATGTGAAGGATGTAAGAGTTGTTGTTAAAGAGGGAACAGTTAAAGTTGATGTTAACTCACAGTTGGTTGTCTCAAAAGGAAATTCAACTGCAACGAAGAGTACACATAGTGCTGAAGTCCAGAGTAAGTTTGGAAAGTTTTATAGACTGGCGATGGAGATTTATAGCAAGGAGAAAAAAGATGCATTTTTGGAAAATTATAGTGTTGATATATTAAGATTGAATGCTCCAGTTGATGGAGTTGAAATACAGTGCTCTCCTAAAATATGGAAAACGCAGGAAGTTGTTCAGGGTTTGAAAGATGGATTAGAGGGAAATATCGCTTCTTTGAAATTTAATGGAAATTATTATACTCTGAATGATGACAAGGATAAGTATTTTGTAATTGACAAGGGTGTTGATGAAAGTGTTAATTTGATTTATTCTAAAGAATGGCCTTCTAAAATTGAAATTGTTGGTGATGGAGTTGACGATAATTTAATGGTTGCTGAGCCGGTTGGGACACAGGAAGGAATGGGAGTTATGGGCTTTTGTTATGTTCCTTATCATTATGTTTATGATGTTTCTTATCCTGTAATGGTGCAGGTTTATGATGGCGAGGATATATTCCAGTTTCCTGTTGTTGTTGTAATTGATAATAATGAAGCGAGAAAATTCCAATATAGTGGAGATGTAGATTATTTAGCACAGGATGATTTTGATTTGTGTCAGTATAGGAATACAGAGACTAAGATTAATTTGTATGATTCAAATTTGAATGCAGTTAATGGGCAGGTGTCTTATGAGTGTTTCAATCAGAAGTGTTTGTTAGGAGACAGTAAGAATGGAGTTTATACTGGGGCGATTCCAAGCTGTGTTAATGGATATATTGATGTGAAAGTTGAAGGTTTTGCGGAGAAGAAACAATTATTTTCAAGCAATGCTGAAGCTCAGGCAGATGTTATTTTGGATAGGGAAAATGAGGTTCAGATAAATGTAAAGATGGATGGGCAGGATGTTAAGAGAGATGCTGTTGTCTTATTTACTGCCGAAGATGGAACTAGTGTGAGTGCATATCTGCCTGATGTTAAGAGTGTTAAATTGAAAGAGGGAAACTACAAAATTAAAACCTATGTTTATTCTAATTCAAGTATAGTTATTCCTGAAAGCACTAAGACAGAGTGCAGGGATGTTCCAAGAAGCGGGATTGCTGGAATATTTGGAGGGACGAAAGAAGAATGTTTTGATATTAAGATTCCATCTGTAAATATTGATTATGCTTTAGTCGGAGGGGGACAGAGTGAGGAATACCTTTTGGAAAGCGAGCTACAAAAGGGAAGCATAAATATTTTTGCTAATGGATTTGGAAAACCAAAGACTATTGAAGAATTGCAGACGAATTATGAGGCTGCTGAATCTACTGGATTGGAGGTTGGATTTTGATGATTGATAATAGCCATAATAATTATAGAAATAATAGCCATAATAATTATAGAAATAATAGAAAGTTAGATGTTAACAATTCTGATAGGTTTAACAGTAATTATAATAAAAGATTAATCATTAATAGCAACTCTGTTTTTACTATTAATACTTTTCTATCTAATGTGAAAAATAATCTATCTTCTGGTTTATACATTAATAAATTTTTATTTTTTTCTGTTCTATTGATCTTCTTGGCTGGAAGCGCAAGTGCTGCTTATTCTACTTCTACTTTTGGTAGTTCAACATCAAGCAGTTTATCAAATCAGTATAGATATCAGGGGGGATTTGATACCTATTATTCACAGTCTGACATAAATACTTATTGGCCTATTTTAGGAAATGATGGAGCACAATGCGAGGCGAGACAGGATATTCTATTAAGTATTGCTCCTGCAGGATGCACACCAAGAGTTGTTAGAAGTGATTTACTGGCTGAGCAGAATGTGCCTGTTTTCTGTCAGATAGATGCTTTACAAGTAAATCCATTAATTGATATAAAACAAATTAAAAATATAAGATTTTCAGGAAAATATCCTGAAGGAGTTGTTGGAACAGGATTTCATCCTGCAAGAGCGGCGTTGAATACTCGTGACAAGCTTTTGGGAGATCCTATAATAAACAATATAGGATATGTAGTTGTTGTGCTGAAGAAGCAGCCAGAGGAGAGTAAACTGCCAGAGAGCATAAGCGTCAACTTGAGTGCGCAGATAGATTATTACAGCCAGAATGCTTTTGGGGTTGGAAGAAATGAATTTATTTTGAAGCCAACTTCTGATGCTGATTGGGCGAATGAAAGAAATAAAAATGGATTCTGGAAGGGGCAATATTTTGTAAGATTGGAGCAGGCAGACCAGAATAAAGCAGTTGTAAGTTTATATTATGGAGATAAGAAAATTTCTACTACCTCAGTTGAGAGAGGGAAACAGAGTACACAGCCGATTTATCTTCCAGGTCTTTTCTGCAGAGCAGGAGTTTATGTTGCTTATACAGGATTTGTTGGTGCTAAAGAGACTGCGAGAGTTGAGGTTACAACTGGGAGTGAGACAACAGCGCAGGATGTTTATGTTGGAAGCAGATTTATGGGGGATGCGTGCACTGTAAGCAAGATAGATATCATTCGTGATAACGCAGGAGATTCTGATGATGGGACTTTGGAGTTTAGCTGTTCAGGAAATTCTGGAAGATTCAAATTGGGAATAGAGGGGAGGGATAGTATAAATTATGAAGAGTGGGCTAAGAGAGATTTGGGAGTTGGGAGTGCACAGTTTGGAACTGAAAATGATAAAGATAAGGGAGTAATTTATTATGCTGATTTTGTAAGCGGTAGTTCTGGTAGTTATAATGGGAAGTATGGAGTTGATGTTGGAAGTAATTTGTTAGTTAAAAATTCAGATGGGAAATGGGTATCTAGCAGCGATGACAAATTAAAAAATATATTAATTTCATATAAAAATTCTTTGCTGGTTGGAAATGCTAATGTTAAATTAAATCCAGAACAGATTGCAACAACTGAATTGAAAGATGAAGTTTTGGGAGATTCTGATGCAGAGACTGCGTTCAATAATGCTATCAAAGAATATATGGCTGTTGCTGATGATTATTCTTCGGAGCAATCGCAGACGAATGATGGAATAGGAAGTTATGGGGAGAGTGCTTTGGAAGAGGCGCTTAAACTTGCTGAAGGTGTAAAAGGAAAAGAGAAGACAAAGAAAGATATTTTAGAGCGATTGGTGAAGGAATATCCTGATTCTTTGGGAGCTTTGGAAAATGAGCAGAAATTGGAAAAACTTGTTAGTTATGATTTGAGTGGGAGCAGTGCTGTTGTTGTAAATCAAAATAGAGATAGTGTTGTGAGAGTTGTTTCTTTTAATAATGTTTCTCTTGATGACAGGTCGGGAGCAGTATTTAGTATTGTAGGGTTTTCTGGTAAAACAGGAGTGGTAAAAGAAGGACAGACATTGACTGGGAAGGAGTTTTTATTTGGGAAAGGGACAATAGACAGCATTACTTTGAGAGATGTTGTTGATGAAAATAATGTAAGAGTTGAAGCGAGATGCTTGAATAGTAATGTTAATTCAAGAACTTCTACAACATACTCTGATAGTGTTTATCTTACTTTGGGACAGGATGCGCAGGAACTTTGCGGTGATAAAATAAGAGTGGAAGATATACAGATAAATGAATATGCGAAAATACAATTGCTTCCTTTCAACGGGAAAACAGGGACGGAGACAAACTTGAGTGTTTCAGTTGGAATTGAGAAGAGAGCTATTAAATTGAATCCTGAGAAAAGTTTGGAGAGGATTGCTAATTTAAATAAAAGCATAGAGAGATGGGATGCAATTTCTAAGAAACTTTCTAATGTTGTTTCTGGATTGAAGGGCGCGTGTTTTGCGACGGCTGCAGTGCTAAATGTAAAAAACTTTATCGGCGGTTTAGATGGAAGTGCTATTGCAAGACAACAGGCGATGAAGGGACCTGATGGATGGACTGAGAAGTGCAAACAGATGATTGCTGATGGAAAATATTCTACTCCGACACAATGTTTTAACGATAATAAGGAGGCTATTGAAAAAGAAGTTAATGCGAGGAAAGATGCGATAAAGAGTTCTAATGAGCTAATACAGAATATTGAATCGGCTCCAGGAGTTTCAACTGGGGATAGTGGGCTTTTGGGAAGCGGAAAAGTTGTTGATGATGATTTAGCTAAAAAAGGATTGTGTGAAAAATTAATTAGCAATCCGGACTTTAAGAAAACATTTGGAGATTGCGAGGATAAAACTTTACAGGCGATAAGTTATGAAGATTTGAGAGATTGGAATTATAATAAAATATTGGAAGGGAAAGGTGTTGCAGGAGCTTCCAATAATACTAAGGAAATAGAGGCCAACTTTAAGAAAACTAAAACTGATTTGGCGCAGATAGATGCGAGCAAAGGGTTGAGTATTTTTGATGGTCCTTCTGTGAATGCTAAAGGAAGTTTGGGCGTATTTGATGCTGATTTTGCGAAAGTTGAGAATCTTGGAGGGACTTGGAAAATAGGCGGTAAGACTGTTAAAGGAGTTAGTGATTTTGATACTGCAAGAGAAACATTAGCTACTGTTGTTTCTGATGTGAAAGGACAGGATGCCAGAGGGAATAATATTATTGGTGATAATAAATATGTTGTTACTGGGTATAAAAATTCTGCTGGAAATTTTGAAAGCATTGCTGTTTATCCTTTAACTTATACTAATGGTGTTGCTAATTTAGGAAATAAAGTTGATGGAAATTCTGCTGACTTTTTAGTTAAGACTGCGAGAGTCTCCACACTAAGAGATGCAGGGGCTTCTTTGTCTGGGAATCAGATTAAAGATGATAACAGTAAAGTTGTGAGATACTTTGGAAGTGGTCCTGATAAAGATATGCCTGCACAAGTACCTCTTGATTTGTTGAATGGATGGTATGTTAAAGTTAAATCTGGATTGGGAGAGAATAAAGCTTATGATGGTTCGGGATTGCCTAAAGCGTGGACTATATGTAATGTTGGAGAGGATGGAAAGATTGATTCGAAAGATGATTGTCAGAGCGTATATAGGGAGAGTAGAGGCGCAAATATTCTTGGGCTTTCTGATTCACAATCGCAGAAATTAGTAAGTTCTTCCGAGAGAGCTTTGCTTGATGCTGCAGAGCAGAGAGGTAACCCAACTGTAAAAATAATAAGTCCTGATGGGAGACAGCAGAGTATAAAGCAGGGAAATCCTGTTTCTCATTTTAATGGTGTAGAATGTCAGGAGTTTATGAGTCCTGATGATTGTAAAATACTATTTAATATGTGTGACCCAGTTATATGTCCTGCAACAAGGTGTAATTTGGGGGGCAACTACCAAGTTGCAGATGTTATACAAACAGGAATTGTGGGAAGCGCTTTGCTTTGTCTTCCTAATGCTAAGGAGGGAGTTGTTATTCCTGTGTGTCTTACTGGAATACAAGCGGGAATTGATTCTTATGTTTCTATTTTGAAATCCCATAGAGATTGTCTGCAAGAAAGTGTTGATAGCGGGCAGTTAGTTGGAATATGCGACGAGATTTATTCTATATATGCGTGTGAGTTTTTCTGGAATCAGGTTGCTCCTGCTGCAAATGTGATATTGCCTAAACTTGTAGAAAGTGCTTACGGAGGAGCAGCGCCGAGAGGAGGAGGAGAGTATTTGAGTGTGCAGGAATCTTGGAAAAATACACAAAATTCTATAGATTATTTCAAACAGCAGTATGCTGTTAATTCATTACAGGCATTTAACATACGTTCAACGGAGGATGTTGGAGGACAATTTTGTAAAGCATTTGTTGGAATAAGAGGACCGAAGACATTTAAGAGCTTAGTTGCACCGGATAGTCCGCCACAGTTTTATGCATGGTTCAGCACGCATAAGTTTACAGATGTGACTGTTCCTGCGACGGCACAGTATAAAGTATTTTATCATATATTCGCGGGCAAAGATGCCGGAGTTACTTATAGTGTTTATCTGAAGAATCCTCCTGAATCTGTTTTGTACAGCACGAGGCAGACGGTTATTGTAAAGACGGCATTCATTTCAAGAGGAGAGTCTGCGGATGAGACAATTGATTTCACAGCTCCAGAGGGATATCAGGAACTTTGTGTGAGAATAAATGAAAAAGAGGAATGCGGATTTGGGCAGGTCAGCACAGATTTCGCTGTAAATGTATTAAGAGATAAACTTGCACAGGATGAATTAACAAAGCAGAATATAAAGACGGAGCAGGAATGCATAGCAGGAAGTTTAAGTGCTGGTAATTTATTGAATCCAAATATACAATCTGGCGTTGAGAATACAATTAATCCTGATATTTCTTCGCGAGGAATTGTCAGAATATGTGCTTCAATAAATCCAGGAGCAACTACGGAACCAACGAGATATGCTGATGTTGGATATTGCGATGATAATAAATTGAGATGCTGGTTAGATAAGAATAGCGTTGATAATGCAATTACAGATGCTAACTTGGGAGCGAAGAACCAGACTATAACTGCGCTTGAGAAGTCACAAGAGCAGGCTTTGCAGAGCGAGGGATATTTGGTTGGAAGTGATTTACTTCAGAAGATAAGAGAGTTTGCTGATAAAGTTAGGAATATAGTTGAGAGAACTGTTCAGGGGTCTCCTGAAACTGCTGCTGTTCAGACGAGGAGCGATATGGAAGTTCAGTTTGGAATAAGCAATGAAAAAATTATTTATAATAATCAAAAAGCGCAGGTTTCATTTATGAAATCTCAGTTGACTGGAGTTGTTGCTGAGGAAAAACTAAGGAATCTTAATTTGGCGGAATTGGAGGCGAGAAGGGTTATAACTCCTGGGCAGGAGACAGCACAAACTACTATGGGAAATACTGATAAAACTGGAGATACATTTGTTAAAATTCCTGGGAAGAAGAGTTATCAGATAAATAAACTTACTGCATCTGCTAATGGGCAAAGTTATGAGATTAGTGAGGGAAAATCTCTTACAGTGAAAACAGGGGAAATTTTCGACTTAACTGTTGAGCATGGGTGCGATAGTATTGGAGTGGAGATATTTGAAGGTCTCGGTGTGCTTGAAGGGTTCACGGGAGAAAAATCTCCTTATTCAACTGGAGGTATTAGTATTTCTAATACTCAAGAAAGCCATAGAATTGCAGTTACTTGTTACGATGCCAATGAAAAAATTAAGAAAATTAAGTCTTATGTTGTTTATGTAGTAGGAGTTGGAATGAGTGGTATCAGCGGAGAAAACGCTGTTGCTTAGTTAGTTCCTATTCCATAAGGTATTAGAGGTAGTTGAGGAGCTATTGGAAGTTCTATCGGTTTTACGACTGGTATGTCTGCTACATATCCAGGGATTCTTGCAAAAATTGGAGAAGTCAAAGCAAGACCGATAACTGGAGCTCTTTCTTTTCCTAGGTAGTTAATTACTTGAACTGGCTTTATTTTTTCGCCTTTAATATTTGTATCTCTTATGTAAATTGTTGCTGGTTCGTCTTGTTGAAGACCTTCGACTAGTAAGCTGCTGGTTTGTTCTCTTCCTATATGGATTGGGTAAAATCCTTTGCCACTGATAATTACTTTCTTTATTTTGTTAAATGAATTTTTTATTTCTCTTACTCTTGATAAACCTGTTTCGCTTACATTGCTTTCGTCAATTTCTGCTAGTTTTCCTTCTAAGTTTTCTGCATAAATCATAATAGTTGATTCTGTAAGTTCTGATGTGTTAGGTTCATATTGATTTGTTTTTTCATTTAAAGTAAGATTTGCGAATCCATCTGTAGGATAATCACTGTGCAATGGACTTGCTTCGGTTCTTTCGCCGAGTGTTCTTTCTGCTGAGTATGTAGAAGGAACTAGTATTACTCCAAGAAGATTCTTTCTTGGCAATATTATAGAATTTGCGGTTCTTGTTTGAATAGTTTTTCCATCTTCTAAAGGTAATGCAAAATAAGTTCTAGTACCTTCTATTAATTCTTCTATTTTATAGCCTTTAAAGTCAAATGAATCTCTGTCGCTTGTTATAGGAAGTGTGTTTGTTTGTGCTAATTGTTCTAATTGTTCTAATTGATAAGACTGCGAGGAGGGATTTACCGCATTATTTTTAGCACAGTATGATACTCCAACCATAGCACCTAAGACTATTGCTCCTCCAGCAATTGACTTGGTAAGTCTTGAATTTATTATCCTTGAGAATTCTGATCGTGAGTTTCTTCTAATTTGTTCTCTTTCATTCTGAAAATTCACATCCGGCTCTTCTGTTGTTCTTGTTCCTTCTTCTGACATAGAATTTTGATGATAAAAGCTGTATATAAAGATATGTGGTAAATTTTCACTTGAAGGAGTAGTAAAAATAATAGGGAAGATAGCTGAAATTATTTGTTGAAAAAGTTATTAAATAAAGAGAATACGAATTTAGTTATTGATGTTAATGAAAATTTTTGGGTCTTTTTATTATGTCAAGATACTTGACAGAAAACTCCACACTTTAGTGTGGAGTAGTATCTTGAGCATCCCAAAGACGAGTGCCTTTTCAAACTCCACCTTTTAAGGTGGAGTGGCACATCGTCTTTTTGATATAATTATAAAAAATGCGGGGAACAGGATTCGAACCTGTGTAAGCACTAAGCTATTGGAGCCTAAATCCAACCCGTTTGACCACTCCGGCATCCCCGCCTAATAGTTGAAGGAAAAAGATAGTTTTAAAACTTATTTGTTTGTTGGTTTTTTATGGCTGAGAGAAATTCATGGGAAGATTATGAGGATGTTAGACAGAGAATTGATAAATTTCTTAAAATATTATGGTATAATGCTAGGCAACCTCAACTTTCTATACAAGAAAGAAAAATATTTGAAAGTGATGAAAAAGATATTGATAGAGGATCATCTCTTGAATTGAGAAATCATTATATTAATTGGACTATGAGGGTTCAAGATTTAATGCGGGAATTTGATCGCTATATTGACATGCCTAAAATAGATTAATTATTTTGACTTTTCTGCCTGTGCAACTTTAGCTTTTAACTTATCATCCAAGCCCAATCTGTCAATTAGTTCTTTGTATCTGTTTCTTATTGTGACTTCTGTGATTCCTGCAACATCTGCGACTTCTCTTTGTGTTTTCTTTTCATCATTGAGAAGGGCTGCGACGTATAATGCAGCAGCTGCAATTCCCGCTGGACCTCTTCCCGATGTTAATTCAGAGATGTCTGCTTTTTTGAGAATTTTTAGTGATTCATTTTGTGCTTTTGGGGACAAGTGGAGAATAGAAGAGAAACGGGAGATGTAATCTTTTGGAGAGCTTGGGGTGACTTTGATTTTTAATTTTCTAACTATGAATCTGTATGTTCTTCCGATTTCTTTTCTTTCTACATCTGATGCAGCTGAAATTTCATCTAAAGTTCTTGGAATGTTGTATGAACGGCATGCGGCGTAGATGCAGGCAGCTATTACTGATTCCATGCTTCTGCCTCTGACTAAACCTCTTTGGAGAACATAATTGTAAACTCTTGAAGCTTCGTCTCTTACAACTGAAGGAAGATTTAGGAAGGATGCAACTCTTCTTAATTCAGCCATTGCCAATCTTAGGTTTCTTTCAATTGATGTAGAGACACGCTCCTGCCATTTTTTGAGTCTTAAGAATTTTCTTGTTTGTCCTGCTTCTAATCTGTAAATATCTGAGATTTCACCGACGTTAGTTGTAAGACCCTTGTCAAATTTTTGCATTGAGATTGGAGCTCCACCACGGCCTTTCTTTTCCGCTTTATCAAACTGTCCACCAGGATCCTGACCGGTGTCAACCATTTTTTCTTCTATAATAAGACCACATTCATTACATATTATTTCACCTTTTTGGTCATCGTATGTAAGGTTGATACTTCCGCACTCTGGGCATCTTTTGACATAACTCATTGTATTATAGGAAAAGTTTATAAATGCTTAGAGAGGGTAAGGTATTTAAATGTTTGTATAAGAAAATTGATTTATCGACGATAATTTATTGGGCAATATGAGTTATGTCAAATAGCTTATGTTGTTTATTGGAGGAAAATATGTTAATTGAAAACACACGAGGTTATACTTTATCGTAATAATCCTTATAAACTTTGTATTTTATTTATTATATGGGGCTTTTGGATAGAATTTTTGGAAAAGTTGATGGAAAAGTTGAGCTTGTAACTTGTAATTTAGAGAT
>OBEQ010152401.1_pt1 | contig 34798 bp, 18 predicted proteins | sample 1670901 | NCBI WGS metagenome assembly OBEQ01 (sample SAMEA104232315, study PRJEB22302) | groundwater metagenome | biome: forest; feature: aquifer; material: groundwater | place: USA | collected 2011-08-07 | depth 5.4 m | reverse complement strand
TCAGAAATATCTTGAAAAGACAAATCTTGGAACAATCTCATTTTTAAAATATCTCTTTGAGCAGATGGTAAAAACTCAACTAGATCAACCATTTGAGTTTCCAATTCTTCTTTCACAATTGACTCTTCAATATTCGCATCTTCTAATTTAAGAACACTAAAAATGTTAAATTCAGAAGTTTTTGAAGATGATTCAGAAACCATTTTCACTCGAGAAGTTTTTCTAAAATGATCTATTACTAAATTATGGGCTATTCTTAATGCCCAAGGTAAAAATCTACCTTCTTCATTATAAGAACCTACTTTAAAAGTATTAATCACTTTAATGAAAGTCTCTTGGAAAATATCTTCGGTTAAATCTTCATCACGAAGTTTCATAAAAATAAAACGGTAAATTTTATTTTTATGTCGCATCAATAATATTTCGAATGCTTTTTCGTTTCCTTTAATGTATGCGCTGATGAGATCGCGATCTTCTGTTTGCTTATTAATCATAATTCACTCGTTTAGAAGTAAAACAATTTGTTTTGTACTTGAAAATTTTTAAGAGTAAATTATATCTATAGGCTTATCGCTTTTTTAATGATTATTGTGACGAAAATACATAAATTATGTTAACATGCAATATATATTGAATATTTTCCAACACTTTTCTTTCAAAATGTAGTTTTCATTGATTAAACGGTATTTTTTTTAGATTACAAATTGGCAAATTGCAGATTGCAGATTGGGGTAATAATTTAAAATCTGTAATTTGTAATCTTCAATTTGTAATCCATAATCTGTATCTTTGACACCTATAAGTATTCGTAAAGACTCAAACATGCAAAAGTATATCGAAATAAAAGGAGCAAGAGTTCACAACCTTAAAAACATTGATGTTAAAATTCCTCATGGTAAATTAACGGTTATCACTGGATTATCAGGCTCTGGGAAATCGTCTCTTGCTTTTGATACGCTTTATGCTGAAGGTCAAAGAAGATATATTGAAAGTTTATCTTCTTATGCTCGTCAATTTTTAGGAAAGTTAGACAAGCCTGAAACTGATTATATAAAAGGAATATCTCCAGCAATTGCGATTGAACAGAAAGTTATTTCAAATAATCCTCGTTCTACAGTTGGAACAAATACTGAAATTTATAATTATCTAAAAATATTATTTGCCCGAGTTGGAAAAACGATTTCACCCATTTCTGGTAATGAAGTTAAAAAACATACTGTTTCAGATGTTGTCGACTTCTTACAAAAGCAAGGTGATGGAAAACGAGCTATGATCCTCGCTCCAATAATGGGTTTTCAAAAATATGGAATTGAACGACAATTAAACTTATTAAAAGATCAAGGATATGTTCGACTTTATTTAAATAATGAAACACTTGATATTGAAGATGTACTAGAAAATATTCCTCCAAATATTGAAAAAGCCTATTTATTAGTAGATCGAATTAAAATAGATTTCTCAAACGAGGAAGAAATCGGTAGAATAAGTGATTCAATAGGTTTAGCTTTTATGGAAGGTGAACAGACGCTGGAAATTTATTTACCTGAATCTGAAACATTCGTCCCTTTTTCAAATAAGTTTGAATTAGATGGAATGGAATTTCAGGAACCAAATGATCATTTTTTCACTTTCAACAATCCTTTTGGTGCTTGTAAAACGTGTGAAGGCTTTGGTCAAGTAATTGGAATTGATCCTAACTTAGTTTTCCCAAATAAAGGTTTAAGTGTATATGAAGGAGCGATTGTTCCTTGGAAAGGTGATACAATGGGTGAATATTTAAAGGAATTGATTTTCAATGCTAAAAAATTCGATTTCCCTATTCATAGAGCTGTCAATGAATTAACTGAAAAAGAATATCAACTTCTTTGGACTGGAAATGAATATTTTCAAGGATTGAATGAGTTCTTTAAATTTCTTGAAAAACAATCGTATAAAATTCAATACCGCGTGATGCTTTCTCGTTACAGAGGTAAAACAGGTTGTCCAGATTGTAAAGGAACTCGTTTAAGAAAAGATGCAAATTATGTTTTAGTAGAAAACACATCTATTACTGATGTTGTGTTAATGCCTATTTCTGAAAGTTTAAAATTTTTCACAAGGCTGGATTTAAACGATTATGATAAACAAGTAGCAAAAAGAATTCTCCCTGAAATTGTCAATCGTTTGACGTTCCTATGCGAAGTTGGTTTAGGATATTTAACACTGAACAGGCAATCAAATTCTCTTTCTGGCGGTGAATCGCAACGAATTAATTTAGCAACATCTCTTGGGAGTAGCTTAGTTGGTTCGATGTATATTTTAGATGAACCAAGTATTGGACTTCACCCACGTGATACGCATCGATTGATCGGAGTTTTAAAAAACTTAAGAGATTTAGGAAATACAGTTATCGTTGTTGAACACGAAGAAGAAATGATGAAGGCGGCTGACGAAATTTTAGATATTGGTCCAATGGCAGGTGTTTTCGGTGGAGAAGTTGTATTTCATGGTAATTTTGAAGCATTACTTAATAATGAAACAAGTTTAACAGCTAAATATCTAACTGGAAAAGAAATTATCCCAGTTCCTAAGAAAAGAAGATCATCCAAAAATAAACTTACGGTTGTAGGTGCAACACAAAATAATCTTAAAAATATTACAGTTGATTTTCCATTAAATAGTTTAGTTTGTGTGACTGGCGTTAGTGGTTCTGGAAAATCAACATTGGTAAAAGAAATTTTATACTCGGCTGTTCGGAAAGAATTAGGTCAATTTGGTGATACACAAGGAAATTTCTCTCAACTTATTGGCGACATTAAAATGGTTAAAGAAGTTGAATTTATTGACCAGAATCCAATTGGCAAATCTTCTCGTAGCAATCCTATTACGTATGTGAAAGCGTTTGATGATATTCGTGAATTGTTCTGTCGTCAACAAATTTCAAAACTAAGAGGCTACAAACCTGGTTTTTTCAGTTTCAATGTGGAAGGAGGAAGATGTGAAGTTTGTGAAGGTGAAGGTGAAATTACTGTTGGAATGCAATTCATGGCGGATGTTCATTTACCGTGTGATAATTGTCATGGAAAAAGATATAAATCAGAAACTTTAGAAGTTGAATACAGAGGGAAAAATATCGCTGATATTCTTGACATGGATATTCAAACTGCTTTGGACTTTTTCAAAGAAGGAACAGATAAAATAGAACAAAAAATTGTTGAGAAAATTCAACCTTTAGTCAATGTTGGGTTGGGCTATGTAAAATTAGGACAATCATCTAGTACGCTAAGTGGTGGTGAAGCTCAAAGAATAAAATTAGCCTCATTTTTGGCCAAAGGCGGAAGTAGTCCTTCTACCCTATTTATCTTTGATGAACCAACAACAGGATTACATTTTCACGACATCAATAAATTAGTTATTGCTTTCAACGAGTTAATCAACGCTGGACATTCAGTTATTGTTATAGAACATAATACTGAAGTGATTAAATGTTCAGATTGGATAATCGACATTGGTCCAGAAGGTGGTGATTTAGGAGGAAATGTTGTTTTTGAAGGAACACCTGAAAATTTGGTTTTGGAAGAAAATAATTATACTGGGAAATTTTTGATTGAAAAATTAGCAGATTCCAAATTGCAAATTACAGATTGAAAAATTAATCCTAATGTACAATTTGCCAATTTGTAATCTGCAATCAAAATCAATTCACAATCAATTTTTTCACAAAAACCTTATCATTACTTTCAATTTTCAAGAAATAAACTCCTTTTGGTTGATTTGATAAATCAATTTCTGAAACTAGAATTGAAGAATTAAAAATAATCGAACCTGCGGCGTTGAAAACTTTCATCGAATGTACATCTGAATCACCAAAAGCAATCGAAAACTTACCCGAACTTGGGTTAGGAGAAACTTCAATAGTTCCCGTTTTATTCAAACTTGTTAAGCCTGACAATGTGAAATTAAAATCATCTGAAGTATTAGAACATCCATTTGCATCAGTTATTTCCACAGAATAGGTTCCCGATAGTCCAGGTGAAAAAGTTTGAGCTGTCTCACCTTCGATAATGGTTAATCCCGAAAACCATTGATATGAAATCGCAGTACTTGAAGTTAAAACGGTTGAATTTGCAGTAATTGTCGGAACTGTTGGAAGAGGATTTACTGTAATCACAACTTGATCTGTATTTACACAACTATTTACATCTGTTCCTGTTACGGTGTAGGTTAAACTCCCAACTGCTGGAGTAAATGATTGATTATTAACAACACCATTATCCCAACTATAAGTCAATACACCTGCTCCAGATAAAATAACTGAACTTCCTACACAAACCGTCGTATCATTTCCTGCTAAAACAGTTGGTAAACTATTTACAGTAACGGAGGTTGAAGCTGAACTAGCAGATAAACCTTGTGCATTATAAACGGTAACGCTGTAATTACCAGTTGAAGAAACAATAATTGATTGTGTTGTAGCACCCGTCGACCATAAATAAGAAGTTGCTGATGAAGATGTTAAAGTTACAGAATTACCTTGACAAAAAGTCAAAGCACTCGATGCTGAAATAATAGGAGTTGAAGGAGCAGTAGCAGATTGCGTTAAAACACATTCTGAAAATTCAGATGTAGAATTTAAATCATCCGTAGCTAAACAAGTAATAGAACTTCCAACCGCAACAACAGCAGAAAATGAAGTGTTAATCGTTGCATTTCCAGAAGAATTAGTTGTTATTGTTTGAGTACCAATCAACACTTTCCCTTCACCGTTTCCAGATTGATTACAACTCTCATTCGAATAATATTGAATTGTATACGATTTATTTGCTTTTGAATTAAATGTTCCAACAATTGAAATTTGAGAAGCAGTTACATACGAACTTGTGATAATTGGATAATTTTGAGTTCCATTTGGCCCTGAATCTGTATCCAATGCATCTAAACCAGACGGAGTATAATCTGCATCTATATCAATTGCCATTTCAGCATTATCGTAAAAAAGATTTGACTTAAATGAATTACCAACTCCAGTGTTTGATTGTAAAAGAATTCCAAAAACATTATTTGCAATTATATTTCCATCAGCCGAATTCACTCCACCAATCATATTATTTGCACTTTCATTCATTAAAATTATACCAGCACTAAAAGTTCCAGCATTTCCATTTCCTGCAACAGCAACTTGGTTCGCACTCGTCCCTATGTAATTTGATTGAATCGTATTACTAAAAGTACTGTCCATCCATATTCCTGCTTCATCAACAGAATTTGCCATGATAACATTTCCAGTAATTAAATTTGAAGCTGTTCCATTTGACAATAAAATTCCAGCATTTTGATTCCCTAGCGCTGTTACACCGTCAATCGTTGAACCAATTAAATTATTCACTATTTCATTTTCAATTGTGCCTAATCCTTGAATCATCACGCCTCTATTTCCACCTGAAATTAAATTAGGTTCCAATGCATTTGTTCCTCCTATAAAATTATAAGAAGATGAGTCTAAAATTTGTACACTATGAGCACTGGTTCCACTTGAAGAAACACCCGTTAAAGTTGTCCCAAAATAATTTCCATAAACAGAATTAGAATCTGATTTTTCAAAAATAATTCCTCCACCTATTAAATTTCTCGTCGAATTAGTCGTTCCACCAATTGTATTTAAATCTTGATTATTAAAATGAAGTGCAGCATCAGTTGGCGTTACTCCATTTTCACTCATTCCAATAAAACAACCTTGAATTGTGTTATTATCCTTGCTTTTAGAATAGCCTTCTTCGTATAAAAAATCAATATTCCCATTTATAAGCGAAAGACCTTTTAATGTATTATTTCCACAATGAAAAGCAAAAGTACCTCCTGTATTAACTCCATCCACTTTCACTTTTATAGCCGTATTTAACCCTAAATTGAAATTATTTGTATTTTCAGTACCACCTGCTTGAGTGTACCCATTGATATTTATCGGATAAAAAAGTTCTGAATATCCAGTAGTTGGAGTAATAGTTTTCACACCTGTACCAGAAATATTAAACGTAATTGGCATTGGAGTTACATCATACGAATCATAAGGTGGACGAGCATTTGATTCTTCCAAAGCTGCACGAAGCGAACAAACTCCTCCTGTTGTTAAACAAATCCCATCACCTGGAGTTTTATCAGATAAATCAGTTGTACTATTGACTACAAATGAATTGACGATTTCTTTGTTAAAAGTCACAGGAACTCTTACCAAATCTCGATCATACGTTCCTGAATTCCATTTTGTATAATACATAAAACATGTTTGACCAGGTTGTTCAAAATTTCTTGTAACATCATTATGATCTACAATTGAAGCATAATTTGAACCACCAGCTGCCCAAGTTGAAGTTGTCTGTAAAATCAATCTAGGATAAGACCAATTAATTAAATCATCTGATAATGAATAAAAAAAACCATACGTCATGACTCCGTTAACCACACTATTTGTATAATCAACAACCATATATTTTCCAAAATAAGTATTATATGTCAAACTCGCACACATTTTCGCAATACGATCTCTAGAAACTGGTGCTAATACTTTATCGGCTGCATTATATCCAGTTGCAGTATACGGATTAACAAAAGAAACTGTATAATCCGTTCCATCCCAACCTCTCCAACTTGTAGGATCGCTTAGATTATTTGTTCTGATTACACCTACTCCCCATTCTTGTAAAAGATGAGCTTCTAAGTGAAGCATAACATAATAATAGCCATCTTTTTTAATAATATTTGAGCCTCCAAAAACACCAAAAGCTGTATGAACTGTAGGATAAGGTGATTGATATGGTGAAGCAGCAACCAAATTACTTGGAGCAGTTGTATGTGTATATGTCTGACCTCCATTTACAGAAGAAGCGTATGTGATTCCATTGTACCAGCAATTATTCCAGTTACCACATGGTACATACTCATCGTGAATTAAAGCATGAACATTTATTCCATCTTCTGTATATGTTGAAGAAATCCATTCTTGATTATTAAATTTTGAAGGATCAGTATCTAAATCTGAATTCATAACTGGAGTACAATCTTTGGTTAAAGACGAGAAATTTGTTCCTGTCATTCTCCAACTAGTATAATGAGAGGCCATCAAATTCAATACACCAGTAGCATCTCTAAAAATTCGGGTAGGTGCATCAGGAATATCGATTGTATTACAATTGGAGACCGAATAATCAAAAACCATTTCAACAGCTCCAACAGTAGGAGTTCCAGGATACGTTATTTGAGAAAAGATTGAACTTGAAAAAAGTATGAATACTGAAAAAAATAACGTTTTAATCATTTTCTAAAAATTAGTAGAACATTTAGTTAATTGAATTAAACAAATAAACTAAAAAACATTCTTTAATACAAGAAAAAATTGATTAAAAAGACAAATAACCACATTCATCGATAATTTTATAACAATTATCGACAAATTAAAAGTATCTCTATGCTACAAACTCCTTTTTACCAGTAGCTATTTCCATATCAAATTCACCTTCACTTTTAGCAATCACAACTGAAGCCAGACAATTCCCAAGTACATTTATACTTGTTCTTCCCATATCCATCAACGCATCTACAGCTAGAATTACACTCGCCTGTTCAGCGTTCAATCCTTTAATACTTCCTACTGCTCCTGCTAAAATAACAAAAGAAGCTCCTCTAACTCCAGCTACACCTTTACTCGTCAACATCAAAACAAAACAAATACCAATTTGTTCGCTGATAGAAAGATTCACACCACACATTTGAGCAATAAAAACAGTAGCCAAAGACAGGTATAAAGTTGTTCCATCTAAATTAAAACTATATCCAGTAGGCAAAACAAAAGCAACTACTTTCTTTGCTACTCCAAACTTTTCTAAATTCTCCATTGCAATTGGCAAAGAAGCCTCACTACTAGCAGTTGCAAAAGCAAGAGAAACTGGTTCAGAAACCGCATTTAAGAAACGTCTAATTGGAATTTTTGAAATCAATGCAATTGGTAAAAAGACAACTAATACAAATACAATTAAAGCAACATATAAAGTACCAACTAATTTCATTAGATTCATCAGTACATCAACACCTGATTTCGCGACTGTACTTGACAATGCTCCGAAAACTGCAAGTGGAGCTATATACATAACTATATCAGTAAATTTAAACATTACTTCACTCAAACCTTCAAAGAAATTTAACATAGTTTCTTTTTGTCTTTGATGTTTCACCATTCCTAAACCAACGGCAAAAATCACAGAAAAAACAACAACTTGAAGAATGTTATTTTCAAAAATTGATTTCGCAATATTTTCTGGAAAAATCTCAACCAAATGATCTTTTGGAGCAGAAGCAGCCGCTAACAATTCGGTTGATCTAGCTGTATCGGCATCTCTTTTTTCAGCATGAGCACCAACACCAGCTTGACTTATATTAATAGCTAACAATCCGATAAACAAAGCGATGGTAGTTACAACTTCAAAGTATATAATACTTTTTAGTCCCATCCGACCAACTTGTTTTATATTACTATGTCCAGCAATACCTACCACAAGTGTTGCAAAAATCAAAGGCGCTACAAGTGTTTTAATTAATCTCAAAAAGATAGTCCCAAAACGAGCCATTTCAGCTGAGAATCCTGGAAAATCAATTCCAACTTCAATTCCAATAACCATCGCTGAAAAAATCCATAAGGACATTTTTTTTCTTTTAAAAGAAACAACTAAAAGGAAAACCATTAAACAATAACGAAGAATCTGAAGCAGCAGAACAAGTACAGTTGGTCTTGAAACACCAGAAATTTCATAAATACTACTCTTTTCTAGCAAATTCCTGAAACTTTGATCAGAAGCATCACTTTTCTTAAATTTCCCAGAGAAAAGTCTTATAAATTCAGTATTTGTGACAGTATCTTCAGCCGTTGTTAGTTTTTTTAAATTTTCATTTCTCTGACTTTGTTTCAACAATGGTTTCAATACTAGATCCATTTTGTTGACTTCTAAAATCTCAAAAGAAATATTATCAGGTACATCTTTATCACTCTGATCAAGTATAAATATTTTTTCTCCGACAGCCATTTTCTTTAATCTGACTTCTACCCTGCCTTTGAATTCTTGATTCACTCTTCCTTCAATAAAGAACAAACATCCAATTAGCATAAAAGCGGTAACAAATCCAAACATTGAAAATAATGACTTCATATAATTTATTTTTTAAGAGTTCAAATATAGAAAGAAATATTTAGACATTAGATCGCTTCGCTTAAGACAAAAGACCGATTCGCTCAAAGATATTAGATCGCTTCGCTCTTAGACCGATGAACTGTATTAAAAAACTCATAAGTTTTGAAATCTTGAATTTTTCAAACTCAGGATCGCTTCACTTATAGACTTTAGATCTCCACCAGCTGATTGATCAAAGGCTGATGAGCTTTTTTCAACAATCTTAATCAGTCTTTAAATCCTGAATCTTTCAGTCTTGAATCTTTTATTTTACTTAAATTCTTTCCTCACAAACATGTACTGATTCACTGAAATAATATAAATTAAGCATTGAATTAAAAAAAACGAACTATAAAAAATCATTTACTACAGTAATTTTGCAATTCGAATTAAATTATTAATTAAAGTTTATTTAAACATGTATTGTAAAAAGAAATCATTTATTAAAAAAATCACATTTACATCAGCATTATTAACACTTTTTTTCTTCAGTAATTGCAAAAAAATTGAGAAATTAACACCAAATAATTCTACTCAAAAACAATCAACATTAGAAGACATTGCTCAACGTAAAGAAAAAATGAAAACGTATGATTTAATGCGAACCATTTCTTCTGAAAAAAGTGTCTGGACAGGTAGCTATTCTCAAAATAAAGGAAAATATCAAGATTTTGAATACATTGAATCTATTCAAATTAACAATAACCCCATTTTAGTGAGCGGGAACAATTTAGGATATATTAATCATCCACAAACACAAGGCATTAAAACAAAAAACTTTTTAAACATCACACTTACTCCAGGTTACACGGGAATTCAATGGGATGAAAATTGGATCGTTTGGATAAATGGAATTGAAGTTTTAAGAACTCATGGTTATGGTCAAATTTCTTCTAACATCAACATGCCTGAAGAACTGAAAAATGCAACGAGTTGGAAAGTTCGGGTTTCAATGGAATGGTTAGGTTACCCTATTGCAAATACGGATGTTTTATTTGGTGAAATTGAAGATTTTCATCTTGGTTTTCTATTCGGAGCAAGCGGTAGTGAACAAGTAACAATTAATAACAATACTTCAGATCTTGCATATGTAATAATATATGGATATGATGGAACGAATGATTTAACATCAAACCCTTGTTATTATGATTTTGAAAAACAGTCTCTTCAAATAAGCACTGTTGCTAATCTCGATTTACGTACTGTAATGAAAGAAATTCAACCTAATTCATCTGTAACAATAACCACTTTACCCCATATTAATTCTGGAAGGGTTTTAATCTCATATAAAACAAAACCTATCGGACCAGATGCATTTGAAATTCGTACAACGACTAATAATCTTCACAACAAGCATGAAATAGGTGAACCAGGAATGACCGAAAAATCATTATTTGACAAATTTGAACTCACTTATGACAATATTGGAATTACTTGTAACATTACACATTGCGATTTTTTTGGGATACAATTTCAAGCAATTTTAAATGGTAACGGAACAACGTTAACTTCGACTGATATTATTCAAAACTCTGGAAAAACTAGAACCACCTTTTTTAACGAAATGACTGCAATTCCAGGCTGGGAAAAATGTATTTTCAATACAAACTTAAGAATTTTTTCAGGTACAATTGCATCATGTAATGCTATCAAATCAGATCGATTAGTAGGTCCTGATTATTATAAACCTTATGTTGATTACTGTTGGAATATGTATAACGCTACCAACTCATTAACTATCCAAACATATAGTAAAGGTACATTTATAGGAAATACAGTTGGAGATAAATTAATATTAAAAAACGGCTCAACAACAGTAACAATAGATAAACCAATTGAAGATTTTGATATTTTTGGATGTAGAGGTGTATTAGAACCTGTAAATAATACTCCACAAGGTGAAATTGTAACTGAAATCGGTGCAGCATTAAACCGATCTGTTTTTCACTTGCCTAATAATCAATGGAAAAATGAAGCAAACCATTATGGCAATAATATTACGACCACCCTACCTGATTGGTTTAGAACAAATCAATACGCAAAATTAATTCATCAATATGCGGGACCAGGAGCATGTATTTACGCTTTTCCTTTTGATGACGTTCAAGGAGGTAATCATTCACCACTGATGAGTTTACCAGGAAACCCAAACTTAACAATTAACTTAAAAAGCTATAATTAATCATCGTTTTTAAATAAAACAATTCATTTTTTTAAACTCAAAAGCTTATTTAGGAGCTGTAAGGAAATAAAACACCCATTTGACTGATTCTTTTATCCTTTTTTTTGTTAAAATTTTAAACCGTAGCAAGGCTATTCTTGAAAATTTTGCCTTGATAAAGAATAAAATAATTGCATCAAATTTGTGTACTTTATTCCCTTACAGCTCCTTTACTTATTAAATTAAGAAGACAAGCTTTTTTTATTTCAAATAAATTTTAAAATTTCATTGTCAGAAGAAAGAAAATTCGTAGTATTGTATCGCAGAACAAAAAATAATCTTTGTTCTATTCAAAATCAAAAATATTTCGAAAGAAACACCTCAAAAAAATTCAAAACAATATATATTTATCATTTTATGGATAAAAAAGATTTAGAGAGCAAAAAACTCCCTGATTTAAAAGAAATTGCAAAATCATTAGGAGTCAAAAATTTTGAAACACTTAAAAAAGCAGAATTAATTGAACAAATTAGTTCTGTACCACCAAAAGTAGAAAAACCTTCAAAAGCTGTAAAAGAAGTTAAAGAAGTTGTTGTAAAAGTAGAAGTTGAAAAGGCTCTAAAACCTACTCCTACTCCAAAAAAAGATAAAATTCCAGTTGAATTAAAAAAGAAAGAGGAAGTAAAAGTTGAACCAATTATAACTGCGCCAATTCTTGAAACAGTTACTACTGAAATTGCTAAACCGAAAAGAGCTCGTACCATTAAAAAAATGGTCATTGCTGAAGAAAATTCTGTAAGTCAATCCAATTTATTTACTGAAACTTCTGAAGTTAAAGAAATAAAAAAGGAAAATGAAGAAGTTATAACTGATACTGCAGAAAGACCTACTCCACCTTTCAAAAAAGAAAATAGTATACCAAAGGTTAATAAACCAAATCCTCACCCAAGTAAGTTGTTAAAATTGGCTGCTGAAGCTGCCGCTGCAACTATTGCTTCCGGTGGAGAAATCAAACCAAATCCAGCTCCAAATGTCCCAAATCCTCGAATAGGAGTTGATAAAAACCAAAAACCTGTAAATATTCAAAACCAAAATAATCCTAATCACCCAAGTTATATTAAACCAGTTCAAAATAATCACAATCATACTAATCAATCTCAGCAAAATCAAAATAATCAAAACAAACAAAATCCGAATCAAAATAAAACTCCTCAACAAATTGAAAGAGAAAAAGAAGAGGAAATGTACGATTTAGTAGGTATTGTTACTGCTGAAGGTGTTCTTGAAGTTGCTGCTGAAGGATTTGGATTCTTACGTTCATCCGATTACAATTATTTACCTTCTCCTGATGATGTATATGTTTCTCAAAGTCAATTTAAACTTTTTGGAATAAAAACTGGAGACACTATTAAGGGTTCAATTCGTCCACCAAGAGAAGGTGAAAAATTCTTCCCTTTAGTAAAAGTTGATTCTATTAATGGTCGTCATCCTTCTTATATTAGAGATCGAGTTCCTTTTCAATATTTAACACCACTTTTCCCTGACGAAAAATTCAAATTAACAGGACACAAACAAGAAACATTATCTACACGTGTAATGGATTTGTTTGCTCCGATTGGAAAAGGTCAACGTGGATTAATCGTTGCGCAGCCAAAAACAGGAAAAACAATGTTATTAAAAGACGTTGCAAATGCCATTGCTGCTAATCATCCTGAAACTTATTTGATCGTACTACTTATTGATGAACGTCCAGAAGAGGTAACAGATATGGCGAGAAGTGTAAAAGCAGAAGTTATTGCATCTACTTTTGATGAACCAGCAGATCGTCATGTAAAAGTGGCTAACATGGTTCTTGAAAAAGCGAAAAGAATGGTTGAATGTGGTCATGATGTTTGTATTTTATTGGATTCAATCACTCGTTTAGCTCGTGCTTACAACACTGTTTCACCTTCATCAGGAAAAGTATTATCTGGTGGTGTTGATGCAAATGCATTGCACAAACCAAAACGTTTCTTCGGTGCAGCTCGTAAAATCGAAAACGGTGGATCACTTACTATTTTAGCAACTGCTTTAACGGATACAGGATCTAAAATGGACGAAGTTATTTTTGAAGAATTTAAAGGAACTGGTAATATGGAATTACAATTGGATCGTAAAATTTCGAACCGTCGTATTTTCCCTGCTATTGACCTTATTGCTTCAGGAACAAGAAGAGATGATTTGTTATTAAACAAAGATATGTTACAACGTATTTGGGTTCTGCGTAAATTTATTTCTGATATGAATCCTGTTGAAGCAATGGAGTTCTTAAAAACGAACATGGAAGGAACTATTTCGAATGAAGAATTTTTGGTTTCAATGAACAGATAACTTCGATACGAATGAGAGTTACTTTAAAAACTGGAATTATATTTGCTTTTGCTTGGATGCTTATAAAATTAAGTCTCTTTGGAATGGGTATGTCATCTGAAAAATCATTCTTGCCATCTTTGTTTTTGAATATGTTTTTCTTAATTCTAGCAATAACAATCGGATTATACCTGCAAAAAAGAAAAGATACAGAACAAGGAAATGCTTTAAAAGACATTAAAAATGGAATGACTTCGGGTTTTCCTTATGCGATTTTGGTAAGTTTCTTTATCTATATCTATTATTCGAAAATTGATCCTGCTTTTATTCAAGGAAAAATAGCTGACCGTGAAGTTTTTTTAGATAAAACAATTAATGACCCTAAACAACTTCAAAAACTGAGAGATTCAAATCCAGATTATGAAGTTATGACGGTTAAACAAATTAGAAAAATAGAAATAAAGAATGGGAAAAGTGCCGTTAGCGCTGGTAACAATGCAACAATGACCATACTTGCTTTACTTTTATACGCTATGTTTAACAGTATATTTATTACAATTATTTTAAGAAAAATTGTTTTTAAAAACAGCAATCAAGCTCATATTATTGACCAAAACAATTGACAATAACTATTTTTAAATTATAAAAAACAAAAAAGGATATCCAAAACAGATATCCTTTTTTGTTAATAGTAATCTAAATTCAATTAATCCATTTTAATAATATTTTTTGTTACTACTCCTTCGTTACTTATTAATTTTAAATAATAACTTCCAGATTTATAACTCGAACCATCTAATTCAATTTTATGATCTCCAGATTCAATCATTCCATCAACTAAAGTAGCGATAAACTTACCTGATATATCATACATTTTAATTGAAACATTATCTGATTTTTTCAAGTTAAATAGAATATTTACTTTTCCTGAAAATGGATTTGGATATGTTTTCATATCTCCAAAATTTACATCTTTAGAAGTAATTTCCTTTAGTCCGTCAGTTAAATCTATAACTTCTTCTCCAACTCTAAAGAATCCCATAGAAGTCCCAGCTAATACTGAACCAAAAGCTAAATCAGGAACTAACTCTCCTGGTAAACCTCTATAAATATATTTTGCTGTATCATTAATCGCATCATACATTAATATATCTCGACGAATAGCCATGTATACAGTATCCGGATTGTCACCTTTTATTGCAATAGAAGAAAAAGCACCTTCACCATGAGCATTCACATACCCATAAGAAGCACCACCATCATGAGAATAAACAAAAGCATGGTTTAAATTAGAACCAGAAGCAATATACAACGTATCTGTTCCTCTTGGATCTACTGCAATATCATAAATTGGCATTTCAACTACTGACATATTTGTAGTACTAGCTGGTCCAACGTTAATTTGAGTCCAAGTTAAACCTAAATCCGATGATTTCCATAACTTACCATTTTCTTGAATCCCGCTAAATAAACCTGTACCAGCATACAAAACTGTATCAGTACTTGATTTACCCATCGCTACAGCGTTTCCATTACTAAATCCTACTGGTGAAACTTTTGTCCAAGCCAAACCTCCATTAATAGATCTCCAAATATTACCTTGTCCTACACTGTTTTGATTATCTCCTCCAGTTACTGCAACCAAAATATTTGAATTTACAAATACAATATCATTAGGTCTAGGATCTGTCATGTTACTCCATCCAACAGGATTAACATTTGCAAATCCATTAATACCAGTTGTTGTTACAGAAAACCCATTCGAATAACCAACAACTACGTGTAAACTATCAGCTGGATCAATAACTACAGAATATACTCCTGCATCGTCTCCAACAGAAGGAACTGGAAAAGAACCATAAGGAGCATTCCATTTATCATACCCAGCAATTAAAGTGTCATTATAAGCAGTTGTATAAGCTAAACCTGCTTTAGTTGCTAAATAAAATATTGATTTATTAGCTGTTCTAGCAATTTTTTTGATAATTACAGCCTCTAACCCATAATTATCCGTTATAGTAAAAGGTCCAGCAACACCAGTAGTACTTGAAACAACACCTCTTCCCATCGTCCCTAAAATAGTTGAAGTATTTACAGGATGCATAGCACATCCATTATTTTGTAACCCAATTGTTTGCCATGTGGTACCTAAATCTGTAGATAAAGCTGAACCTGGGATTGATATTACGCAACCTTTACTAATTGGCATTGAAGAAACCCAATTTGGACTATAATCTGCATCAGTCAATCTACCTCCCATTCCGAATGTAATTTCTGTCCAGCTAGATCCTCCGTTCAATGATCTAAATATTTTTTGACTCATTCCAGCGCTACCATTTAAAAATAAAGTATCGCCTGTTATTTGATTTGGATGCGTAAATATTTCGGAAGCTCCCATTATAGCACCAGGTAAAGCTATTGGAGTAAAAGTTACCCCATCATATTTAAGAAGAAACCCATTACTTGAACTTCCAAATGATCCTGTAGTATCAACTAATATGTATATAGGATATCCAGAAGGTGTATTTGCAACTGCGATACTTTTAGCAGCAGCATTTTCTCCATAAGCTAACGATAAGTCAATAACATCAGTTGTTAAGTTAATAGGAGCTAAATTATTTACACGGACAATTCTTTTATTCATTAAACAATACATATAATAATCCGACAACCCCATTCCAGAAACATTAGACATTCCCATAAATCCTAAAGACTCCATTTTTTTACCATCCATAGCAGTTGTCCAACCAAGTGTATCTCCATTCGTGTAATTAACTACTAAAGCATTTAAGGTTCCAGCTTCTTGCTGAGTTTGAACAGCTACCCAACCAACATTATTTGTTAATACCCGAAGAGCTCTTCCACCCCAACCCTTTCCGCAACCATATTCTAATGAATCATTAGGAAATGATCTATGCCAAGTTTGCGCTATATCATCTGAATAATATAAGGATGCTGGTGAAGAAATTGCACCATATAATCGGTTGGTAGTATTTGAAAATGTTAAATCTAAAGTAGAACCTCCATAAAGCCCCATATTTTTACGTTCACCCTGACTAGAAGTTGGAGGACAAGGATTTCCGTCACCACCGCCTCCACCACCACCGCCTCCGCCAGTGTTTACATTAATAATTCCAGTTGTATCGTTTGACAAACCAGCACAAACAGCCAAAATTCGATAAGAACCATCTTGATTTAAAGTCATTCCGCCAAAATGCGCAAACCCCTTGACGAAACTTAAAGTATTTACTCCGTTTAATGCGCCAGGTCCAGATTCTTTTGAAATCGTTACACTTCCTGTAAAATTTGTATCAATACAGGTCGTCCCTCCGATTGCGAAAACATTTAAATCAAACGGCGCATTATTTCCAACTGTATTTGGAAACACATCAAATTTTAATTTAATTGCTGGCGCATCTGAAAGACAAGGTAAGTCTTGTGCACTTGAGTTTTCCGTTAACAAGAACAATGATAATGCAGCAATTGTACATTTGGTAAATGATCGAAAAATCAGTTTATCCGTGTAGTAGTTTTTCTTCATAAATTGATTATTAAATTATTGATATTCTCAAACTTAATAAATATTTTTGAATAAATCAAGACAAACACCACTTTTTAACATACAAATGTTAACTATTTTTAGATTAAAATAAAAAAATATGATTTTTAATTAAAACACCAAAGCTATTTACTACGCTTTTCGTAATGATTTTGTATAAACATATTTATTCTATTTTAAATTCATTACTTTTATATTCAAATTTCACATTTAATCAATTTTATTTTAAATAAAAACCAACGAACATCATTTAAAAACAACTTAATACTTTAAAAAAAAATGGGCAAAAGTAAACGTATTTTATATCTTTCAATAGTGGCATTTTTCACTTTTCATTATTCTATTAATGCTCAAATTGTAAATACTGAAAGTTTCGATAATACAACATTTCCTCCAACAGGATGGACGAATCTTTTACTAACAGGAACGAACACATGGACTAGAGTAACGACAGGTTCATTTCCAATTCAATCCCCTCATACAGGTGTAGGAGAAGCTCGATTTAATTCAGCATTTATAAATAATGGTCAACGAGCGTTGATTTCACCTGCTTATGACTTGTCTTTTATAGGAACAAACACAGCAACAGTAAGTTTTTGGTTATTTCGAGATAATGAAAATCCAACAAACGCTGATAAAATAGATGTTTTCATGAATACTACAGCAACGTTAACAAACGCAACTTCTTTAGGAACAGTAAATAGACCGATATCTTTATCACCAATCGAATCTTCTATTGGATGGTTTCAATATACATTTAATGTACCTTCATCATTTAATGGAGCAGATAATTATTTAATTTTAAAAGGAACAAGCGCTATGGGAAACAATCTCTTTATAGACGATGTTTCTTGGACTTCATATCCATTACTTTGTTCAGGCACACCAACACCTGGAAATACGACAGCTTCGACTACTGAAGCATGTGCAGGATTAGAATTTACTTTATCTCTTCAAAACACAACAATCGGATCAAACACTGCTTATCAATGGCAATCTTCTTCTGACAATATAACATTTTCCAATATCGTTGGCGCAACTTCATCAACTTTAACAACATCACAAAGTTCAACAACTTACTACAAATGCGTTGTTTCTTGCTCCTCCAATTCTGGCACCTCTTCAGCAATACTAATTAATAGTGGTACTTGTTTTTGTGAATCAGCTCCATTTGATTATCAATACACTGATATCGGAAATGTTACAATTGGTAATTTAAACAATGGCAATCCGCTACCTACAATGTCAAATCCAACGGCAGTCGGAACATATACTTCTTTTTTAAACCTAAATCCAACAAACTTATCTAAAGGATCGACAACCTCAGTAAGTTTAAGTCAAATTTCTTTGGATGATAACTTTATAGCTTCAAGATTTCATATTTATATCGATTATAACCAAAATGGGACTTTTGAAGTAGATACAGAACATGCTTTTGCTTCCGAAAATGTGACCGATCAATTAAATCCTACACAAACTGGTAATTTAATTGTCCCAATTTCTGCTTTAAATGGAATTACTAGAATGAGGGTACAACTTATTGAAGATTTTGGATTTGAAATAATTGATCCTTGTGCCATGTTCAATTATGGAGAAGTTGAAGATTATAACGTTAATATAATTTGTCCACTAACTGTTTTAGCACCTGAAGAAAATGGAACATCAATTTGTCCAAATAATTCTACTACTTTAACTGTAATACCTCATTATTCTGAAAGCACTCTTAATTGGTACTCTTCTTCTACTGGAGGAACATCTCTATCCTCAACTAATTCCTACACTACTCCAGTTTTAAATTCAACAACTTCTTATTGGGTTGACGAAACGCTATTATCTTGTGGTACAAGTTCACGAACAGAAATTATAGTATCAATAAATTCTGTAAATGCAACTTTAACTCCAATCCATTTAACATGTAATGAAGGTTTAAATGGTTCTTTTTCACTAGCATCTATAAATTGTGGATCTCTACCTTTTACATATTCTATTGATGGTGGTAGTTTTGGTGTGATCCCAACCAATTTATCTGCTGGAAATCATACAATTATTGTAAAAGATGCTTTAAATAGTGAAAGTGCATCTATCTTATTAACATTAACAGAACCTGATGCTATTCCTTCTCCAACAGGGAATGATATAACCACTTGTACTAATACTCTTTCTGCCGTAATAAGTGCTCAAGCTATAACCTCCTACGAAACAATTACTTTAGTAGTCCCATTTAATATATTAGATCAACCAACTGAGACAACTTTTGATCCAGGAGATATTTTTTCTTCTGCGATTATTCCTGAATTTCCAGAAGGCACTATTATTTCAGAAGTAGTATTTAGTTATCCAAATCTAACTCCTTTAGATCAATCTTATGCTGCTGAAGTAATGATCGGGTTCTCAGGTATTGTAACTCAACCTGGACAATCTGGAATTAATGCTCAATGGGATCTCAATCCTTTTGACTATATTATTTCTATTCCACCGGATCAATTTCCTATTTCAGGAGGAACAATCAATGTTCATTATTGGGATCAATGGGAAGAAAATTTTGGATCAGCTGAATGTTTATTCCCGACTGGAAATGGAGTAGCTAATTTGATAATTAGTTTTACAATTCCTGTTTACTCAACAATTACTTGGTGGAATGCATCAACAAATGGTACACAATTAGGTTCTGGTGCCAACTTAGAAGCATTAGGTACTTCTGTTTTACCTACCTCTTCAAATAATGGAACATATAATTTTTATGCGCAAAGTGAAAATAATGGTTGTATTAATAATACAAGAACATTGGTAACAGTTAATATTGAACCCGCAAATATAAATCCTGTTATATCATTACAATCTGGAATCTATCTTTCTGCTTCATGTTCTGGTTCCCCATTAACATTTCAATGGTACGACTGCTTAACTGAAACAGCTATCTTAGGAGCAACAAACTCTATCTATACAGCTACTTATAATGGTCAATATTATATTGAAATTTCAACGGAAACATGTTCTCAAAAATCTACATGTGTTACTGTTAGTTCAATTGGAATAGATGAAATAAATACTTTAAAAAACAATGTTGTTCTATCTCCTAACCCAACATCTGATAAAATTCAAATATCATTAATAGATTCGAAAAGTGTTTCAATTGAGATATATGATGCTCAAGGTAGATTTGCGACTAAAATGGACGATGTAAGTTCGGGTGATTTAATTTCTTTAGAGAAATATAATTCTGGAATTTACACATTAAAGATAATAAGTGAGTTAGGTATTAGTTTACATAGAATAATTAAAAATTAATTTAAAAACAAGTTGCATAAAGGAGGTTTTCAAATAAGAAAACCTCCTTTTTTTTATATCTAAACTTAAGAGCTGTAATGAAATGAAATTAACTATCTTTTCACACAATCTTTATAAACTGAAACATAACTTTTAGAAATATAAAAATTTTCTTGGATTGATTCATGCTTCATTAATTCATCGTGTAACTTTCTCAAATTATAGCACGGAACTTTAGGATATAAATGATGTTCTGTATGAAATGCTATATTCTGGGGAGCTAAAAAGAAACGAGCAAATACTCCATGTTTTGTAGTTCTTGTTTGCATAGAAGGATGTCGATTTTCTAATCCTGAATGCTCAGCAACTCGTCTTAATCTATTAATTACTTGTGTCCAGGTTGCAAAAGGTATTATCCAATATTTGAATAGTAGGATACCTTTTCCTAAATATACGAATACAAAAATAATCAAAAAATAAAAGCTAATTCTTGAAAGATTATACCATAAAGGTGTTTTATCTTTTTGAATTTCCATTTGACTACTTGACATTACTTTAAAAGTTTCAAACACTCCAAATCCGCTCAACTGATAAAGCATAATTTTAATAAATTTTGATAAATTCATAGGATAACGCCAATTTTCATCAAACTTTGAAGTATAATCTGGATCTTTATCTGTATTCAAATATTGATGATGTGTCAAATGTTTTACTCTATATGAACGCATAGAAATAAACAACGGCCAAGCACAAAATAATTCAGAAACGAAATCGTTCAATTTTTTATTTTTAGAAATGGAACCATGAACTGATTCATGCATTATCAACCCAAGAGATAAATACCTAGAACCGATAATAACAATTGAAGCAATATAAAAAAACCAATTAAAATATTTCTCTGTTAAATAAACACATAGAACTATAAAAACCCAATCTATAACAATAGAAAATAAACCTTTAAATGTATTAACTTCGTGTAAGAATTTAAGTTTATTTCCTTCTACAAGACCTAAAAGTTTATTAGGGTTATCCAATTTGGTTGTAAGCATTCCTTTTATAATAAATAAATCAAAACATATTTTAAAGATAAACATTTTATTTATAATTGGATCCCCCTCTATTTTCAATAAAATATTACAACCTTAATTTTAGTATATTTGCTATCTATCAATAACTCTTTAAATTTTAGAAATCAAAATGACTGAATTGATAAATTGTGTAATAATTGTACTTATACCTCTAATTCTAACAAGTATTTTACATTTGATTGTTATAAAACTTAATTTATTTCAATTTATAAACACCCCAATTCATTCTAAATTATTTGGCAATAACAAGACATGTAGAGGATTTATCTTTGTTTGTATTACGAATTCATTTATTCTTTTTCTTTTCAACCAATTATTCAACTTACATCTTGACTTATCACTATTTATAGGCTTTGCTCTTGGTTTTAATTACGTTTTATTCGAACTTCCTAATTCATTTTTTAAAAGACGTGCTGGCATAAAACCAGGTGAAAGTCATTTGAATAAACAGTATATTTTTCTGATTTTGGATAAAACAGATTCAGCTTTTGGTGTAACTTTGACTTATTATTTTCTTTCATCGATTTCTTTTAATATGGCTTTAGCTCTTTTTATTACGAACAGTCTTTTTCATGTCATAATGGCGTTTTTATTAGTAAAAATTAAATTAAAATCTAGCTTTTAATGTATATAGAACCGTTTGATACGCTTGTTGACATTGATCGTTTTGGAGCAAAAGGGTATCATTTATCAAAAATGAAGAAACAAGGTTTTCCAATTCCTGATGGCTTTGGAATTTCTACAAAGGCATTTTCGAAATATTTTATTGATAAAAATGACATATCTGAGTTGATTCCAATTATCGAAAAAGAACTAAACAGAATAAACGCTTCGAGTTATATGGTTCGAAGTTCGGCAATTGGTGAAGATTCAGATGATAATTCTTTTGCAGGACAATTAGATTCTTTTATTTCATCAAACGATATAAATGAAATAATTTCGAATATCCTAAAATGTTGGAATTCATATCAAAATGAAAATGTTCAGGCTTATGAAAAACTGACGAATAAAAAGCTTAACGGAATGGGGATTGTTATACAAGAACTAATAAACCCCGATTTTGCTGGAGTTATCTTCACTCGATCTCATTTAAAAGAAGATCATTTTTTGATTGAATACGTGACTGGTCATGGCGAACAACTTGTCTCTGGAGATGTGACACCGAAAAGTTTTCATTATTCATTTAAAAGTAAAACGAAAGAAAAGGATTATTTATCAGAATTAGAACATGGTTTAGAAATCGCTCAACAAATAGAACTTTTTTATGGTTATCCAACTGATATTGAGTGGGCTATTGAAAATAACAATTTTTTCGTCGTTCAAGCTAGACCAATTACGACAAAATTGAAAGAAAAAGATGTGTATTGGTCAAACACAAACGTCAATGAGAATTATCCAGATCCAATTTCACCGTTATTATATTCAATAGCTCGAGAAGCGTATTATAATTACTTCAAAAATCTTTCAAAATTATTTTGTATTTCTAGCGATGAAATTCGACGTTTAGAAGGTTCTTTTTCAAATGTAATTGGCGTTTTTGGATGTAAAATGTATTATAACATGACAAGTATCCATGAGATTTTGTCAGCTTCTCCCTTTTCTGAAGCATTGATAAAATCCTTTGACAATTTTGTCGGATATATGGATAATACAACTGAAAACAAAGCAAAAACTGGATTTTCAGAAAAAATTGGTTTCATCCGAAAATTCATTCATCAAAATAAAATCCTAAAAGAAAATGTAATCGAATTTGAATCTTTTGTAGACACTTATAGTACAGATGTAAAAGAAATGATTGTTTTTGAAGATATACGAAAATGTTTTCATGGATTCATTGAAATAAGAATGCACAGTTGGTACAGAGCTTCTTTAGCCGATTTTTTCGCTATGACCTTTCATTCTTTACTAGGTAAATTTTGCGCTAAATATTATGGAGATGAAGCAGTTGGGATTCAAAATCAATTAATTCAAGCGATTCCAGGTTTAATCAGTAGTAAACCTGTGATTGAAATGTATTCAATTCTAACACAAATCAGAGATAATTCTGAAGTTTATCAATCATTTCAAAAATTATCATCTGTAGAATTTGTGAGTTGGATTCAAAACAATGAAAATGCGAAATCTATTTCAACCTCAATACATATTTATTTAGAAAATTGGGGCTTCAGATGTTCTGGAGAATTAATGTTGACTTCTAAAAATTACATCGAAGAACCTGAAAGTTTTATTGATTTATTAAAACAATATGAGAAACTTCCTGAGCAAGATCCTGAAAAAATAATACAAGTTAAATACAAAGAATCATTGCAAATAAAGAAGGAATTTCTTAAAAATATTTACAGAAAAAATAAATGGAACCTCCCAAAAGCTTTATTTCATTCATTTCTATTGAATTATTTAATTAAAAAAGCGGTGGATGGAATTTCTTCAAGAGAAAGAGTTCGACTTAAACAAGCATTCATCTATTTCCGCTTTAAACAAGTCATCAAGAAGGTAGAAACAGAGTTTATTAATCGAGAATTAATTGAAAACAAGGATGATATTTTGTTTTTAACACATTCGGAAATAGCTGAAAATTTGGATGCTTCTGCAATATATCATCGAAATTTAAAAACAATTATCAACGAAAAGAAAATTGAATTTAAAGCTCAAAGTGAATTGATTTATCCTGACGATTTTTATACTTTAAGAGGAGAATATCTATCTCCTGAAAATGTTAAAAAGAAAACTGTTGATGCAAATAATAACGGGGCTTTAAATGGATTATGCGCTTGCGGTGGATATATAAAAGGAACTGCAAAAGTCCTGAATTCAGTTATGGAAGCTGGGAAATTAGAAAAAGGAGATATATTAATTACCCGACAAACGGATCCAGGCTGGGTGGTTGTTTTTCCATTAATCAGCGGACTAATCGTCGAACGAGGAGGAATGTTGTCACATGGTGCAATCGTTTCTAGAGAATTTGGAATACCTGCAATTGTTGGAGTAGAATCAGCAACATCGCTAATAAAAGATGGAGATATAATTATTTTAAACGCTGACAAAGGAGAAATTACGATCTGTGTTTAAAGAATTAATTACATATCAAAAACAAAGGATTAATTATATCTTATTTAAAGGTTTAGCTATTTTTATATTGTGTTTTAGTTTAGGTATGAATTCAGTTAGACTTCACATCGTTCTAAAATTTATTTTTTTATTTTCGGCATTAATCATCCTTCGACTTTACGATGATTTGATGCAATTTAAGAACGACAAAGGTAAATTAAAGAGAAACTATACAGATCCAATAGCTCGAAACACACTATTTAAAACGTTGATTATAGCAATTGGTATTTTCCTTTCTGCTCTCTCCTACTTTGATCTCAATTTTGCTTTTTACATTTTACTTTTCTTCCTTTTCAACCATTTATTATACAAATCCTATATTAATAATAAAATTGCAGCAGCTTTTTTACCTCTGTTAAAATACCCAGTTTTGTGTATCGCAGTTCAATCTCCTCATTTTCAAAATTGGAATTCTGAATTAGTAATTTCTTCTACAGTTCTTTTTTTGTCAATGGTAACTTTTGAAAGTTTAGAAGATCCAACATTTCCAATTAAATCCAACTATTCAACGCATCTTCAAGTAATTATCTATGTACTACTTTATTCTTTAAATCTTCATGACTTCATTTATTTTTCGATATTTTTAACTGTCTCTCTGATATATACCCATTTGAAATTGAAGTATTTCCCGTATGTTTTTCTATTTTTATTAATAATTTTTAAAATAATTACATCAAATTATGGCATTTGACCCATTAAAAAGAATTGCAGAATTAAATAATCCACAGCACTTTCAATTTGAAGTAGTTAATTGCTATTCTTGTGGTAAAAGTGAATGTACAGAATTCTTAATTGGACAAGAAGACTTGACAGGAAAAGAAGGTAATTTTCTTTATGTAAAATGTACTCATTGTGACTTAGTTTACCAAAATCCGAGATTAAATTTGGATGGTATTAAAGAATTTTATGACGGTGAATACATTGCGCATAGAAAAAAGAAAAACTGGGGACTTTTAACGCCTCTATATGAATGGGCGATGAATAAACACGATCGAGACAAAGATAAACTCGTTAATAAATACTATCCTATTACTGAAAAAACTCGAATTTTAGATGTTGGTTGTACTGTTGGAACTTTCCTTATTCACATGAACCAGAAATACAATTGTAAAATTAGCGGAGTAGATTTCAAAGACGGATTAACCTATCCTGGATTTGATAAAATAGATTTTTATGAAGGATTATTTTACGAACAAAATATACCTGAAGATTCTGTCGATATTTTGACAATGTGGCACTTTTTTGAACATGATTATGATCCGATTCGATCTTTAGAGATGGCAAAAAAGATACTAGAAAAAAATGGAAAACTAATCATTGAAGTCCCTCGTTTAAATTCTTTGACATCTAAAATGTATAAAAATAAATGGCCAGGAATACAAGCTCCACAACATACTGCATTGTATGACAAAAAATCATTTATTCGAATGCTCGAGCAGAATGGATTTGAAGTTGAAGTGTATTTACCTTATGGCGCATTCCCACCTTATTTCTACATTTTCACAGGACTTTACTTTAAGCTTTTTGGTAAAGGATTGAATTTAAACAGAATTATTATCCCGTATTTTCTAGGGCAATTTTTACTATTTCCATTTCTGTTATTTAAAAATAAATTAAACCTATCCATGCAAACCATTGTATGCAAGAAAAAATAATTAACATCTATCGAATTTTAATTGCATTTTCAATAATCACTATTATTGGAACACTCGCTTTTGTATTGAGGTATCTTTCCTTTAAATTGTTAACAGAATTTAATAGAAAATTGTTGATTCCTTTTATGTGTAAAATGGTATTATTCTGTATTGGAATTCGTTTTAAAAACACCTTGAAAATAGAAGAAACTGACAAACCACTTTTTTACACGTTTAATCACAACTCTTATTTAGACGGTTTGATAATCATGAGTTTAGGACTTAAAAACACACGTGTATTATTAAGTGAAATAATGCTATTATATATCCCGATAACTTTAACAGCCCTTTCTATTGGAGTTTTGTACATTCCAACAAAAAACAATTCCGAAAGAAGATTAAATTTCTTTTATAGCCTTGAAAAAAGAATCAAAAAAGAAAAAATCAATTTTACAGGATCTTCCGAAGGTGTTCATGATAAGTACAATGAAATCAGCGAGTTTAATAGAGGAGTTTATCATACAGCCATGAACTGTAAAATGGATGTTGTTGCTTTATTTATTTTCACTCCAAAAGAATCTAATCCAGGAAGTAATTTTTTACCATTCAAAAAAGGAGAGATTTCCATTGAACTATTAGGAATTATTCCTACCACGAATTGGATTCTAGAAAATTTGGATAATGAAATTGAATCTATAAGAAATAAATATGTAAACCGATTTAATGAATTACATTCAAAATGAGCCAATTGACCTATAAAACAAATACATTAAAAGCGTTAAGTTTTTTAGTAATCCCTTTTATAATACTAACTATAAGTATTTTACTTTTTAGAATGGATAATACTATTTCTTATTGTTTTGCAACGATTTTACTGTCCCTTTTTTTTACTCAAACATTTATACTTTTGCATGAATGTGGTCATTTAAATTTCTTTGTTTCTAAATTGAGTAATAATTTGTTTGGTCACCTTTTTGGATTTTTGACAGGTATTCCATTTATAGCATGGAAACACATGCACAACCTGCATCACAAATGGACAGGGTGGAGAGATTTAGATCCAACAACAGAAAAGACAGTTGACATCGGTAAATCTATCATTTTAAAACAGATCGTAAATGTTTGTTGGTTTCTTTTCATTCCATTATTTTACATCAGCTATTTTTTGAGTAATTATTGGAATATTTTTAAAATTAAACGATTTCTATCAGAACGAAATTTTAAATTAGCCTTTATTAATATCATTCTACTCTTAGCAATCTATGTTTTCTTGATTGTTTTTTACACATCATTTCTTTTTAAATATATATTTCCTGCGTTTTTCCTCTCTTTTATTTGGAAAGAATTAATCATCATGACGCAGCATTCTCATATTGAAATCCCGATTTCTGAAGGATCGATTGTTCAACCAATTTCTTACAAAGAACAAGTAAAATATTCAAGAAGTTTTTATACAAATAAATTCATTTCAAAATACTTCTTATTTAATTTTAACCTACATGAAGCACATCATTTACAGCCAGGTCTTCCTGCTTATTGGTTAGATAAATTGGAAATTAATTCAACTAAAAAAACGACTTATTTTGAATGGTTTAAAAAAGCAAAATCGCTAAAAGGTGAAAATTATATTTTTAGAACTTCCAAGCATACAGGAAAAGAAATTTGAAAAAAAAGAGAAGGTTTTATTTTTTTGTTTTTTCACAATAAAAACAAAAAACACTACTTTTCACTTAAACCTCTTGCATTTCAATTCACACCCACACAATAACTACCTCATAACAAGTATATAATAAAAAAACACACCACTACAAATATCGTTAAAGTTTTAACCTATTTTATTTATTACGTTAATAATTATTTTTAACATTTTAATTGAAAGTCTTGAGGTACTTTTGTCGAAATACTAATTATAAACTATTATAATAATGATTAAAAGACAAAACCTAAGAAGGTGGATTTACCTTTTTTCAGGAGCCGTTTTGCTATTTTCAGCAAACAAATTAAATGCTCAAGTAACCAACACTGAAAGCTTCGATGGAGCAACTTTCGTTCCAACTGGGTGGACAAACCTAAACGTATCAGGTACAAACACTTGGATAAGAGTAACAACAGGAACAACTCCAACTCAAACACCTCATACAGGAACTGGTGAGGCAAAGTTTAATTCTTACACTACAAACTCTGGAGTTCAAGCTTTAATTACACCAGCATATGATCTAACAGGAATTGGTTCAAACACTGCAACAGTAAGTTTCTGGATGTACAGAGACAATGGATATTCTACATCTGCTGACAAAATAGATGTATTAATAAATACAACAGCAACAGTCGTTGGAGCAACATCTCTTGGGACAGTAAACAGAAGTAACACATTAGCTCCAATTGAATCAGCTAACGGATGGTATCAATATACTTTTAATGTTCCAGGAACGTTTAACACAGCAACTAACTTCTTGATTTTAAAAGGAACAAGTGCTTACGGGAACAATATTTTTATAGATGATGTTTCATGGATTTCTTATCCACCAGTTTGCTCAGGAACACCATCTCCAGGAAACACGATCTCATCAGCTGCATCAGTTTGTCCAACTGTACCTTTTACCTTATCGCTTCAAAATGCTACAACAGGTAGTGGAGTAACTTATCAATGGAAATCTTCAACAGACAACATAACTTTTTCAGATATTACAGGAGCAACTTTATCTTCTTTAACAACATCACAATCAGTAAGTACATATTATAAATGTATCGTTACTTGTTCTTCAGTTACAGGAACTTCAACTTCAGTTCAAGTAATAGTTAATGGTTTTGAAAATTGCTATTGTACACTTTCAGCAACAGCAACAGCTGATTCAGATATAGGAAATGTTACCTTCGGCACAATCAACAACGGAACAGTAACTACAACATTAAGTAATAGCTCTGCAAACGGATTGTATAATGACTATACCTCTTTAACTCCTGCAAACATAGAAATTGGAGCTTCTAGTCCTATCAGTTTAAGTCAAATAACTTCTGGAACCACTTTTTATAGTGCCTGGTTTAACGTATTTATTGACTATAATCACAATGGGATTTTTGATTTACCCGCAGAACAAGCATTCACATCTACCATATTGACAGATGAAGTAAATCCAACTCAAACTGGCAATATAATTATACCAGCAACAGCATTGACTGGAACGACAAGAATGAGGGTCAGATTGACTGAAAATGGAGATGCTAATAATACAGCTTGTGGAACATTTAGCTACGGAGAAGTAGAAGATTATTTTATAAACATTACTTGTCCTACAATAGTTGCACCAGAAGGTATCGGAGCATCAACATGTACAAATACAGCAACAACAATTTCTGCAACTCCAGGGCTTACAGGAAGTACATTAACATGGTATGCAGCTGCTACAGGTGGAACTTCGTTGGCAACAACTCCATCTTATTTAACTCCAAACTTGACAGCAACAACTTCATATTGGGTTTCTGAAAAAATTGGAACTTGTACAGAAAGTGCTAGAACAGAAGTAATTGCTACAGTTGATCTAACGAATGTAATATTAATCCCAGTAAGTACAACATGTAACGGAGGAAGTAACGGTTCATTCACACTTGGTACAGTTAATTGTGGAACAGCACCGTTTACATACTCAATTGACGGCGGGGTTTTTGGAGCAATCCCTACTGATTTATCAGCAGGTACTTACTCTGTTATCGTTAAAGGAACAGGTACTGGAACTCAAGAAAGTGCTGCTATTTCATTAATTGTGGATGAGCCAGCACTTACTATTTCAACACCTACAGCAATGGACACTACAGTTTGCGTAAATTCATTATCAGCATTATTGAATACTCAATCTGTATTATCAACTTTCACAAACGATACTTTGGTGATTACATTTGATGTATCAACACAACCTCTTGAATTAAATGCAACTCCAGGTACACAATTTTCAACAGCAACTATGTCAGCTTTACCTGCAGGTTCAACTGTTTCAAGTATTGCTTTTTCATATCCTGGATTAACTTCATTGGGTTCTTCTTATGGTTCAGATGTAAAAATTGGATACACTGGTGCTTTACATCATACTGCTGAATCAGGAATAGGTGCACCATTTGGAGCTTCAACTTTCGAATTTATTGATTCTTTAAATGTAGATTCTTTAGATATTAATGGAGGAGTTATTAATCTTTTTTATTGGGATGCATACAATGACAATACAACGGGTGCTGAATGTACTTTTACTACAGGAACTGCTGTTGCTACATTAAAAATCGCCTATAGCTACCCAACTCCTTCAATAATCACTTGGTGGTCAACTCCAGTTGGTGGTTCACAAATTGGAACAGGAGATACTATTGAAGCAATAGGAACATCTGTACTCCCTACTTCAACTGTATTAGGAACATATAATTTTTATGCTCAAGGTGAAAATGCTAGTTGTACAAGTCCTTCAAGAACTCTTTTTACAGTTACTTTAGATAGTCCAAATAGAACTATTGTTGCTTTAAGCTGTGAATCAACTTATACTTCACAATTTGGAGATATTTATGATACAACTGGAATTTATTATCACATAATTCCAGCTACAGGATCAGATTGTGACAGTACTGTTATTATAGATTTAACTATCTATGAAACACCAACTATCTCTATTCAAAGTGGGACAAATTTAACAGCTTCTTCAAATGGTTCTTCAACAACATATCAATGGTTAAATTGTACAAATGGAAATACTGTTATTCCAAATGCAACTTCATCAACTTATACAGTAACAGTTAACGGAATGTATTCTGTAATTTCTACTGTTGGAAACTGTTCAGATACTTCTGCATGTGTGACGGTAAATTCAGTTGGAATAGATAATTTAAACACTTCTAACATTGCTGTAAAACTTTCACCAAATCCAACTTCGGATAAAGTTCAAGTTACTTTTACGAGTGTTAGTTCAGCTTCAATTATTGTTTATGACCTTCAAGGGAAAATAATTTCAACAATTAATAAAGTAATTTCTGGCGATTTAATTTCATTAGAAGGAGTTCAACCTGGAATTTATATGATTAAAGTAATAAGTGAAGAAGGAAATAGTTCTCATAGAATTATTAAAAATTAAACTTATACCATTTTCCAAAAAGGAGGTTTTCTGAATTGAAAACCTCCTTTTTTATTTGAATAAGCTTTCTTTAAAATTAGACAAAAAAAACACGTGTTTGCTAGTCTAATTTATTTTACTTAAATCTTTAACAGTTATTTAGATCTATTCATCATTTTATTCAGTATAAATCAACTTTTCAGTAGTTGAGAAATCTGATCCTTCAACATGAACAAAATAAACTCCTTTGTTCATCGAACTTAAATCCACTTCCTCTTTGTAAAAAGCATCCACTTTTTCAGTTTCGGAATATTTAACAATTCTCCCAGATGCATCCATAATTGTGAGTGATATCAATCCTACTGATTCATTTTTCAAACTCACCATTATTTTTCCATCAACTGTTGGATTTGGAACTAATAATAATTCTGAATTCGTTTGTAATGCTTCTTCATTTTCAAATTCACTTCCATCTGTACGCAATGCTGTTGATGAAATTACAGCTTTCAAAGTGTAGCAAGTAGTTGAATTAAATGCACTACTATAACCACTTACTTTAACATAGTAAGTCGCAACTGTCGTTGTGTTATAAATAATCGTCTCACTTGTAGTCCCACTATTTTGACTTGTTTTTAACAATGTTCCAGCGCCGTTATACAAACGAATATCGTAGTCAGCAGGTAAATTAGTCAATGTAATTTTAATGTTTTTTGAAGTAGTTGTATTTGTAAATTTAAACCAATCAACATCTGTACTTGTTCCTATCTTAGCAGATATATTCGTATTAACAGCAATTAATTTTGAAGCTGTCTTTGTTTCATTTGTTTCATAATTATCAGTACATGTTGTTGGAGTTGTAGTACCAGATTGAATTGAAACTGAATAATCTTCCACTTCTCCATAAGTAAATGCTTCACAAGGTCCTGTAATTGCTGCATCTTTCATCATAACCCTCATTCTTGTACTCCCCAAAGTTGCCGATGTTGGAACAATAAAAGACCCTGTAACCATTGTAGAAGAAGCAGGTGAAGTATAAACTAACTCTCCAGCATCATCGAAATCAAGGTCTTTGTTATAATCAATGTACACTCTAAAATATTCACTATAAGCTGTACTTGCAAAACCAGGAGTTACTTTAATTGAATTAGTGCTTCCTAAAGCTAAATTTGTTGATAAAGCAGTAAAATTACCATACCCATTATTTGTGGAAGTTGTATTGTTTATCGTTCCTAAATTCACATTTGAAATCCATTCATATTGAGTACTTGAACCTGATGCAGCACAATAAGCTGGAGTAGGAGTTACTGTCGTTCCTCCGCATCCATTGGAAGTTAAAAATCCTACTTTTGATCCTCCTGAAGTAAAAAGAGCTTGCATTCTATTTTTTTGACCATTGGTAAACATGTACATACAAGCGTCATCTGTATAATCCATGTAATTCATAAACATTTCAGCTGTAGTACCTGAACATTCACCAGATCTAACCAAAGGATGACTAGGGCATCCATAATTTTGACCATAATCATTCCCTGTTCCAGCACTTTCTGTCCCCCCTTTTTGAGTTGGTGTATCTGAAACTTGGTCGTTTCCGCAACCGCCAGAAGCATCACCACCTATGTGATATAAATTTAACCAATGACCAATTTCATGAGTGGCTGTTCTTCCTTTATTAAAAGGTGCAGTAGCAGTACCTGAATTTCCAAAAGCTGTATAATTTATAACAACACCATCAGAGGAAGCTGGACCACCAGGAAATTGAGCATAACCCAATAAGCTACTTCCCAATTTACAAACCCAAATATTCAAATACTTGGTATTATTCCAAGCATCATCTCCGCCTTGAGCAGAATATTTCACTTTGTCATCGTCAATAAACGAAGTAATAGTTGTTGACTTTCTAATAATTCCGGTTGTAGTAGTACCATTTGGAGCTATTGATGCTAAACAAAAATTTATTTCACAATCTGCAACTGTAGTAGAAAAAGTTGAAGGAGTCAATGAAACATCTGAATTTAGCTTACGAAAATCTTTGTTCAAAATTTCAATTTGAGACTGAATTTGAGCATCTGAAATATTTTGAGTTGCTGTATTATACACAACATGAACAACTACAGGAATATTAATAACTGTTTTTTGTTGTTGGACACTTCCAGACGAAACAGCATGTTGTGTGAAATTTTCAATTGCATCTCTTTCATTTTGAAGATTTGGATACTGTTGAAGCAATTGTTCATGATGGTGCATTGTTCCGCATGCACGTTGAGCAATAGTTTGCATAGAAAATAGCAAACATACCGCTACGGGTAGTAGCATAGTTTTTTTCATAGTTGCATAGTTATTTTTGTTAGCGGGATAATGTTAGTTTTTATTTCTCAATAAAACAACTAAAATTAGAATTATTTTACAACTTTAAAAATCAAACCTGAAATCTGATTATCAATAAACTACATATTTTGAAGTGAAAATAAAAAATAAAAAAACCAATAAAACTGTAGAATATAGAAGGTTTAAAAGAAAATAAAAAACACCAATTAGATCTATCTATTTTCACTGTGTTTTTGAAAACTCACTCCAAAATTCTGGCTTATCTGCATTAATATTTATCAGATTACTTGTAATTGGATGTGTAAATTTCAATTGAAAAGCATGCAAAAACAAATTTGGCAATCCCAATCTTTCTTCAAACATTCTATTATGGTGTCTATTTCCATATTTATGATCTCCAATAATAGGATGGCTAATTTTATTCGCATGAATTCGTAATTGATGCATTCGACCAGTTTTCGGTTCAAATTCTATATAACTATATCTAGCAGTTGAATAAGGCTCAACTGGTATATTTAATTCAATTTGTTCAATGCATTTATATAAAGTCAATGCTTCCTTATAATTCCCTCTATCATTTTTTACTGGAGAATCGATTATACCAGACTCATCAACATAACCTCGAACTAACGCAATGTATTTTTTAGTAATTTCTTGCGATTCGAATAATTCTTGAAATGGTTTAACGAAGTCTTTATGTTTTGCTAATAACAATGCACCCGATGTTTTTCTATCCAAACGGTGAACTGGAATTGGTGATTCATATCCTTGTAATTTTAAAAGCTGAACTAGAGAATCTTCTTCAATGTTACGTGAAAAATAGGAATGGTGGACTAATAAATTATTTGGTTTGTTCACAACGATACAATAATCATCTTCGTAGATAATTTCAATTGTTTTGATGTTGTTGTATAATATTGGATTCATTATTTCAATATAAATTTTGGAATTTGTTTTTGTTTTTTTTCCGTAGGGATAGGGCATGCCCTATCCCTACGGAAAAAAAACAAAAACAATCAAAAAACG
>OBEQ011031556.1_pt1 | contig 34800 bp, 24 predicted proteins | sample 1670901 | NCBI WGS metagenome assembly OBEQ01 (sample SAMEA104232315, study PRJEB22302) | groundwater metagenome | biome: forest; feature: aquifer; material: groundwater | place: USA | collected 2011-08-07 | depth 5.4 m | reverse complement strand
TTTATCACAAATATTTTTTAATCAAGGCTCTGTTTTAAAAACTATTCAAAAATGTGGGTGATAAAGGATTCGAACCTTTGGCCTTCTCGGTGTAAACGAGACGCTCTAACCAACTGAGCTAATCACCCATCTAATAGCCACAATAATACCTAAAAATATTATTTTAGTCAATGGCTACGTGTTAAAAATTATTTTGACAAATTTTTGGCGTAGTCATAGATATCCGGATAACCATGAACTTTTAACCAATACCACCATTCCACTCCCCATAAATAGGCACGAGAAAAACCAGTTTGTTTTGCGAAATATAAATTCTTTTCCAAACGATCCAGATTCATTGTCTTAAACTGTTCGGCTACATTATTGTCTGAAATAGTATGATTGGCTACCCAAGGTTCCGCTTGTAATTCGGCTACATAAGTTTGATTCAAATCTCGCCCATGCCAAAGCGCGCGCAATCGATAAGCGCTAGCCGGCAACCAGTTATAGGCAAAATAACCAAGATGCTCATTCCAAACAATTCGATAAACCGTCGTACCAAACAGATCTCCAGCTTTAATCGTTTTACCCCACATGCTAAGTTCACCGCTGTCAGTCACCAACACCGAATGGTTTTTATCTAAATTTTTTACAGTATCAATTTCTGTTTTTAGTTTAATTGGATCCAATTTGTGGCAAACTTTTCCAAAAGCCAAAAACGGTTCATTTTCTACTTGCCAAATTTCCAAGGCGGAATGATTGGAATAATGCTGGGTGGTATTTTTTAAAAAATTATTTAAGGATAAAAAATATTCATCATCAGATAATTTTTCTGACCAAGCCGGGACATTACATTCCGGCCACCGAGGAGTCTTTTGACCAAGAGCCAATATCACTTTGACCTTGCGTTTGGCCGCTTCATCCATTAAATAATCCAACTCACTAAAATCAAATTTACCTTTTTCTTTTTCAATTTCATCCCAACGAGCGGTCAAACGCAGATAACGAAAATTCCAATCATCCAAAACTATTTTGTAAGTATCTTTGAGATCCAGACCAAGATAACGAGTGTACTCTGGACTAAACGAAGCACCCAAAATAATTTTTTCATTTCTCAAAGTAGAAAGATACCAAAAATTTATTATCAATAAAAAAATTATCCCCGAAACTATATACAAAATTTTAAATCTGAGCATATTAAACTAATAAAATTAAACCACATATAATAATTATTACCGCTAATAATTCTTGCACTATTTCTCCACGCGCATAATCTTCTTTGAATTTTTTTGGCCAAAATTTACTAAATAGTAAAACTAAAATAATTAAAAGAGCGTACTGCAAACCATTTAAGGCGTTGACCAATGACACACTACCGATAGCCATCGCATATTGCACGATCACCACTCCTACTGTACTTAAAATTTTATTTATTACCACTAAAATAGTATTATCTTTTTTACTCTTAACCGATAGAAATTTATTTTTAACTTTATCCAAAATAGTATTTTTAAAAAGTACACGTTGTACGACTGGATGTAATAATAAAAATAATCCAAATATTCCAGTAGCCGCTCTGGTCCAAACAAAACCGCTAAAAAAATCATAATTAATATAAATATATTTGGCGCTGACATGTGAAACCGCAAAAAATATTCCCGCCGCAATACCCCACACCATACCACTGTGCCAACCAGAATGTTGTTTGCTTTTTTCAAATGAAACTACCAATGAACCAATTATTAACAAACCGGACGCAACTAATTGACGAATTGTTAAAATTTCGGATAAAAATAAATTACTAAACAATAATACAAACAGCGGTGTGGCTGCCCCGACCAGCGGACCAACATGACTAATTTCACTTTTTTCAAAACCCAAAAACATTGTCCACAATGCAAAAGCAAAAGCCAAACCAGAAATTATCGCCATCAAAAAATCAAATGGTGTATGTAAAAAAGTTACCCCAAATGGCACCAACAATAAAAGTGGCAAAACAAAAATAGACGAATAAAAAGTATACAAAACCGGTTGAACTTTGACTGATGATAATAAAAATTTATCTATCATCACTACTACAGCCAAAATTGCATAACCAATTACTGAAAGTATTAACCACATAAATATTTATAACTATTTATTTTATTAACTAATTATACCACAAAAAAATACCGTGATCTATACAATCGCGGTATTTTTAATAATCCCATGTCCAATATTTACTTAAACAAACAAATATTGGACATGGAGAGTAGTGCACAACTACCAACCCCAGAGGTCTGTGAACTCAAGCGTTCGTTGCTAGCGCTCAGGCCACGCCTGCTCGTGACGAGTCTGCTGAGCTTCGCGCCGCAGATGGGGCGGCAACAACGCCAGAGCCTGACGACGCTGCTTGCCACTGCCGTACACCGCAATGCGCAGAAGAGACTCCGTAGTAGTGGGCTGCAAAATCGACGAGACCGGCGGCTGATGCGAATGGTTGTTGGCGGGAACATTGGGCAGAGACATGATTTACCTCAAGTAAAAATGGTCAAAGATCCCAATCATTAGGCAAAGTTGCCAAAGGACGGGAAAATATTTTCCAAATTTTAGATAATATTTTCCCGCTCTTTAAACAAACTTTGCTTTTTGCACACTACTCTAAATTGAAAAGAACTATCGCATAAAAAATCACCCTAACCGGATGGTCAAGGTGATTTGAAATGCTTTTTAAACTTTTATTAGGCATTATTATAATCACCCTTTGACCATACGAAAAAACGGCACAATACTGTGGAGTTCTTAGTAGTCAAATTGTAAATATAATTATTTTGCATAATATTTATTATTACAAACTATTTTTTAACTGTCAACAAAAGTTATCCACATTACACTTTCTTTTCTAATTTCAAACCGGCGTCAGTATAACGATTGGCCGCATTCCAGAGCAACCAACCGGCATTGGGATATTTTTCTACCATATCAATCTGCGCGCGAATATTTTTTGCTCCATACACTGCTCCAATATTAAAGGCTTGTAACCAAGGTCGAACCTGCGCTTGCTTGCCCACAAACAATGACGAACCTTTTTTCATGCCATTGTCTATCACTTTACCTGGATTAGCAGCCGGATTGGATAAACCCAAATGTCCTTTGGCATAATGTGACGGATACATCATCGGTGAAATATAATCTACTTGATCAGCCGCGCCAGCAATCGTTTGTCCAATAGACATACCGGTATGATTTTCCATTACTAACCCAAAAAAATCTACTGATATGTATGCTGGTTCATCTTTTAGTTGCTCAGACAAAAAACTAAAAAAGTTTGTCATTACATTATTACGTTCCTTGGTACCTGGGATAACCGCACTGGCCATATTTCCATCAGTTGGAAAACGCACATAATCAAAATTCACTTCATCAAATCCTAAATCCATCACCTCTTTGGCAATTGCCACATTATATTTCCATAAATCTTGACGAGCGCTGTCTACCCACGCCAAACCTTTTTTGTCATGCCAAGTTCCACCCTGTTTATTTTTTATGGCCCAAGCCGGTTTTTTGCTAGCCAAAATTGGATCTTGAAAAACTGTTTGTCGAGCAATCGCATAAATATTATGTTCATGCAATTTGGCAATTAATTCCGGAATATTTTTTAAAACAATTCGTTTTGTTTTCAATTCTTTAATAGCTGGTATTTGGCTATCGTACAAAATATAACCCGTATAGTCTTTGATATCTATTACTACTGCATTGAGCTCCGTTTTGTCTATCAGACGAATCATCTCGTCCATTTTTTTAGCATTGTTGGCCGAACTGGCAGTGAGATAAATTCCCTTGGCTATTTTTTGTGCGGATTTTACGCGAGGCGGCAAAACTACCGGAACCAAAACTTGGCTACTGGACGATGGTGTATTCAATACTCCAGTCAGTTGACTATTTGCTTGAGCCCTAATCGGTGAACTATAAAAAAAATATACTACCAAAACAGTTAGCCAAACTAGTGGCAAACCAAAAACCAATATTTTCCACAAATGACCATTTTTCTGCATAATGACGCGGTTTTCTTTAATTCACATTTTAATTATACCACAACTAACCAAAAGCCCCTACCCCCTATTGACAAAACCGGCGTTTTGTGCTATTATTTAGAGTTTTATTTATGCAAACCAAGCCAAATATGAAGATTGCTATGATCGGACAAAAAGGGATACCGGCTATCTACGGCGGCGTGGAACGTCACGTGGAAGATTTGTCGCGCGAACTGGCCAAACAAGGCCACGACGTTTTGGTATACGCCCGCGCTTGGTACACATCCAAAGCTTTGAAAAATTATCACGGTGTAAGAATAATCCATACTCCTACTATTCATACCAAACACTTGGATACAATTTCTCATACCTTATTTTCCACCCTCAATGCTTTGGGTCAAAATTGTGATGTAATCCATTTTCACGGTGTCGGTCCGGCTTTGTTGGCTTGGATTCCAAGAATTTTTTCTCCTCGCACTAAAGTGGTAGTGACTTTTCACTGTATTGATCGCTATCACCAAAAATGGGGTGTAATTGCTAAGTTCATGTTGTCGCTGGGCGAAAAAGCCGCTTGTACTTTTGCTCACCAAACGATTGCCGTTTCCAAAACTATCCAAAGTTATTGTTTGAATGAATATCATACTAAAGTTGAATATATTCCTAATGGTGTTGTAGTTGCCAAAAATACCGGTTCCAATTTGTTAGAAAAATACAAACTGGAAACAAACAAATACATTTTGATGGTTTCACGTTTAGTGCGTCATAAGGGTGCCCACTTTTTATTGGAAGCTTGGCAAATGGCTCGCTCCCAAAATCCAGAACTATTTAAAGATTACAAATTGGCTATCGTTGGTGGTAGTTCTTTCACCGATGATTACGTGGATGAATTGCATCATATTGCCCGTGGCGATAAAAGTATTATCTTTACCGATTGGATGCATGGACAAATTTTGGAAGAAACTTATGCCAACTGTGCCTTGTATATCAACCCCTCAGAAAACGAAGGGATGCCGATAACGGTGTTGCAAGCGATGGCTTATGGTCGACCAGTATTGTTGTCCGATATTCCAGAACATCTAGAATTGATTAGCGATCGAAATTTATTATTTCGTACTGCTAGCATTGTCGACTTGGCTGATAAAATTACCAAGTTGATTAAAGACAAAGACATTCGTGCGATTGCTGGACTGGAAAATAAAATACTCGCTAAAAAAAGTTTTAACTGGACCAACCTAAGCAAACAAACTTTAGCGGTTTATACTGCAAAAGAAAAAACAAAACTCGCCCGTTTAAAAGCGGTACGGGTTTAACAAAAAAATCCTCTTATTTCAACTAAGAGGATTTTTTATTTTTATTTTTCTGCAATTACTATTAAATTTCTTCCACCCCGGCTATCGGTATTATTTTTAATATCATCATAAAAAAGTTCTATTTTTTTGAAGCCGGATTTTTCCAATAGATCTTGCAATTCATCAGAATTGAAATGATGATAAAATCTCTCGGTCAAAATTTCACCTTTGTTATTTTTCCACGGAATAATATAATCATTATCGCCTACTTTTTTCCAATCTTTTTGTAGTTTACTTTGTGCCCAATCAGATTCCAGATTCCAAACTGTCATTATTATTTTTCCTTGCGGTTTTAATTCTTTGTAAATTTTATTTAGTAAATGCAAACGTGTTTTCTCATCGGGTAAATGATGAAACGATGCAATCAGAAAAGCGAGATCAAAAAAATTATCCGCAAATATTTTTTCCTGTTCAGCTGTGAGAAAAAAATTAGCCTTACCAGACACCACTTCCGCTTCCCATTTTTTTTCGGCAATTTTTAACAATTCATCACTTTGATCCAATCCAAAATAATTAATTTTTTTATTTTTAAACAAAAAAAGTAGTCGCCCATTGCCACAACCCCAATCCAAAATATTTTGCCCCTCTTTTACAAACTTTCCAAACTGTTTAAGCTCCTCCCAGAGATCATATCGGGTACCGGAAAATAACCCGGCTATACGGTTGTAATCTTCACGAATCTTGTGTATAATGTCTTCTGAATTCATATGCAAACAATAGAAGAAATAATTATTCTGGACTGTTACAAAAAACAGCCTAAAGACGTCGAAGCGCTCAACAATATCAAGCGCCGTATTTTGCGTACTATTAAAGCGGGCTATATCCCGACTTCTACACATTTGCTTAAAGCATATCACAAACTGGTCAAAGAAAACAAGATAAAATTGAGTCCACAACTCGAGCAGACCCTTCAACGTCGAGCGGTGCGCACTTTATCGGGTGTTACAATTGTCACTGCATTAACCAAACCATTTCCTTGTCCCGGTGAATGCACCTATTGTCCGACTGAAGCCCGGATGCCAAAAAGTTATCTTTCGGATGAACCGGCAGCCGCGCGTGCTTTGTCTTTGGCTTTTGACCCATACGAACAAACTTGGCGACGTTTAGACGCGCTGAAAAAAAATGGGCATCCTATAGATAAGGTAGAATTGATTATCAAAGGCGGCACCTGGAACTCTTATCCGATCACTTATCAATATTGGTTTATTGCTCGTTGTTTTGAAGCTTGTAATCGCACCCGCAAAAGCACAGTTTCAGAAAAAATGAGTTTGGACGAACTCAGAAAACAGATGGTCAAAATTCAAAATAAAAATGAGAAAGCCAAACATCGAATTATTGGTTTGACTTTGGAAACTCGTCCGGATTTTATAAATAAAAAAACAGTTGAGGCGATGCGCGAAATGGGTACGACTCGTATTGAAATTGGTGTGCAACATCTTGATCCAAAAATAATGGAAATGACCAAACGCGGACATGGATTAAAAGAAACGGTGGAAGCGACCAAACTTTTACGTCACTACGGTTTCAAAGTTGATTTTCATCTCATGCCTCAACTGCCCGGTAGCACTCCAGCCAAAGATCTCAAAATGATGCGCCAGATTTTTTCTGACCCTCGTTTACGTCCTGATATGATAAAAATTTATCCATGTACTGTGGTCAAAAATTCTGAATTATACGAATGGGTGGCCAATGGTACATTTAAACCTTACAGTGACAAACATCTTCTGCGGATTTTAAAAGAATTCAAAAGTGATGTCCCCTATTATTTGCGTATCTCTCGTTTGATTCGTGATATTCCTTCTCACCATATTATGGCGGGAAATATGATGACGAACCTACGTCAACTAATCCAATTTGAAATGAAAGCAGAAGGTAATACCTGTCACTGTTTGCGTTGTCGTGAAGTTGGTCACCAAACTGAAATCGATTGGGAAAAAGAAAAAATTACCAAATTTGTCGACACTTATGAATCTAGTGGTGGAACCGAATATTTTATCAGTTTTGAAAATGCAACCCGTGATGCGGTGCTGGCTTTTTGTCGTTTTCGTATTGACCCAGCCGGCATCTATCCGGCTTTCATTCGTGAACTTCATGTTTATGGACAATCACTGGAAATTGCCAAACGAAAACTCGGTGCTTCTCAACATACTGGTATGGGCAAAGAAATGATGAAAACCGCCATGGATATTTGTCGTGAAAATAAAATACCGCGCTTGGCGGTAATTTCTGGTGTTGGTGTGCGTGATTATTATCGCAAACTCGGAGCTAAACTAGATGGCAATTATATGGTTTTTGATGTCAAATAAAAAAATCTCTGGCCGATCTGATCACTGCAATATTGTTGGCACCAGCGTTATATAGCTCTGGTGCATTTTTTTTATCGATACCGCCGATTGCCACCCACGGAATAAAAATTTCTTTTTTAATTTTGTTAAGCGCTTCTAAACCAACTGGCGTACGATCCGGTTTGGCAGGAGTTGGAAAAATTGGACCAATACTTACATAGTCCGCGCCTTCAGACACTGAAGTTTTCATCTGTTCTAAATTATTGTTTGATTTACCGATAATTTTACTACTTCCCAAAATTTTTCTGGCTTGCAAAAGCGACATATCAGTTTGACCAATATGAACACCGGCAACTGACAACTTCGCCGCCACTTCAACACAATCATCGACTATCAAAAGTACCGGCGTATAACCAAACGCCGTTTTATCTTTTTTATCAATGTATTCACAAAGAAATTTTGCCTGATTATAAATTTCATTTTTATCTCCATTTTTATTTCGCAACTGCACCACTTTGGCACCGTGATCTATAAGCCAAACCAATTCTTCAACATTATCACTAAGTGGATATACTGTTTCAGCTTCAAAATATAGATTCAACCAATAATGTGGTGTGAAAGATAAAATTTCAAATTCCAGATGATAAACATCGTATCTTAATTTTTGAAAATGAAAATAATGTAGTGGTAAATAAATTTTTGAATATTCTTCCAATACACGCAGAGCTTCTTCCAGACGCGAAAAATTGGCTTTCATCAGACCAAAAAAATTACGTCTGGAAGCCATATTATTCTCCAGACTAGTCTGACCCAAATCCTGACCAAAACCACGCCCTGTAAGACGGGTAGCCCCACCGAGTAGATGTTCGAGCTGAGCAAGCAAATGACGCAAAGGTCTGATTTTGACATACAAAGCCTCGTGGCGTAAGACAAATCTGACAGTATCTTCTACCACCCGCATTCCCTCTTTAGCCCGACCTAAATTGGCGTCAATTAGCGAAAAATCTTTGTTCATAAGGTATTTGCCTGCTTATAATCGGTATGGTATCATAGATGTTAATAAAATCAAGCTGAAATAATAATATGATCTAAAAAAATATGTACACACATAATTTAAAAGAATTTGATCCGGACATTTTAAACAGTATAAAAAAAGAACAACAACGCCAAGAAGAAGGGCTCGAAATGATTCCGTCGGAAAATTTTGTTTCACCAGCAGTACTCGAAGCACTCGGATCGGTGTTGACCAATAAATACTCGGAGGGTTATATTGGAAAAAGATATTATGGCGGTTGTGAATTTATAGATGAAGTAGAACAACTAGCGATTGACCGCGCTAAACAATTATTTGGCGCCGAGCATGTCAATGTTCAACCACTTTCTGGAGCACCCGCCAATGTCGCAGTGTATTTTGCACTCCTGCAACCTGGAGATACTGTCCTTGGTATGGATTTGTCTCATGGTGGACACTTGACCCACGGTCATCCAGTGACTTATATGGCCAAAATTTTTAATTTTATTCGTTACAAAACTAATGCTGAAGGAAAAATTGATTTAGACAATCTACGCGCTATGGCGCTAGAGCACAAACCAAAAATCATTTTAGTTGGATACAGTGCGTATTCACGAGAAATTGAATATGAAAAAATAAAAGCTATCGCCGATGAAGTCGGTGCCATCACTATGGCTGACATCGCTCATATTGCCGGATTAATTGCCGGCGGACAAATGAACAACCCTGTACCAATTTTTGATGTCGTCACCACTACCACTCACAAAACTCTACGCGGTCCACGTGGCGGTATGATCATGTGTAAAGAAAAATTTGCCAAAGATATCGACAAAGCTGTTTTTCCTGGACTTCAAGGCGGTCCTCATGAAAATAATATTGCCGCCAAAGCGATTGCTTTCAAAGAAGCTTTATTGCCAGAGTTCAAAGAATATACATCTCAAATAAAAAAGAATGCCAAAGTATTAGAAGAAGAATTTAATAAATTAGGTTATAAATTGTGTTTTGGCGGCACTGACAATCACCTACTATTGATTGATGTCACCATGAAAGGCATCGGTGGCAAACAAGCTCAAATTGCACTTGATAAAGCTGGAATCACCGTCAATAAAAACATGATCCCAGATGATACTCGCTCGCCTTTTGATCCATCAGGTATTCGCTTAGGTACCCCTGCTCTAACAACTCGTGGAATGAAAGAAAATGAAATGCGTATGATTGCTGCTTGGATTGATGAAGTAATTTTGAACTACACTAATGAAGAAAAATTGGCTGACATAAAAAATCAGGTCAAAGAAATGACGAAAAACTTTCCACTTTATCCGACATTAAAATAATTTTATTTTACTTCACGTACTTCCAGTAAATTAATATTCCCCACTGCTCCAACCGGTTCACCCGCTACCACGATAACCTTCTCACCATTTTTTACTAAGTGTCTTTTTTTGATATAACTAACTGCATTTTCCACCAACTCCTCAATAGAGCGGCAAGGATGCAAAATAAACGGCAGAACTCCCCAAGATAAATTTAATTGACGTTGTACACGCTCACTAGTAGTAGCCACTACAATATGAACATTGGGGCGAACGCTACTAATCAATCGGCCAGTATCACCAGAAATAGAAGCTACCAAAATCGCTTTGGCTTTTATTTCTTCAGCCAACACTCTAGATAGATTGGTAATCGCATTTTCCGAACTAATATTTTTGGCTTGCAAATTTGGCAAATCCAAATCATCATAATGAGATTTTTCGGTAGTTAAAATAATATCCGCCATAGTTTCCACAACCAACACCGGATGCTCACCGACTGATGTTTCATTGGACAGCATCACCGCATCGGCGTGGTCAATGACCGCATTGGCCACATCAGACACTTCTGCACGTGTTGGACGACGGCTGGTAGTCATAGAATCAAGCATCTGAGTCGCCACAATCACCGGCTTGGCCATTTTATTAGCCGCTTCAATAATTCTTTTTTGCACCATAGGTACTTCGGCAGCACGAATTTCTACACCCAAATCTCCACGGGCTACCATCACACCATCAGCAGCCGACAAAATTGATTCAATATTTTCCACTGCTTGTGGGCGCTCAATTTTGGCAATAATTTGAATTGGATGTTCCACCTCCAAGCCTAACTGCTTTTCATATTCTTTTATTAAAAAACGTGTGTCCAAAATATCCTCCGCACTATTTACAAAAGATATGGCTACCATATCTACCCCCATCTTCACACCAAAAAGTAAATCTTCTTTATCTTTGACGGTGAGAGAAGACAACGAAATATTACTATCTGGCAAATTGACCCCTTTGTGAGAAGTCAATAATCCACCCTCAACTACTTTGGCAAATATTTTTCCATCAACTAATTTTGAAATTTTTGTTTCACAACGTCCATCATTGATAAGCAACCTATCCCCCGGTTTCAAAAAATTATACAGTTCTGGGTGAAAAAATGGAATTTCACCATCAGCATATTTATTCAATTTAGTATTAAAAATAACCTCGCTGTTGTCTTCAATTTCTATCCCCGCTTCTGGCATTTCTCCGATACGAATTTTTGGACCTTGCAAATCTTGCAAGATAATAATTGGCTCATCCAATTCTTTTTCTAGTTCACGAACATTATTATAAATTTTGGTAAACTCATCATAATTGCCATGAGAAAAATTGAGACGAGCGCAGTTCATGCCAGCTTGTACCATCTGTTTTAAAATTTCTTTACTTTCACAAGCTGGACCGATAGTAACGACAATCTTGGTATGTTTGTGCATAATTTTATTTTAATAAAGCTTTTAGTTGTTCTTGTTTGGCTGGATCAAGTGGCAACATTTTTAATAATTGATCAATCGAATTAGAATTTGGTTTACTGGAAGTAGAACTACCACCCAACAAACTACCATAAGTACTTTGCAAACCTTGAATTATTGGTGGTAAAAACCAAATCGCAATAATTAATGGCACTACAATCAACAAAATCCTGAGCCAACTTCCAATAGCCTGCCACATCAATTTATTATTTATTTTACGATTTTGTTCATAAATAATTTGTGACCATTTCAGATTTTTTTCCAACAGTTCTTTAATTGTTTCATTATCTGTTTTGACTATAGGTTTGTTTTCTACAACAGCCGACAATTCAGTTGTTGTTTTTTTGTCATCGGACATATTTTTATTTACATCTTTTTGTTCAGTCATATTTTTGTGTCTAAACATATTATTTGCTTAAACGTTTTAATTCATTTTCAAAATTTTTAACATCCTTAAAATCACGATAGATACTAGCAAAACGGATATAGGCCACTTTATCAAAACCGCGTAAATTTTTCATCACAATTTCACCGAGTTCGCCGCTACTAATCTCGTGCTTTTTCTTTTTTTGAATATCACGCTCAATCCCATGCAAAAGCTGATGAAAATTTTCTTGAGTAAAAGATCTTTTGGTCAAGGAACGACGAATACCGTTTTCTAATTTATCGCGCATATAGGCTTCACGACGTCCATCACGCTTTACCACTATTAAATCCAACAATTCAGTCTCTTCAATAGTAGAAAATCGATACTGACATTTGTCACATTCACGACGACGACGCGTGGCCAGATCATTTTCAGCTGGACGAGTGTCGACTACGCTAGTATTTTTATGATTACAAACTGGACATCTCATATAAACTACAAAAACTTTACTACCTAATAGTAGCATTTCCCGTTATAAAAAACAATATCCCTAATTTAAGGGATATTGTTAGATTAAAACTTTCTTGGGAATAACAAAACTAAAATAATAAAACTTAAATACCCATTTTTTTACGAATAAAAGCCGGAATCTCCAATTCATCATCAGCTTTCGTTTTTGGAATAGACATCGGCGCTGAACGAACTTCTTCTTTTGGTAAAACATAATTAGAAGTCACTGGTGGGGTTGGAGCTACTGGTTTTTGAGTAAATTGTCTAAACTTTCTTTCCTCTTCTTCATCCTCTTTTTGAGATTTGCGCAAAAAGTTGGTGTTGGCAAATTTACTGGCACCGAAAAACGAATTACTGTCTTCTTCGCTTTTTGACAACATATTCTGACGATCATCAAAACCACAAGCAATTACAGTAATTCGAATACTGCCAGACATCGTATCATCAATAGTCGCACCAAAAATAACTTTAGCATCTTCAGCAGCCGAACTGGTAATAATTTTGGCGGCTTCGCTCACTTCACTCATCGCTAAATCTGAACCACCGGTAATTGTAAATAATATTCCATGCGCACCATCGATAGAAAGTTCAAGTAACGGACTGGAAATGGCCATCTTAGCAGCATCAACCGCTCTGTTATCTCCAGTACCAGTACCAATTCCCATCAAGGCTGAACCGGTATTAAACATAATAGTTTTTACATCGGCAAAATCAACATTGATAAGAGCGTGAGAAGTAATAATTTCTGAAATCCCTTGAACACCCTGACGCAACACATCATCAACAATTTTAAACGCTTCCAGTAAAGTGGTTTTTTTGTCGATCACTTGTAAAATACGATCATTGGGAATAGTAATAATTGCATCAACATTGCGAGCCAATTTTTCCCAAGCCGCATCGGCAATATCACGACGTTTTGGACCTTCAAAACCAAATGGTTTGGTCACTACTGCTACCGTTAATGCTCCCAATTCTTTGGCCACCTCGGCTACTACCGCACTCGCGCCTGAACCAGTACCACCACCCAAACCACAGGTGATGAATACCATATTGCTATCTTTCAAAAATTCTCTAATTTCATTTTGTGATTCTTCAGCGGCCTTTCTACCAACTTCCGGATCCATCCCCGCTCCCAAACCACGAGTGACACTTTTGCCAATATGCAATTTTTGTGGAGCGATACTATGGTGCAGGGCTTGCACATCGGTATTCATAACTACAAAATCAACACCGCGGATTTTGGCAGCCACCATCCGATTCACAGCCGAACCCCCAGAACCTCCAACTCCAACGACTTTAATTTTTGCAAATGTTTCCATTTCAGGTTTTACTTGAGGCATAGGGAATCATGTTATGAATAATTTTTGTGTTCAACGTCTGTAAATAAAAATAGCGGAGATTATCCGCTATTTAGTTTATACGAGGCGACTATGGATGTCAAGAAACAAAAAAGTGTTCAATGTGAACAATTAAGGCAACAGGGCTTTAAACCAGTCTTTTAGAGCCGCCGCTGAATTGCCAACTTTTTTTATACCACTCAACATTCCACCTTTGTTATTTTTTTGATTACTCTGAGACATGTTACTTCCCCATTTTACTAAGCCAATTACATTTACAAAAGACAGGTCGTTTATTTTATCCGTAGCGCTAATAAAATTCAACGGGTAACCCAAAGTCGCTGGTAAACGCAAGTATTGTTTGGCGGCATCTACCAATCCAGGTAATTTTGCCCCACCACCGGTAAATACCACTCCCGCTGGCAACATCCCACTACGCTGAATCTTTCTTAATTCACCGTCTATTTTTTGCATTATTTCTTCGACACGCGCTTCGATGATTTCACTTAAATATTTTCTTTTGATCATTTCATGTTCACCGGTGCCCAATTCATACAAATCTATTTCTTCTTTTTTGGAAAAAGTGTTGGAAAAACAACCACCATATTCTATTTTAATTCGCTCAGCCACATCAACTGAAACTCGCAAACCAAGTGCAATGTCGTTGGTGATAGACCCAGAACCAATCGGTAAAATAGCTGAGTGTAAAATTTCACCTTCTTCGTAAATAGCCAAGCTGGTGGTTGAAGAACCAAGATCAACTATCACCACTCCCAAGTCCTTTTGGCGATTGGTCAACGCAGCTTCGCTAGTGGCCAGAACAGACAACACCAAATCTTCTATTTCCAAACCGGAACGATAAATTGCTTTGGTTAAATTTTTTATTTGTGCCGATGCTCCCAAAATAATCTGAGCGTCAACTTCCAAACGAATGCCAGTCATACCTACTGGATCTTTGATGCCAGTTTGCCCATCGACTGAAAATCTCTTTGGCAAAACATGTAACACTTCATAATTTAATGGGGTCGAAATAGCTCGCGCTGCCTCCAACGCCCGCTGGACATCGGCTTCGGATATATCACTGTCAGCTTTTGAGGCGGCAACTACACCTTTGCTGTTTTGAGACATAATGTGAAGCCCGGATACCCCAACCCAGACAGTGTCGATTGGCATACCGACTGTACGTTCCATTTTTTCTAAACATAACGATATCGAAGACACTACATCTTCAATACTACTAATTGCTCCTTTATGCATCCCTTCAGCGACTACTTCAGCCGCGCCCAAAATTTGCACATCGGACTGTGAATCGTTGTGGTTATTATTTACCAATTGACCAACGGCCATCCGCACCATACTTGATCCAATGTCCAAACTAGCAATTAAATTGTTTTTGGCTCTCGCCATAATAAAATATTTTACGAGCTTATATTATACACTATTTTATCAATCCGATAAAGTGAGGGAAAAAAATTATTGATCCAATTATTAATGCTCCCAAAGATGTGATTAAAACCGCCGCTGCCATAATATCTTTTATCACTGATACATAGTGATGTAATCGCGGCTTTAATAAATCTGCAAAATACTCCAATGCGGTATTTAACAACTCCATCGCCAACACTGCTACTAGCAACAAAATCACCAAAATAACTTCCCAAACTTTTAGAGGAAAAATAGCGGTAGCAATTAACACTAAGATCGCCGCCAAAATTTGCAATCGAAAATTTTGCTCGTGTTTAAAAGTATGTTTTAAACCGGCAAAAGCAGAAGAAAAACTTTTAAATAAACTTTTGACTGGCATAACCTAATTCTTTAATTACTTCTTCTTGAATTTTAAACATCTTCTTGGCTGGCACTGGCTTGATATGATCATGACCAACCAGATGAAGTAAACCGTGAATAAACATTCGCGCTAATTCTTCCTGTTCTTTTATTTTACACTCTTTTGCCTGACGCTGAATCTGTGGATAACAAATAAAAATTTGCCCCAGCATTGTTGATTTTATTTTTTTATCTTCTTCCCAAGCGAACGACAACACATCGGTTGGATATTTTTTACCACGATATTGAAAATTCAACTCGGTCATTTCTTTATCACCGATGACATTTATTTCCACAACACCATCCACCTTTTTTTCTTTTTTAGCAACCAGCTGACATATCTTTAACAAATCTTTAGCCGAATAATTATTTTTAATATTATAATTGTAATCAATTTCTATCATAATCTTTTATAAAGGAGTGCTCATGTTAATAGTTGGAGAGAAAGAAGTAGAAGACGTCATTTTTATACTTTCTTCGTCTATTCTGGCAGGTATCTCAGTAGCATTTCCAAATTGGAAACTACGAGCAATCATTTTTATTACCAAACGATAATTTACAATATTTGAATCCGTAGTATGATAAAGAATTACAAAAACTTGATTGCCTTTTGGCAAAAAATACACAAGATCGTCTTTGCGCACAAAACCTGTTTCTTTAAATACTGACTCAAACGGCAGATAATCAGCTAGTTGTTCACCAGTAGCATTATTAGCAAACCAATGAGAGAAACTTTCCTCCGGATCCATGTTTATCACTTTTATTTCAACATTTTCACCAGTAACCGTACTAAACAAAACATCTTTATAGCTAGTGTCTACATTGCCAACTGCCCAACTTTTTGGATAATAAATTTTATACAAGAATACTGGATTGGTAAAAACATTCACCAAACCAGAATCAACTATTTTCATTGGTTCTTTCCCCGCTGGATTATACAAATAATAAACCTCATGACCATCGGGATAATTATCATTATCGCTATCAGGCACAGCTGGATCGGTGCCAAACAATTCTTCTGCAACATCACTAATACCATCTTTATCGGTATCAACACTATCACCCAACAAAGACGATGGAAAATCTAATTTTGCTTCTGACACCATCGGCGGCGGCACCACGACTGGTTCCGGTTCGACTACTGGAGTCGAAGTTATTTCTGGAACAACGACTATCGGTTCAACCACCACCGGTTGAATTGGCTCTGGGGCAACAGACAAAGTTGTTCGATATTGCCTCCAATAATAAAAACCCATAACTGAACCACCAATTATCAAAACTCCAACACCGGCAACAACTAAAAATTTCCAACTGGTAAACAAATTTATTGGATGCAATTTGTTGCCGGCTCCGACCGTTGTCTTTTTGTCCAATAATTTTTTATCGGCCGATGACAAAACCGGCTTCGAAATTTGAGCCGGTTTAATAACCTTTTCTACATTCTGAAATTTGATAACCGGATTTACGCCGCCATAAAAATCATCCGGCATTTTGGTTATTTTTATATCCGGTAAAGATGGTTTTTTTTGTTCTGACCTCCCGAACATAAATTATTTTTTATTTTTTACATCAGTGATAATTTTAGATGAAGTAGCAGTAGAAGTACTAACACCAGCTGGAACATTAAAGAGTTTGCCTGGACCTAGTGGATTATAGCCATTGCGAACTTCGTCACCATCTTTATAGCTATCACCGTCGGTATCTGGGTTCAAAGGATTGGTTTTCCAAATGATTACTTCATCACCATCGCTTAGACCATCACCATCGGTATCGGCTTTGAACGGGTTGGTACCCAATTCTTTTTCACGCACATCATCTAGACCATCTTTATCACTGTCCACCGCTTCACCAAACAAAATTTTATCATTGTTCATTTTTGTGGTGACATCACTAGAGGTTGGAGCAGAAAATGAAGTAGTTACTATCGCTGGTTCAACTTTTTTTTCTTCTACCGGTAAAACAGGAGTTTTTACCGCTGTAGTAGTGTCGATTATAGGCTGTGATTGGACAGTAGTTTTAATATTGGAAACAGCTGTGATTGGTTTATTTTGAGTAAATTTATTATAAGCATACCAACCGCCAAATATCACCGCTCCCAACACCACAGCGATAATCAAAAACAATAAAACTTTGCCAAGTATTGGTTGTTTCACCTCATACAACGAAGGTGCAGTCATCGGCGCCGATGAAATATTTGGCATAGAATCTTTTTTCTTCAACAAACCGGCCCCCAGAGCATCGGGAGTTTTTTCCACCGAATCCGACAAATCGTCTTTTTCTACTCCAGCAAACATATCGGCTGGCTCAGTCGGTAAATTTATCGGTGGATTGACATTATTCATTTGATCATCAAACATATTTTTGCGATTAGAAAATAATAATTTTATTAAAGTAAAAAAGAAATCATTTTTTTAATTTGCCTGGACCAGCGGGATTGTATCCACGCTCTACTTCATAGCCATCGTTATAGCCATCACCATCGGTATCAGCTTTGAGCGGATCGGTGTGATAAATTTTTATTTCATCGCCGTCCATTATTCCGTCGCCATCAGTATCTATATTATCTGGATTGGTGCCGAGCTTTTTTTCTTCTTCATCCGATAATCCATCTAGATCTTTGTCTGTTTGTCTGGACTTATCTAGAGCGGCATCCAACGACTTCATCATTTCAATATTTTTATTTTTTTCTTGCTCAATTTTGATAGCAGCTTTATCAATCTGCTCTATCGGATTGTAAATAGTTTTTTGCAGTTGGGTTGTTTTTTTTCTAAACAATAAAAAAAATCCAACTGACAAAATTAATACCACCACTACTATCATTATAATGTATTTTTTATTATTCATAAAGTCTACGACGTTACTTTGTATAATCCATTTTTATAAAAGTGCGGATACGGTTGATTTCTTCTATGCTAGTGCTTAACCCAGCTGCTACCAAACCGGCTACTGGAGGTTGTTTAACATTAAAAACATGCCAATATTGAGCAGAATCATTATTATCTGAAGAAAGTGCTTGAGTCAAATAAAAAGTTTTGACTGGACGATCAAAATGTCTAGTGTTTCCGTCTGATCCTGGCATATATACATCTACCTTTAATTTTGCTGAATTTTTAAAATTATACATTGACTTATTAGTATTATTCTCTGTTCTAACATAAAAAGCATAAGCAGATGTTGCCATATTATAGGTACTCACAGTAAAAGATTTTTCAGTTACAGAATAATCATCTGTAGAACCATAACCATGATACCAGATATCATTTTTTGGATTTAATACATCAAAATCAGTGCCAGTATCCGAAGACAGACTAAGATCTTCCAAAGTTCCTTGGCCAGGAATAATGAACCCAGCTTGAAACCATACATCTCCCACCCAACTAATAACCATACGTATATAATTTTTAGGCGGTTCTGTCGCAGGATTAAACATAATCACCGGCGATAAAATCAAATTATATTTTCCCGTAGCAACTTGAAAATCTAACAAATGGTTCACTTGTAAATCAGCATTTAGAGACAACCTGTATGATCTTGGTTGAGTGGAATCTGAACAAATTTGATCACCATTAATAGTAGAAGTGCTCCAATTGTCAGGATTATTATATGGAGCAGTTTTTAGCAAAAATTGTTGATTGGAATTTTCGCCTTTAAAATCGTAATAATAAGCAACTGTATCTTTTTCTGGAATAGGAGCCTTGCCTTTTTCTGAATAAGCTAGACCGATTGTACCCCATACACCATTCACTCCTGGAGAAGCCATTAGGGGGTTGTTTGATTTTGGGGACAAAACATTGATCATATTCCCAGACACTATTGCCCCATCAACTTTTTGACCACATTCGATACATTGATTGCTTATAGAAGTACAATTATTGATACAGGATTTTGTGCCGATTTGAGTAATTAAATTTGTGGATGGATTAACACCACCATTAAATAAAGAAATGCTACCGGCGTTCAACTTCAAATTATATTCTTGGTAACATTGGGCTACTTCATACCCATTGTGAACTACATTTTTACTTAAAAACCATTGGTTTAAATCTGCTATAGACACATTATATGTACTGGTAGTGCTAGAATAAATCAAACCATTACCATTAACTACCGTATTATTATCCACATCACACACCTCTGGACCATTTATCACCCCATCACCACAATATTCTTTAGCCTTAACTTGTGCAGTATTTTTACAACCTTCCAAACAATAGGTACAATCTTTATTATATCCTGGAATACATGGAACACCATTTTTGGCTCCATTATCACAAATTTCATCAGCATCTACTTTGCCATTACCACAATCACCAATAACGACTGGCTTGACTTCCGCGATTGGAGCGATCTTTGCTTCACAAAAATTTTTACCATTTTTATATAGATCATCAATTTCAGCGGTAGATAAAGCACGACCAAATAAATGCATTTCATCCATACTACCTTTGAACCAATTGTCAGCCCGACCGATCCAGATGGGGTAACTACTGTCAGCTTTTATTGCTGGATTGCCTTTTGTCCCCAGATAAGCATTGCTAAGCAGCTTACCGTCAACATAATAACTTACAGTACGAGCAGCATTTACAGTTAAAGCCACAAAATGCCATGAACCACCACTAAAAATAGTACTCGTTCCAGGAGTAGCATTATTTACACCAAAAATATAATCATTAGATTTCATGGAAAATAAATGAAAATTACTAACAACAGCCGGAGTCCCACTAGTTATTATATAAAAGTTAAAATCACGAGTGTTTGCTGCTCCACTTGGACTTTGTTTGCTTAAAATAGCATGCCAACCTGGTGCTGTAGTAGTATCCACATTTACCCAAGTAGCAAAAGTTATTTCGTTTAAATTAAAACTTGGATTACTGTCAATGGTAAAATAATTTGAACTGCCATTAAAATACATCGCTTGTTTTTTGCTAGCATCTGCTGATGTTGCAACCGCTGGACAACCGGCATTAGCTTTGCCATTACAATAAGCCATCAGATTAGTGGAAGTGGCAAAATTTGGGATAGATGATGTAGGATATTTTACCCACACATCATCAAACTTGTAGTAAACAATAGCGGATTGATTTTGCCAGCGACATTGTTTACAAATTCTTTGACCATTGGCATTGCCTATACTACATGTTTGACTGCCGTCGCACTCTTCACCAAATTCAGCTTGAACAAAACCATCCCCACAATAAGGTCCAGCCTTTTGACAATCAAAAGCACAAGAAAAATCAGCGGATGAACCATATTTATTTTTATTCATAGCCAGAGAAATGCATTTTCCATTTGTACTGTCCCACGTTGCTGGATTGGTAGTGTTACAATAGACTGGATCAGCTGCACAATAATGATTATCATTAACACCACCAACACACCAACCAGCATAACCGTCCGCTATATCACATGATTCAAAAGCAGAAGAAACAACTCCATCACCACAACTTGCCGCCAAGCCGGTGCATGTCAGATTACAATGATTGTATTTTCCATTATTTAGAGCACCATCATCACACTTTTCACCAACTTCAACTTTTCCATTTCCACATTTGGACAATATTCCACATTTTGTGGTAGTTGGGACAAGTGTTTTGCAATCATCAGAACACATTGTTCCAGACAATGGTGTAGAAGAAGTAGATCCTTGGGCATTACATTTTGTTGTGTCCCACACTACCCCACCACCTGGCGGATCACATAATTCCCCTTTGTTCAAATTTATTTTTCCATCACCACATGTTCCCTGATTGATAGTAGTAATCTCGTTTTTTTGATTACAAATTCCATTTGGATCTGTAAAATTAAAATGTTCCGGATTGTCTATTAAATCCGTGACCAAACTAGGCGAGTTTGGAATGTAAAAATTATTTATAACTAATCCTGGATCTTCCAAGCGCAATTTCACCAAATAATCGGAAGAAGTCGGGCTAGTGGAAGTAGCGATATAGCGATAAGCCAATGAATCATTGGCACAGGCAAAACTATAGCGTTTGTCGGCTGTACTCCAACCAGTATCTGGAGCATGCAACACACAGGTTTCTGGTGGAATTAATTTTGAACAATCGGCATCACTAATACAAAATTTACCGGTGGTTGAAGCACAGGTGCCAGCTACACCAAGTTTATTTATTGGATCAGTCGGCATACTACCACCAGTCGCATTACCAAGTTTGGACCACGATGGCCATGTACTGATAGTTTGTCCAGACAAATAAGTGCCTTCTTTGAGATCGGGATAAGTACTTTTGTTGTAAGCAAAATATTTAGATAAACTTTTATCCATACTTCCCATATCTTGAATACGCGAGAAGTTTCTCAATAATTTATCTTTTTGTACGGAACACACCTCGCCACTGGGACAATCAAAATCAGAAACGCATTTGTCGGTATCACCTGGATTATTCATATCTTTACCACAGTAACCATAATTGGTCAGATTGATATTAAACTTCAAATTTTTCAACAAACTATCAAATACTTTTTTAGTTTCTGGAGCAGCATTATCATTGATACTGAATAAATAAATATTGGTAAACAAATTACCATTTGGAACATTGTCAAAATTTAAAGCACCTACATAGATATTACTACCAACAGATATCGCTTTATTGCCATCTATTGGTGGTAAATCTTGAAAACCTTTTTCGGCAAATTCTGAATATAGCCAATCACTTGGTGATAAATGTTTTGGATTGGCAAGCACCTGAATACCGATAGCGTCGTTGTTTTTATCGTTGGTAAATAGGAAACGTTTAAAACCAGAAATTTCACCACTGCCACTCAAACATTTTGAAGTTGGTAAATTGAACCAATCTAAAGATTGACAAGTTGTTTTATAGCCAGAATTAGAGAAATATTTGTTAAACCAGTTAAAATAACCAGAGTCAGCACTACAATCACTATCGTAATTACACTGTAAAAATGAAGGAACGGAAGCAGCATTATACATCGTATAAGGAGAACTGCTAAACTGTATTGGATCATAAGCAATACAATATCCTTTTTTTACTTTAGGAAAAGTTACCCCATTCATAGTTATATCACCAAAACTACAATCTTGATCAGTTTCACACGGCACTGTTGGATTTACCTGACAAGTTTTACCAACGCCCTGCACCGCTGGACGTAGATATGGCAGATCGTCGATAATTCCAGTATCACCATTATCTGCACAATAATAAGTAGAAAAATTAAAATATCCTTTGCCAATTTTTGCCGCTGGTATCGCCGTATTATCAAAAATATTATTGGCTAAATCAAAACCATCATTGTTGCCTATTTTATCTTCATAAGGGAAAATAATAGCTGGATCAACTTGACCAGGCACGAGAACTTCTTTTGGTGGCCAAGGATTTTCGCACAAAAATACGATGATATGTGATTTGCCAGTACCAGCGATACCAGTTTGATTGGTGTATAAATTTTCAGTAATTACCGCTGACGCATGCACATCCACTTCCCCATTGTTATTTTGTGGAATTACTACATTAACAAACAAAGAAGTGCTAGATATCAAAACAGATGGGCTACTTTTTGGACCCCATTGATATATCCAACTATAACCATTTACCGGTTGAATTATCTGATCAAAAGCAGCCATACCTTTGGCTATTAAAATAACATTCTCATTAAGTTTGGAAAAATAATGTTGATCCGGATCAATCGTCACTTTCTCGATCTCACAAATTTTTTCTCCCGTCTTAAATTTCCAATTAATTGCTTTGCCATCTGGTTTGCTTTCAATACCTACTCCCTGAATATTTTTAATTCCTTTTTTCAAAATTACTACATAATCGGTTAATTTAGCCAGCGGATTGACCAAACCAAACAACACTTTTGATCCACCTTTGTTATCTGGTACAACTTGCACCTGACCAAGATCAGCTCCAGCACACCAAGCGTTAGCACTCACTTCATGACCAAAGATATTTTTTATTACGATAATTATTTTGTTCCAAATATTTTTATACCATGGTAAAGAGGAGTCAAATGAATCTAAAAATGAAATAGTACTACTAACATCTTCCAAACCACCAGTACAAGCGGAGGCGGCACTACGAGCAATAATAAAATTACCCGGTAATGTGGCAGGATCAATAACACTATCAAAATCTGCTTCGATATAGGTATTAATACAGACATTGGTAGTATATTTGGCAGGAATGGTACTAGTATTACCAGGATAAACACCGGTTAATTTTGTTTTAAAATAACAACAAGAATTAGCACCAACTCCAATATTTTTATCTCCAGCATAGGCCGCCTGACAATCTTCGTCTGTTTTATATCCACACAACACCTGGTATTTTCCTACTCCGCTTATACCAGCGGTTGTTCCTTTGATATCACTTACTTGTACTGGGATAGTGGTACTAACCACATTTTTAACGGATCCAGCTTGTCCTATAGCCAAAACCCATGGATCAACCAAAAAACCATTTGAATCTTTGTGCCAGAGGTTGGTCAAAAATTGATCTGTCTCACAAATTGCATCTTCACCAATACCAGGTGTACCGTCACCACAAACTGATGGAACAGAATATAACAAAGAAGAGCCAACATGCTGGAGATTGTCGTTACAACCTTCTGCAGCAACAGCACAAATCACACCACTTGTAATATCTGGTTTTGTTTTATCAATTTTCAAACAACGGTCATTACACCAATCAGCATATTTGCCTTTACCCAAATCACAATCCTTATCCTCATCTGGGCTTTGTACACCATCACCACATTGACTATAAGCTTGACTACAGTAAAAATTATAATCTTTTTGATCAAAACCTCCGTATGCTGGATTAGCAGTTGCGCTATGATCAAAACACCACTGGGAAGACAACCTTGTACCAAAATGCAAACACTGTTCAGAACAATACATCGATGAAATAGGCACATTTTGATCCGCGGGTACACCCAAATCACAATCTTCTCCCATGCCAACCATACTATTACCACAAATCGAAGCGCTAATTTCTTTGGCGGCAGTTTGCATTTTTGATCCAGTGTGTAAACAAATGTCACTACAACCAACACTACTCTTTGGATCTTTTATATCACAAGCTTCACCTTTTGTATTATCTATCACACCATTACCACAAGTAATTTTATCCAAATTTCCCAAGAATTTACAATTCAAACCACAACCAGTGGCTTTACTAGGGTCATCGCAATCTTCTCCCGCTTCGATTTTTCCATTTCCACAAATAGGATAAGAGGCAATTTTTGCTCCGGCTGGGACTGTACTGCCTTTTAAAATACAGTTAGCGGTACAATATGCGCCAGATCCTTTGGTCTTGAATGTGGTTACTGTGGCTACTAAAAGATCAGAAGATGTCCAATCCCAATTCTGAGTCCAAGGATTCAATTTTTGCCCAGTTTTACTACAAGCATCCGGAGCGGCATATGGCTGAGATTGAAATACTGCTAAATCTTTTAATTTTGAAGCGACAAATACCTTCGGCACAACATCAATATGATCGACTTTACAAGCTTCTTTTTTGGTTCTAAATCTCCAGGTAAATGCTTTGTTGTATGGTTTGGAAAATGTGTTGAAATCGGTCGAATTCGCTGCTGACCATAATTGATCAATACTATCTTTAGCTGGCGGTGTACTAGAAGTTGACAAAGTTACTTGATATAACTTGTTTGGTAGCAAACCGGCATCAGGACCGTAGTTGGCAATCTGTAAAATTGTGTTACCAGATCCTGCATTGAAGATACTATTTAAATCAATAGGTTTCCCCGTGCTTAAATTGATTGGTTGGCTGGTGCTCAAACAATTTTCATCATTACACTGTACCAATTTAATAGCTGGAGAATTTGCTCCAATATTATGATTGGACATGGTAACATTAAACTTGGCACCAACAGCCGCATTAGTACAAGCTTCCAAACAATTTGGCCAATAATCTACTACATCTGGATTGGACAGATCGACTGTCAATGGACTGCTACCTGTTTTACTCACTTTAGGAGTAGATGTAGAGGCAGTGGCTTTTACATCTACACTTTCATTTGGCACACCTATACCGACAGTATTACCCAACGTATTTACTTGAGTACTAATTTTATTATCTACACCATTGAGAGTCACATATGGTTTTAAAGGATTTGGAGGATTTTTATTATCTACAGTCCATTTCCAATCAAAACCGGAAACATCCATCATGATACAATATTGATCACTCAAACCATTGCCTTTGTAATAAACATCAAAAACATCTCCACCAGTCGAATGATAATGCATTGGAGACTCTAATAATTTTGCCCAAAATTCATAAGGAGTAACTACTACCTGTTTCAAAGCACAATCACCTTTTCCAGTTTTAAAAGAAAAACAATAAGCAGTGCCAGCACCACATGGGTTCGTGGCCATTAATTTTAATGTTTGCCCTTTATTAACTGGAGCAGCAATGCTGTCCTTCAAAACTACTTGGTATATTTTATTTTCATCCCATTTACCAGCAACAGAACCATTTTTAATAGACAAAAACGGTTGTACATTCTGAACCTGATTGAGACTAGCAAAATTTAATATATAGCTATCGAGAGTCAAAGTAATTAGTTGTGGTTTTTGACAGACACCTTTGATGTCTATACTATCACAAGAATAAACCAGTACAGTTTTATCGTTAATAGTTGACTTGTCCAAATTTGAACTAAATTCAACTGTCACTAAAGCAGTTTGACAAACTTTGTCAGCGTCATTCTTGCCAAGCACATTCCATTTGGTAGAAGGAGAGGGAGAAGGAAATTTTATTCCTAATTCAGTCTGAGCATCACAACGCTCCACTACTTGTGGTGGAGGAATAATTTCTTTGGTGGAAAACATCCAGACAAAACCGCTGTTTTTAAATTCTCCAATACATAAATCTCCTTTTGGTTTGCAAGATCCCAGATCAGCACCAACAGTACAACATTTTAAGCTAGCGTCAGTACAAGTATTATTATTTTTGGTACAATCAGAAGCTGAAAATAACACACCATTACTTTGTTTTTTGTCTGTCGCCCGATAGGCAAAAGCCAAACCAGAAATAATATCTTTATTATTTGGAGTCGTTGTGACTGTTTTATCATCAATAATAGAAACATTAGAGCTAATCAATGTTTTGGTAATATCATCAGTTTTTCCGCCAAGCTTCCAAAAATAAAAATTAGTCACTTTGTCTAAATATTCACCAGAAACAGCCACAAATTTGCCAGCCGCAAATGGTACCGGACCAGACACTGGTGAAATTCCACAAATTCCCGGACTAGGATCACCAACATTTACCACGACTGATTTGTTATCGTCTAAAACACTATTTAGCTCATTGGTTATATTATATACTTGAATAGTATATTTTTTATTTTTATTATCTAATCCAACGGGAACTTTTACTATAATTTGATTATCCTTCCAAAAAGAATTTTTACACGCCAGCGGAAAAATCAAATTTCCATTTTCACCAACGACATTTAGAACACCGCTTGGTTTGAACCAAACCGCTCCAGGTTGGTCACCAAAATTCTTTCCAGTGAGAGTGAGATAGTCACCAATAGTGGTAGTAGCTGGACTGGAAATATCGGTTATAAAAGGAGCGTCTGGATTTACCCCAGAGACTTTAAATAAAATTGTATTACTAAATTGATTGCTGTTATTAGTTACTTTCACTCCATAATCACCATTTCCCAAAGTGACTGGAACGACAGATAAAATCAGAGTATCTGCCCATCCTGCTACCCCACCGACGATTTTTGCTTTAGTATTGTCACCAAAAACTATCGAGCTCTTTACTATGTCATACACCCCAAAATTTTTACCTTTTGCCGAAAAATTTGTACCAACAGATCCACTGTTTGGTAACAAACCGCAAATTCCTGGATGGGAAATATTGGATAAAATAAAATTTGGAACTTTTTTAAAACCATCACCGGTAGTATCAAAATATTTAACATTAAAATTATCCACGCCAACCGCTTTGGCGTTAAATACTGCAATTTTGTCACTAATCGCACCGTCCGGAACCAAAACGATAATCTGATTGTCACTCCAATTATTAAAACCCGGACCACAATCCACCACTTGAGCTTCTACCCAATCAACTAATAATTTTTTTATATCAGGATTTGGAACCTTGGCAAAATAAACATGACCTTTGTTGACACCAAAATTTTTGCCCATAACAGAAACAAAATCTCCGATCGCCGCACTAGCTGGAGAAAAATCAGAAATATAAGTTTTGTCCACACAAACACCTTCTGGATCGTTGGGATTTTGCTTCTGACAAAAACCACTGGCACAATCGGCATCTTTGGCACATTTATCACCAGAACACATACCACATACTCCCCCACAATCAATAAATTTTTCACCTTTATCTAAATCAAGCACTTTATTAAAACAATAAGCTGGTTTTAGGTTAGCAACAGAATTATCCTCACCAGTATTGGCCGCCCAATCCAACCCAATTGCTTTTAGAGAATGATCGCCAATATTTAATTTACTAGTAGGCCAAACAATTGTCGCTGTACCAGATTTTTGACAACCAACAAAATTTTTACTTTCAACCAAAATACCATCGACATTCAAAAGCATATTTTGCAAACCACCGTCATCGGTAAAATTTATCTTGGCACTAATGTCGTTTCCTTGTTTCAAATCTACATCAGTTATTTTTGGATATGAAATACTAATAGTAGGGTTTTTTCTATCTACCCCATCGCCGGTAAAAAAAATAACATCCAAACATTTACCGGTACTAAGAGCACAATTTAAATCTTTACCATCGGTATTTTGAATACCAACCCCACCATTTTTTATTTTTATTTTATATGAAGTAACAGCAGCAAAACAATCTTTGCCAACATCTGGTGCTGGACAAACTCCAGTAGTTGGTTTGAAATAGGCGATTTTGTGATAATTTGTCTGCCATGACCAATCGCCTACTACTGGCACAGAAGTTAAAGTATCTTCAACCACAATTTTATCTTTCAAAGTGCTAATATCGACATCCATATTAAACACTATCACCGGTGCTACATTTTGAATACAAACATTGCCGGTAGCTGGCATTTGCACTATTTTAAAATTACCATCACAGTTGCCATACGGACATGGCGGTATAACACAAGCCGGACATTGACCACCACAACTAAGCCCACCGGTATTTTTTTGAATTTGACAAGCAGTGTCACCGCCTCCACCAGTCGCCTCCACCAATTTATTCATTACATAACTAACAATTGCATAGGAGGATAAAATAATAGCCAAACCAACGGTCGCATTAATCAATATTTTCTTGGCTGTACCAACTTTTTCATCGTCACCACCAGCCGTCATCCAAAGATAACCAGCGTATAACATCAAACACAAAGCTACTATCCCCAATAACCCTAGAGCAGCTTTTATAATTTTAGCGACAATTGTACGAATATCGCCACTAGGCAAACCAGTAGCGGCTACCTCCTTCAACCCAACGTCCAAACTCGAAGTTTGAGCCTGAACAAAATTATGAAATAATAAAAATCCAGTTATAAAAAACAGTGAAAAAATTAAAAACAAAAATAGTTTTTTATTTATAAATTTCATGGTAACGGATTTTTATCTTTGATAGTTTTTATACAAGTTTTTATTCCATCTTGAGCAACGGTAACGTCCCCATTACAACAAAATTCACTTCCAACCAAATCTTTTACTCCACAACAATTGGCTGGAGATTTTTCTAAATCACAAATCTTTGAATCCAATTGCCCACTTGGCACAGCATCTTTTGGCCCCACCCCAGGATAAAAACAATTGAAATGGGCATCCTCTACACTGGAACTAACTATCGGAATATACATTTGTTTTTTATCATCCAAAAACGGACCGTGGTGGATATCGAATGTCTGATAATCCATATGAACAAAAGGAACCTTCCACAGTGGGATACCGCTAGTTGGAGATGGATACTCTTCAATATTTATAAAATAAGCGGATTCACCCCGCATACGTTTACTAAAAAACAAACTCAAATTGGCGTCTTTTGGCACACTTTGACCATTTACTCCCGGAGTAATAGTCATTATATATGGGGAAACTGCATCTATTGCATCTTTTATTTGAAAATTCCAAAAATAATTATCCGGTTCTTTCCATTTGTCAAATACCGGCAAAGTGGTGGCGGCTGTTTGGGCTTTTCCATCTGGCTTACCATCTAGTGCCACACTATTTCCATCCAAGGCATTTCCAGACATATCGGCTATTCCACTAAAAGGAATACTTTCAAAAGTGTTTGGTAATGTTTTGGCTGCTTCTAACAACAATTGATAGTTGTCATAAAAATGTTTTTCGGCATCAGCTTGACAGTTTGCACCTGGTTTATCACAAACCGGCAAACAATAAATCGGATAACCACAAGCATTTTTCCCGCACTCTTTGCTTGGGGTAAATTCTAGTGTCTGATAATTATTTATTAAACTAAAACTGCCAACTGGTACAGTGCTATTTTGGGCATCAGAAAAAATTTTATTTCCAGTCAAAGCGTAATAAGTTTTGGCTCCCACCACAGTAGCCCCAAAAACACCTTGCATCCCGGAAGGATCCATCGGTTCATTAAAAGAAATTTGAATTACTGAATTTTTATATTCAACTTTGTCTTTGCTGGGAAACACATCTACTACATGCGGTGGAGCGGTATCCAACAGTGTGCTACAAGTAAATTGCCAAGAATAAAAATCATTGCCAACGTTTTGATTTTGAAATATTGAAGGATTGCTGTTGGTAATATCATCCGCTAAAATGCCATTGCCCAAATGTACAATATAAGATACCAGATCATTGGTATTTCCCAAATAACCACCTTCACCATCGGTGATTGGTTTTAACACAATTGTATAAACTCCAGTAATATTATTTAAAGTATTAGTAACGGCCGTTATCACCAACGCCTTGATGGAAAGTTTGGTGTCCATCTGAGAAACATTGATAAATTTATCAGACAACTTTCCATTTTCTAATTTTATATGATCACAATCGTTAAACCAATTAAAGTTGGCCTTATCAGTATTTTTACAATCGCCAAATGTACCATTACCGTTGATATCATCCACAAAACTGGACAATAAAATTGGTTTGTTAAAAGTAATAACAATCTTGGTATTGCGTGGCACATCTTTTTGGTTGCGAGCGGGATAATGATCCTTGATAACTTTGCCCAACGCACCGCTACCAGAGAAATTTTGTGCGCCAGGAGCATAAACGGCGGTATTGGCACCACCGCCATCTCCTACCCCCAATATTTTCATAATATATGAAACGATGCTATAGGCACTCAAAATAATCGCCAAACCAATGGTCGCATTGCGAAGAATACTTTTGGCTTGAGTAATCTGTTCGTCATTACCACCGGCGGTCATCCAAAGATAGCCAGCATACAACATCAAACAAACAACCACAATTCCAAGCAAACCAAGTGCCGCCCGAATAATACGAGCAATGATTAAACGAATATCAGTAGAGGCCAAACCTAATGGCTGCTCAATAACTTTTAAACCTTGTAACACCTGACCATTTGGATCAGCTACGCTTTGGGCAGAAGCGGTGTGAAAAACAAAAAAAACCGCTACTAAGACGAAACCTAGCGTAGCAGCGGTTTTTAGAAATCGAATTTTTGATAACCATTGAAGCATGGGACAATGGACACAAAATGATTAAAACTTTCTTCTTGTTTCTTCTGGCAAACGGCCAATCTTTTTGAGATATTCCATTTTTCCAGCTACTTTAAGACTGTGCAACGCACTCTTTTTAGTCATGTTGCGACTCTTATCTTTTTCGTGATATCTAATTTTTTTGACCTGTAAAATCTTTCCGGATTGCTGCCAACGTTTTTTGACGCGGCGCATGTAAGATTCAAAGGATTCATTTTTTCGACGTTTTATCTCAGACACATTAATTCACCTCCGTTACAAATTATTAATTAAAAAGCAACAAAATTGCTGACTCTATTATATACTAATTATTTATTATCGTCAAATTTCCCTAGCTTCCTTTTTAACACAGGAATTAACTTTTTTTGATCGACAATTTCTTGGATTCCAGACTCCATATCACGAATAATAGCTGTGCCGTCCTGAACTTCTTTTTGACCAATAATCACCGCAAAAGGTACTTTCAGATTGTCGGCTAACTCCAATTGAGTTTTCAGCGAAGTTTTGCACAAATTAAAAGCAATTTTAATATCACCAAACCTTAATTCATTAATAACTTTTAAAGTGATCCGTCGAGCTTCATCACCCAGTTGAGCGACAAATGCTTCGAACGGTACTTTTTTTATTTCCAAGTGATGTTTTTCGTTGTATTGTTTTAAGGCCAAAACACTTCGTTCCAAACCTAGTGCCATCCCCACTGCAGGAGTAGGTCGTCCACCCATTTCTTCTACTAATAAATCATAACGTCCACCGCCACCCAAAGCGCTTTGAGCGCCAATTTCAGCATCAGCTACATACACTTCAAATACAGTGTGGGTATAATAATTTAAACCACGTACTAGAGTAGAATCAAGTTGATACGGAATTCCCAATTCATCCAAATATTCCAAAACTTTCATAAAATGATTTTTGGATTCTGCTCCTAACCAGTTGATGATTTGAGGGGCGTCTTCTTTGACACTTTGACAACGCTCTTCTTTACAATCAAGCAAACGCATTGGATTTTTTGCCAAACGATTGCGACATTCTTCACAAAGATAAGAACGTTTACTGCGATAATAATTTACTAATTCTACTTTGTAAGTAGCCCGCTCGGCCGGGGTACCCAAACTATTGATATGGATTTCAACCGGCAAACCAAGATCTTTATAAAAATTAAAAGCCACCAAAATCATCTCCGCATCAGCCGAAGGATCGCCGTGACCAAAAGTTTCAAAACCTACTTGATGAAACTGACGATAGCGACCGGCTTGAGGACGATCATGCCTAAACATCGGACCCCAATACCACAATTTTACCGGCTGAGGCATATTCCACATACCATGCATAATATAGGCACGTACCGCCGCCGCAGTTAGCTCTGGACGCATACAAACTTTGGTGCCATCTTTATCTTCAAAAGTATACATTTCTTTGTCCACTACATCTGTGCCTTTTCCAATCGAACGAACAAACAGACCGATCTCTTCTAAAATAGGTGTTTCCAAACGACCAAACTGAAAATGCGAAGCTAAGTTATTGGCATTTTGATACATCGGTTTCCAATATTTTTCATCCTTTGGTAAAATATCATGCATACCACGCAAAAGGTTGTAAGATTTTTTACCACGTTCAGAATTTTGACTATCTTTCTCTTGTTTGTTGGCAGGCGAAACTTTGGAAGTTTTTTCTTTAACAGATTTGACTACTTTTTTTACTTCCACCTTTTTTGTTATTACTTTTTTTTCTTTTTTAGACATAATGTTTTTTAATAAGTAGGAGTATCAAAAACTTGAAGACGATTTAAAGGCCAGCCGCGCAACCAAGTACGACCAACAATAAAATTTTTATCAACCGGACCAAACCGACGGGAGTCAAAACTGTTGGGGCGATTATCCCCCATCATAAAATATTGATTATTATTAAGTGAAATAATTTTTTCTCCTTCAGTGGTAACATCAGAAGGTATATAACTTTCTTTGATAACAAATCCTTCCGGATGAGCATCGTTATATATGGTAGTTTCGCCTTCAGAAACTTTTACTCTTTCACCAGGTAAACCAATCAAGCGTTTCAAAAAATATTCTTTTGGATTGTTTGGATAACGAAACACAATGACATCACCACGTTTTGGTTCGTGCAAACGATAACTCAATTCATCGATTATCAAATATTCGTGATCATAAAAATTTGGCTCCATCGAAGCGCCTTTGACATAAAACGGTTTAAATAAATAATAACGCACAAGGGCGATAGTAATGCCGGCTAACACAGCCACTTTTATGAATTCTAATAACGCCAAACCGGCACCTGCTAGATAACGTTTTAGATAGTTTAACAATACTGGCCAAAATTGATTGTTTTGTTCAGACATATTTTATTTTTAATAACTCTAATTATACCCTATTTTTTGTCTTTTGGCAAATACAAAATCCCGACGTAATCGGGATTTGTGGGCGTGACAGGAATCGAACCTGTGACCACGTCATTATCAGTGACGCGCTCTAAACCATCTGAGCTACACGCCCGTAATTGCTTCTGTGGGCGACACAGGAATCGAACCTGTGACCTTTTGAATGTCGATCAAACGCTCTAACCAACTGAGCTAGCCGCCCTCTTTTGATATTTTTAACACTCTATTTATAATACTTTTTTGAAAAATTGTCAATCTTTTCCCTATTTTGGCATCATAATAATAAACAGAACAGACACCGTGATAATCTTTCCAAGTCTTTGAACCCTGTGTTCTCTTGTCAAATTGCGTCTTTCCAAACTTATTTAGGGGTATAAAAAGAAGTTTAGACCAGTATTTTTTCTCTAACAGATCATCCTGATCATATCTTAAATGCAAAAAAATTCTAAATTTTTCTTCTTCTATTTTATAAATTGACCTTAAAAGACCAACAAACAAAAGCATTATATTCGGATTAGAATTCCCCAAACCAATACACGATTTTGCTTTAAACCCCTCACCTAAATACAACATCACCAGTAAAGTTTCTTTAATATTTTTGTCAAAATTAATTTCTGACAAAGTTTCTTCCACTTGTATTTCTACATTTTTTTGTTGTTTATCTCTTATATTTTTTAGAGTGCTAAGCGCTTTTTTTCTTGCATCAATAAGGTGTCTACTTTTTTTATCAGATAATTTTTTTAAAATATTTTTTGGAAGTACCAAACCAGAAAACCAACTGCTTAAATTTGATCTACTTACCCCCGTCTTTAAAATTATTTCATCATAACTCAAACCTTTTTTTCTCAAAGCAACTACATTTTTTATTAAAGATAAATTTTTAACTCCTCGCATATTACGAACTTTAATACTTAATAAGTATAATCACTAATTACAGTATACCATATTTTTCACAAAACAAAAAATCGCCTTGATAGGCGATTTTCCTTAACTATACAAATGTGACAAAGACCGCTGCCTATTTATCTATTTTTGATACTAGATCATGATAGATTCGACTTGGATCACTGATTTTCATCAGAGTATCTCCAGAAAGGAGGTGATCCATCCCCAGCTTCCGCTAGGGATGCCTTGTTACGACTTCACCCTAGTCATTGACCCTGCCTTCGTCCTCTTGCGAGGCCTACGAGCATTGCCAACTCCCGTGGTGTGACGGGCGGTGAGTACAAGACCCGAGAACGTATTCAACGC
>OBEQ011386673.1_pt1 | contig 34802 bp, 22 predicted proteins | sample 1670901 | NCBI WGS metagenome assembly OBEQ01 (sample SAMEA104232315, study PRJEB22302) | groundwater metagenome | biome: forest; feature: aquifer; material: groundwater | place: USA | collected 2011-08-07 | depth 5.4 m | reverse complement strand
CGGCTTAAGAATTTTCGATCAGTTTGCTCCCAAACGTGCGGAAAAATATGTGGTTTATACAGGCAGAACCGCTCAGAAATTTTCCAAATCAGAAACCGCTCTCCCTTACGAGGATTTTCTCACGCGCATCCTTCCATCGCTGAAGTAGCGGCCGAATCCGATTCACAGCGTTTTTTTGACTTGATCTTTATTTATAATCGTATATAATCTCATATAGTTAAAACATAAGATTAAGGATTGGTCTATGCCATCAAAAAGATTGAATGCGCGGGTGGAACAACTGCCAAGCGCGATTTGGACCAAGATCGCTCAGATTGACGAGCTAAAAGGCCAATGGGTTGGCGGAGTTCATTTGAGCCCGCAGATATTAGGCCGTTTGAAACAATCAGTGCTTATTGCTTCCACCGGCGCATCGACCAGAATCGAGGGAGCACATCTTTCAGATGAAGACGTTGCAAAGCTGATGCGCGGAATTCAGGTCCAAAGGTTTACCGACCGCGACAAACAAGAGATAAAAGGTTATTACGAATTACTCCAAAATGTATTTCAAGCCTGGAGCCACATTCGTTTTTCTGAGAGCGCCGTCAAACATTTTCATAAAGAGCTCCTGAAGTATGCAGATAAAGACAAGCTTCACAGAGGTGAGTATAAGAAAACCGAAAACAAAGTCCATATGGTGGATCGAGCAGGGAAGTCAGTCGGAATTCTTTTTGATACCACGCCTGCCTATCTGACGCCCAAAGAAATGCAGGAACTCGTCGAGTGGACTCAAACAGCGTTTAAAGGAAAGCAATCTCATCCGCTCCTTGTGATCGGTAATTTCCTGGTCGAATTTCTGATGATTCATCCTTTTCAGGATGGAAACGGCCGGCTTTCTCGAATTCTCACGAATTTGCTTTTACTGCAACAAGGATATTTATACACCCCTTACGTTTCCCATGAAAAGCTGGTTGAAGATAATAAACCCGATTATTACATGGCGCTTCGAAAGAGCCAGAAAACATTAAAGACCAAGAAAGAAGACATTACGCCTTGGCTTGATTTCTTTCTTTCAATCGTTTTTGAGCAAGCAAAAAGCGCGGTTTCACTTTTATCAAAAGAATCCATCGAGAAACTTTTCTCGCCCAAGCAAATTCTTGTCTTGGCGTATGTTCAAACCATGGATGAGGTGACGCCGGGGGAGCTTTCCAAGAAACTTAAAATTGCTCGTCCAACGGTGAGTCAGATTCTTTCGCGCCTCCTCCAATTCAAACAAATTGAACGAATTGGGCTTGGGCGAAGCACACGATACCGAAAAGTTTAGAGTTGTGGGTTTTGAGTATTGAGGTTGCACCGTTCTGTCACGATATGACGGAATAGTTCTTAAAAATCACAAAAAGAATTAGAAGGATGATTTATGCCGGGCACAAAGAAACAAAATAAAGAAAAGACTTCGAACGGCGCAAACCTTGGATTTGAGGAAAAGCTTTGGAAGACGGCGGACAAACTTCGCAATAATATGGACGCTGCCGAGTATAAGCACGTGGTGCTCGGTCTTATCTTCCTGAAATACATCTCGGATGCTTTTAGTGAGCTTTATCGCAAGCTCGAAAAAACAAAAGGTGCAAATCCTGAAGACCCGGATGAATACAGGGCCGAGAACATTTTCTATGTTCCAAAGAAAGCCCGTTGGGATTATTTGCAGAAAAACGCCAAGCAGCCTACCATCGGGAAATTGATTGACGATGCGATGGATGAAATTGAAAAAGACAATGCTACGTTGAAAGGCGTTCTTCCCAAAAATTATGCTCGTCCGGCTTTGGATAAACAGCGTCTCGGCGAACTAATCGATTTAATCGGCTCCATTGCTCTTGGCGACAAAGAAAACAGGAGCAAAGACATCTTAGGCCGGGTTTATGAATATTTTCTCGGCCAGTTTGCCGATGCCGAAGGCAAGAGAGGCGGCCAGTTTTATACGGCTCGCTCCGTCGTGCAGTTGCTTGTCGAAATGCTGGAGCCCTACAAAGGCCGGGTGTTTGATCCCTGCTGCGGCTCGGGTGGCATGTTCGTTCAGAGCGAAAAGTTTGCTGAAGCGCACGGCGGGCGGATCGGTGATATTTCCATTTATGGACAGGAATCGAATCAAACCACATGGCGTCTTTGCAAAATGAATCTCGCCATCCGGGGCATCGATGCCAACATTGCATGGAACAACGAAGGCAGTTTCCTGAGAGACGCCCACAAGGATCTCAAGGCCGATTTTGTTATTGCTAATCCTCCGTTTAATGATAGCGACTGGAAAGGTGAGATGTTGCGGGAGGATCCACGTTGGAAATACGGCACGCCTCCGGTCGGCAATGCCAACTTCGCCTGGATCCAACATTTCATTTACCATCTCTCGCCCACGGGCACGGCCGGTTTTGTCATGGCCAATGGCTCCATGTCCTCCAATACTTCAGGCGAAGGTGAAATCCGAAAAAACATCGTTGAAGCGGATCTTGCGGATTGCGTGATCGCGCTGCCACCGCAACTTTTTTACAATACTCCGATTCCTGTTTGCCTTTGGTTTGTTGCTCGTGACAAAAAGAACAGCAAATACCGGGACCGCCGCGGTGAAACCCTTTTTATCGATGCCCGCAATATGGGGGCCATGATCGACCGCCGCCATCGTGAACTGACGGCCGAAGAAATTTCAAAAATTGCCGGGACGTATCATTCCTGGCGGGCGAAAGGCGGTAAGTATAAAGATATCGCCGGATTTTGCAAATCAGGCAAGCTGGAAGAAATTAAAAAGCACGGCCACATTCTTACTCCCGGCCGTTATGTGGGAACTGAAGAGCAGGAAGAAGATCCAGAAGCATTTGAAGAAAAAATGAAACGATTGACCAGTAATCTGGCGAGACAGTTTAAAAAATCGGCCGAACTTGAGACCGAAATCAAAAAAAATCTCAAAGGGTTGGGCCATGAAATTGGATGACTTAAAGCTTCTAATTGCTGAAGGCGAGGGCCTCACCGTAGAGTTTAAGGAAAAATATACCTCAAAGATTGACAGAGATATCGTTGCGCTGGCAAATGCGAAGGGCGGATTCATTGTGCTTGGCGTTAATGACAACGGAAAAGTTGTCGGCGAAAAGCTGACAAATAAAATTAAAGCCGAAATTCTTTCGCTTGCTAGAAACTGCGATCCCCATGTGGCTATTGCCAAGATTTCTCAAGCGGACAATATTGTGGTCATTGAAGTTTCTGAAGGCGATGAGAAGCCATACAGTTGTTCATCTGGATATTTCCGCAGACTCGATGCTGTGACACAGAAAATGACACAAAAAGAAGTGCGCACGATGTTCCGGGAGACAACGGATATATCCTTTGAAAGTCTGCCATGCAAGAGTTTTACTTTTGAAGATGTTTCCCCGATCAAAGTGAAGGCATTCCTTAAAGAAGCAAAAGCTTCGTTTAGGGTGAACAAAGATAATCTGCTTTCCTTCCTTTCAAGTCTAAGCATTTGCAAAGACAACAAGATTAATAACGCCGGCGCATTGATGTTTGCCGCCGACATTAACAAGTTCATTCCTTACTCCGAAACGACTCTCGGGGCGTTTAAGGGCACGAATAAAACGCATATTTATGACCGCAAAGATGTGCGCGATGATTTATTGGTCCAACTTAACGAATCAATGGCTTTTGTTAAAAAACACCTGAATGTGCGCAGTGAAATCCGTGAATTGGATCGTCATGATATTTACGAAATCCCTCTGGATGCTTTGCGTGAAGCTCTAGTCAATGCGCTTGTCCATCGCGATTACAGCATGAGAGGGACAAGTATTTATGTGAGTGTTTTTGATGACAGGGTTGAGATTGTAAATCCCGGCGGCCTTCCCGCGGGCATCACCAAAGCGAATTTCGGGAAAGAATCTGTCAGGCGAAATCTTATTATCGCGGATTTATTTCACCGGATGGGCAAGGTTGAGAAGATGGGCACCGGTATTGAAAGGATGAAGACCTTGATGCGCGAGGCCAAATTGAAAGAACCTGTGTTTAGTTCAGACAGCTTCTTTCACGCGATCTTTTATCGCAATCCAGAGTATGCTCTGAAGCACAGCGTGGAGAAAACTGTGGAGAAAACTGTGGAGAAAATATTAGCCCTGATTAGGGAGAAACCCACCATTACGCAAGGCGAGATCGAAGTTAAAACAGGGCTTACGCGCAGGGGCGTTGAATGGAATTTAAAACGGCTGAAAGACCAAGGCATCTTGCACCGCATCGGCCCGGATAAGGGCGGGCATTGGAAAGTGGCGAAGAAATGAAAATTAAAGAACGGAAATTTAAGCAACCCGAAGTCGGCGAAATTCCGGAGGGGCGCATTGAAATTGAAGGAGAGAAGTTTTCCCTTTTGTATGACTACGACAGAGAGAAATTGAAAAGGTTGAGCGATGAAGGAAAAATCGAATGGTTTAAGGAACGAATGAGATTTATTTTTATAAACCCTGTTCGGCTACTGTGGGACCGTTCCTCAGAGCTTTATAAGCAAGTCAATACGGACGAAATGCCGGCCGTTGAGCATTGCGGATTCAACATCGCAATTTTTTGTACCGTGTTGTCTGGTGTCGAGTCCTACGGTGCATTTCTAAAAGGCGTTACGAAACATGATCGAGAGAACAAATCTATTTTTGCGGCGTATGTGCAGAAATATATGTCGGAATGGTATACAAATGTCAAAATTGACGGTCAGCAAAAACATATCACAGATCTTCTATGGGATAAGTGCCGCAATGCCATCGCTCATGGTTTTAGAATTATGGAAATAGGCATTGATTTTATTGAAGAAAAAGGTGTCGAAAAAAACTGGGGTTGGATAAAGAAAATATTTCATATTAATTGTTTCAAATTCTTTTTTGATTTTGTGGAAAGTGCAAGCAGCTTTTACCGTGACATCGATGCTGATCCAGCCATGAAGTCGAAGTTCGTCAAAACATTTAATGCTTTTTACCCAGTGAATTGAAACCATGACTACAGCAACAACGCCAAAGAAACAAATATGCAGTGAAATTCCGGTTGGATGGGAACAGACGTGCTTATCGGATGCTGTCGATGTTAATCCGGTGAGAGTATTAAAAAAGGGAGCCACCGCAAAGTTCGTTTCGATGGCTGATTTGAAGGAGCGCAATAAAAAAATTGTTGGTTATGAACAGAGAGCATATTCCGGGGGATCAAAATTTGTCAACGGAGATACTTTGATGGCGCGGATCACCCCGTGCCTGGAAAATGGAAAAACAGCTTTTGTTGATTTCCTTCATAAAGATGAAGTTGGTTCAGGCTCAACGGAGTTTATTGTTTTATGCGGCAGAAAAGATAGGAGCACAAACCACTTCGCATATTATCTGGCAACTTCCCCGGATATTCGTGGCATCGCAATTAAATCAATGATTGGCACCTCCGGAAGACAGCGGGTTGAGACAGACGTATTTAAAAAAGTCATCATTAACTTGCCATTCTTGCCCGAACAACGCGCGATTGCGAAAATTCTTGGTGATCTGGATGGAAAAATCGAGCTGAATCACCGGATGAACAAAACGCTCGAAGCCATCGCTCAGGTGGTTTTCAAGCGGTGGTTTGTGGATTTCGAGTTTCCAGATGACTGCGGACGGCCATATCAATCGTCCGGCGGAAAGATGGTGGATTCTGAATTAGGTGAGATCCCGGACGGGTGGCAAATTAGCAAGCTTGGGAATTTCGCTGAAATTCTTAACGGGTTTGCTTTTAAAAGCGAAGACTTTATAAGCACTGGCGTTTTCTTGTTAAGAACAAGAAATTTCACAGAAGACGGTTATATCATGCGAGATGATACGGCATGTCTCCCTGAAAGTTTTTATGATGATTACAAAGGATTCCGGTTAAAAAAATTTGATGTTTTATTGGTTATGGTAGGCGCAAGCGTGGGGAAAATGGCCATGGTTCAATCTTCTGTTTTGCCAGCATTGCAAAATCAGAATATGTGGAATTTCCGTTCCAAGGATGATTCGGGACAATTATTCCTGAACTATTTGGTAAAAAAAATAGTTCAGGAAAACATCGGAGCGGCTTCGGGTAGCGCACGGGACTTTTTTAGGAAAGATTATTTTAGAGAAATTTATTTTATATTGCCCAATAAGAAGATTTTGAAGAAATTTAACGAGTCGATGGAGCCCTTTTTTAGCCAGTTAGACAAGAATTTGGCAGAAATAGAAATTTTGTCGAAAACCCGCGATTCTCTTTTGCCAAAGCTGATGTCGGGGAAGATTAGAGTGAAGGATAATTTGGTGCCCGCCGATGCATGATCATTTTTTAGCTCAATACAATCAAGTCTGGCAACAGAGACGGCAGCATGTCACTTTAATTTGGGCAATACCCACCATTGCTACAGCAGTATTGACACTTCTTTTTCATGTACTTTTTCCACATGAGGAAGGCATTGCCCCGATACTGCCATCTGAGTCAATTTGGGCCATAATTATTATTGGGCTGGGTCTCTCTAGCTTATTATTGCGCCATAATTTTTTTATCAAATGTCTTGGTCTTCTTTTGCAAGAACTTGATGGTCGTCGTATGCCTTTTGTATTGCCGCAGTTTGGGGACCAATTCAGAGAAGTTTATAGAGAAAAATTAAGATTCTGGGAAAAGATTGGCGCAATAAAAGATGGTACCTTCTGGTGGGTTGTTGTTTCTTATGGTGTCATTCTTCTTCTGGTTGCATTGACTGTTGACTTCGTTGCCGCATCTTTTCTAAAGGATACGTTGGAATTGTTGAAAGATTTTTGGTGGGGATTTCCGCTCATATTTTTATCTATGTTCTTATGGGAGTTAAAGCAGTATTTCTTTTCTGCTGAAAAAATAAAAAGGATGCGGGACCTTGCCTACCAATTTTATGTGCAAGGAAACTATCAACAGGGACACGATCTTGATCATTGGCTAAGAGCAGAGTCGGTCGTTGAACGAGAATGTAAAAAAGGCTTAAAGAATTTAATGCGCAAGGAATTTTGGTCAATTTTTATACCGCTTGTCGGATTGATTATAACCTTATCGCCAAGGCCTAGTATTGTAATCTCGGCTAATCAAGGATATTCATCGAGGGGGTACGTTTCTACAGAATTGAAGAACGTGGGTAACGCCTCAGCCTATGATGTGAAATTTAATCTTTTCACCGAAAAAAGGGTCGCTGGCAAGATGGTCGCATTAAAGAATCCACAGGATCCCTTATTTCACAAAGACATTCTAACCTCTGGCCAGATTTATCAGGCTGGCCGAAATACGGTACCGCCCGAAGAGATGGCCTCCGTTGAAGAATTGATTGTCCGGTATGAAATAACTTACCACTATAGTCTGTCAAACATTCCGGGTTTTGATCGTCTGAAAATCCCGGTCAAAGTACAAGGCCAGTTTTGGTGGGAAGGGAAGAAATGGGATGTTCGTTAACTTGCAGCACGGAAAAGCTGCCTAAGGGAGTAGGCTAATGGAAAAAGGGGGTCGAATGTCTTCTCTAATCACCGAATCCAAAATTGAGCGAATCATGCGCAGAACCGCTCCCGCTTCCCTTTTGCCAAAGTTGATGTCGGGGAAGATTAGGGTTAAAGCTGCCAAGAATGGTAACCAATAGACAATGAAACTAATATCAAACATTTTGATTAAAGGGTTTCGTTCTATAAAAGACAGTGGAAATGCTGTTTCTTTACTCGGCAACTTCAATGCCTTTGCGGGGCTGAATAATTCGGGGAAATCTAACCTGCTACGAGCTCTAAATGCATTTTTTACAGGATACACGGATCCACAAGCTACTATAAATTATGTGGCCGACTATCATCGATATGACTTGCAAAGGAAGAAAAAAAATAAGGCGATCGAAATATCCGTTAGCTTTAGCTTGCCCAAAAATTTTAAATTTCAACAAAAACTTAAGTCTACAGAAGAGCTTCTGGGCAGAAACTTTACCATTACTAAGCAGTGGAAAAGAGACTCCAGTTTTCCGGACTATTTTTTGAATAATGATGAGAATAAAGTCGAATTAGAAGGGAGGCAAAAAATCGATCAGTTTTTGTCATTGATCAATTACCGATATATTCCCAATAGAGTTCTGCCTATTGACATTATCAAAGGCGAGCATCAGGCCTTGAGGGACGTCTTAGTGCGACGTTTGGGGAAAGAAGCTAAAAATGTTGGTGACACATTTCAGAAAATCCAAAGCGTTTCCAGCAAGTTGATTAAAAATTTGTCTTCCCGTTTGTCCAAAATAAATGCAGTGGCCGATAATGTGAGGTTAGCAACGCCTAAGAATTGGGCGGATATGGTATTTGCATTTGGCTATCGCCTTGGTGATGCCAAGGTAGAGCTAGAAGATTCCTTTCAAGGGTCAGGTATACAGAGTTTGTTAATGCTAGAGACATTATTTCTAATTGATAAGGATTATTTTCAAAAGTTCGGTTGGAGACAGGCGTCAATATGGGCAATCGAAGAGCCAGAATCGTCGCTCCACGCATCAATGGAAGCGCAGGTTGCCGAGTTTCTAAATTCTATATCGAGTGCTGATTCAAGTAGGTTGCAAATATTCTCAACTACGCATTCAGACTTGGTATTGCAGTATTCTGATAAATGTTTCTACGTTGACCGGAATGGAAAAGAAACGGTATTCAATGGGGCATTATCGACGTTAGATATTGTTGCGAAATCGAGCCAAGACGGAGTGTCACGATATGTGCATCCTATTCTTTACCATCCCCTGGAAACTGTTATTCTCGTTGATGGTAAATATGACCGGGCATTTATTAAGAAAGCATTGAATCTGCTAGAACCAAAATTGAGCGCCGTGGTGGCATGTTTAGAGGAATTTGACGAGCAACAAACTGGTGGTGAAGAGGCAGTCTTAAAATACTTGAAAGAAAACAAAAAAGTCATTCTGAACAGGAATGGAAAAGCCCCAATAATGGTTATTCTGGATTGGGAATCTCGCAAAAAAGGAAGCTTTGACAATTTTGCAAAGGGCATGGACGATAAATTGCTTATCGAGAAATGGCCTGACGATGGTATGAATCCAAAATTGGATAAAACCTTTCGTGGATTAGAAAGATATTATAGTGATCGCATAATTGCTGCAGCCGAGCAAAAGTGCCCAGATAAGATTGGCGTGAAACAAAGTGGTATAAAAACGATTGCGCGTGATAATTACGAGGAAATAAAAACAGCGTGTTTTGAAGAAGTTGAAAATAATGGTCTTCAGGAAAATGATCTGCAATTCGCAAAAAAGTTCTTGAGCGATTTAATAAAACTCATTAAGCAAAAAGATGCCTAACGTCATCACCGAATCAGAAGTTGAAGAACTGGCGCTAGATATCCTAGCCGAACAGGGCTATGAAATCGTTCACGGTCCGGACATTGCGCCTCCGGAAGCGCTCCCTCACCCTAGCCCTCTCCCGGAGGGAGAGGGAAGAAGAACGAGTTACTCCGAAGTTGTCCTGATCAATCGATTGCGTAAAGCGATTGATCGGCTCAACCCCAAAATTCCCGCCGAGGCAAAAGAAGAAGCCATTAAGCAGATTCTGCGTTCTGAAAGTCCTGATCTTGTCATCAACAATCACCGCTTCCACAAAATGCTTGTTAACGGCGTGGACGTGGAATTTCGGGAAAAATCAGAGATTGCTTCGCCTGCGGCTCGCAATGACACTAAACACGATAAGGTCTGGCTCTTTGATTTTGAGAATCCAGAATCAAAAAACAACGAATTTCTCGCCGTTAATCAATTCACCGTGATCGAAAACAACCGCAATCGCAGGCCGGATATTGTACTTTTTGTAAACGGCTTGCCGTTGGTTGTTATTGAACTCAAAAATCCGGCAGATGAAGATGCGACGGTTTTAAGCGCGTTTAAGCAGTTTCAAACCTACAAAGCCGAAATTTCCACCCTATTCAACTTCAATGAAATTCTTGTAGCAAGCGATGGCTTTGACGCCAAGGCCGGAACGATCACCTCCGATTGGGAACGGTTTCAGCCTTGGAAGACGATAGACGGCAAAGAAAAAGCGCCAAGTGCAATACCGCAGATTGAAGTGCTTCTCAAAGGGATGTTCAATAAAGAAACTCTGCTTGATTTGGTGCGGCATTTCATTGTATTCGAGGGAAAGAGCAAGAAACTCGCGGCGTATCATCAATATCATGCGGTCAACAAAGCGATTGATGCAACGCTTGAGGCCGCGAGTACAAAAGGGGATAAGCGGTGCGGTGTCGTGTGGCATACGCAAGGTTCGGGCAAGAGCTTGAGCATGGTGTTTTATACTGGCAAACTCGTTCTGGCACTCGACAATCCAACCATTGTTGTCATGACCGATCGAAACGATCTGGATGACCAGCTCTACGGCACTTTTTCGCGGTGTAATGAACTTCTGAGACAGGCGCCGGTTCAGGCTGAAACAAGGGCCAAACTTCGAGAATATCTCAACGTATCCTGCGGCGGGGTTATTTTTACGACGATACAAAAATTCCTGCCTGAAGAAAAAGGCGATACCTATCCTCTTTTGAACGATCGCAGGAACATCGTGGTAATCGCTGATGAAGCCCACCGGAGCCAGTATGATTTTATTGACGGCTTTGCCAAACACATGCGTGATGCGCTTCCGAACGCTTCCTTTATTGGGTTTACCGGAACACCCGTAGAACTGAAAGACCGGAATACGCAGGCAGTCTTTGGAAATTACATCGATATTTACGATATTCAACAGGCCGTGGATGATGGCGCTACGGTGAGAATTTATTACGAAAGCCGTCTTGCCCGTTTGGAGCTCAAGCCAGATGAACGGCCGAAGATCGACCCGGGCTTTGAGGAAGCTACTGAAGGTGAGGAAGTCAGGAAAAAAGAGCGGCTTAAATCAAAATGGGCCCGATTGGAAGCAATTGTCGGCAGTGAAAAGCGTATCAAGCAGATTGCCAAAGATATTGTTGCTCACTTTGAAGAACGCCTGAAAATTCTTGAAGGCAAGGCCATGATCGTGTGTATGAGCCGCCGCATCGCGGTTGATCTTCACAAGAAAATCGTGAAATTAAAACCCGAATGGCATCACAAGGACGATGATAAAGGTGTGATCAAGGTTATTATGACTGGTTCCGCAGATGATGGGCCTGAGTGGCAGGAACATATTCGCAACAAACCCCGCCGCCGGGATATTGGGGACCGTATGAAAGATGCGGCTGATCCGCTTAAGCTTGTGATCGTACGGGACATGTGGCTCACGGGATTTGATGCGCCGTCGCTTCACACGATGTATCTGGACAAGCCCATGCGAGGGCATGGTCTTATGCAAGCGATCGCGCGGGTGAACCGTGTGTTTAAAGACAAGCCCGGCGGATTGATTGTGGATTATTTAGGAATTGCGGATGATTTGAAAAAAGCCCTCGCCGAATACACCGAAAGCGGAGGTAAAGGAAAACCGGCTTTTGATCAGGAAGAAGCGGTTGCTTTAATGCTTGAGAAATATGAAGTGGTCTCAGGAATCTTAGATAAGTTTGATTTCAAACCGTTTTTTAAGGCCTCCGTGACGGAGAAAATGACAATTATCACCCAAGCGCAGGAACATGTCTTACAACAAAAGAGCGGTAAGGAGCGGTATCTTGCTTATGTGACGCAGCTTTCGCAGGCATTTGCGCTTTCTGTTCCGCATCCGGAGGCCCTGAAGATCCGGGATGATGTGGGATTCTTTCAAGCAGTTAAGGCGCGTCTTGCCAAATATGAAACCGGCAGCGGTAAAACGGATGATGATCTTGATTCCGCTATTAAACAGATTATTTCCAAAGCAATTGCTTCGGACAAGGTAATTGATATTTTCGCTGCAGCGGGCTTGAAGAAACCCGATATTTCGATTCTGTCTGAAGAATTCTTAGCCGAAGTCAAAGGCATGCCACATAAAAATCTTGCCTTTGAGCTGTTAAAAAAACTCCTCAACGATGAAATCAAAGCGAGATCAAAACGGAATTTGATTCAGGGACGTTCGTTCGCCGAAATGCTTGAAAACGCGATTCGTAAATACCAGAACAAAGCTATTGAAGCGGCCAAAGTGATTGAGGAATTGATTGAACTTGCCAGAAAAATGCGTGAGGCAGAAAAGCGTGGCGAGAATCTGGGTTTAAACGAAGATGAAATTGCTTTCTATGATGCGCTTGAGGTCAATGATAGTGCTGTAAAGATTTTGGGTGATGAGACATTAAGAACCATTGCCCGCGAGCTTGTGACAGCCGTGCGTAACAACCTTACGATTGACTGGACTCTTAAGGAAAGCGTACAGGCGAAATTGCGCGTTATGGTCAAACGGATTTTGAGAAAATACGGTTATCCTCCGGATAAAGAAAAGAAAGCGACAGAAACGGTGCTTGAGCAGGCGACATTGTTGTGTAGGGATTGGACGGAAAGTCCTGCTGTGGCTGACGAGGGTAAACCTTTATTCTTTAGTGATTTGATTCCGAATGAGGATCTGGATATTGAAGAAAAATTTGTGCATTTTCTGCCGGTGATGTCATTGCAGGCGGTGGCTACTTCATTCCGAGAGCAGAGCACGCCTGAAATTGTTGGTTGGAAACGCATCAATGACGGACGCAAGCTAAACAAGGAAATGTTTATCGCCCAGGTGGACGGTAAATCCATGGAGCCGACGATTCCGGACGGCAGCTATTGTCTATTCCGATTTGATCGAGGTGGTTCGAGAAACGGTTTAGTGGTTCTTGTCGAATCAAAGCTTGTTTCGGACCCGGAAACCGAAAAACAGTATACGATCAAGCGTTACAAGAGTGAAAAGAAAGATTTGCCGGGCGGCGGTTGGCAGCATACGAAAATTACTCTCTCGCCAGACAATAAGGAATTTAAAGATATCGTTCTTAAAAACGTTCCTGGGGACGCCTTCTGCGTCGTCGCTGAATTTATGGAAGTGGTGAGTTAATTGTTCACGAACGTCAGATTCTCCCTCTAATGTGACATTGAACGTGAAAAATGGTGGAGATGATTAGTAGACGTGAGGAGGCCAGACCATGCCCAAAGCCGCGCTGAAGCGTACCCGCACCGCACTTGCTTCCTTTGAAACCTTAGTCCGCAAAGTCAAAGAAACCTTTCTCCTCGGCCGGGAACGCATTAAACAGGAGATGGTCCGCACGTACTGGCAGACCGGAAAGTATATTCACGACCACATTCTTCACCATCAAGACCGTGCAGATTATGGAAAACAGGTCATTCCCAGACTTTCGGAGCGGGTCGGAATGAGCGAACGGACCCTGCAAGAGATGCTTCAGATGTATCGGCATTTTCCCAAGATTCCGCGCCGCGGTGCGGAATTAGGATGGTCGCATTTTCGTAGTCTCGCCTCGATTCCGGATGCCCGGGTACGAAAGGAGTTTCAGAAGCGGGCGATTGAAGGAAACTGGACCGCGGAGAAACTCAAATCCAAAATCAAGGTTGAGCTCAGTCCCAGTTCCGAGGAGGGTAAAGACGGCTCAGATGGCAGGGCCCCGGATTATTCTGAAATCACACGCCCCAAACTCGGCATCCTTTACACGTACCGCCTCATTTCTACAATTGCAGGCGAGGGTGCGCTTAAAATCGACCAGGGCTTCCGCGTTTACCGGAGAGAATTTAACACGCGCACGAAGTTGAAAGCAGGGGACATTGTCGAATCGCAAAGAGCCCAAGACGGAACTTATTCGGCGGTCAAATCAGAACGCGGGGCGGAAAGACCTTTTCACCTACAAAGCCTTCGTGGAGCGCGTTGTTGACGGCGACACGCTGCTTGTGGAAATTGATCTAGGTTTCACCAACACCACACGCCAGTACCTTCGCCTGCGCGCTTTGGATACGCCTGAAATTAACACCGAACGCGGTCGCAAAGCCAGGGATTTTGTCGCTTCGCTTTTAAAACCCGCACCCTTTATTATTCTCACCACTACCCGCTCGGACAAGTTCGACCGGTATTTGGCCGACGTCTTTATTCCCGGTAAGGATTTCCTGAAGGACTGGTTCCGGGCGAGCGCCAAATTGAATCCATCCGCCGGCCTCATCTATTTGAACAATGAACTTCTCAAACACAAGCTCGCCGTCAGGATGAGGTATTAACAAGGTATCTATTGACCATAGCGAGGAATTTGATAAAATTGTAAGTCATTCATATGAAATAACTTGAAATTAATGCCCCTATAGCTCAGGCGGATAGAGCACCGGACTCCTAAGCCGGGGAGACTGGTTCGAGTCCAGTTAGGGGCAAGATTGAATTCAGCCTTGATGACCATTGTTCAAGATAAAGCAAAGCTAAGGCAAGCAGTTCTTGGTAAGCTTAAGCAGCAGCCGACAGAATTAAGGCATAGAAAAAGTAGTTCGATCCTTGAAAAAGTAAAACGAACGTCTGAATTCCGAAAAGGCATGGCTTTGATGTTTTATATAGCCACGTCCGGTGAAGTGGACACCAAGCCGCTTTTATTAGAAGCTCTTCGTGAAGGACGGGAAGTAATTGTTCCTTACATAGATCGGAAAACAAATTCTCTTATTTCGGTCCAAATTCACAATCCAGAACAAGATCTTCACCCAGGAACTTATGGGATTTTGGAACCAAGACCTGATTTGGTTTGTCCCTTTGATCCGAATCGTTTAGATCTGGTGCTTGTGCCTGGGATTGCTTTTGATAAACAAGGCCATCGCTTGGGACGGGGCAAAGGTTATTATGACCGCTTTCTCAAAACGTTACCTCCTCATGTAAAATGTTTTGGGCTTGCATTTGATTTTCAAATTTTTAAGTCGGTACCAACAGATGATTTTGATGTTTCGATGGACCGTATGATCACAAACAGATAATTTTTATGGAATTGATTAAAGTTTTAGTGATTGGGGATATCGTTGGAAGGCCAGGCCGGGAGGCTTGTTCGAAACTCATTCCAAAACTGAAGGATCGCTACGGAATTGACCTGGTGGTGGCCAATGGTGAGAATGTAGCGGGTGGTTCGAGCATCACACATGACACCGCTCGAGAATTATTTGAAAGCGGAGCAGATGTGATTACCACGGGTGATCATATTTTTAGAAAAAAAGAAGGAATAGCGCTCGTTCAAGAAAATCCACTTGTTTTGAGGCCGCTTAATTATCCAAAAGGAACTCCCGGAAATGGTTCTGTTGTCGTGACAACTAAAACGGGGGTCAAAGTCGGAATCATTAATTTGATGGGGCGTGTTTTTATTCAAAATTTGGATTGTCCCTTTCAAGCCGTTGAATCCGCGATCAAATCAATGAAATCGCAAACTAAAATTATACTTGTAGATTTACATGCTGAAGCCACTTCAGAAAAAGTTGCTATGAGCTGGTTTGTGGATGGCCAAGTCAGTGCTATTTATGGAACGCATACACACGTCCAAACATCAGACGAAACGATTCTTCCTAAAGGGACGGCTTACATTACAGATATTGGCATGACAGGTCCTTTTCGTTCTGTGATCGGTCGAGATATTGAGCAGGTGCTTTACCGATTCAAAACCCAAATGCCGGGACCGATGGAGGTTGCCTCGGAGGATATTCGTTTATCAGGCGCCTTAATTGAAATTGATGCGCAAACGGGGCAAGCCAAATCCATTCAACGAATTCATGAGAAACTCAATGGTAGCAATTGCTAGCGAAGCAATGAAGGCGCAAAAAATTTATAAAGTTAGCGAAATTACACGCGAAATCCGTGCTATTTTAGAAACACAATTTTCAGCGATTTGGATTGAAGGTGAAATTTCCAATTATAAACGCCACACTTCCGGCCATATTTATTTTACTTTGAAAGATGAAGCCGCGCAAATCAGCTGCGTTTTTTTTGCAAAAGCCAATCAATTTCTAAAGTTTGAACTTGAAGATGGACTCAAAGTGATTTGTATTGGACGGATTTCTGTTTATGATCAGCGCGGACAATATCAAATTTATGTCCAGCGCATGGAGCCCAAAGGATTGGGCGCGCTCCAGCTTGCTTTCCTTCAATTGAAAGAAAAACTTGAAAAAGAAGGTTTATTTTCACCCGAACGCAAGAAGCCAGTTCCGCTTTATCCGAAACGGATTGGTATTGTGACTTCTCCGACGGGAGCTGCCATTCAAGATATGCTTAAAATTTTTAAACATCGGACGTTTGGTCTTCATCTATTTCTTTATCCTGTTCGAGTGCAGGGAGATGGTGCCGCCGCTGAAATTAGCGAAGCCATTGATCAATTAAACAATTTTGACCCCCGGTTCTACGAACCGAAAAGTTCGGAGAAGCCCCTGGATCTCATTATTGTGGGCCGAGGCGGTGGAAGCTTGGAAGATTTGTGGGCTTTTAATGAAGAGATCGTGGCCCGCACAATCGCTCGTTCAAAGGTTCCCATTATCTCAGCGGTTGGCCATGAAGTGGATTGGACGATTGCCGATTTCGTTTCTGATTTTAGAGCACATACGCCAACCGCTGCAGCGGAAAAAGTGGTAATGAATTGGGATGAGCTTGAAGTAGGCATTCGTCAGGTGAATGAACGGATGAAAAATGCCGTTCGGAATCTTTTGGATACAAAGCGGGATGCACTGACCCATCTTAAGGAGAGCTATGCGTTTCGCCAGCCTCAAGTGTACCTGGGCCAGCTTTCCCAGCGAGTCGATGAGCTTTTGAGACAGATGCAAAATTATCTCAAAGGAATTTTTCAAGAAAAGAAACAGCTTTTTCAAAATTGGGTGGGTAAACTGGAAGCCTTAAGCCCGCTTGCAATTCTTGAAAGAGGTTATAGCATTACCTTTGATAAAGAGGGTAATTTGCTTAAAGAAACGAAACAGATTCAAATTGGGGAACTCATCAAAACACGATTGAAATCGGGAGTGATAAAATCCAAAATTACAGAGGTGGGAGTATAACGATGGAACCTGAACTGAAATTCGAAAAAGCATTAGAACGGCTTGAAAAGATCGTGGAAGATTTGGAAAGCGGGAATATACCGCTTGAAGATGCGCTCAAGAAATATGAAGAAGGTGTGAAACTTTCCCGGCTTTGCACGCAAAAACTAAGTCAAGCCGAGAGCAAAATTGAAATCCTGACGCGGACCTTAAATGGTGCTTTGGAACCTGAGCCGCTCGATCAAGAAAGTGGCGCGAAGAAACTTGAGAAAAAGAAAACCAAAAAACCACAACAAGGGATGAATCAATCGGAAGATGATCTTCTGCTTTAAGAGTGAAAAGGGAAAACATTGACTCAGGAATCGCTTGATCCAAAATCTTTAGATCGCTATTTCCAAACGCAAACTTCACGCCTTGAGCGGGCGTTGGATAGTTTCTTGCCAAAACCGTCTCAGAATTTAGCGGAAATTCATGAAGCCATGCGGTATTCCGTTTTAAGTGGAGGAAAGCGAATTCGTCCACTTTTGTGTTTGGCCGTTTCAGATATGTTGGGAGGAGATGAAAACGAAGCGCTTATTCCAGCCTGTGCGGTTGAATTGATTCACTCTTATTCATTAATCCATGACGATCTTCCGTGTCTTGATAACGATGAATTCAGGCGCGGGCAATTGACTTGCCACAAAAAATTTGGAGAAGCGATTGCGCTTTTGGCGGGAGATGCGCTCTTAACACTTGCCTTTGAAGTTGTGGGGCAACTGAAGGACAGTCAAAAAGCGCATCGGATCTTGAAGGAACTTTCGCAAGCGGCAGGCACTTTGGGAATGGTGGGCGGGCAGGTGATGGACATTCTTTTAGAGAAAGGCGAAATGGATCTTCCCACGCTTGACGCCATTCACATACAGAAGACGGGCCAGTTGATTAAAACAAGTTGTTTGGCAGGAGCGATTGTTGCCGGTGCGAACCGGGAAGTGGAAAATCATATCTTAAGATTTGGGGAATATTTGGGTTTCGCGTTCCAAATCGTAGATGATATACTGGACGGAGATGGGTATCTTCGTTTTATGAGCGTGCATGAGGCACGGGTTAAATCGCGTGAAGTCATTGCCAAAGCGAAGAAGGAATTGAAGGGTTTTAAGAACAATTTACATCTAATGCAAATTACGGATTTCGTTCTAAGCCGCGGTGGCGAAGAAAAGTAAAAATCGCTTAACGAGAAGTTTGAAATGGAAAAACTGAACTACATTCAAAAGATTAATTCTCCCAAGGAACTTAAAAAAGTTCCGCTTTCGGAACTGCCGAAGGTCTGCCATGAATACCGCTCATTTTTGATTGAGACGATATCCAAAACAGGCGGGCATCTTGGAGCCAGTCTCGGTGGAGTTGAACTAAATGTAGCACTTCATTATGTTTTAGATTCCCCAAAAGACAAAATTTGCTGGGATGTGGGTCACCAAGCTTATGTCCATAAGATGATTACAGGTCGGCGTGATCGCATGAATACCATTAGACAAGAGGACGGTTTAAGCGGGTTCCCATCTCCCTTTGAAAGCGCTCATGATCACTTTATTGTAGGCCATGCCTGTACCGCGATTTCACAAGGTGTGGGTTTGGCCGTGGCGCGTGACTTGCAAGGAGGAAAAGAAAGGGTTGTCGTTGTCGTGGGTGACGGGGCTTTGACCGGAGGCCTTGCCTATGAAGCTTTGAATAATGCGGGACATCTCGCGAAACGTATGCTCATTATTTTGAACGATAATGAAATGTCGATTTCAAAAAATGTTGGAGCGATCAGCAAATATTTAAACAAAATCATTACCAACCCTTTATACAACCGTGTTCGAACTGAAGTGGAAAAACAACTCAGACATTTCCCGCGTTTGAGGAAACTCGCCGATTATGGTTTTGAAAGTTTCAAGCACTTGCTTGTTCCAGGGCTTATTTTTGAAGAGTTAGGATTTCGTTATTTTGGTCCGGTTGATGGCCATGATGTGATTGGACTTATTAAAACCATCGATAATATTTTGAAGATTGACGATGTTTGTTTGCTTCACATTGTGACTCAAAAAGGAAAGGGTTATGAATTTGCCGAAAAAGATGCTGAGCGTCTTCACGGAGTGACTCCTTTTAATGTGAAGACAGGCGAGAAAATTAAAAGCCCTGTCGAGAACAAAAAGGAAGACGAAATTACTTATACGCAGGCGTTTTCTCAAGCGATTTTACAGCTTGCGCGCGAAGATGAAAAAATTGTGGCGATTACGGCTGCTATGCCTTCTGGTACGGGCTTGAATCAATTTGCAAAAGAATTCCCGGATCGTTTTTTTGATGTGGGTATTGCCGAACAGCATGCGGTTACGTTTGCCGGAGCATTGGCCAAAGGAGGAATGAAGCCGGTTTGCGCGATTTATTCCACGTTTCTTCAGCGCTCCCAAGATCAGTTAATTCATGATGTGGCCCTACAGCGATTAAATGTTACTTTGTGTTTGGATCGTGCCGGATTAGTGGGTGCGGACGGCGCGACGCATAACGGCATTTTTGATATCAGTTATTTGGGTCATATTCCAAATACAGTTATCGCAGCTCCCAAGGACAGTGCAGAAATGTTTCATATGCTCAAATTAGGAATTGACTATCCTTTTATTTTTGCGATGCGCTACCCCAGAGCCAATATTCCTTCGAGCGTTAAAACGCCGACAAAGCTTTTTGAAATTGGGGAAGGAGAAACTCTGAGAGAAGGGACAGACGTGGCTATTTTTACTTTGGGGAGTATGGTTGAACCTTCGCTCAAGTGCGCAGAACTTTTAGCGCGAGAAGGGCTTGAAGCGACTGTTTGCAATCTCCGTTTTGCTCAGCCGCTTGATGAAAAGTTAATTTTGCAGATGGTTCAAAAGACCCCAGTTGTATTTACCGTTGAGGAACATGTTTTGACCGGCGGATTTGGTTCGAAGGTGCTTGAATTGCTCGAGCGAAAGGAAATTCAAGATGTTCGGCTCAAACGTTTTGCTCTTCCGAATGAATTTATTGAACACGGCTCGCGCGATAAATTGCTTGATCGGTTCGGCCTTTCCGCCGAAAAAATGGCGCAAGTCATTCTCGAAACCATCAGACTCACTCCCAGCTTCCGTCAGCATCTAACCACTTAATGGTCACTTCGACATCAATTAAACACATTGGCATTTTAACCAATCCCACCAAAGCGAATGCCGAACAGGTTCGCAAAGACCTTCACGGCTGGCTCCTGAAGCGGAATATGGAAGTACTGGATGCGACCGAAACTCCTCTCGAAAAAACACTTTCTCAAGCGGAACTATTTATCTGTCTCGGCGGGGACGGCACGATTTTGCATCTTGCCGGTAAAATGATCGACCGGACGGTTCCTGTTTTGGGGGTTAACATTGGCAGTCTTGGATTTTTAACGGAGGTGAGAGCAGAAGAGCTTTACGATGAACTCAAGCTGATTTTTTCAGGTCAATTTGAAGTAGAAGAGCGGATGCTTTTAAGCGCGACGGTGCGGTGGGATCCGGCCGGTGGAAAATCAGAACCGGAACGCCGATTTCAAGCCTTAAATGACATCGTAATAAATCGGGAAGGGCTTACCCGTTACATGGCCATCCAAATTGATATTGGAGGAGAGCAAGCCACTCGGTTTTTCGGTGACGGAGTGATTGTTGCGACTCCAACAGGTTCTACCGCTTATTCTTTATCAGCAGGAGGACCGATTGTTCATCCGTCTCTGGACACTATTATTGTAACTCCCATTTGTCCTCACGCCTCAGCCTTGCGTCCCTTGGTTGTTTCCGGAGAACAGTCGATTCGAATCCGCATTACTTGCGATGAAGCAAAAGAGAAAGCGCTTTTGACTGCAGACGGCCAGTCTGATGTGGCCATTGACAATCATTCTATTATTGAAGTAACCCGCTCGGTGAATCGGTTTCAACTGGTGAAAAGTTCGAAGCGGAGCTATTTCGCTACGTTGCGCGAGAAATTTAAATTGCCGGTTTAGTTTAAATTTTTTGGCACTTTTTCGGGTCGTTCTGTTACAATGAAATACAAGAGATTGGGTGAATAAATTATGGATTCACGTTTTGCACAGGACCGCGGAACTCAAGTTTATACAGGAACAGAGCTTCTATTGAAAGGGGCTTTGGAAGGCAAAGTCAGTTTGCTCACAGGGTATCCGGGTTCCCCGATTGCTGATTTTTTTAATTCCGCCAGAAATATCAAGGAACTTCTGGAAGACAAAGGCATCCTCTTCCAGATAGCCAATAATGAGGCGTTGGGTGCTGCTCGCGTTAATGGTTCTCAAATGGAAGACATCAAAGCCGTCGTGGCCATGAAAAGCGTCGGCGCTCATGTGGCAAGCGACGGACTTGCCTTAGGTAATCTTTCCAAAACTTCTCATAAGGGCGGTGCTTTGGTTGTGATTGGAGATGATCCCTGGTCTGAAAGCACTCAAGTGCCGAGTGATTCCCGCTTTTTAGCCAAACACCTTCACATGCCTGTTATGGAACCCGCCACATTTCAAGAGCTTAAAGATTGGGTTTCGATTGGGCTCGATCTTTCAGCAAAGTCCAATCTTTATGTTGCTTATCTGGTCACCACTAATCTAGCTGATGGCGGCGGTTCCGTTACGGTTTATGCGAATCAATATCCCACTATCAACACCAAACGTCCGGTTGAAATTGACACACGTTCGATTCCTGTTGAAGAAACTGTTGTTCTTTCACCTCGCACCGCTGTTCGTGAAGAAACTTTGTCAGATCGTTATACAGAACTCATTCGATTTTGCACGCTCTACGAAGTGAACAAAATCCTTTATTCCGATGCTTCAAAACACATCGGTTTCATTACTTCGGGAATCGCTTATAGTTATCTCGAGCATGCTTTTCATGAGCTTGGTTTAGAAGGTAAGTTCCCGATTCTAAAACTCGGCGTTACATTTCCAATCGACGAATCACTCGTGGAAGAATTTTGTGAATCGCTTGAGCAAGTTGTTGTCATTGAAGAAAAACGCGATTTCTTGGAATCTCAGATTACAACGCTTCTGTCCCATCTTTATCAAACCGGTAAAATGAAACGGTTCATCCCCGTTTGGGGTAAGCAATTTCCGTATGACCTTTCAGGAACTCCAGTGACTCGAGGTTTAAATGCTTCTCTTTTGATTGAGCGTCTAGGTCCGCTTCTTCTTAAAATGTCTCATAAGCTTCATATCGATTCAAAACGAATCGAGCGGGAACTTGCGTTAATTCAAGAAACCGTATCCGTCCAAGTTCATATTCCGCAGCGGACACCGACCTTTTGCCCGGGTTGTCCTCATCGTGATTCTTCAAGCGTGCTTATCGAGGTGAAACGGAATTTCAGAGACGCTCTTTATATGCGTAAGCATCATGAACGTGAGCCGGTTGATCTTTTGTTCCATGGCGATACCGGATGTTACACCATGTTGATGTTCGAACCCAATACTGAGTTAATGCACAATTATTCAGGCATGGGGCTTGGCGGCGGAACGGGCGCAGGAATCGACCCTTTTATTACGAACAAACAAGCTGTTTTTATGGGAGACTCAACCTTCTTTCATAGCGGAATGATTGCGATTTCGGATGCGATCAAACACAATCAAGATATTACGTTTATTATTTTGGATAATGGCACCACTGCGATGACGGGCCATCAACCCACCGCTGCACAAGAGTTTGATATCCTTGGAAACCGCACGGTTGCGCAAAACATCGAAGAGGTCGTGCGGGGAATGGCCAAAGGCACAAATATTCCGATCTACCGAACGAACCCGGCTTATCGGGAAGGGTACCGTGAATTAATGGAAGAGACGCTTTTACAAGATGGAGTTAAGGTGATTATCGCAGACAAGGAATGTGGCATCACCTACGATCGAAAGGTAACACGTGGGGAGAAACAAATTGTCCGTGAGAAAGGATTCTTGCCCGAGAAAAGATTTATTAATATTACCCCTGAAGTTTGCGAATACTGTCTCGAATGCACAAAAGCAACCGGCTGTCCGGGTTTGACCATTAAAGAGACTCATTACGGTCCCAAGCTCGTGACGGACTTGAGCTGGTGTAAAGCAGATGGAGCTTGCACCAAAATTCATGCTTGCCCTTCCTTTGAAGAATTGATTATCAAACGCCAAAAGCCGATCGATGAGCCATTTGCTCATTTGGATGTTCGCTCACTTTCAGAACCTAAGCGTGAAGATTTTGAAGACACTTGGGGAGCTTATGTGGCCGGTGTTGGCGGAATGGGAATTGGTATGGTCACTGCGATTTTGGTGCAAGCGGGTTTGAGACAAGGATACCAAGTCCGTTTTGCCGATAAGAAAGGACTGGCCATTCGAAATGGCGGTGTTTACTCTCATATTCTATTTTCAAAAGATGAAAATATTATTTCTCCGATTACTCCTTACGGAAAAACCAATCTTTTGGTAGGGCTTGATATTTTGGAAGCGGTTCGAAGTATCGATCCCAAAATCAACCTGCGGGTAGCGAGCCCTCGTTTTACCTCCGCTTTGGTCAATACCCATAAAACTCCGACCGTGACTATGCTTTTGGGAAAAGAAGATTTTAAGCCGAGCGAATTGGAAAACACAATTCGTAGAACGAGCCGTCCAGATCGTTACTTAGGCACTGATGTTTCCGAAGTAGCCGAGCAATATTTGGGCAACAAAGTATTTGCAAATATTGTGATGTTGGGGATGGCTTATCAAAAAGGTTTTCTCCCACTTGATCTACAGAACATTAAACTTGCCATTGAAAAATCGGTTCCGGCTGATGCGGTGAAGGAAAATATGAATGCCTTTAATCTGGGACGTCTCTTTGTGGTGGATCCGAAACGGTTTTCAACAGAGCTGCTGGATACCTATGAAACTTTACTGGCTGAGAAAGAAGAAATACTCAGGACCACGCGTTGGCGTGGAGCTCTTTTGGCCCGGGCTTATCGAAATTTGGTTGTGCGGACGGCCGCGGCTCTTCGAATGGATGATGAAACCAATATGCATCTTGCGCTTCGAATTTACGATCTTATTCAGTATGAAGGTTTAAGCTATGCACGTTCCTATGCCGATTTAGTTAAAAAAGTCCGGAGTTTGGATCGAGCAGAGTTTCGTTTTCAAGCAACCAAAACAGTTCTTCGTTATCTTCATAAAGTAATGGCGATTAAAGATGAAGTGTTTGTGGCTCACTTATTGACGAGCGTAGAGAAACGCAAGCGAGATTTCCAGCGGTACCGAGTCGATCCTAAACGGGGTGATCGTGTAGTTTACCGTCATATCAATCGGCCGGAGTTTACGATTTTTGGATTTCACATTCGTTTTCATATGATTACAAGTGATTGGCAGCTTAAAATTATGAAGCGCATGAAATTTTTAAGGAAATTGCTCCCGGGCTGGCATGCCCGCGAAAAAGTATTCCGCAATTGGTATGTGGAATTGGTCAGGCAATTTCGCTACGAAGGCCGCGCCGCTTATGAGGCTTATGTACGGGCACTTGAAGTACCCGAAGAAGTGAGCGGTTATCGGGAAGTACGCTATCCCAAAATGGAAGCAGCCAGGCAAAAAGCCGAAACATTTTTAAAAGGTAACGGATTTTCCGGAACAAAAAGTCAAGATCCGTCTTATCTTGTTCCTTAACCCTTCAATTTTTTCTTCCTTCATTCGTTGACCATGGATCCAAAAGTTCGCGTCCGTTTTGCTCCATCACCCACTGGGTTTCTTCATATTGGAGGGGTACGGACTGCGCTTTTTAATTATCTTTTCGCAAAGAAACAAAAAGGATCTTTCTTACTCCGAATTGAAGATACAGATCGCGAACGGTCTCGAGCCGAATTTGAAAATGAAATTTTGGATGCTTTGAAATGGCTGGGACTTAAATGGGATGAAGCTATTTTAAGGCAAAGTGAAAGACTGAGCGTTTATCAGGCAGCGGGTGAAGCGTTGATCGGGAAAGGTCTTGCTTATCGCATTCAGGAAGAGAAGGGAAACGCTGTTAAATTCAAAATTCCTAAACGAGCGACGAAATTTCAGGATTTGGTTCATGGTTCCATAGAATTTGACGGAGCTCTTCTTGATGATTTTGTGATTCAAAAATCAGACGGTTTTCCAACGTATCACTTTGCCTGTGTTCTCGATGATCATGAAATGGGAATTACTCATGTCATTCGTGGGGATGATCATATTTCGAACACGCCGCGTCAACTGTTTCTTTATGAAGTATTTAACTGGCAGCCGCCTCAATTTGCACATCTCCCGCTTGTTTTTGGTCAAGATCGCACCCCGCTTTCAAAGCGGCACGGTGCCGTTGCGCTTTCAGCTTATCGGAAAGAAGGATATCTGCCGGAGGGAATTTTGAACTACCTTGCGCTCCTGGGTTGGTCGCCGGGAGGAGATCGGGAAATCTTCAGCCGTGAAGAGTTAATCGAAGAGTTCAGCCTTGAGGGAATTAATAAAACAAATGCTTGTTTCGATCATGAAAAACTCAAATGGATGAATGCCGAACATCTGCGTCGATTGAGCGATTCAGATTATTTAAACAGAATTCACGAGTTCTATACAGGCACGTCCTTTACGAATCAGAAACGATTTAATGAAATAGCACTTCTCTATAAAAGTCGAATTCGCACATTTCAAGAATTTTCCGAGCAGACCGGATTCTTCTTTGCGGATGAAATTCAGTTTGATCCAAAAGCCGTTCAAAAATATTTCAAAGATGAAAAAACAAAACAGGATTTAAGCGAATGGCAAAAAGTGCTTGACCAGGAAGGTGATTTTTCGAATTGGCAAGCTTTAGAAGCTTTGCTTCGCAAAGCAGCGGAGCAGCTCGGTATAAATGCCAGTGCGTTGATTCATCCTACTCGCGTTGCAATCAGCGGACGGTCCGTGACGCCTGGATTGTTCGAAGTGATGGTCCTTTTGGGAAAGGAACGTGTACTTCAACGAATGGAGTATGCTATAATTCATTTTGAAAAACTTGGTGCTGAGTGATGGAGAAAAAAAAGAGCGATTGTCTTTTTTGTCGAATTATTGCGCGAGAAATTCCAGCCAAATTTGAATATGAAGACAATTCGCTTGTTGCCATTCAGGATATTAATCCGCAAGCACCAGTCCACCTTTTGGTTATTCCCAAAAGGCACATCACTCGTGTGAGTGATGTGGAGGAAAACGATCGCTTGCTGATGGGTGAAATGATCTTACGCGCTAAAGAGTTGGCTTGCGCCAGAAAGTTTGAAGAGGGTTTCCGACTGATTTTGAACAATGGCCCAAAAGCAGGGCAATCCGTTTTTCATGTTCATTTGCATCTTTTGGGCGGCAGAAACATGACCTGGCCGCCGGGGTGATTAAAATAAAGAAGAGACGTATGAAAATGTCGAACCAGATTCGGTGTTTTTCAATAGTCGTAATTTTATTTCTGGTTTCAGGGTTCCACTTTCCTGCTGCTTTTGCTGAAAACGAAACAGCGAAACCGAAGGTCGGCACGCTGACCAAGCTTGAGTGCGAGGTTATGGAAGTGGAAGAACTGAAAGAACCGAAAGGGGGCGCCGTTTATACCGTAAAAGATTTATCATCGGGCTCAACACTCAGGCTTTTTGCAGACCCCTATCGCTCATTGATTCAAATAGGCGGTATCAAAAAACAAGCAGGTGATGTTTTGGGCGGAAGTAAGGTTACCATTATTTACCAAAAATCGCCGGATCGGGATATTCCCGAAATTGTGTTTGCGAAAGTAACCAGTTCTTATTATTCATGAGATTTTACTTTTAGTGATGGATCCGCGACATTCAGGGAGTCATGAGACGCAACCTTTTGAAGTCGGTTTAAAGTTTTCATTCCATCGATTTCGAAAATTACGTATGTATTTCGCGTGGCTGTTTGTAATCACCTTAGCCGTTTTTGCAAAGAGTACTACACAAGGATTCTGGACAGGCGCACCAATCATTCTTGCCGGCGAAGCAATTCGAATTTGGTCGCATGGTTATCTTCGGAAAGCAAGACAGCTTGCCACAAATGGGCCGTACGCTTACGTCAGAAATCCTCTTTACCTCGGAAATTTCCTAATTGGTTTTGGTTTTTGTTTGATTATTTGGCATCCAATTATTGGAGTTGTTTTTGCCATTGGTTTTTTCTCAGTTTATTGGCTGACGGTAAAAGGAGAAGAGCAGAGACTCGCGTTTAAATTTGGGGAGGCTTACGCTGATTATCTTCGGAATGTTCCTCGATTCTTACCTCGTTTAAATCCTTACAAACAATCGGCGAAAACCCCATTTGCGTTCCATCGCGTTTGGGGTCATGGCGAACATATTACCATACTTGCCATTCTTTCCTTATTTTTAGCGCTTTATCTTCGCCAGGAGTTTTATCAGAATCACAAACCGCTGACAGCAACTTCATTCGTACTGCTTGGTTTGAACGCCGGCGTCGTTATCCTGTCGGTTGTGGCGTTGGCTGCTAGGGGATTCAGAAGCAAAAGGCGGCTCAGACTAAAGGGTTAACTATTTTGGCTGATTTTCAATCGCGACTATGGCGGAATTGGCAGCACTTGCCTTCATTAATTTAAATAAATTGGAGGCAAGTACAGTCCTCACTTCCAATAGAATTTAATTAATGAGAGTGAGGGCAGCGCTGATTTTCGTTAGTGAAATTAAATGAGAAATCAGAACAGTGCCGGCTTCCGGTATTTTTTTTGAAATTTTCAGCGACTATGGCGGAATTGGCAGACGCGCAAGACTTAGGATCTTGTCCCGAAAGGGGTGGGGGTTCAACTCCCTCTAGTCGCATTTAGTTACTTGAGGTCCTCCTGCGTTATGTTCTTAGGCCACCTCACACGGGGAAGTGTTTTTATATCTTCTGGATTATTTGACAACAGGGTTTTGATCTTTTCTTGATTGAAAATCAAATTCAGTTCCTCGGCCTCTTGTTTTGTTTTTTGGTCGAACAGAATAATCGGCTTCGACCTCAAAATACTTTGCGCATCATGGAGGGACAGCTTCAGTTTTTCCGTCAAGATCCAGAGTAACGCTTTTTTCGACTCTCCCGTCTGAGCCTTTGAGAAAATAAGCCTCCACGAGCGATCTTCGTCTTTTTTTGCGGTCGGTTTTGGAACCGCCTCTTTTACTTTACCTTCAAAATGCATCCGCTCCGCATTGAGAAATTTGGCCACCTTATTATCGTGGGGTGACTTCTGGAAAAAATCGAGGTAAAGCTGAATTCGGTCGACCACAGGCCATCCATGGATCATTCGTTTGTGATGGAAGATTCCCTCATCATAGGGTTGGAGGATATGGATTGTTCCTTCGCTTGCGACAGGTTGTAACCCTAAGTAGTTCCAAAAGGGATCTTGAAGCGGTTTGCTGGCGTATAAGTAAATGGGTTCTGTGGGACCATGTGAGGTGAGAAGGGAGATAGCTGTATCGAGTGTCAATGCAAACTCGAGCTCTTGTTTCTTCGCTTCATTCGCAAACTGTAGCGCCCAGTGCGTAGCGGTCCCATCGGGATAGAGGAAAGAGGCGACTTGAGAGGAAGGGATGCGGTATTCCTGCGCCCATGCATTCAAAAGTTTAAAAGGTTCTTTGAATTGAATGCGACCTTCTTTCTCTTGCGCAAATCCATTTTCAGCTAGCTTTCTTGCAACCTTGTAAGCATATCCGACACTCACGTTTGACAACTTAGCTAGTTCTACAGCAGGCCAAGATTTGGAGCCAAATTCAATGAGAGTTCGGATAACGCGGGTTGCCTTTGGGCTGAACATGTGTTGGAGGGGAAGTGTGGCGCGCTTCGTCTTTTTGGCAGCCGTTTTTTTGACGCAGAGACCTTCGAAACCAAAGTAGCAATTTCCTACCAGATCCAAGTAACTAATCCCCGCTTGCCTTGCTAGCGAAGCTGCCTCTTTTGAGATTTGGTCTGTGACAACAACAGGATATTCATCGCTTATTTTGGCTATTTGCTTAAAAGAGGCGATTGCCTGGAAAATCCTTGAGGGGTATCCAAGCGGTTTTACTTTAATTACGAGGCGTAGTAACCGATCTTTACTTTTTAGCCCTAGAAGGAGGTCAATTTGTGCCTTTCGCTTGTAAGCGATAGGGATGGACAAGGTGGAAATTTCAAAGTCGGGCAAAATTTTAGCCAGGAGCTCCGGCACCTTGGCAATTAACTCATCCTTGCCTAAGCTTACCGCAGCGGTACTTTCAAGGCCTTGCCCACCAACAGGTTGTTCAGGCATATTTTCCTGGCTCATTGGAACCCCTTGCCTGAGTGAATTTTCTTGAACATCCTTCTTTGTTCCTACTTCACCTTAAGCGAAAATTAGAGGATTCACTGACAGTGAATCCTGCCTTTTTCATTCTATCACCCATGTGAGAATTGGTCAATTTTCTACTTACATTTCGTTTTCGTATTCAGTATTTCACTGATTTTGAAATACAATCTCTCACTTTAAAGGTCATGGTTATACTAATGCATCCTCTCTTTTACGGGTCTAATTTTAGGAGTTTTTCTAAAAGCGGAAATACACCGTCTTGGGTCACCTTGCTGGCAGACTTTGGTAAACTGTGATTTCATTCCTAGCATCTTGTCCCTGGAGGGTTGGGGGTCCAAGTCCTTCTCGGTTCTGGCTTTTGTAGGACGCTCCATCTCGAGATTCGCTGTGTGTTTTGAACCATTAGGTGATCTATAGCCATTACTGAGCCCTTTTCAGTTTTTTGAGAAAGCCAATCTGCAGCTAAAACAGCTTGAATAAGCTGCAGGGCCCTTATTTGACAGTTTAAGAATCTTTAGCGATAATCTTGACGAGCTGAACCCTTTAAGTTATACTTTATTCAGATTTGAAGTTTCTTAGGAAACCATGCGCGACAAAGAGTTAAGCGTCTTAATTAATAATCCATTAAAGCAAGAATAAAACTTGAAGCTAAGAGAAATCTTAGCTTTTATTTTCTTTTTATATAAAAGTGATTTATAAAGGTTATTTAATATTAAATAAATGAAAAGAGGATAACGAAAACATAATGCTGTCGCTACAAAGACCAAAATATTTCATTTGGCTTCGAATTATTGCCGTTATCGTTATATTCACTTTTCTTACCACACAGTTCGATTTGCGTCTCGCATTCGCATATACTGCAAGTCCAGTTCCAGGTCCGATGGGTCAACTTCCTAAGGACAATGTAAACGATAAGGATCATTTGAAAAAGGAAGATCTTTTTGGAAACATTAGATACTCAGAGGATTTTTCAACCAGTTCGAAGAAAAAACGACCCGAAGTAGCAGTCGAGCAGTTTCACGCTCAACAACCTTTAGTCCCTGTCCCAGAACAAACGACAGATTTTATGCAAACAAAACAGCCTCTTGCAGCCAAAAATGGAGGGCTGTTCTGCGAGACCAGTGGCAACATTCAGACGTGCAGAGCCTCTAACGAAGCGAACCTGGACTGTTCGTCTACGGGTGCGCCATGTTCATACTATAAAGTTGATCTGGACCGTGATAACCGAATTGTTGAGATCGGTGATTTCACAAATTCCAAATATAAAGATCGGTTAGAAGTTAAAAAATTTAGCTATGACAATGAGGCCAAGACCTTGCAAATTATTACGCGGGGAATTGGTGCAGACGAACTTGACACATTTCAAATCTACGGACTTGAGCCCGGCACTTATAATCCCGCTAAACTCTTAAAGTCCGGTGTTGTTACAAACGACAAGGAAGGCGGGCAAACATTTTTAGATTTGAGGATCTATGATTGGGACAAAAATGAGTTAACACTTTACGATCCTGTTACAGCGGCAACCCAAGTTTGGCAACTGAACAACAACAATCAGCCCGAGAATCTGCTTGCATTTCAGGGACCCTATGATCACGATGCTAATCCGAATACATCCGATATCACAGTTAATGTGGAATACCAATATGAAAAGGATCGGGTGACTTATTACGATTATATTTCCAATACATTTGTGATTAAAAATGCGAACGGCGAGTTTATCGCATCTGGCATTTTAGTGGATGATGGATCTGGCGGTATGGGACTTAAGATGCATCAGGAAGCAGTTGGAAATACCTATCGATTCTATGACCCGAAGCAATCAAATTATTTTGAAGTTGCTGAACGCCTAGAAAACGGGGGGGTAGGGAGACTTGTGGAATATCAAGGCTCAGATCCCAACGATCCGTCTTCCACAATTCATATTGGATATCTCTATGATGATGCCAATAGGGTGATTACCTATTTGGATTATGTGCGCGGAATTTTTTATCGAGCTACGCTTTTAGCCGATGACAATAGTGGGGTTTTAGATCAGGCAGGAGATTTGATTGAACGTGGGGCGTTTGCGATTATTAATCATGAGAAAGAATATAAAGTCACATTGAAGCGAGTGGGAGACGTTTATCAAGTTTTAGATCCGAATCATCCGGATTATATTACTGAATACGAAGTGTTACCGAATAAAGATTTCGGACGTTTGGTCCGTTATCGTGGCCCTCCATCCAATAATCCTCAATCCGCTATGCTTCAAGATTATTCCATCACTTACAACGATTCTATCCGCCAATACACCTATTTCGATCACACCAATCACACAACTCAAATTATAAGCTACGGCCCAGACGGTCTGCCGTTAACAGCCGATGATTCGGTTGTGCGTATCGAGCCAACAGTGACCGAACCTCGCGAAGAAAGTCAATTTACTTACGACGCTATTGAGGCCAAAAGTTTTGAATCTGCTTTCGATGCGATTTCTCAAGATGGTGTTGCGATAGCTGTTATTGTCGATCATCTGGCAGAAGCTGATCTTACGAAACTCCTTTCGCTGGATAAAGAAGTAGGCATTACGGTTCTTTACGGTCAAATTGTTTTGTTTACCTCAGGCGATCAAAGTGAGCTTCATGTTCTTAAATCCCTGACCGAGTTGCTCGAAGAGTCAACCTTCATTGCTTATACCCATCCAAGTCGTACCACGAGTCATAATCCTGAAGACATTCAGAAAGCGGGAAGTGAAACAGAATATGTCATAACAAAGACAACGGTTTTCGGTTACCAAAATCAAGAACTTACCATTAAAGGTGAAACGTATTCTTTTGTACTCGGCAAATTACAAGAAGCAATAGCTAAGTGGAATAGTGGGGCAGGAGAGGTCAAGGCTCGCGCAGCACTTAATCGGTTTATTCAGTCCATGGATTTATATGCGAATCTACCGCAAGAAGCAAAAACTCTATTCCGTGCTGAGTATACGGGCGAAGAATTGCAGGCCTTTGATTTAGCTGAAACTGCACTTGAATCCAAATTGACAGTCGGGAGAGAAAACTTTGTTCGAACCCAGATTGTTAACAAAGGAACTAATCTCTATGACGTTACTCTTAAATATCAAAGCGATTTATACAAATATGAAGTCGATATTCAAGCACAGACAGCCAATTTGATACAAACTCTTACGCAAGGGAATGAAAAAACTGTTGTTAATACTTTGGATCTATTGGGCAATATTGTTAGGACAGATACATATGCAGGATTGCATGATGACATAACTGGTTTGAATCCAATTCAAACCATTCTGTATCCTGCTTCGGATACTCAGATTGTTCAAGACTTTAGTCTCAATCAAACCTCTGTTGTGACCTTGGATCTCAGTACCGACAATCCCGTTAGGAAAGATGTTTATTCCGGAATACAAACTTCTTTTGAGAGTTTGAGCCCGATTCAAACCATCACTTATCCAACCCCAAATACTCAATTGATCCAGGACTTTGCTAATAACCAGACGACATTAATGACTTTTAACGAAACGGGAAACATTCTTGACAGGAAGACTTACGACGGAATTCATACTTATGCGGAGTTGCCCACACTTCCTGCTACTTTTGGAATCGGTTTTGCTTATGATGGAGCGGGCAATATTTCCGAACTTCGTTTTTTGGGTCCGGATCAAGTAAGTCAAGTTTTCGGAACGATTGGTGGCCTTATAGCTTATATCGATGCTCAAGGAATTCGCGTTAATTTTTTAAATGGTTTAATCAACACCGTCGTCGATTCCTCAAACCAACTTATTCGAGAATATTCACAAACGCTGAATAATGCGAATGAAGTTACGGATATCGATGTTATTGGAGCTGACACAGTTTTTAGTAAAACCATTTTGCTCAATCCGAATCCGCAGCCAGGTGAGTTAAAACGAAGAATTGTTTTTGGTTTTGGAGGAATTATTAATTTTACAATTAATGATTTGGGTGAAGAAATCGTACATTCCATTTCCGATTCTGCTGCGAAGATTCAACAGGTGAAAAAGGATGCGTATGGTAACACGATTGTAATTTTGAACGACGGTCGAGTCATTCATTATAAAAATTTGATTTTGGAAGATCAAACTACAACACAAGAAGTCATTGATTACGTAATTTATCTGCGTGGCCGGCATGATGTTTACAAGTATGAATTGGTACATGGTGATTTAGTGGAACTTTGGCAGCAGGATACATTAGATAATCCAGCTACGCCGGAACCTGATTTTAGATTAATCGGAAAAGTTTATTATCAGAAAGATGGTAATAATCGTACCGTACTCGATTCTAAAGGAAATGCATTAATGGATTATAGCGTTCGCTACGACGACGTAGTGACACGCTACTATTATAATGAAGATGGGAACATTGACACTTTAGATCGAGCTGTTGAAGAGAAGAGCATTACCAATTCAGCTAAGATTCGTGAAATTTTTTATAAAGACGATGGTGAGAACTTTGATCACGTTTATGAATATGATGTTACTGGTTCGAAAGTGCTTAAACGGCAAGATTATACTTATAATTCAAACAACAAAATTTATATTGTTTATGAATATGATGTCAGCGAACTGGCAGATCCTTCCACTGGCGGCACCCTAATCAATACCATTTATTATCAATATTCCACCTTTGATGAACCCCAGGTGAATTACTCGGTCGACCGGGATGGTAATAAAGTAACTTACGCTTACGATGCCGCTGGTTTTATTCTCTCCACAACTTTAGAGGATAAAAACGGCGTAAAAAAGTCAGTGGTTGAATTTGAAGAAGGAATTTACCGAGAAGATCGCATCAAGAGAATCGTTCAATTTAAAGTAAAAAAAAATCCGCTCAATTTAATCCCACCCGTGGTTGTCCCAAGAGAATTTACCGCTTACTTCTACAATGCGAATGGTTTTGTTTCACAAACCAAACGATATCGTGTTGTCGAGGACATGGATGACCAAAATAATATCGTAGATGACATTCTTTTAGAGGTTACCTATTTTACCGGAGACCAAAAACAAGAACCGGACTACTCGATCAGCCTATCTGAAATTAGTGGCGAGGCAGATAGTATGTCTATATTTAATCGAGACAGTGACGGAATTTTAAGAAGTATAGGACAATTTAAGAAGGATGGTCTTATGATCAATTCACCAAAAGATTTCGTCACGTCAGACGATTTGGTCAGTCAAATTTACGTAAATGAGCGAGGTGAAATTCTAGGAAGCATTGATAAAGAACTTAAAACAGTATCTGTTTTTGCAATTGATCGAGATGATTTTGATCAAGACGGTGACCGCACCGAAGTGATGCACATTGATCAATACGATACGAAGGGAACCGTTAATTTATTGCCGAACCTTTGGAGCGAGATTGACTTAACTCACATGCTGCGGACATCGCGTGTCCTATTAAATGATCAACTTCCAGTTTATTCACTTGGCTTTGCCGATGACGGAGTCAATGTCGAAGGGTTTTCTAAATTTATCAGTGTAGAAGAAAAAACCAGGGCCATCGATAGTTACGATCTTACAGATCAACAAAAACTGGACATTCGAGATAATTTAAATAATAGGCAAAGTCTCGATTTAATTGCCTCTTCAGTTACCATCACTCAGAGAACGGCCCGAGTGGTCTTAAATCAAAATCAAGATCCTGAGTATTCACTTGGCTTTGCCGATGACGGAGTCAATGTCCAAAGCT
>OBEQ011860350.1_pt1 | contig 34830 bp, 20 predicted proteins | sample 1670901 | NCBI WGS metagenome assembly OBEQ01 (sample SAMEA104232315, study PRJEB22302) | groundwater metagenome | biome: forest; feature: aquifer; material: groundwater | place: USA | collected 2011-08-07 | depth 5.4 m | reverse complement strand
GTTTTCATCGATATCCCAATCGTTTTGCAAGTTTTCCCGCGACGGATACCACAACTTTGCGCGAAACAAACCGTTCGACAAATCGCAGCAAATTATCAAAAGGATTTGTCACAACGGTCGGCGAATTTTTCCGCATCGCTCGAAACGTATCTTCCACGACTGCTTCTGACGTTTGGGTTGGACGAATATCGTGTTGGGTCACTTTTTGTCCTGCCACAATCCCAAAATTAGTTTTCGTTCTACCGGGGCAAAGGTTGATCACTTTTACACCGGTTCCCTGACATTCGGCCCAAAGCGACTCCGAGAGCGACGTCACAAATGCTTTCGTCGCTGAATAGGTTGCCAGATATGGAATCGGCTGAAAACTCGCCGTTGAAGACACGTTGATCACAAATCCGTGTTTTTGCTCAATCATTCCCGGCAGAAAAAGATGCGTCAGCTCAAGCACTGCGCGAACGTTGACATCAACCATCTCAAGCTCCCGGTAAATATCCCGATCGGTAAATCGGCCGACTGCTCCAAATCCGGCGTTGTTCACCAAACAGTCAATTTCAATTTTGCTTGATTTGACTTTGTCAAAAATCTGGCGGCACGCGCTCGGACGCGACAAATCCATTTGAATCACAAGTGTTTTGATTTGGTGTTTTTGGATGAGTTCATCCGAAAGCGCATTCAATTTGTCGATCGCGCGCGCTGTTAAAATGACATTCCAATTTTCCTTCGCAAACCGCTTGGCAAACGCTTCCCCAATGCCCGATGACGCGCCCGTCACCAAAACCCACTGTTTTCCCTGAGATAACGTCATAGAACTGTATTATATCATTCGTAATGCGTCCACATCCGAATGACTTTTACTGTTTTGATGTCTGCAAGAACTTGATAAACAAGCCGGTGTTGAATATTGATTCGCCGAGAATAAGCGCCGGAAAGATCTCCAACCAATTTTTCGTAGGGCGGAGGTGTGTGGTATGGATTTTTAGCTAGAATTTCAAGTAACTGAAGCGCTTTTGGTTTGAGTCCAGCCGAACGGAGCTTTAAAGCATCCTTTTGAGCCTGCTTTGTATATATTAACTTCCATCCTACCATTTCAGTTCTGTATCACATTGTTTAACGAGAGTTTTGAGTCCTTTTCGGATGGATTCGCGCATTCCTGGAATGGATAATAAATGAAGAGTTTCTTGAATTGCCTTCCAATCTCCTTCTGAGACCAAAACCGCATGATGTCGCTTTCCCGTAATGTGCACGGGTTCGTGAGAATCCGCAGCTTGATCAAGCAGCTTATATAAGGAAATCCTTGCCTTACTTACCGTTAATGTTTTCATTGGAAGCCTCCAAATGAATCGTACCATATGTCGTACGTCTTTGCAACTTGCTTTTTTCTCGTTCACAAACGTGAAAATTTGTCACAGCAGAATCTAAACAAAAACAAACCGCTTGTGGAAATTTCTGAAAAATCTTTAGGTGGAAAATCCCCCCCCCTTGACTTTCAAAAAACATAGGGTACGTTTGTGTTTAAGTACAGGGTCAAAGCAATTCTGGCCTTGACTTGAAATAAAAACTAAAGGAGAAATAAAAAATGATTAACAATGCAATGATTCAAAAAGTTTTAAAAGGAACGGCTTCCGTTCTTCTTTTAGCATTTATTGGTTTTCAACCTGCTTTCGCGGCGCCTCAGTTACGTGCTCCTCAGCGTTTGTGGGTGTATGGCGAGATGCAAAGCGATCACCAAACGCCTTCTCTATACGACAATTCAAGCCTTGCAACTCTGGATAGGATGAACGGCGATCTTTTGAATAAATTTGATTTTACAGGAGGGAGCATCTTGACATTTAAACCTTCTCAAACTGAGCTTGAAGTTGGAAAGTACTTCGCAACTTATAATTTTAATGAAAATGGACGGAGTAACTTGTTGGTTAATATAGCTTCAAGTAATTCGACTTATTTTGAAAACCCTAGAGTTCTTTATATGTATACGTCTGGAATCGTAAAATTTGATATCGCATCTCCAAATTCATATACGCAAAAGACGCTTATGGAATTTAATGATTTGAATGTTCGTCCCGCTGGTCTACTTGGCGGCACTGTTAGGATCGTAAAGACAAACTCAAAATTATTCTTTCCAGTAAGACCTCTGATAGATAATTATAATAATTCGTTGCTCGGTGCAATGGATTTGCAAACCAATGAAGGGTCTTTGGTGTACGATTTTGGAAATCGAACCATTCGAGACTTGGTGGCAATTGGAAATGACGTGTACGTCGCAGTTTCAGGTCTTGGGATTCAAGTTTTCCGAAATGGCGAAGGCTCTCCCGCTCCCTTTGCATCTTCTATTACGGATGCTAAAACCATTACGGTCGATTCCGATGGAAATATCTATGTTTGGAATCCTACATCGCGGATTTTATTTAAAGTGTCTCCGGATGAAAGTGTGCAGGAACTTTCACACGATTTTTACGATGTGAAACAGCTTGCTATCACGACTTCGGTTGCTGAAGTTCTTCAGCCATAATTGACGCTTGAGAATTTGAAGGTAGAAGTAGCCCACACTTAAGTGTGGGCTACTGTTTTTTGCGCGCTTCTACGTCATTAAAACGTCCTGCCAGGGATAATTGATGATATTTTCCGATAGTTCAAATTGGGAAGGTGCGTTTGAAATAATGGCGGTTGTTTTAATTTGAGATTTTAATTCTTTCGCGATGCGCTTCAAAGAAGCTCCGTGCTGAGATGTAATGGTGCTCCCACTTTTAATTTCAAATAGATGTAATTTTCCACCCAACTCAATCACGAGATCAATTTCCAAATCGTCCATTGACCGTACATAGTACATCGAAGGTAAAACGCCAAAATGCAAGAATCTTTTTAAGGTATCACAAATCACCATCGTTTCAAACAGAGCGCCAAAACTGGGCCCATTCACGAGAGCACTTTCATCATGAAGCCCCAAAAGATAGGTCGCGAGTCCCGTATCACAAAAATATAGTTTGGGACTTTTGATGAGGCGTTTTCCAATATTCCGATAGTAAGGATACAACAAATAAATTTGATAACCGGTTTCTAAAATGGATAACCAACGCTTAGCGGTCGGGACACTAATGCCAAGCTCTCTTGCCATTTCTGATAAGTTCAAAATCTGTGCGGTTCTGGCTGCACAAAGCCGGACAAATCTTTCAAACTGATTCAAATCGCCGACATTGGCTAAATTGCGAACGTCTCTTTCCAAATAAGTTGTAATATAAGAACCGCACCAAAGCTGACGATCTACCTTTGGATTAAGCGCAGGCTCCGGATACCCGCCTCTCAGCAGCCAATCCGCTAAAGGCGCTTCTTTTTTTGATTGGGACTGGGACGAAGTAACCGGTTTCTTCAACCAGGAAGCAACGTCCCGGGTTTTTCCGCCCAATCCAACTTTCTCAGAATAAGAAAATGGCATGAGTGACAAAATCGCAACACGGCCGGCGAGAGATTGCGTTACATTTTGCATCAATGCGAAATTTTGAGAGCCCGTCAAAAGCCACTGACCGGGTTTTCTGTTCTCGTCGATTTTGGTCTTAATATAAGAAAGAATTTCCGGCACATATTGAATTTCATCTATCACAAGAGGCGGTTTGTACTGACTCATAAATCGAATGGGGTCTTCTTTCGCACGATTTCGAATATCCGCATCTTCAAGACTGATAAAAGTATGTGTCTTCGAAAAAAGATTTTGGAAGAGAGTTGTCTTGCCGGATTGTCTGGGTCCTGTTAAAACAATAGCGGGAAATGTTTTGAGGGCTCTTTTGAGAGTTTTTTCGATTGTTCGATGCCTGAATTTCATACTAAATTATACCCTTTATATTTAATATATAAAGTTAAATATCAAGGGTATATTTTTGGAAGTTAAAATTCCAAATTGCACTCAAAAATGGAATTTTAAACTCCAAAATATCAATATAAGGAGGAAAATTTTTATGAGCAACCAATACTATTGCCGCAATTGAGGCATTTGTAGCAGGAGCCATTTCGAACGGTAACGTGACCGCAGCCGTTGCAGATGGGAGCATCGCCCATCATAGACGCAAGATATTCATTGAGTGCCACAGCGGTTTTAGCTTCCACAAGCTCTTCTCCGCTATCAAAATGAGTACTTGAAATTGCATCTGCAACATTTGCATGCGAAGCAAATGTTGATTCTGTTTCGGCCGGCAATGGTTCGCGCGTTTCGCGAACTGCTTTTTCAGCCGGCGGATTTCCATTTAAAGAAAGTTCTGAAACAAATGCCTTGTTCACTTTCGCGCGCATTTCCTTCTGCTGCGGTGTCACAACTTCACCATCGATTGGTTTGTGAATAAAATCGGTGCGGCCGAGATACTCCATTCCAAGCACGCGGAACACATAATCGATCATAGACGTTGCATATTTGATATTCGGGTGATCCACAGGCCCTTGCGGCTCAAATCGAGTGAACGTGAACACATCGACGAATTCTTTCAGCGGAACGCCGTATTGCAGCCCGAGAGACACCGCAATCGCGAAACAGTTCATCAAACTTCTATACGCCGCGCCTTCTTTGTGCATATCCACAAAAATTTCACCGAGCGCTCCGTCTTCATATTCGCCGGTCCTCAAATATAATTTGTGGCCTGCGATTTTCGCTTCCTGCGTGAATCCGGCCCGCTTCTTAGGCAAACGCCGGCGTGTTGGGATAAAGGACACCGGTTGTTCCGCTGGTTTCGCTTTTGATTCGGATTTCCCGGACCCTTTTGATGAATCATCCGAACTTGAACTGAGAGGCTGGGATGCTTTACAACCGTCGCGGTAAAGCGCAATGGCTTTCAAGCCCAGCTTCCAGCCTTCAATATAAATACCCCGAATATCCTGAACCGCTGCTTCATTTGGAATATTAACGGTTTTAGAAATAGCGCCCGAGAGAAAAGGCTGCGCGGCGGCCATCATGCGAATGTGCGCAAGCGGCTGGATGAACCGTTTCCCTGATTTTCCGCATCGATTAGCGCAATCAAAAACGGGCAAATGTTCCGGCTTCAAATACGGCGCCCCTTCAATCGTCATGGTCCCGCAAACATAACGGCTTGCTTCTTCAATTTCGGCTTTTGAAAATCCAAGCGACTCGAGAAGATTAAAACCTTTCACTTGATATTGTTCTGTTTTAAATCCGAGGCGTTTCAGGGTATCTTCACCAACCACCCAATTCGCGAACGCTTGACCAATGTCAAACACCGACGGAAGTGCGGCTTCAATTTTGAGCAAATCATCGCTTGTAAATCCTTTGACGGCCAATGCACTTTCATTAATCCATGGCGACTGTTTGAGCGAGCAAGACCCGACAACATATTCCACAATTTCCTGAACTTCTATTTCAGAATAACCCAAACGTTTCAAGGCAAGCGGAACGGATTGATTGACAATTTTAAAATAGCCGCCGCCAGCCAATTTTTTAAATTTAATCAGTGAGAAATCCGGTTCGATTCCGGTTGTGTCGCAATCCATCAAAAGCCCGATCGTTCCGGTCGGTGCAATCACAGTCACCTGAGCGTTCCGGTAACCGTAACGTTTTCCGAAAAGAACGGCGTCATTCCAATCTTCTTCGGCAGCTTTCAATAAATAAGGCGGGCATTTTTCTGAATTGATTTTGTAAACAGCCGCCCGATGTTTTTCCATCACGCGGAGCATCGGCTCGCGATTTTTGGCATATCCCGGAAAAGCGCCTTTGCTCTGCGCTATTTCTGCGGAAACACGGTAAGCATGTCCGTGCATAATGGCTGTGAGCGCGCCGCACATCGCGACGCCTTCGGGGCTGTCGTATGGAATTCCGTTGACCATCAGCAGAGTTCCCAAATTGGCATATCCGAGCCCGAGCGGACGATAATCATGGCTGTTTTGCGCAATCAATTTTGTCGGATAGGAAGCAAAGTCAACCAGGATCTCCTGAGCAAGAATGAAAATCCGGCATGTGTGCCGATATGCTTCCACATCAAACGTGCCGTCCGCATTCAAAAATTTCATGAGATTAATCGAGGCTAAGTTGCAGGCAGTGTCATCGAGAAACATGTACTCAGAACAAGGGTTCGACGCATGAATGCGATCCGTATTCGAACAGGTGTGCCAATCATTAATGGTAGTATCCAGCTGAAGACCGGGATCCGCACATTCCCAGGCTGCCCGGCAAATTTGATCAAACAAATCTTTTGCTTCAAATGTTTCGCACGTTTCGCCCGTGGTCCGCATGCGGGTGCTCCATTTGCCGCCGTTCAACACCGCATTCATAAATTCATCGGTCACACGGATTGAATTATTCGAATTCTGGCCTGAAACTGTCCGGTACGCTTCCCCGTTAAAATCAGACGGATATCCGGACGCGATCAACGCTTTGGCTTTTCGTTCTTCTTTCACTTTCCAATTAATAAAATCCGCAATCTCGGGATGATCCATATCGAGACAAACCATTTTGGCCGCCCGGCGCGTCGTTCCGCCGGATTTGGTAGCGCCTGCTCCGCGATCCAATACTTCCAAAAATGACATCAAGCCGGATGACGTGCCGCCGCCTGAGAGTTTTTCCTGCCGGCCGCGCAGTTTTGAAAAGTTTGTGCCGGTTCCGGATCCAAATTTGAAAAGCCTCGCTTCAGATTTCACAAGTTCAAAAATGGACATCAAGTCATCGCTTACCGATTGAATAAAGCACGCCGAACACTGCGGATGGGAATAAGAATCGTCCGTTTGTTCAATTTTGCCTGTTTCCGGATTCCAGTACCAATTTCCGCCGCTTCCTTTAATTCCATATTCATGATGAAGGCCGCAATTAAACCAAACGGGAGAATTGAACACGGCTTTTTGATTGACGAGAAGATGGGTTAATTCCATTTCAAACGCTTCGGCATCCTGCGCGGTTGCAAAATACCCGCTGAGTTTTTCACCCGCAACGCGAATCGTGCGCGCAATTCTTTTCACCACTTGACGAACGCTTGTTTCACAACCGCCTTTCACACCCGCTTTGCGAAAATATTTTGACACCACAATATCAGTAGCGAGCTGGGACCAAGATTTTGGAACTTCGACATCTTCCATTTTAAAAACAACAGAACCGTCAGGATTGGCAATGACGGACGAACGGCGCGACCACTCAACTTGGTCAAAGGGGTGAATACCTTCTTGTGTGAATTTACGCGCGATGCGAAGCCCTTTTTGTTTATTCACTTTTGTTCCCATTCTTTATACCCCCTTACAAGAAGACAGTTTTGCGATTTGGTTGATTGAAATAGCCCAAAAATGGGTTATTTTAGCTCGAAACTTGTCAAATTTGCTCGGTGGTAGAATATAGCATATATAGTGTTTCAAGTGCTCTATTCTACCATATCTAGTGTCACTAATCAAAAAAACGACACATTACGACCGAACTTTAACTTTAAATTTTTTGTCGCTGAAGTTTTATCCAGGCAATCTAAAAATTGAAGAGTTTTTCAATTGTTTTTAAGATCTCGGGGGAAACCATAGAGATAAAAAAAGGACTGGATTTTTGGGTCCTGTCCTTTATTGATTCTCTCATCGAAGCTTCCAGAGAAAACATAAATGAAGCCGGTTTTTCGCTGGCACTTTCAAACACTACTCTTTGCATGCCAGCGCAATTGAAACATTTTCGTTTTTTTTAATTGGCATTCTCTGATTCCCGCGAACCGCCGCGTTAATCGGAACATTTTACTTCAAAGAACAAATTCAACTCAAGCAACACAAATTTTATGCGAGAAATTTTTCTTTGTCAAACATAAAAATAAAATTTTTTCCCCGAGCTTCGCGAAAAATGAATTTTTTATTTGCCAATACAAAATTCTTTGAAAATAACGTCCAAAAGGTCCTCGCTGTAGATTTCGCCAACCATCTCTCTCAGTGCATCCAGCGCGCATTTGAGGTCAAGTGTCACAAATTCAAGCGATTCCTTCGCCAGAAACGCTTCCCTGCTCTTCTTGAGCGCTTCTAACGCTTCCTCAAGCGCTTGCTTGTGCCTGAAACGCGTGATTTGATTGGATTCAACCTCTACTTTTCCGTTCCAAATCAAGCTTGTGATGGACTTCTCAAGCGTTTGAATACCAAATCCTGTCTTGGCCGAAATAAAACACGAGTGGGGAAAGCTTTTAAAGTCAAATTGGCACACAAAATGTTTTTTCAATAGGTTTTGAATGTCTTCAGCGTTTGAGTTTTCGATTTTGGATTGAAATTCCGGCAGCAAATCAATTTTGTTCACAATGGGAATCACCCGTTTCCCTTCAAGCTCTGAGAGAATGGTTCGATCCTCAGCGGTCGCACCGGTTTCCGCATCCAGCAGGAACAAAAATAGGTCTCCATTCGAAAAATATTTCCTTGTGCGTTCCATACTCGCTTGCGTGAGCGGCTCCGTGCTCGAAAATAAGCCGGCGGTATCGACCAAGCGGATCGGAATTCCGCCTAACTGGATCATTTCTTCAAGTGCGTCGCGGGTAGTGCCGGGAATTGCAGATACAATCGCCCGGTCGCGCTCCAGCAGTGCGTTTAAAAGTGAGGATTTCCCGACATTGGGGCGCCCGACAATCACAATAACAACGCCTTCTCTCAAAATCTCACCCTTCGCAAACGATTGGAGAAGATTTTCAACCCGTTTGACAGCAGATTCATAACGATCGTGAAATTCCTGGTTCGAATAGACTTCCAAATGCTCGTCCGGAAAATCCAAGAACGCTTCCAGATGCGCATAAATTTTCATGAGATTGTCTTTCACGGAATTAATTTCTTTCGAAACGGACCCTTGAAGCTGATTCATTGCCGCTCGAAGCGCAAGATCCGTTTTTGCGCGGATCGTATCCATCACGGCTTCCGCTTGCGTGAGGTCGATCCGTCCGTTTAAAAACGCACGCTTGGTAAATTCACCGGGTTCAGCCATTCGCGCACCGTGATGAACGGCTAAATTTAAAATTTGGCGAAGCGGAACGATTCCCCCATGCGCGCTGATTTCGACAACATTTTCCTTGGTGTAAGAGTTAGGCGCACGGAAGACACTCACCAAAACTTCATCCGCCACTTCTCCGTTCAAATGAACAGCGCTGCCATAATGAATGGTGTGCGATTTCATTTTTTCGAGCAGCCGGCCGCGTTTACTTTTGAAAAATCGGTCTGCAATTTGAATGGAATTTTTCCCGCTCAAACGCACAATTCCAATTCCCCCTTCACCCATCGGTGTTGATATCGCCGCAATCGTATCGTCTAAGTCGCCTGTTTTTGTCACTTGAGTAACTTCCCCGCTTCTCCCGCTAAAAATAAAGATCCTGTGATCAGGACAATTGGATTGGATAATTCCATTTTCTTTGCATACGACAAAGCGGTTCTGATATTGTCCGTTGGAATCATCAAATGAAAATATGGTTTTCCGGCTTCCACGATGAATTTCGGGAGCTCGGCGCGAACGTGAGCTGCCTTTGTAACAACCATATTTTCGGACACGCGCGCAAGAATCGGAAGCAGCACTTTAAGATTTTTTTCCCGGGAAATCCCAAAAATAGTAATGATCTTTTGATTCCGAAAAAGCCGCTGGATACCCTTCACAAGCGCAAGCATGGAATCCTGGTTGTGCGCCCCGTCTATTATATAGGTAGCGCCACGCCGCTTCACAATCTCAAACCGCCCCGGCCAACCGGATCCGAGAAGCCCTTTTCGAATTCCACTTTCCGAAACCGGTAACTGAAACTTCTCCTTTAAAACCATTAAACCTGCAAGCGCAAGGGCCGCGTTTTCAACCTGAAACGCTCCGGGTAATTTGACCCTCAGATTTGAAATTTTCAGGCCTTTCATTTTGAAATCAAAACGAGATCCATCCATGGATTCCGAACGGATACGACAACGAAAATCTTGATTTAAAAAAATCCCGGGCACTTTCACTTGTTTCGCTTTTTTCCGAATCACAAGAAGCGCATCCGGTTTTTGCTTGGTTGAAACAAAAGGAATGTCCGGTTTTAAAACCGCTGCTTTTTCTCCCGCGATCTTTGAAATGGTATGGCCCAGATGCTCTTCGTGATCAAACCCGATCAGCGTTAGAATTGAAAGCGACTGACAAACTGCATTCGTCGCATCAAGCCGCCCGCCCATTCCGACTTCCAAAACCGCCCAATCAACTTTCCGATCCGCAAAAAAAAGAAATGCAAGCAATGTGGAAACTTCAAAAAACGTAATGGGTTCAAATTTACAGATTTCTTTCCGTTTTGATTCGATAACTGATTTGATTTTGAAAACAAGGCGAGCGAGTTCACGCTCAGAAATCAATTGATTGCCGATTCGGATCCGTTCGCGAAAATCTGAAAGATGCGGGGAGGTGTAAAGCCCTGTTTTAATTCCATTCGCACAAAGCATCGACTGGAGCAAAAAAGCGGTTGAGCCTTTTCCTTTTGTTCCCGCGATGAGCACAGATTTAAAATTTCTCTCGGGATACTGAAACCATTCAAGAAGGAGTTTCACTCTTTGGAGATTGAGTTCACGGCGATACGAAAACTGGGAAACTCGTTCAAGGTTAAAGAAGGAATATAAATATTGAAGCGCTTGAGAGTACATCATAGCGAGGCTGAAACCGGATACCCGTTACCAGACATCTAAAAATCTGGTGACTGGATTCTGGTGACTGGTTTCCATAACTTCAATGCTTAAAATGCCGCTCGCCGGTAAACACCATTGCGATCCCGTAACGATCACAAGCTTCGATCACCTCAGAATCTTTCACGGAACCGCCCGGTTGAATGATGGAACGAATGCCATGGGAATGGGCGAGCACGATATTATCCGGCATCGGGAAAAATCCGTCGCTTGCCAAGGCGCTTCCTTCCGCCCGTGCGCCGGCTTTTTCGCAGGCAATTTTGACAGAATCCACACGTGACATTTGGCCGCACCCGATCCCAACCGTTTGCTTTCCCTGCGTGAGCACAATGGCATTCGAACGAACGACCTTCGCGCATGCCCACGCAAACAAGAGCGATTCTACCTCTTTTTCGGAAGGTTTCCGCTTTGTTACCGCCTTCAGTTTTTTTCTCAATATTTTCAGATGATTTTGGATAGGCTGATCACGGTCTTGAAGCAAAACGCCGCTTTTCACATAACGAAGGTCGTAAGGGCCGACGTGCTTGAAATTGGGAATTTCGATCACGCGCAGATTTTTCCGCTGCCGCAATAACTGAAGCGCAGAGGGGGCGAAACTGGGCGCAATGAACAATTCAAAAAATGGCAATTTTTCGAGAAGAATCGCGGCGGATTTGAACTTGACCGCCCGATTCGCAGCAACGATTCCCCCGAAAGCAGAGAGCGGATCGCAATCAATCGCATTTGCGAGTGCCGTTGAAACGTCCGCATGAACGGCCACCCCGCACGGATTATTGTGCTTGACCACACAGCCGGCAGATTCCTGAAACTCGCGGATCACGTCAACGGCCGAATCCAAGTCGAGGATATTATTATAGGAAAGCTCCTTACCGTGCAATTGATGAAAAGTAAACTTGGGCTGATCATCTGAACGTTGATAAAGCGCGGCTCGCTGATGCGGATTTTCACCGTAACGCAAGATTTGAGTTTTCTTAAAGGAAACGTCGAGCGCGCCGGGAAGATCGGTGGATTTCTTCAAAAATTGTTTTCTCAGATAATGCGAAATCACGCGGTCGTAAGAAGCGGTATGTTCAAATGCTTTCAGAGCCAGCTTTTCCAAAAGCTGATCCGATAAACTCCCTTTTCCCTTTTTTAATTCCTGGATGACCCGTTCATAATCAGCCGGATCGGACAAAACCGCAACGGATTGATAATTTTTAGCGCCCGCCCGGATCATGCTTGGGCCGCCGATATCGATATTTTCGATTGCATCCGCCAGTTTCGCTTTCGGATCGGAAACAATTTTCTGAAACGGATACAAATTGACGACAACCAGATCAATCGGCCGGATGTTTTCGGCTTTCACGGTATCGCGATGGCTTTTCTTTGCGCGCAAAAAAAGAAGCCCGGCATAAATTTTGGGGTGAAGTGTTTTCACGCGTCCGTCCAAGATTTCAGGGAATCTGGTTTCATCCGTGATCGATTTTGAAGGAATTCTGTGATCCCTTAAAAGTTTCCTGGTTCCGCCGGTTGAAATGATTTCGACTTTCAATTGGCGAAGAACTTTCGCAAGTTCAACCAAATGAGTTTTATCCGAAACGCTGATTAAAGCACGCTTAATTTTTAACATATGGTATCCAGTAACAGTGGCCACTCGCGGCTGACTAACTCACAACGGCTATTGACTCTTTATTTCCTCGTTCAATTCTATCTGAAATCGTTTCGTCAACCGGCGCGTTATTTCGCCAGGTATTTTCTCTCCGATTTTTCGTCCGTCAACCGAACGAACCGGCACAATTCCTCCGGAAGTATTTGTAATAAACGCTTCGTCCGCATTCCAAACCTCATGACGGGTCAAATTGGTTTCTGACACATCCATTCGCTCTTTCCCGGCACATTCTATCACAAATTGTCTGGTCACTCCATTCAAGATTCCGTCCCGGGCGGGTGTTTTTAAGATTTCATTTTTCACCAGAAAAAAGTTCCAGACGCGGGCTTCTTTGACATAACCCGCCGAATCCAAAAAAAGTGCTTCAAATGACTCTTGGGAAACAGAGTCAAAAAAAGAGAGAATTCCATTTAGAAACTGCCCTGTTTTCGCTTCGGGCGGCACCGAATTTGATGGGTTCCGGCGAACGGTTGTGGTACGCAGATCAATTCCTTTTTCATACAGATGATCCGGATACGAGCGGTCAAAAATAAAAATAACCGTTTGATTTTCAAAAAGGGTTAATCTTAAAAAAAATTGCGCGGGTGTTTTTAGTTGCCGGAGCACCGTTTTGATTTCTCTCTCGAATGTTTTTCTGTCCTTCGGGATTCGAAGCCCGACTGTTTTTGCCGATGCAAATAACCGGTCCAGATGTTTGTCCAAACGAAAAGCCGACGTTCCAAAGACGCGCATGGTTTCAAAAACCGAAACCGATCTTTCATCCAAGTTTGATAAATCAAACTCCGGATTTTCGCTTTTCTTTCCGTCGATAAATACGATGTATGAATTCATATCAGTGATCAGAGATAAATCTCTATAAAAACTTGTCCCTGTTGAATTGGAGCGCTTCCACAAGCGCTCTTCCTTTATAGATGGTTTCCCAATATTCGCGTTCCGGATTTGAATCATAAACAATTCCTGCGCCCACTTGAAAATAACCCCTCTTCTTATTGAGTAGGATCGTTCGGATAATAATATTGAGATCAAGGTCGCCGTTAAAACCCATAAACCCAAGAGAACCCGTGTAAAGCCCTCTCGCAAAGGGTTCAAGTTCTTCAATGATTTCCATGCAGCGGACTTTCGGACAACCGGTAATGGTTCCGCCGGGAAACATCGCCTGGATCAAATCAAACTGATCTTTTTTCGGATCCATTTCGCCAACCACATTAGAGACAATATGAATCACGTGGGAATATTCCTCAAGCGCCATCATTTCACTCACGCGAACCGTGTGCGGCTTGCACACGCGTCCCAAATCGTTCCGTTCAAGATCCACCAGCATAATATGCTCCGCGCGTTCTTTTGCGTTTTTCAAAAGTTCTATGCGTAACTGTTGAGTTTCCCGGGCCGTTTTCCCTTTTGGCCTCGTTCCTGCAATCGGGCGTGTTTCCACGTGAAATCCCCGCTTTGACACAAGCCTCTCCGGCGAAGAACTGATCACAACCATATCATCCACCTGAAAAAAAGAAGCAAATGGCGACGGATTGATATTGCGTAATGTTTCATATAACGTTTCGGGAGCGCCATCGAAATTAAATGAAAACCGCTGGGATAAATTTGCCTGATAAATGTCTCCCGCTTCAATATATTTCTTAGCGCGCGCGACCATTTGTTTAAATGTTTTCTTGGAAACATCTGCTTTGAAATTTTGAATCGAGAATCTTGTGGAGAACGTAGAAAGGCCCGTCCCTTTAGGGGCCGTCCCCACACCATCCATCCACCTTTTCGCTTGGTCAAGCGCCGACTCAAACGAAATTCCCTTTTCAGGAATTAAATTAGAAATGAAATAGAACTTCGATTTTGCGTGATCAAACACAAAAAAATTCTTAACAAATAAAAAAAGCGCGTCGTTAAAATCAGTTTTAGATTTCCGGCTTTTTGGAAGATTTTCGAATTCCCATGCAAGCGCATAACCCAAATACCCAAATGCCCCACCCGTTGCAAACGGAATTTCGGGAAATGCGGGGCTTTTATATTTTTGGAAGAGTTTCCGCAAAACAGGAAGAAGATTTTCTTTCCCCTTTTTTCTCACAATTAAAAAAGGATCACTTCCAAAATAGGAAAACGCTGCGTTTTTTGACCGCTGCTTTCCGCTATCGAGAAAAAACCGCGCGGAAGGATTTGTAACTTTTAGAAATATTTCCCAAGGATCTTGATCGAACGGAATTTCCCTAATAAGCGGAACAATCTCACCCCGCTCGAAGCAACGTTTCAATCGTCGAATGGGCAAATAAGGTGTAAAACCAATCGATTTCACGCTGCAATTGTATCATAAAGAAAAGATTTTACGCTGCTTCGGCAAGACGGAGCTCGGCGCGGTAGGCGGTAAGCATTGCTTCGGTCATGCGGAAGAAGCGAAGAAGCGATTTCATGTCACCCTGCTTGAGGTAAGTTACTTCACCGAGGTTCCCCCGAAAAAGTTCTGCCTGGAGGTCAGATTTTAACGGGTCGTTTTCTGCGGCAATCACATGAAATTGAACTTTTTTTGTTTCATCTGCAAATAAACCTTTCACCCCTCGGTAATCCTCGGCAACCTGAATCTGTTTCTGCGGATCCAGCCCGATATTTGCCGCATCGGCAATCGCTTGAAGAATTTCTGAGGGCGCGCCAAATAAAACAATGGATTCATCGGTAACTTCGGCAATCTGGTGGAGAATGGGGCCGAGCGTTTCTTTGTTTGCATCGTCCGCAAAAACAAACCTGGAAATGGCGACCACAAGCTTCGTATTGATATCAACTGTCGGAAGGCCAAAAACACGCCTGATTTCTTGACGCGCTTCCGCCCGCGAAACCGGGATCGGAATTTCATTTGCATGGACAACAGCGCGCTTCAACCCTTCCCTCCTTTCGATTGGTAAAAAAGTTGCGGCAAGACTACTAAAATCAGCCGACAGTGATTTTTTTGTAAGCTGCGGACCGTCGACTGCAACTGCGGGCTGTGGACTGATTTTTCTCAGCTCGGCCCGAGCGCCAGATGAAATCTGGCGTGCTTCGGGACGAGCAGTCCTTCGCCTTCCATCTTTCAACGAAGGGCGAAGGGCAGCTCGGTTAATAATGTTTCTCAGCTCGGCGCGAACGTGAGCGACTCCCTGAGCAAGCACGATACGATTGGCATATTCTTTGTCTTGGTCCATATCCGGTTTTGTTTTGTATACCGAAAAATGCAATTTAGTTTCGTCATATTCATCTGGTTTCACTTCCATTTCATAATTGGCGTTCCCGAGTTTCGAGCGAATATAGGAACGAAAATGCTGCGTGGCACTTGCTGTTTCAACACCCGGCTCAGATTCAAAAATGCCGTCATTCACCATTGAAGAAATCCAAAACCGAACAGCCGCAATGAGTTCTTCAAACGAAACGCCTTCTTCTTCCATTACCGCCTGCCTTACAACGCTAAAATCCTCTTTACCAAGATTCACTTGCCAATGACTTTCCAGATTAGAATCTCCAAATAGCGTTCCGATTCCAAGCGCGCCTAGATTAATCTTAGAAAACCGGCCTTCTTTTAAATCCCACCATTCGAACAATTTTCCAATTGCGGTTAAAGCAAGAACTTCTGGCTCATTCAAAGGAAATTCAGGAGATTGACTTAATTCCTGGTAAGAAATACCGTCCGCCAAATCAACGCGAGCCGCATATAGACTTCTTCGCAGCTTCCACATCCCATTCACGATCTGATAAATATTTGCTTCAGCGTAATCGTCATCAATCCAAACCGCAGTATCATGGGCAATCGCCACTTTTGTACCAGTTCCGTCTTGGCGAAGAGCATTCCTGACGAGAGAAGATAAGTCGCCTTCCGAATTTTCCTGCGGCTTAAACGCAGCCCGTAATTCCGAACGTGGCCGCAGCGCTTCGATGAGTCGCTCGCTAAAATTTTGCTGAATGATTCCCTTTAAATATTCAATGGTTTTTGGGCCAGCGTTCCGAGAATTTGCTATAAACTCATCGGGACGGTTGTAAATCATATCGATGAGCCCATCCAGCGTCGTAATTTTGTTACGGTAAATCCCCGCAATAATTGGTTCTCTGTAACGGCCTTGAAGAAAGTGGCGTAATCTTAGAAGATCTTCGTCCATTTCTTTAAAATGAAGCCCGCGGGATGAAAGCGATTGCTTGATATCAGAAATAACACTTTCTTTGACTAAGCTTTCTTTATTATAAAAATACATAGAACCACTTCTGAAAGCTCGAGCCATTAAATACCTCGGAAGAGTCAAAAGTTCGAATTCCGTTATCGCAACCAGTTGACTCAGCGTTTCAATTTTTAGGAGTTTTAAAGCTTCCGAAGATTCATCTGACAAATCTAATATGGTTACGGGAATGTCCAAAGCCGTCCGCTCTCCCTCAACCGTTGCAAATTTGGCAGAAATTGAATCGAGAGGAATAGCGGGTAACACAGAACTCATAAACTGAATTTCACGAGGATAAGGAAGTTTGACAGCTTCATCTTGATAAGGATTGTGATAAGCGCTTCCCATCAATCTGCCTGCGATTGTAAGCGGTAAGAAATGCAGCTCGACTTGTACTCTTTCGTTCATTGACAGATGTGTAAAATCTGTAACCATTTCCATTTCCGAAATCACGTCCTGACTCTTTTCTTCTGCGCCGCGGCGCTTTGGCACAATTTTCACTATCGGATCTGCCTTGCGGCCCAAGAAGATAAATTGCTCCAAACCCTCCGTTTCAAGAAAAACAGCAGAACTTCGGTAAATATGGTTATCTTGATAGCCCTTCAATTGAAGCGCGATAGGATTTTTAAATCCGGCCGCTTGTTTTTTTCCACTTTCTTTGTGTGATGGCGATTCCCGGGCAAGAACCGAAAACGCATTTGTTTTAGCTTTACCTTTCCCCAATTTCGCTTTCACAACCAAGAGAATACCTCTGCCATTTAAATCATCGCCCCTTAGCTTTAGAGTGTAAATTGTTTTTCCGGCAGCTTTAGAATCCCACTTAAGAGGCTGCTTTTCCAAATCTCTCAAGTCGAACGTCTTGAAATGCCTTCCCTCTAAATCCGCGCGCAGCTCGGCCCTTGTCGCCAATTTACTTGGCGACGCTTTAGGGCCGACAGTCCCTGAGCTTCCTTCATTTGATAAAAGCTCAGGGGCAGCTCGGCTAACTTTGGCGCCAAGGACTGAGCTGAGACTCGATGAACCAACTTTAAGGTTCCTCAGCTCGGCGCGGCGAATTGGTTTGGTGGATTTTCTGATAGAAAACCTGCGCCAATGTTCGGCGACTCTTCTTGGTTCGTCCGGTGCAAGAAAACTTTCTTCTTTTATCACAAGTGGCTTGCGTAATTTTTCGAGTTTTGTATTAAGTGCTTCGGCCAATTCAACGTGGCGCACTGTCCCAATTTCCGCTTCAATTGTTTTAAGTTGCAAAAGTAAATCTTCAAGCTCCGCTTCTTTTTGATCCAATTGATCGCCACGTTCCAATAATTTTGTTTCCAATTTGATTGAACGCACAAGCGAAAACGCTTTGATTTCTTTTGTGCGCCGATCCAACCTTTTCGAAATTCCTCGGATGATTGGAGATTCGTTACCCAGAAAAACTTTCGCGGCGTTCAATTTTTCTCGCGCGTCATCGATCCGGTCAACTTCTATTAACTGCATAATTTCCGAAAGAATTTCAGAACCATTAAAAGTATGTGAGAGCGCTTGTAAATCCGGCGCGAAAACCTTCATCACGGTGTCCGCGAAGGACGAAACGGGGTAATCATCTTCTTCTAGCCGCCCCAAATGACGATTGGTGTCAAACTCAGCGATAAAGCCGTGACCTTCCAATCGAGGTTTTTTAAAAGTGAGTTTTTGCCCAAAAATTCGGATGGACGGCTTTTTGCGGATCCCGCGAACAATAATCTTTCCTGAATCGGGTAAACTGTGACGGCTGATTCTTCCGTAAAACGTTTTCAATAATTTTCCGGATTCTCCGTCAGAAACGCGATTCAAAAATAAAATATCCACAATGCGTTCGGGGTGTTGCAAGTTACGTATAAAAACTGCTGTCACCTGGCCTTCTTCAATTAAAATATCCACGGGAGCATTGGCGTATTGCGAGAGCGGTGTATAAAACCAGTGCCGGCCGCCCAAATGTAAATATCCCTTCTCGCTCAAATGAGTTTTGATCACGCGCTCATGCAAGCGGGCAATGTGGGCACCTGTGATATCACCTCGAAAACTTTCTTCAACTTCCAATTGACTTTTCTCCGACAACCGATAAATATAATTAAAATTGTATGAATCAATCACATTTGCCGATTCTTTGGAATCGAGAATGTCTATTCTTTGCACGACACCATTTTCAAAATAAGCGTCGATCCAATAACCAGCATATTTTTGAATTCGCGTAATTGGTTTTCCAAATTCAAATCTGCCGGAATCGTTCAATCGGTCTCTCACTTTAAATGGTTTTTGATTATTAACAGCACTCGCAGGAGCTTGTCTCCAAAAAAATTTCCAAATTTTCCATTGGCCTTGATCGTCCTGCGGGTAAACGGCCGAGAGTTCAATGGTTTCGAGAAGTTTTTCTATAATCATCCAATTTTTGCCGTCACGTTTTAGCGTTTCATCCACAACAAGAACTTTGGTTGGAACACCGTATTCAAAGAAAATATAAGCCGGCTTATTTCGGTAATGCGCAAAATCTGTGAAGATGGTTTTCTGGACGCTTGTCAGATTTCCGTTGCCAGTAAAATAATCACGAACCACAGTCTGAGGCATGGATGCAATTTCAGAATTTTTGATTGCCGTAAGGCGTGAAGCGGCGAGATGCCACGCTTGTGTTTTTGGGTCTACTGCAAACAATAATTGGAAATGTTCACTAGGTCGCAAGGGCCGATTTGTTTCTGACGACAGGACGTCAACTGCCATATTAATATTTCCGCGTTTCTCAATTTTAAGCATGGCTGCGCGATAAGCCGGATCAAACACCATTTTTTCCGAATAACCATATCGTTTGACAGTCCTTCTTCGTCCGTCGATACGTTCAATCCAAAAACCTACTTTCGATAATTGCTTCTTTTCAATATTGTCCGCCCAAATCCACTTTCTTTGCTGAGTTGCCAGATCAAAAGGAGGAATGGATTCGCGCAGCTCGGCCCTCACCTTCCTTAATTTTGACTCTATTGAGGGTGAGGACTGTCCCAAGCCTCCATTCCTTAATTTATTGAAGCTTGGGACGGCCCTTGTCGCCAATTTATTTGGCGACGCTTTAGGGCCGACAGTTCCTGAGCTTCCTTCATTTGATAAAAGCTCAGGGGCAGCTTGGCTAACTTTGGCGCCAAGGACTGCCCCAAACCTACCTTTATTTTCTCCATGGAAGGTTGGGGCTGTCCCGACCCTTCCATAGACATCTGCTTGGTTTGATTGATTGAAGGTCGGGGCTGAGCTGAGACTCGATGAACCAACTTTAAGGTTTCTCAGCTCGGCGCGGGATTTTCTCGGAACAATGGGATTGCGCCAGCTTCGGTGATGAACTCTGTTCAGATGAATCATTCCGACACCAACTATGCGCAGCATTTGGCCCACTTCGTATTGATCTAGATCAGGAAGTGCATAAACGACACGCGAAAGCCCATACGTTTCTATAATTCCTTCATCTGCTGCGTCGCCAAGTAATTTCAACACGGGATGCGCGTCCATCATCGCATCCTGAAGTATGCGATTTGCAAGAAGAGTTGGCCACTTTTTCGTTGCTTCAAGCAACCTATCTTCATCCATAATAGGATTTGAATTTCTGTGAAATGATTGACTGAGGGCGAGATACCCATCTACCCAAGCTTTGACCATTGAGCCACTTTCAGAATCGTCTGGAGAAAACTGATAATCTTTGAAAAATTCTCTTGAATCCTCCGGGCTCTGTTCGCTCACCCAATTCGTTAATAATTCTTGAATTGTATGCAATTCCAAAGAACTTGATTTCGTCACATTTTCGTACTGTTGGAAAAATTTTGAAAGTAGTTTGGATTTGCTTTGATTTTTTTCTAAATATTCAAAAACAATTTTCTGAATGGATTTATTCACAAGCGCAAAGTGGCCATTTCCATATCCATAGAGCAAAAGATAATAAGGCTTTTTTCCTGTACGGGCGTATTGGTCACGAAACCGCTTCACGGCATCACGAATCACGTCGGGATACATTCCCGGAAATGAAACCACCACTTCCTGGCCTTCGCTTAAGAATTCTGACCTTTGCCTGAAATCATTGGTGTAATATCTCCGTTCATGCGCCCAACCGGGTAAGTGACGTTTCCATTTTGGAATATCAATTTCACCTGCATAATCTCTTTTGAGTTCGACACTGAGTTGACCAAATGAAAACCCTTGGCGCAAAAGCCAACTTAGCTTGGTCCGTGCTTTCATTGCAGATAATTTGTGGGGTTTTACGATTACTCCGGAAGGGCCGAATTGTTTAAGGCTATCGAGATTTGCCTGATAAGTTACTATAACGGGAATCTGGTGAGCGATTAATGTTTGAATAACTTCGTGAATTTGCTTTAGTTCGTTACTCTTTGAGAAATTTCCTTCAATCAAAAGGCCAACGCGCCGATCTTTTTCGATTTTTGCAATTTTGATCAAACGATCTTTTGCATCCATCAAAACTTGTACGGGCGTATATGGATTTACTTGTTTTCCATCTTTAAGAATAGGTTCAGATTCATGATGATCAAACACAACGTGTTCGACGTAACCAAACTCTCCTTTTTTCTCATGAACCTGGCTGGGCGCGCGCGAACGTTTAGCTGCCCATTTTAAAAAGCTGGCTTTAAAAATTATGGCGCCTTCGTTATCGACTGTCGCAATGGGATCTCCGTAACTCGCAAAGTATTTTCCATCCACTCCGTCTGTGGTGTGTAAAATTCCGTGGGTTCTAAAATATCGGAAAAGTTCTCCATTTGGAGTCAACTGAACTTTTTCAATGCGGCTGGCCAAATGAAGCTCGTTTCCGATCAATGCATAAACTTCGTTTGGAAGATTTTTATTCTTTGCAAGCCGGATTGCTTTCGCAAGATTTCCTTCTGCATCAGAGTTCTCAACGTCAACTGGTGCAAACGCTGCCGTTAAAATCAAAGGCTTGGTAAGTTTCCCGGAAAATTCCTGTGAAAGAACAAACGCAAGTTCGGACAAACGGTCTGTTCCACTCGTCAACACAACGCCGGTTTTTAAAGATCTGCCTTGCGAGATAACTTTTTTGATGCGATCAATAATTTTTTCCCAATCTTCCGGCTCTACGTTGCTTGAATCAGGCGCTTCATCAAATACTTTTTCGTATTGAACGGAAGCATGTAAGCGGCTCAATATGGGACGGACCATTTCTTCAGCATGCCTGCCCACTTCACCCAGCATATCAATGGTTCCGCCGGCTCCCAGAACCGGAACTTTGTTTTTTCTTAGCTCCGCGCGAACCGTCATCTTGATTTGAGCGTAATCCGCTGCCATTTCTATGTTGACATTCCCACTCATAATTGCCGGATAGAGCCTTTTGATGCCGGCTGATCGTTCCGCTGGATACAACCAACCTTTTTGATCTTGATCATAAAAATCCTGCGCAATCACTCTTGCAACTAACAACATGTCGTCCTCGTCAATACCTTCCCATATTTGTTTGGCGAGTTTCATTTGCTTATCCGGAGATTGCAATATAAGATTTTCCCATACTCTTTTTTTCAACTTATTTATTTCAGGGGAAGACGGGGGACTGCGTAATTCAGAACGAACGTGTGACGCATCATCCAATCCAATCAATTTTCTTAATTCTGACAGAAAAACTTTTGAATTTCCGCCGAGACGGACGGCGGTTAAAGAAGGTGACGTATGGGAAAATAGCCGGAAAACGGACGGAGATTCACCGAAACCGGCAGTATTGTTGAAGAGAAATGAAAAGAGGACTACTTTAGCTGTTGTTGTGTTAACGAAGCTTTGGAGTTTCAAGCAGGATGACCTACTTTCTTAAAAGATATATAAAGTATACTATTTATACCTAAAATGTCAATTTATTAACCAGAAATATTTAATTATAAGGTGTAAATTAATAAGAATATTTATTCGTGGCGGTACATCAAAAAACCACTGCCGAGCTTGGGATGGAAATAGGTAGATTTCTGGGGCATGAGTTCACCGGATTTGCAAATCTCCTGCATCGTTTCAGCTTTGATGGGCGGGACAATCAAGGAAAGCGACGCTTCTTTTGACTGCGCGGCCTGAATGGCTTCTTCTGCGGATTTGGTATAAGTCACGTGACCTTCGAACGCGTCTTCCGGAATGCCAAGCCGTTTTAAGACGAGATGCGAAATTTGCGCAACTTCGAGCCGATACCAACTCTCGGGTTTTCCTTCCGGCATCTCGGCGCGCGCGGTATCTTCATTTTTCAATTTCAAATAATAACTCTCTTCCCCCAGCTGAATTCCGAATCCGCTTTTTAATTTCCCTTTTGCAATTTTGGGAAGAATCTCTGGTCCCACTTTCTCGACCGTGAAAACTTCCGAAAGTCTGCCCAAAAATGGGGGCAGATCCGGAACGTCGGGACAGTCCCCGATCGCCGGTAAATTCTTGATCATCCGGTGAATCGGAAAAATAAGAAGCCCTTCGTCTTTTGATTCGACCAATCCCATGAGCGCATAATCGGACGGAAGCGCCGCTTCGCCGCCGTTTAATTTCCGCTGCTCTTCCGCGTATCGAAGCGCTGTTTCGTATCGGTGGTGCCCGTCCGCAATCAGAATGGATTTCGCTTCAAACATCCGCGAAATGCGCGCAACTTCCAGAGAATTTGTAATCTGCCAAAGTTTATGAGATTCACCATTTTCAAGTTCAAACGAAAAAAGCGGCCGGTCCAGCTGGAAACGTCCGTGTAAACGATTGATTATTTTTTCCGGGTCGTCGTAAAGCCCAAAGACGGGAGAGAAATTGGTTTTTGTAGCGGTGAGCAATTTGAACCGGTCTTCTTTTGGCCCCGAATGCGTTTTCTCATGCGGAAGAACCGTTCTTTTTTCAAACGGTTCTAATTTGATCAAGCCAAAAAGGACAATCCGGCGGCGTTTGGCACCGGTTTCCGGATCCGGAAATTTTGTTTCGTGCAAATAAAATCCGGGTAATTTATCCTGAGCAAGAATTGACTGATCAGTCCATTCTTCCAAATATTGGCGCGCGCGTTCATATTTATTGTTGGTTTCGTTATCATTCGGCGCATCAATTCCCAATTCCAGTTTAATGATATTGTGAGCATCACGCGCATACAGGGCTTCCTGCTCGGCCTGAGAAATCACATCGTAAGGCGGTGCTACCACGCGGTCAATTTCAACCTGGTTTATATTGTAACGCCGGGCACGAAAGGGAATTACAGTTGCCATAAATCTCCTTGATAAGAATGGTGTCTGAAAAACAAAGTGAAGAAGTTCGTCTAATGGACGTATTTAATAGAAAGATAAACTCACACTGACCAAGTATGTTTCAAAATCGGACTACCAAAACTGTTTTCTTATTTATTTTATTTGGCGCGGGAAGCGAATATTTTCTCTGGCGCACGGGAGCAAACCTGGTTTTTCTTTCTTTGATATCACCCGCGCTTGCGCTCGCTCATCTTTTAGAATCTCGGTTTCCGGTTTTCAAGAATCTATCGCCCCTGCAGAATGAACTGTTTCTGGTGTTTCCTTTTACGCTTTTATACTTCGGGCTTGCAGGTTATTGGGTCCGCCAGATTTTCCGGGAAAGCGGTTTTCAAAAATATTTTCTTTTGATTTCCTTGACTGCCTTCTTGGTCATCCTTCACTGGCAAGCGCTCGGTTACATTAATGCGCTGGTATACGGCAAATAAAAAAAATCAAAAACCGAAGACAGAAATCAGAAATTGTTTTTGACCTTGAATTTCCCTTGATGCTTTCTGTCGTCTGATTACGGTCATCTGTCTTCTCAACGCACTACTGCGCCGGATGAAATGTTTCGCTCAGGCGTTATAATGGTGAGCGCTTCGTCTGCGCTTGCAGCAAGCAGCATTCCCTGCGATTCCACACCGCGAATCACCGCCGGCTCCAGATTTGCAACCACCACAACTTTTTTGCCGATCAATTCTTCCGCTGTGTAAAATTTCTTGATCCCGGCAACGATCTGCCGTTCTTCCACGCCAATCCGGACCTTCAACAGCCACAACCGGTCCGCATTCGGATGAAGCTCAACCTGAACAATCTCGGCAACCCTTAAGTCCAGCTTTCTAAAATCATCGATCGATACCATAAGGACGGGTATTGTACCACAAATGAGTTGAAGACCAAGTGAAAATCAAATCAGATTATTTCATATAATTTTTTGTAAGTTATTTTATATTAATATGTTATGTGCTATCAATTGCTTTCGTTTTCCCTTGATTTGTAGACAAAAGGTGCTACAATATGAACCTTGATTTATACTGATTTGGCTGACATGTTTTAATTCCTCGTATTAACTTAAATCGAACCATTCTAATAAAAACGGAGAAGGAACTTGGGAAAGATTAAAATCGCAATCGTCGGCGTCGGAAATTGTGCGGCCTCACTCATTCAAGGCATTCATTATTACCGCACAAACGGAAGCGCGAAAGATCAGGCCGAGTATCTGGGCCTCATGAATTACAACATCGGGGGTTATTTGCCCGAAGACATTGAGATCGTCGCTGCGTTTGACATTGACAAACGAAAAGTGGGCGAGCGGCTCGACAACGCGATCAAAGCAAAACCCAATTGTGTGATGGAGCTTCACAACCACCTTCCCAAAAGTAGAGTCATCGTTGAAATGGGAAATCTTCTCGACGGCGTCTCAGAACACATGACGGAGTATTCGCCCGATCGCACCTTTTTGGTAGCGAACAAAAAATCTGCGAATGTTGAAAAAATATTAAAAGAAAGCGAAGCCGAAATTCTCTTGAATTACCTGCCCGTCGGATCTGAGCAGGCCACTCAATTTTACGCGGAAGCGTGTTTGAAAAACGGCATCAGCTTCATTAATTGCATGCCTGTCTTTATTGTTTCCGATCCTGTCTGGGCAAAACGTTTTGAAGACAAACGAATTCCCTGCGTGGGCGATGACATCAAAGCACAGATGGGTGCTACCATTGTTCACCGCACGCTGACAAAATTGTTCAGCGACCGCGGTGTCACGATTGACCGGACCTATCAATTAAATACGGGCGGCAACACCGATTTTCTCAATATGCTCAACCGAGACCGTTTAAAGTCGAAGCGCATTTCAAAAACGGTGGCCGTGCAAAGCCAGCTTTCAAATCCGCTCGAAGAGGACAATATCCATATCGGGCCGTCAGACTATGTGGCCTGGCAAAATGACAATAAAGTTTGCTATCTTCGAATGGAGGGGAGAGGATTTGCGGGATTTCCAGTCAATTTGGAGCTTCGGCTTTCGGTGGAGGATTCTCCGAACAGCGCAGGCGTTGCGATCGATGCCATCCGCTGCTGCCAATTGGCACGCGACCGGAAAATCGGCGGGCCTTTGATTTCAATTTCTGCTTACTCGATGAAACATCCGCCGAAACAAATTTCGGATACCGACGCAAAAGAGCTCGTCTCCAAATTCATCAACGGCACCTGCCAGCGCTGATTAACATAAACCCACTTATTTAAATTTCTTAAAAAATCAGCGTGATCCTTAACCTCCATGAAAAATTTATTGAAGTTAAGGGCCAGCGCTGATTGACATAAACTCAGCATCAATCATCCAAAAAATACCTGCTCGAAGATTTCGCGGCATTTCTCCATCGTTTGGCCAAGCACGCTTTGAAACTGATCTTCCGCTTTCACGTGAGTGCTGTCTGAAAATCCCAGGCTTTTTGCAAGGCCTCTCACGCCCTGCTTGTGACTGGGGATGAGGAATGTCTGGCGGTTGTCATACAACTGCAATCGATTCTCAATTCTCCTGAGGAAAATATATCCGTCCCGGAGCGTTTGACAATCTTCCTCAGAAAGTAATTCCAATTTTTCAATCATGGAAAGCGCTTGAAGGGTATTCGCGCTTTTTAATTCGGGCAGCCGTTTCGCATGAAAAAGCTGGAGCGCTTGAACGCTGAATTCAACATCCCGGATTCCGCCGATTCCCATTTTGATATTTTTCGCTTCTTCTCCGCGCGAGCGGACCTGCGCTTCATAGCGGCGTTTCATTTCTCTCAAGCGTTCAAAGCGTTCGCCTTTCCATTCCTGATCATAAATAAGCGGGCTCACACTTGCAATCAAAGCGTCTCCGATGGACCTTTCACCCGCAACGGAACGCGCTTTGATCAACATTTGATGTTCCCAGGCTTCCGCGGCTTCTTTGTAATAATGAAGCGAATCTGCATTCGTCATCACAAGCGCACCGGCATTTCCATGCGGCCGCAGGCGGAGATCGACCCGGTACAAAAAACCTTCTTTTGTGCCATGCGTCAGTGCATGAAGCGATTTTTGAAGATGCTCGATTAAATCCGATTCTCTTTTTGACTCCAAAACTTTTGAAACAAACATGAGATCGATGTCGGAACTGAAATTAAGCTCTTCCCCGCCCAATTTGCCAAGGCCGATCACGCAAAATTCTTTTGACAAATTGCCTGATGAAAATATTTTCTGTAAAATGAAATCCGAAAGCTCGGTAAACGTCCGAAAAACTGCGTCTAACTTTTCATTTCCCATCATTTCCACAAGCGCAATCCGAAGGGTTTCCTGATGCCGGAGCTTTCTGAGAGAATCAAGCCGCTTTTCTTCAGAACTAAACTGCTGTTTGTCTGTTTCGAAAGATTTGAGCGACTCCGCAACTGTCTCCAACGCCAATTCATCATTTTGAAAAATCCATTTCCAGCAAATCGGATTTGCAATCATAATTTCCGACAAATACCGGCTGCTTCCAAAAAGACGGAGAAGCCATGCCAGATTTTCTTCTGAGTCGCTCAAAAATTGCCAAAATGTGGCTTTGTCTTGAATATTTTCCGCCATTCTTTCCAGGTGTGTGAGCGCGAGATCCGGATCCGGAACTTTCGGCCAAATGGGCCACATCAGATCAAACGTTTTCGCAAATGGTTCAAAAATGAGTGTCCCCGGAAAAAGGCGTTTCACGCGCGCGGTCATTTCCGGAATTTTTAAAAATCCGATGCTGAATAAATTCTTCTCGGACAATTCTGAGAGATCACCTCTCAACAGTTCATCCAAACTCACCCGAAATGACTGTGGAGAGCGAACTTTAATTTGCGCGATTGCTTCCCAGAGGGTGGTTCTTAATTTCTCCATCCAAGCCCGGTAAAATCCGGCCGCAACTTCCATGTGATGAAGATAAGCTTTCTCGAGTTTGTTTTTTACTTCTTCGTCGTTTCCTTCGTAGCCCATCCGCCGGCCCAAAATCGTGAATTCCAATTCTTCTTTATTGGGAACGGTCAAATCCTTTGCATTCCCACGAAAAATTCGGAGTGCGTTAATCAAATCACGGATAAAAAAATAGGACGCACGAAGCGACTGAAATTCATTTTCTTCCAGAACGCCGTTTTGCCAAAGCGCGCGCATCGCCTGAAAGGTATTTGTTTTCCGGAGCGCCCGGTCCATTCTTCCAAACACAATCTGAAGCATTTGTACCAAATATTCAATATCCAGAAGCCCGCCCGTGCTGAACTTGGCATTCACGGTTCCGGGTTTTACAAGTTCCGTCCGCTGCCTTTCTCTCAAGGTCAGCGCTTCCTCAAAATTAAACGGCTGGCTTCCGTATACAAATTCATCGCGCAGCCGTTCGATTTCCTTTCCAAGCCACGGACTTCCCGCAACGGGCCGGAGTTTTACAAGCGCTTGACGTTCAAAACTCCACGCTTCGCCTTTTTCGGAATAATATTGCTTGAAGAGTTCCAATGAAACAGCGATCGGCCCGTTCTTTCCGTGCGGACGGAGCCTCAGGTCAATTTCAAAGACGCCTTCGCTTCTTGCCCAAATGATAGCGCGGAAGAGCCGGACAAGTTCGGAATAAAATTCGAGATTTTTCTGGGCAAATTCATCGGCGGTGTCGGAACTGTCCGTATAAACAAACAAAAGCTCCAAGTCGGAAGCGTAGCCAAGTTCTCTTCCGCCAAATTTTCCGAGCGCCAAAATTGAAAGCTCGCTTTGGTTCTTAGAAGATGTCATCGGAAGCGGCATGGTTTTCGTCAGTTTATCCCAGGCAAGATGGTATCCCGCTTCGACCACGACTTCACAAAGGTCAGAGAATTCTTCCGCAAATTCTTCTAAATACGACGCCTTCCAAAGAAGATGCCGCAAATCAATGCGAAACATTTCATGGTCTTTGTAATGATTCAATGCTTCTACTTTCTGTTGAAAATCTTTCCCACCGCGGATTTTTTTCACAAGTTCGCGTTTCATGGCCGCTTTTGATTTTTTCTTTTGTGTGGCCTGATCCTCCAGAAGCGGAATGAGGGAGGTGTGCTGTGTCCGGATAAATTCTTCCCATAAAAAACGGCTCGTTCCGAATATTTTGCTGAGGCGTTTCAGGATTTCGGTTTCTTCCAAAGCAAGCAGCATGTCATCAAAATCTTCCCGGCCAAAGATTTCCTTTCCGAAAGAGGCCATTTGATCGAGCGCAACCAATGGATCCGGCACTTTCGGAAGAAGATGGGTAAATTGCCTGACCAAAAGAATTGCCCAGCGGAGCTCCTTTAATTTTCTCTCGGATGTGATTTTCTCACCCGAACCTGAGGTAAGCCAAATCCTGTCCTGGACGAGCCTGTCTTTTGTTTCGATTTCCATCCGGGTAATATTGATCTCAAGCGAAGAAAGGGCGCTCGTAAGCTCATAGAGAAACGCCATGGTGTCTTGCGTCTTAAGATCAACGACGGTTTCTGTGGTTGAAAGATCCTGGCGGATGTTAAGTTCGATCGGATACAATTTGTCGAGATACGATTCTTCGTGCGTCCTGAAAAAGTGAACGATCCGCGTGTTCAATTCCTTTCGCGCTTCGTCAAGTTCGCCCTGCTTTGCTTTTTTAAACAATCGGTCCAGATCGGATTCAAGCGCCTGCCAATTGGGCGTTTCCTTTACCTCAACCTCAAGAACAATCTCCACTCTTTTGTTCCTTCCGGAATCCTTTGATGTCGAAACCGTTCCGCGAATGATATTAAATCTGCAAGAAGAAAAAAGACCCGCCACAATCGAGAAAAGTCCGAGAAAATCCTGGTATGCGAGAGAAATTTCATAATCATTTTCGCGGATCGTTTTTACGGAAAGTTTGGCGGATTCGGTTGATTGATTTTTCATGGAAATATTGCTTTCACGAGACTCTCGATTTCGTGCGGCGTGAGCAATCGTTTCTCGCCCGATTTTAAATTGCCAAGAAAAAGCGGCCCGTACGTTTCGCGGTGGAGCGTAATGACATTTGCATTTAATTTCTTCATCATCATACGAATTTGCCTTTTTCGGCCTTCGTGCAGCGTCACTTTAAAGCGTGCGTGCCCGTTTGGATTTTTTGAAACTTTTGCAATATGACACGGAGCTGTTTTTTTGCCGTCAAGCAAGATTCCAATTTTAAACTGATGAAGCTCCGCTTCTGTCAAATCACGATCGACTTCAACTTGGTAACATTTTTTAACACCAAAACGCGGGTGGGTTAACCGGTTGACAAGCTCGCCATCATTGGTCATTAAAAGAAGGCCTGTTGAATTTTGGTCGAGCCTTCCAGCGGGAAAAAGCCGTTCGGGAATATCTTTAAAAAAATCGACAACCGTTTTCTTCGCGTGCGGGTCCGATAACGTTGTTGTGACACCGATCGGTTTATGGAATAAATAATATTTTTTCTGAATCTGTTTTTGACTGAGCGGTTTCCCGTTGACTTCGATTTTGTCTAAATTTGGATTAACTTTTGTCCCTAAAATGCGGACGATCTTTCCATTCACACGTACTTTATCGGTTTGAATCAGTTTTTCAGCCGCTCGCCGGCTTGCGATTCCGGCTTCGGCAATCACAACTTGAAGCCTTTTTAATAAAGAGTTTGGCATAAATATAGAATGGCAGAAAAAATGCGGCGAGGCAAGGAATTGTAAATTTAAGTTAAGCGAGAAAAACGCGGGAAGCGAGAACCATAGTCCAGAGGCTGTCAAGATTACTTGCCGGGTTCAAATTGATCATTAAGCCAAGAAAACACAGGAGGCGAGAACCGTGGTCCAGCGCCCGCCTTTATCACCCTCGGCGCTTTGGGTGACTTCAGTCGTGCGGACAATTTGATTGGAGATTTTCCAAATTTCGCGCTTGGAATCGTAGCTCGAGTCCGGATCAAATTTAACGCCCAAAACCGTCGCAAGCATCTCGGCTGCGAGGTCTTCCGCATAATCGCCCGTTTTCCGCTCCGTCCAGCCATACGCATGATGTTCGGAAAGATAACCGTGCACAGCAGGATTTTTTGGGATGGCAATTCCGACGCTTGCTGAAATCAAACGATTCGGTTCATTCGTGGAATTTTCACTCATGACGCAAAAAACGACTTGCCCCGGTGTCAAATATTTAAGCCCGTCCTGCTTCGGAATGATTTTACAATAAGGCGGAAAAATGCTCGAGACTTTCACTAAATTAAAAGCGGCAATGCTCGCATCGCGAAGCGCAAGTTCAAAACTGGTCAATTTTTCCTGATGAACGCCGACGCCTTTTGTGATGAAACATTTTTTTGGAATAATCACGCAATACTTTCTCCTATGTTTGTGTCAATGTATAAAAATGAAGCTGAAATGTCAAAGGTTTTAATTAAGAAGCCAGATACCAGTTGCCGGCAACCAGAAAATCTGGTAACTGGTTTCTGGAAACCGGATGCTTTTATAAAATTATCGGTTAATCGTTTCCTCAGACGCAATAATTGGAATCAAACCGCCGCCTTTTGAAACATTAATCACGAAATCATCGCTCACCCGTGAAATTCCGCCGGCATATTTTCCATCGCAGATGAAAATGCTCGCGCTGATTAATTTGTACGCAAAATCGAGTTTGCCATTCACAATGGTGGGAACCGTCATTTTAGGCTGATTGACAAATTCCTGGATGATCCAGCCGGATTTAATGGCTTTGTCCATCGCCGCATTCCAATCTTCATCGCGCGTTTCTTTTCCAATAATGATATCCCGTCCGCCGTAACCCTCGGACGGTTTTAAAACAAGCGATTCTTTTTCATCTTTCAAGAAATTAATCAAATAACCTTTCCGTTTCCCATAAAAATTTTCCGCGTCCAGAATGCGGCGCGTCCAGGGAATGTGTTCCCGCTTAATCTCATTTTCCCGCTCGGAAAAAAACCGGTCATAAGACGGGCTTGTCAGGACAGAAAGTGTTGATTTGCTTGACGCCAGAAACGCGCGCAAAGGATTCACCATGCAAATGGCGCGCTCGCGGTACGCTTTGATCAGATCCTGAACATCTTCTAATTTTTCGACCAGTTCCAAAAAAGCAACACGCCGGTAGAGAAGGTCGATTTTAAAATTCCCGTGATAGAGCTTCCCCGTTTTAAACCGCAGGTCGCGCGGATCGGCAATCGTTGTTTTATAACCTTTTCCTTCAAAGAAATTCTTGAGCGCTTCGAGTTCCGCTTTCGTCCGGACGGTTTTCCAGTCGATGATCGCAATATTCGGATTTTCATAACCGCCAAATTCCTCATACGCATTCAAAAGAGTGGCCAATACTTTTTGAGAATGATCTTCGCGTTTCAGCTGGAATTCCTTGCAGAAATCTTTAAGCTCCTCAGTTTCAAAGAAAATGTTTTCAAGCATATCGGCATACGCCATTCCGGCAGGCGCATCACAGTTGATTTCCAGAAATTTGAGCGATTCCCCTTCCAGAAAACCATCCAATCGGCAGATGATTGCACTCCGCGAAAGCCCCGGGTCGATTTTCACAAGTTCTTCCGCTTCTTTTGTAAGATTGAAACGCTGCGCGAGCATTCCTTCCGTAAAATAAAGCGACGTGATTTTATTTAAGATGGAATAAAAAGAATCCGAGACGGTCTTCAGTAATTTTTCCTGTTTCGGCGTAATGAAATGCGCTTTTAAAAAAGAGGGGATTGTAAAGCGGCCGAACTTAATGAAACTTTGCTGCATTTTTTCTTGAAATTGACTAATCGAGCGAAGAATTGTTTTTTCATTTTGGGACAAATATTGATCGTACGCGTGATCTACATTTCGCGACGAATCAATCGAAGATGGGCGAGGCATGGTGAATTTATTTCAAAACCGCTTTCTTTTTTCTGGATTGCAATACTTGACGCATTGTATTTCCTATTTCTGCAGGGCTCATCGCTTACTCAGAATCTTCTTCTGGCCCTTTGATTTCAGCACCTGATACATACAATTGCCTATCTCGGCAGGACTTTCGGCAACTGTGATTCCAGCTTTTTCAAGCGCGCTCATTTTTTCAGCCGCTGTTCCGCTTCCGCCTGAAATAATCGCTCCGGCATGTCCCATCCGTTTGCCGGGAGGCGCTGTACGGCCCGCCACAAAAGCAACCACCGGTTTTTTCATCTTTTTCTTAATAAAATCGGCGGCGTGTTCTTCAGCCTGCCCGCCAATTTCACCGATCATCAAAACCGCTTCAGTCTCGGGATCGTTTTCAAACAATTCGAGACAATCAATGAAATTCGTTCCAAGAATTGGGTCGCCGCCGATTCCGATACACGTTGACTGACCAATGCCAAGGTTCGTAAGCTGCCAAACCGCTTCGTACGTCAAGGTCCCGCTCCGGGAAACAACGCCGACTTTTCCGCGCTTGTGAATATAGCCTGGCATAATTCCAATTTTACAGACTTCAGGAGTAATCACCCCGGGACAATTGGGACCGATCAAACGAACTTTCCGGTTTTGCAGGGCAAGTTTCACATCAATCATATCGAGTGTCGGAATGCCTTCCGTAATACAAACCACAAGCTCAAGCCCTGCATCCGCAGCTTCTAAAATGGCGTCTTTTGCAAATTTGGCCGGGACATAAATGACGCTCGCGTTTGCGCCGGCCGCTCGGACGGCTTCTTTACAAGAATTGAACACGGGAATTTGATCGATTTTCTGGCCGCCTTTCCCCGGAGTCACACCGCCCACAACTTTGGTGCCATACTCCACCATTTGGCGGGCATGAAACGAACCGTGCGTTCCTGTGATTCCCTGAACAATCACTTTTGTGTTTGAATTGACAAGAATAGACATAAATTATTTGACTGATGCCACCACTTTCTTTGCAGCGGCTGTTAAATCATCAGCCATTGCCACTTGAAGCCCTGATTCACTGATGATTTTTCTTCCCTCTTTCACATTGGTTCCCTCAAGGCGAACCACAAGCGGGACGTTTAATTTGATTTCCCTCACCGCCGTCAGAATTCCCTCGGCAACTACATCGCATTTCATAATGCCGCCAAAAATATTGACAAGAATGGCTTTTACCTTCGGATCCGCTAAAATAATTTTAAAAGCAGCCGTGACTTTCTCAACACCCGCACCGCCGCCCACATCCAAAAAATTGGCCGGCTCACCGCCGTGCAATTTAATAATGTCCATCGTTGCCATCGCAAGACCCGCGCCATTCACCATGCAGCCGATATTTCCTTCAAGCCCGACATAACTCAGGTCAAATTTTTTCGCCTCCACTTCTCTTGGATCTTCCTGACTCGGGTCACGCAAAGCCGCGATTTCCGGATGCCGGTAAAGTGCGTTCGGGTCAAATTGAATTTTTGCATCGACGATTGCCACTTCCCCATTTTTTAAAATTCCGAGCGGATTGATTTCAACTAAAGAAGCGTCTTTCTCGACTAAAATTTTTGCAAGGGTACAAATGATTCGGGCAATATCTCTTCGATGTTTCTCCGAAAGGTTCATCTTAGAAATCAATTTCACGGCGTCGCGCTCAGAAATCAATTTGTCGGGACGAAAATGAAGCTTGAGAATTTTCTCGGGATGCTGGTGTGCTGCTTCTTCAATTTCCATTCCGCCCGCATCCGAAAAAATAACGCACGGAAGCGCTTCTTCGCGGTCAATCACAACCGCCAGATACAATTCCTTTGCGATATTGCTTGCGCGCTCAACCGAAACTTGATTAATCGGCTGTCCGGCGCCGCCGGATTGAAACGTCACAAGCCGTTTTCCAAGTAAACCTTTTGCAGCTTCAAAAGCTTCGTGAGCGGTTTTTACAATTTTAACGCCGCCGGCTTTCCCCCGCCCGCCGGCGTGAACTTGTGCTTTCACCACCAAATTTTCCCGGTCAATTTCAGCAATGGCAGATTCCGAAAGTGTTTTTTCGTCAAACACTTTCCCCGGCGGAACTTGAAGCCCCGCTGCTTTAAAAACTTCCTTTGCTTGGTATTCGTGGATCTTCATGTTAACTTAAACTTGTAAATTTTCCTTTCGCGTGCACTTGGGCTAATTTGACGTATTTCTCTGCCCAAGCAATGTGGCCTTTGACTTCCTTTTTGGTTAACTTCCGGACAAACCGGGCCGGCATTCCAAGATAAAGACTTTCCGGCTTTACTTTGGTTCCTTCCGTTACAAGCGCTCCCGCACCAATTAATGCACCTTCGCCGATCACCGCTTCATTTAATATAATAGCACCCATCCCGATC